>OBVR01000232.1_pt1 | contig 13163 bp, 11 predicted proteins | sample 1476201 | NCBI WGS metagenome assembly OBVR01 (sample SAMEA2580024, study PRJEB22360) | human gut metagenome | biome: human gut; feature: human-associated habitat; material: faeces | place: Denmark | collected 2008/2010 | reverse complement strand
CAGCAGCCTCATTACTGCAAATGCGTTTTTTAATGGATTGGAACGTCTCTTCCCCCGAGAAAAATCGTGTGGCGTATCAATTGGATTATTTCTTTAAACTTGAAGCATTGGTGCCAGAGGCAAATACATCCATTCAGATGATTGCCAGTGGTCCTAACAGTGACCGTGAACAAATTAAATTGGCCTTTATTAAATTGATTACTTCTGCCAAGAAAAGAGTCTGGATTCAAACGCCGTATTTAGTTCCTGATGATAGTGTCTTGGCTGCTTTAAAGGTTGCTGCGGCTTCAGGAGTAGATGTTAAAATTATGATTCCAGATAAGCCCGACCATCCGTTTATTTATCGAGCAACACAGTATTACGGCCGCTTATTGATGAAAGAAAATATTGAAATTTTAATTTATAACGGTGGTTTCTTACATGCGAAAACAATGATTATGGATGATGAAGTCTGCACAGTTGGTTCAGCCAATCAAGATATCCGAAGTTACAAATTAAACTTTGAAGCAAATGCTGTGTTATATGATAAAAAAATCATTGATCAATTAGAAGCAATTTTCTTAGAAGATCGAAAAAAATGTACAACAATGACTCCAGAAGTTGTTCGCGACATGTCAAAATGGTTGATTTTTAAACAACAAATTTCACGATTATTTTCACCAATTCTTTAAAACTGTTTTTCACAAAATGACGAACTTCTGATCCGAAGTTCGTCATTTTTCTTCGGGAATTTTATAAAAGTATAGAAAATCACAAAAAAAGTCAAAAAATTTTTAAAGAATATTTTTTAAATTTTTTCGTTATTTTTTTATCTGTAGTTGCTGTTAAAATAAATAAATCTTATTGTGAATTCGTTATTTTATTTTTGTGAAAAAGGGACATCTTTTATAAAAGTAAAAAAAATTAAGCAAAGAGTGTTGACAAAAAAAACGAAAAGGAATATGCTACATGTACAAGTTAAATACAAAGCAATGACAGAAAAGCAGTAGAGAAATAACCACTGTTACAGAAAGCTAGTGGCGCTGGAAACTAGTACACGTTATTTATCGAATTACATTCTTGAGCTTCTGCTTACAGGGCACGGGTAACAGCGTTATTTGTTAAGAGGTATATAGTATTTTAAATAAACTAAACTATGTATAAATTTGGGTGGTACCACGAGAAATTCGTCCCTAAGTCGTTTTGACGGCTTAGGGATTTTTTGTATTCTTTTTTTGAATACGTGGCAGACCAAAGAAAATTTCGTGAACCCGTGTATACATAGAAATAAACACGGGATATCGTGTAAAAACAAGTGTGTTAATCGTTTATTTCGTTAAATGAACGATTTCCTATAAAGAGATAATTATAAATATGGAGGGTGATAACATGAATATCATTGACGAGCTAGCATGGCGTGATGCAATCAATCAACAAACAAACGAAGAAGGACTAAGAGAACTTACAGAAAATACGAGCATTTCGCTATATTGCGGTGTCGATCCAACTGGAGATAGCATGCATATTGGACATTTAATTCCTTTTATGATGATGAAACGATTCCAATTAGCAGGTCATCACCCATACATTTTAATTGGTGGCGGAACTGGAACAATTGGTGACCCAAGTGGACGAACAACTGAACGTGTTTTACAAACGATGGAAGCTGTGCAACATAATGTGGACAGTCTTTCAAACCAAATGAAAAAATTATTTGGTAAAGATGCTGAGGTAACAATGGTGAACAACTACGATTGGTTATCAGAACTATCTTTATTAGATTTTTTAAGAGATTACGGGAAAAACTTTAATGTCAACACGATGTTGGCAAAAGACATTGTCGCTAGTCGTTTAGAAAGTGGCATTTCCTTTACAGAATTCACATACCAAATTCTTCAATCAATTGACTTTTACACATTGCATAAAAAACATAATATTCAATTGCAAATTGGTGGCGCTGATCAATGGGGCAATATCACTGCAGGATTAGATTTGATTCGTAAAAAAGAAGGACCAGAAGCCAAAGTATTCGGGTTAACCATTCCTTTAATGCTAAAAGCAGATGGTACAAAATTTGGGAAAACAGCGGGTGGCGCTATCTGGTTAGATCCTAAGAAAACCTCACCATTTGAATTCTACCAATTCTGGTTAAACCAAGATGATCGTGATGTCATCAAATACTTGAAATTCTTTACTTTCTTAGATAAAGAAGAAATCGATGCGTTAGCTGAAAAAGTTGAAAAAGAACCAGGTAAACGTGAAGCACAAAGACGCTTAGCTGAAGAAGTGACACGATTTGTTCACGATGATGCAGCATTAGAAGAAGCGCAAAAAATTTCAGAAGCTCTTTTCTCAGGCAATATTAAAGACTTAACGATTGAGGAAATCGAGCAAGGGTTAGAACATGTGCCAACTGTTGAAATTACCAAAGATGCTAAAAACATCGTAGATTGGTTAGTTGACACAGAAATCGAACCATCAAAACGTCAAGCTCGCGAAGATGTGAGCGGAGGAGCTATAAGTATTAACGGTGACCGAGTTACCGATTTAGATTTTGCAGTCGATCCAACACAACATTTCGATGGGAAATTCGTTGTTGTACGGAAAGGGAAGAAAAATTACTTTTTAGCAAAAGTAATGGATTAGAAATTGATAATAATTTCACGAAGAGAAGACGTGTGATTATTTGATCAAAGTTAAAATTCTATTTCTCCTTACAGGTAGTGGTGAAACCGTTAATACACCTAATAAGAGTGGGATTGTACACACAATCCCACTCTTATTTTTTTATATAATGGTTCTGACAAGACACCTTGTGAAAAAATTATAAAATTAAAGAGCTATGATAACCATTGTTATTTTTCTTCTTTACACTTTAGCCGTTTGGGTGTAAGTTGTGAATGCAAAATCTAATTCATTAAAATTTGTAAGGAGGAATTTTCGTATGAAAAACGAAAAATTAGCAAAAGGCGAAATGAACCTTAATGCACTATTCATTGGGGACAAAGCCGAAAACGGACAATTATATAAAGACTTGTTGATCGACTTAGTAGATGAACATTTAGGATGGCGTCAAAACTACATGCCACAAGACATGCCAGTTATCTCTTCTCAAGAACGCACATCTGAAAGCTACGAAAAAACTGTCAACCATATGAAAGATGTATTGAATGAAATCTCTTCTCGCATGCGTACACATTCAGTTCCATGGCATACAGCAGGTAGATATTGGGGACATATGAACTCAGAAACATTAATGCCTTCTCTATTAGCTTACAACTTTGCAATGCTATGGAACGGGAACAACGTTGCCTATGAATCTTCTCCAGCAACTTCTCAAATGGAAGAAGAAGTAGGACATGAATTTGCTCACTTGATGAGCTACAAAAATGGTTGGGGACACATCGTTGCTGATGGTTCTTTAGCTAACTTAGAAGGCTTATGGTATGCCCGTAACATTAAATCATTACCATTTGCTATGAAAGAAGTAAAACCAGAATTAGTTGCTGGCAAATCAGATTGGGAACTATTGAACATGCCAACAAAAGAAATTATGGACTTATTAGAATCAGCTGAAGATGAAATTGATGAAATCAAAGCTCATTCAGCTCGTTCAGGTAAACATTTACAAGCAATCGGTAAATGGTTAGTTCCACAAACTAAACACTATTCTTGGTTAAAAGCTGCTGATATTATCGGTATCGGTTTAGATCAAGTTATCCCAGTACCAGTTGACCATAACTACCGTATGGATATCAACGAATTAGAAAAAATCGTTCGTGGCTTAGCAGAAGAACAAATTCCAGTGCTAGGTGTTGTCGGTGTAGTTGGTTCTACTGAAGAAGGTGCCGTTGACTCAATCGATAAAATTATTGCTTTACGCGATGAATTAATGAAAGACGGTATTTACTATTATGTACACGTGGATGCTGCTTATGGTGGTTATGGACGTGCCATCTTCTTAGACGAAGACAACAACTTCATCCCTTACGAAGATTTACAAGATGTTCACGAAGAATACGGTGTCTTCAAAGAGAAAAAAGAACACATTTCAAGAGAAGTGTATGATGCATATAAAGCAATCGAATTAGCAGAATCAGTAACAATTGACCCTCATAAAATGGGTTATATCCCTTATTCAGCTGGTGGTATCGTTATCCAAGATATCCGTATGCGCGACGTTATTTCTTACTTCGCAACTTACGTATTTGAAAAAGGTGCCGATATTCCTGCGTTACTAGGTGCTTATATCCTTGAAGGTTCAAAAGCTGGTGCAACAGCTGCTTCTGTATGGGCTGCACATCACGTTTTACCTTTAAACGTTGCAGGTTATGGTAAATTAATTGGTGCTTCAATTGAAGGCTCACATCATTTCTATAACTTCTTGAATGATTTAACATTCAAAGTTGGCGACAAAGAAATCGAAGTCCACACATTAACTCATCCAGACTTCAACATGGTTGACTATGTGTTTAAAGAAAAAGGCAACGATGATTTAGTAGCAATGAACAAATTAAACCATGATGTATATGACTATGCATCATACGTTAAAGGAAATATTTACAACAACGAATTCATTACTTCACATACTGACTTTGCTATTCCAGATTATGGCAACAGCCCATTAAAATTTGTAAACAGCTTAGGATTTAGTGACGAAGAATGGAACCGTGCAGGTAAAGTAACTGTGTTACGTGCTGCTGTAATGACTCCATACATGAACGATAAAGAAGAATTTGATGTTTACGCTCCTAAGATTCAAGCTGCTTTACAAGAAAAATTAGAACAAATTTACGACGTAAAATAATTGAATCTTAAACGGAAAAAAGAAATGGTAACCGAATGAGGGAACGTTCGTCTGATTGATTTATTTAAGAGATAAATCAACCAGACGGCTAACCTCTTAACCAATTCTTTGTCTGGGTAAGAGGCAGTCGAATGACTGTTTTACTCAGCGTATAACAGTCATTCATGCTCCTTATCCAAAATCTTATAAGGAGTGTACAAAATTGGATAAACAACAAGTTAAAAAAATTGAATTAGGTACTTTTATCGGTTTAACAATGGCATTGTGTGCAACTGTACGTAGTATCCCAACACTTGCTGCTGTTGGTTGGACATTAATTTCTTACACAATTTTCGCGGTCTTATTCTTTGCTGGTCCAATCGCATTGATATCTGGTGAATTATCTACGATGCTTCCTCAAGAAGGTGGCCCTCAACTTTGGGTTAAAACTGCCTTAGGTAGCAAATGGGGTTTTGTTGTCGCTTGGTTACTATGGGTGCAAATGTTCCCAGGAATGGTAATGGTTGCTTCTACATTAGGCCCTTTGCTAGGTAATACATTTGGTAATGTTCATTTAGGTGAAAATCATTGGTTCGTATTAGGTTGTATCTTAGTGATTTACTGGATTATTACAATCTTGAACTTGAAATTTGACATGGCGAAAGTTGGCGGAAATATTGGTGTTTGGCTAGGTGTTTACATCCCAGTATTAGTTATGTTTGTTTTAGGTCTTCTTTCAATGATTAAAGTAGGCTTAACACCTGGCGGCTATTTAGGTGCCTTCTCTTGGTCAAAAGTTTTACCAAACTTAGAAAATATGGACACATTTAAATATCTAGCAGGGATTGCATTTATCTTTGTTGGGATTGAAATGTCTTCTGTTTATATTCCTCGTTTGAAAGATGCAACAAAAAATTATACAAAAGGCGTTTTCATTTCATTAATTGGTTTAGTTTTATTAAACGTTATTAATGCAATGTTTGTTGCTAATATTGTTCCAAATGGCAAAATGGAATTGTCTAACATTACACAACCAATTTTGCTTTATTGTGACGTTTTAGGTTTACCAACAATTATTGGTAATATCTTTAGTTTCATGGTCTTCTTAGGTGTGTTATTACAATTATCTGCTTGGGTTACTGGACCATCAAAAACAATTATTCAAGTTGCTCGTGATGGCTTATTGCCACCAAAATTTGGTTTCCATCGCGAAAATAAATATGGCGTTTCTCGTAACGTTGTGTTAACACAATCTGTGGTTATCTCATTATTCGCTTTACTTTATGGGGTAATGGATGATGTCAACGCTGTATTCTTAACTTTAACAAATGCAACAACAATTATTTATAGTATTGTGTATGTATTGATTGCGATTTCCCTAATTAAATTACGTAAATCTCAACCAGATACACTACGTCCTTACCGAATTGGTAAAAAAGGTAATGGCTTAGCTTATTTAGTGGCAGCAATGTTAATTTTTAGTGTTATCATTGTTATTTTCGCCACATTAGGTACAACAACCGTGACTGATGCAGTCTTAGTTGCATTAATCACTATTGTTATGTTTGTGATTCCGTTAATCATTAATCGCTTTAAAAAAGCAAGTTGGGCAACGGAAGTAAAAGAAGATTTAGGTGAATAAAAAGGCCAGCAATTATTTTGCTGAGTGCCTCTTCATCTGATGACTATAGTAAATTGTCGTTTGGAAACTGAAGCAAGTTCGATTATTGCTTCAGTTTTCGCTTTCCATAAAAGGAGGTTTTCATATGAAATCAACGAAACCCACTGTTTCGTTCGCTGAAAGTTTAGGCATTTTGGTTGCCTTGTTAGCGATTCTCGGGTACTTAATTATTGGTCAAAAATTAACCCCTCACATACCGATTCTTTTTGTATTCATGTTGTTGTTGCTTTATGGCAAATGGAAAGGATTTTCTTGGGATGAGATCCACGAAGGCATTGTGGAAGGGATTAAACCAGGGATCATTCCGATTATTATTTTCTTGTTGATAGGTGTCTTAGTTGCTACTTGGATCTTGTCTGGGACGATTCCAACAATTATGGTCTATGGTTTTAAAATTATCTCAGTGAAGTTCTTCTTACCAACCGTTTTTGTGGTCTGTGCACTAGTTGGTGTGACGGTAGGGAGCTCCTTTACGACTGTTTCAACTATGGGGATTGCCTTTCTAGGTATTGGACATATTCTTGGATTCGACAATGCGATGACAGCTGGTGCAGTTGTTTCAGGTGCCTTTTTAGGGAACAACATTTCACCGTTATCTGATACAACAAACTTAGCTGCTGGAATTGGTGGCGTGAACCTTTTTGAACATATACTAAACATGATGTACACTGTTATTCCGGCGTTTATTATTTCGATTGTCGGCTATATCTTCTTGGGGCATCAATCTGGTTCAGCGGATTTACAATCGGTTGATGCAATGGTCCAAACGTTACATCAAGGATTCTGGATTTCACCGATTACATTGTTGCCAGTAGCGGTTTTATTCTTATTCGCCTGGAAAAAGGTACCGGCTATTCCAACGTTACTAGTCGGCTCTACAGTGGCGGTCATCTTAGCTTTTATAAATGATCATCACCTAAGTTTAGCGAAAGTTTCTACCATCTTAATGAGTGGTTATGTGGCAGATACAGGGGATCAAAGTATTGATACACTTTTATCTCGTGGTGGGATTGAAAGCATGTTAGGTTCTGCTGCGTTGATTATTTTGGCATTAGGTTTGGGCGGCTTGTTGATTAAGTTTAACATCGTGGCTACTTTAATTGATAAAATTAAAGGCTATGTGAATAATCCAGCCAAATTAATCGCTTTAACTGCCTTAAGTTCTGTGGGAATTAACTTACTAGTTGGCGAACAATATTTGTCAATTATTTTACCAGGGGAAACATTTAAATCCTCATTTACTCGTTTAGGTATTGATAAAACTCGTACTTTGGCAGATGCTGGGGCGGCAGTCAACTCGTTAATTCCTTGGGGAGTTAGTGGTACCTTCATTATGGGAACGTTAAAAGTTGGTGCACTAGAATACTTACCATATGCCTTTTTCCCATTGCTTTGTCCCGTTATCACCGTCATTTTGGGGATATTCTTAAAAAAACAACAAGGGGAAAACAAAAAAGCACCAGGGACTAACGTTGAATTGTGAGTTTTTTCAGATAATTAAACAATTGGTTACGATTGAACCTCAGTGTATCTACTGATTGGTTCAATCGTTTTTTCGTCACAGATTTTTTACAATTCTTCATATAATCTTTGAAGCTCCTTAAAGGCAATTTAATTATTCTAAGTTATGATACAAAGGATCAATCAAATAGGTGGATGAACGTGGTGTTAAACTCATAGAGACTAACAGTAGTTTATTCTTGCTCAATGTTGAGGTGTAGGTTCGAATCCTACCGTCCACTTTCTGTTATTTAAACCAACTTAGAACGAAACACAAACAAGTGACGGATACACATGATTAAGGTACAATAAGGGCAGGGAAAACAAGGAGGAATTCTTATGAAAAAGATAGGGCTTATTTCTAGTGCTTTTCTTTTAACCCTTGCTTTAGCAGCATGCGGCGGCGGAAAAAGTACAGAAAATACGGATAGTCGTTCCAGTGCTGCGGAAAGTACCACAGTCGAGAGTACAAAAGCATCTGCTACAAAAGAATCAAGTAGCAAAGCAGCAACAAAATCTAGTGATGCGAAACCGTCAGGAACAACAACAGCTGATTCGAAAGCAACAGCTTCTTCTACGAAGGAAGCGGCAAATAATGGCTCAGCAGAGAAGCAATCACCAGCGAAAAATGCGAATCCAGATGACCAAGCCAACCAAGTGCTTAACCAGCTAGCAAACATGTTTCCTGGTCAAGGCTTACCGCAGGCAATTTTAACGAGTCAAACGAATAACTTTTTAACTGCAGCGACAACATCACAAGCGGATCAAAACAATTTCCGTGTTTTATATTATGCAGAAAAAGAAGCGATTCCAGTGAATGATGCACGTGTTAATCAGTTAACGCCAATTAGTTCTTTTGAGAAAAAAACATATGGCTCTGATGCCGAAGCAAAAAATGCAGTGAACCAAATCATTGACAATGGCGGTCAACCAGTAGATTTAGGTTACAATATTACTGGGTATAAACAAGGGGCGGCAGGTTCTAGTTACTTATCTTGGCAAGAAGGCAATTGGAGTTTAGTCGTACGGGCCTCAAATATCAATGGTGAATCGCCTGATGATTTAGCGAAAAATGTTGTCAACATTTTGGAACAAGAAACGTTGCCAGCACCGAATACCGTTGGTCAAATCACACTGAACGTGGCAGGAACAACTGACTATAATCGCAACTCAGTAGTTTGGCAAGCCGGTACAGTCGTTTACTCTGTCCATCATTTTGACCCAATTCAGGCAGTGAAGATGGCAACATCGATTTAAATAATCAAAAGAAAGCGTGCAACAATGCCCATTGTCGCACGCTTTCTTTTATTATTTTTGTTCTGTATAACCTTCTGACTCCACCAATTCTTGGCTTTTCTTCATGCTAATTCCCTTAGAAGAATCTCCATCAATCTGGATACCATCCACTTTTTTTGCTTTATCATAATCAAGTTTTTCATAATTAATCGTCAATTTTTCGATGGCTTGTTTGTCCTCATAGGTCAGTTTGTAATCAAGCCCTTTGATGTCCTCGTATTGTTTAGAAACGGGTTCCAACGCTGTTTTTGCCTCTTCTTTTGTAATCCCCAATTTGTCATAAGAAACAATGTTTTTAGCCGTTTGCGTTAAGACTTTATCTCCTTGGTACGTATAGGTTAAGGTGGAATCAATCCCATCTTGTGGCGAACCTACAAAGGTTTTTGTCTCTATTTTTGAACCGCAACTTGCAAGAAAGAATACCCCAATAAAAATTAAAAATACGCGTAAAAACTTTTTCATTTCTAGATAACCTCCTTTAGCTGTTTATTCTTGACTGTAACATAACACGGCAAATAATTACTGTTAAGTAGAAAGCTTGTGAGAAGTCCAGCAAATAAAAAACTTGCCTCTTCTCATAAAAATGAAGAGGCAAGTTTTTTATTTAGTAATATCACTTAAATCTGGTTGTGAGTGGGCCAACCGACTGGCAGCCGCAGCCGCAATTGCGCCCACGATATCATCCAAGAATGTGTGGACATGTTCGCCATCATGCGCATTTAACTCTTTTAAAATGCCTGGTTTTACCTTGTCGATATACCCATAGTTCGTAAAACCGATAGATCCATAAACATTTACAATGGAGAGCGCCATAATTTCATCAATGCCATAAAGCCCTTCATCTTCCGTTAAAATTTCTTGTAACGGTGAAAGTAGCTTGTTTTCTTCCGCCAGAATATCCAGTTGGACACCTGTAATAATCGCGTTGTGTACTTCACGCTTTGTTAACACGGCATCAACACTTTCTAAACAAGTATCTAATGTTAAATTGTCAATATAATCTTTTTGTAAAAATAACACAAGTTCAGCTAAATCATTCATTGTTACGCCACGTTCTTGCAATAAACGACGTGCGCTATTTTCTAACGTATCTCCTTGGATTACCATTTTTTGTCCTCCTAATTTCTGCTTTAGTTGAAGTTCTTCTTTCATGGTACCAAAAAGAACGATAAAGGGGAATTAGAATCTATTTTGGTAGAGAATAATTTAGTTGAAGTGTTATTTTTAGTTAAAAATTACTAAGCGTTCGGTTGTAACGATGCCATCACTTGTTTTAATTGTGTCACTGATTTTTGGAAGAGTTCTTTTTCAGCGGCATTCAGATTCAATTCAATAATGTCAGTCACACCTTGATTGCCAACGACTGCAGGAATCCCTGTAAATACATCTTGTTGCCCATATTGCCCATCTAAGTAAGCTGAGACAGGTAAAATAGCTTGTTCATTATTTAAAATGGCTTTAACAATGCGTGCAGTACTCATACCAATCCCATAATAGGTCGCTTGTTTGCGATCGATAATTTCATAAGCTGTATTTTTCACTTTATCAGAAATGATTGGTAAATCGTCACTAGTTAAGCGCTCTGTCGTATCCACAATTTGGTACCAATCATGGTATGAGACCAGACAGCCACTTCAGAATCCCCGTGTTCGCCAATAATATAGCCGTGAACATTGCGTGGATCAATCGCTAAACGTTGAGACAGTTCTTTGCGGAAACGAGTTGTGTCCAAAGTTGTACCAGTTCCAATTACTCTTGAAACAGGTAAACCAGAAGCTTGCCAGGCCACATAAGTCAGTACATCGACAGGATTTGAGGCAATCACTAAAATTCCATCAAAACCAGATTTCATGATATTGTTAACAATTGTTTTCATAATTTCTGCATTGATTGAAACCAAATCTAGACGACTTTGCCCAGGTTTTTGATTAGCGCCAGCTGTAATCACGACGATATCGGCATCTTGGCAGTCTTGATAGTCGCCAGCCCAGACGTTTACATTTTCTTGACCCCAAGACACACCATCTAATAAGTCAATTGCTTCGCCTTCAGATTTGGCTTTGTCAATATCAACTAAGATTAATTCATTCGCAATCCCTTGGTTGATCATGGAATAGGCAATACTTGTGCCAACAAAACCAGTACCAATAATTGCGACTTTTTTGTTAAATACTTTCATCGTTCATCTCTTCTTTCTGTAATATTTCTTTCTTAGTGAATTATATCACGAATTTTTCAGGTGTGGTTATACTAATCTGTAATAGTCTTTATTAACAATTTAAATAAGGGAAGCGTGCTTTTTTTGTTATGATAAGAGTAGGAAAATAGAGGAGATAAGGAGGCAAAATGACAACGACAACAGTGTATTATGCAAGCAATAATGAAAAACAGCCGAACTGTTTTCAACTAGTTATCGGTAGCTGTAGCTATGAACTTCCAAAAATAGAAATCTACGAAATCCTGGAATGTGTCGCTTCAGCATATGGCTATCAAAAAGAACCATGCATTGAAGAACAAACAGAATGTTTTGTTAAAGGCAACCGTTGTATACATGTTTCCCAACAAGCGATGACGTTGACTTTTGTTGTGAATGATCTGCGTTTAGTAATGGAAAAACAATGCCGAAATCACGAAGAAGTCTTTCAAGAAGTCAATCATATTTTATTGAATATTTTTGAGGAGACCCCTTGTGTTTTTCTCGAAAAGTAGGAAAGAAGGATTAAGATGAAACAGGTGAAAATAACAACTACCTCAGACTTGATTAATGGCGGCTGCAATGCCTGTCCGAATGTGAAGTGTACGAATTATCTTGTTCATGTAGAAGATGAAACAATTGCGTTAGAAACGCTAACCGTTGCAGATTTAGTAACCTTATTAGCACTCAAAGAAGGGTTTCGTCAAAAATTAGTTATGGAAATGTTCGAAGAATATACGATGTTTGAAAGGGAAACTCATCAAGTTGTATTTAAGGAAGAGGAAACGAGAATTCTTTTTCAATCAAAAAAACAGACCATTCAAAGCACTCTTTTGTCTAAAGAACCACAACAAGTGTTCCAAGAAACCCAGCAAATTTTACACCAACTATTTGAGTTAGAACCTTTTGAATTTGAATTGGTAGAGGAAACTGATAAATAAAAAACAGGAAAACGATTTAGCGAAAGCTAAGTCGTTCTCCTGTTTTTTAGGTTTGTCGTTCACGAATTTTTTCAACGATTCGGTTATAAACTTCAGAGAAGGAAGTATTGGCATGGTGATCGGTCTGGACAATGAAAATTTTTCGAGAAGCAAAGGACTGATCAATTGGTTGCCAAGGGATCTCATCGGAAATAGATAATCGAGAAACAATTGATTGCCCAATGTTATTTTTTAGCAATTGTAACAGGACTTCGTTGTTGTTTAATTCGATAATTGGTAAGTTGATACTGTGTTCATTGAGATAAAGCTCATTGAAAAAACGTAAGCCAGAGTTCTTTTCTCTTAAGAGCCAAAATTTTGAAGCGGCATCTCCTGCTAGAACTAGTTGATCTTCATAAACAATTTCTTTGTGTAAATTTTTGGTTTCAATGGGTTTTTCAATTAGTCCAATGTGGGCATGATTATTTTGAACCATATCCACGACTTCGTTTGAATTCATCAGTTGAATCGAAAAGTTGATGAGTGGAAAAGCGGTAACCAAACTCTCCATAATATCTGGCAGTAAATAAATAGCAACTGTATTTGAAGAGGCTATAATGCAGTCTTCTTTAAAATTCTCTTTTTCTGCAGCTTGCGCAAAAGAAGTAGTTAAGCTTTCAATAATCGAGAGCATTTTTGGATATAAAAAATCAGCTTCTTTGGTAGGAATAACCAATTGTTTTCCATTACGATAGAACAGCTTGATCGAAAAGTGTTGCTCTAATTTCTTGATTTGCAAAGAAACAG
>OBVR01000226.1_pt1 | contig 13420 bp, 10 predicted proteins | sample 1476201 | NCBI WGS metagenome assembly OBVR01 (sample SAMEA2580024, study PRJEB22360) | human gut metagenome | biome: human gut; feature: human-associated habitat; material: faeces | place: Denmark | collected 2008/2010 | reverse complement strand
GGGTTGCGCTCGTTGCGGGACTTAACCCAACATCTCACGACACGAGCTGACGACAACCATGCACCACCTGTCACCGATGTACCGAAGTAACTTCCTATCTCTAGAAATAGCATCGGGATGTCAAGACCTGGTAAGGTTCTTCGCGTTGCTTCGAATTAAACCACATGCTCCACCGCTTGTGCGGGCCCCCGTCAATTCCTTTGAGTTTCAACCTTGCGGTCGTACTCCCCAGGCGGAGTGCTTAATGCGTTAGCTGCGGCACTAAACCCCGGAAAGGGTCTAACACCTAGCACTCATCGTTTACGGCGTGGACTACCAGGGTATCTAATCCTGTTTGCTCCCCACGCTTTCGAGCCTCAGCGTCAGTTACAAGCCAGAGAGCCGCTTTCGCCACCGGTGTTCCTCCATATATCTACGCATTTCACCGCTACACATGGAATTCCACTCTCCTCTTCTGCACTCAAGTCTCCCAGTTTCCAATGACCCTCCCCGGTTGAGCCGGGGGCTTTCACATCAGACTTAAGAAACCGCCTGCGCTCGCTTTACGCCCAATAAATCCGGACAACGCTTGCCACCTACGTATTACCGCGGCTGCTGGCACGTAGTTAGCCGTGGCTTTCTGGTTAGATACCGTCAGGGGACGTTCAGTTACTAACGTCCTTGTTCTTCTCTAACAACAGAGTTTTACGATCCGAAAACCTTCTTCACTCACGCGGCGTTGCTCGGTCAGACTTTCGTCCATTGCCGAAGATTCCCTACTGCTGCCTCCCGTAGGAGTCTGGGCCGTGTCTCAGTCCCAGTGTGGCCGATCACCCTCTCAGGTCGGCTATGTATCGTCGCCTTGGTGAGCCGTTACCTCACCAACTAGCTAATACAACGCAGGTCCATCTGGTAGTGGTGCAATTGCACCTTTTAAACAGCTGTCATGCAACAACTGCTCTTATGCGGTATTAGCTATCGTTTCCAATAGTTATCCCCCGCTACCAGGCAGGTTACCTACGCGTTACTCACCCGTTCGCAACTCATCCAGAGAAGCAAGCTCCTCCTTCAGCGTTCTACTTGCATGTATTAGGCACGCCGCCAGCGTTCGTCCTGAGCCAGGATCAAACTCTCATAATAAAAGTTAGAACAATCTTGCGATTGTTAAGCTCAATTTGTTTGCTAGCATATTGCTTGCTTGTTAAAAATGTTTGTTGTCTTGAATTGAATCAAGACGCCCTACACATTTGGTTCGTCTATTCTTTGTTCAGTTTTCAAAGGTCTACGTTACCTCACAGCAACTTTTATATCATAACAAACTTTCGTTTGAATGTCAAGAACTTTTTTTGAAAAAGTTTTTTAAGTTGTTTTGCTTGGTTGTTGTTGTCTGTTGTGACAACTTCTATATTTTATCATCTCGTTTGTTATTTGTCAACAACTTTTTTGTTGTTTTTTCAAACTTTTTTCGAGAGATTTGAAATCAAGAATTGTTATTTAATTATTGATTTCTGAATCGCTCAGCTGTGTGACTCGCCTTGCGACATGTAATAATATACCAAGATTTCAAGCATTGGTCAATCATTATTTTCACTTTTTTTAAACTTTTTTTCAATACCGATTATTATGATTGGTATAGGTATTTTCGTTCGTTTTTTACCCCCTTTCATCCTTTTTTGGCTATAGTTTATTAACTTTTAGCAAAATCTTCTAAATTTATCGTAATATATCAAGGATTTTGTCCTTTTTAGCAATTATTTGTTAAAATATGGAAAAGAGATTTTTTTATATATGGAGGAAATGAACGCTTATGAAAATTTTAGTTGCAGATGATGATAAAGAAATTGTAGAACTATTGAGTATTTATATTCATAATGAAGGATACGAAGTCGTGAAAGCTTATGATGGAAAAGAAGCGTTATCCAAATTGCACACAACACCAGATATCGATTTATTAATCTTGGACATTATGATGCCAATCATGGATGGAATGGAAGTAGTGAAAGAACTTCGAAAAGAATCGCAAATTCCAATTATTATGTTAACAGCAAAAACAACCGATATGGATAAAATCAAAGGCTTAGTTGCTGGTGCAGACGATTATGTCACCAAGCCTTTTAATCCTTTAGAAGTAATGGCTCGGGGGAAGTCTATTTTACGTAGAAGCCAAATGCAATTAACCAAAGAAGAACCCGATGAATTAGAAGTCGGCCCATTAATGATTAATAAGGACTCTCACGAAGTCAAAACAATAGAAAGAAAAGAAATTCAATTAACCGCTCTTGAGTTTGGTATCCTCTATCTATTAGCTAGTCATCCAAATCGTGTGTTTAGTGCGGATGAAATTTTTGAGCGTGTGTGGCAACAAGAAAGTATTGTTTCTGCTAAAACCGTGATGGTTCACGTCAGTCATTTAAGAGATAAAATTGAAGAAGCAACTGGTGGAGAAAAAGTCATTCAAACAGTGTGGGGAGTTGGATATAAGATCGATGCTCGTTAAACCTAAAAAGATTGAAAAACAAAAACGAATTACCTTAACTTCTAAAGAAATCAGCGAGTTATTAGCAGAAGCAATTGTGACAATTGTTTTATTACTACTATTAAATGTCTCAATTATGTTCCTTTTAGGACAACTACTTAGTGAAAACTCGCCCTTAGCTGGTGTCATCTGGGCCACTAAGGATGCGGTCGCTAAAGAATTAAATACTGATTTGTTTTGGAGCTGGAATAAATTTGTCTTACCTATTTTCTTTTTAGTAGATGCAGCTGTTCTCTATTGGCGCTTAATTCGTCGCTACCATCAAATGCAATTGCGTCATATTATCAGTGAGTTACATTACATCGCTGATGGTAATTACAATCACCGCATTCCGTTTGAATTAAGTGGTGATTTAGCAAAAGTCGTGACGAGTATTAACGGTCTGGTGGATAGTACTGTCGCAGCCATTGAAGATGAACGGCGAATTGAAAAATCAAAAGATGAATTAATTACGAATGTCAGTCATGATATTCGGACACCGTTAACTTCTATTATTGGTTATCTGGGATTGATTGAAGATCGTCAATTTCATAGCCAAGAAGATTTACTGAAATATACGCATACCGCTTACGTCAAAGCGAAACAAATGAAATTATTAGTTGATGATCTTTTTGAATATACAAAAGTCCGTCAACCAAGTGTACCGATTCATACGACGACTTTTGATATGGCACAATTAATTGAACAGCTTGCTGCCGATTTTGAATTGGAAGCGAAAAAGATTAATATGCAAATCCAAGTAAAAGCCAATCCAGCTTCTTTAATGATGGAAGGCGATACGGAAAAACTAGTCCGAGTCTTTAACAACCTTCTTTCAAACGCTTTGAAATATGGCAAAGGCGGCCATCATATTGTAATGGAAGTAGACAAAGTCGGCACCGAAGCAATTATCGCTGTTCGCAATGATGGACCAGCTATCCCTAAACATTCTTTAGATCAGTTATTTGACCGCTTCTATCGTGTCGAAGAATCCCGATCACAAGAAACGGGTGGTACTGGTTTAGGTCTGGCTATTGCACAAAGTATTGTCGCTTTACATGGTGGATATATTTATGCGAAGTCTGATCAAAAGTGGACTTCCTTTATTATTCATCTACCCTTACAGCGTACCAACAAGAAATCAGAGAGTTAATTGACATCCCTGAACTTTTTCGGTATTCTATAGAAAAGAGAAAACTAAGAGAAAAAGTATTTATGGCACTGAATTCCAGAGAGTTTGCGGGGGTGCGAGCAAACATTCATCTATAAAGAAGTCCGTCTCTTCCAGGTGTCCAGCGAAATAAGTTGGAACGGTCTGCAGCCGTTATCTGCAAATCAAGGGCAGTAACATTACTGAACTTGGGTGGTACCGCGAGATTTCCAGTCATTTCGTCCCAAGAATATTTATTTTTGGGGTGAGATGGCTTTTTTGTTGTTTTCTACAACAGTTATTATTGATTATGTACTAATTTTAAGGAGGAAAAAATATGTTAGATGTAAAAATGATGCGTCAAAATTTTGACGAAGTAAAAGCAAAGCTACAAACCCGTGGTGTGAAAGAAGAAATCTTAGTGGAATTTCTGCGTTTAGATGAAAGTCGCCGTGATTTATTAGTCAAAGTCGAAGAAATGAAAAAATACCGGAACGATGTGTCTGCTGAAATTGCTCAATTAAAACGGAACAAAGAAGATGCAACGGCCAAAATCGCGGAAATGAAAGAAGTCGGCGGTAATATTAAAGCGTTAGATGCAGAAATTAATGCTATTGACGAAGAGCTACGTGGGATCACAACTACTTTACCGAACTTGCCAGATGATTCTGTGCCTGTTGGTGCTGGTGAAGAAGAAAATGTAGAAGTACGTCGTTGGAGTGAACCAAGAACTTTTGCTTTTGAACCAAAACCACACTGGGAAGTCGCTGAAAACTTAGGCATTCTAGATTTTGAACGTGGTGCCAAAGTAGCTGGTAGCCGTTTTGTTTATTACAAAGGCCTAGGTGCTCGCTTAGAACGTGCGTTATACAACTTCATGTTAGATTTACATGTTTATGAACATGGCTATACAGAAATGATTACGCCTTATATCGTTAATGACACCGCCATGTTCGGAACTGGCCAATTTCCTAAATTTAAAGAAGATGTCTTCCAATTACAAGATACGGATTTAACGTTAATCCCAACGGCGGAAGTCCCTCTAACCAATTACTACAACAATGAAATTTTAGATGGCAAGGATTTACCAATTTACTTTACGGCCTTGAGCCCTTCTTTCCGTTCTGAAGCTGGTAGCGCTGGTCGTGACACACGTGGGTTAATTCGTTTACACCAATTTAATAAAGTCGAAATGGTTAAATTTAGTGATGCAGAGCATTCTTATGAGGAATTAGAAAAAATGACGAATAATGCCGAAGAAATTCTGCAAAAACTGGGATTACCTTACCGTGTCATGGCTCTTTCAACAGGTGACATGGGCTTCTCAGCTGCGAAAACTTATGACTTGGAAGTTTGGATTCCCGCTCAAGAGACATACCGTGAAATCAGTTCATGCTCAAACTGTGAAGATTTCCAAGCGCGCCGTGCGATGATTCGTTACCGTGATGAAAATGATAAAGTCCAATATGCGCATACACTCAATGGTTCTGGTTTAGCCGTGGGACGGACAGTCGCTGCTATTTTAGAAAACTACCAAAACGAAGATGGCTCTGTGACTGTACCAGAAGTCCTAGTTCCTTACATGGGTAACCTAACAGTTATTAAATAAAGGGAAGATGAAGGTCGTTGTCTGATATCAGATAACGGCTTTTATTCTACAGAAAAAGGAGCCTGATAAACGGTGGAAACAGAAGCAACTCCTTCATTCTACAGAAAAAGAGGCAGACGTCGAAATGACGTCTGCCTCTTTTAAATTTCAAAAAAATCAGCTTTTATTTTATTGAACAGAATAGTTTGGTGCTTCTTTTGTGATTTGAACGTCATGTGGATGTGATTCTTTCAATCCGTTACCACTCATTTGAACAAATTGTGCTTCTTCACGCAACGCTTTCAGGTCTGCTGCACCGACGTAACCCATCCCTGATTTCAAGCCACCGATTAATTGGAAGACAATATCAGAAACGCTTCCTTTGTAGGCGACACGTCCTTCGATTCCTTCTGGCACTAATTTGTTTGCTTCATTGACACTTCCTTGGAAGTAACGATCACTTGATCCTTTTTCCATTGCACCCAATGAGCCCATGCCACGGTAAGTTTTGAAACGACGGCCTTGATAAATTTCAAATTCGCCTGGAGATTCATCTGTACCTGCTAACATACTTCCTAGCATTACAGCATGTCCACCAGCAGCTAAGGCTTTCACGATATCACCAGAATATTTAATACCGCCATCAGCGATAATTGCTTTACCATATTCTCTAGCTACAGAAGCAGCATCATAAATCGCTGTTAATTGAGGAACACCAACACCAGCAACGACACGTGTTGTACAAATTGAACCAGGTCCAATACCAACTTTGACAACGTCCACGCCGACATCATACAATGCTTTGGTTGCTTCAGCAGTGGCAACATTACCAGCAATTAATGTTGCTTCAGGGAACGTTTCACGAATTTCTTTAATTTTGCGAATAACGCCGGCACTATGGCCATGTGCAGTATCGATAACAATCGCATCGGCACCTGCTTCTAATAATGCTTCCGCACGTTCGAACGTATCACTAGTGACACCGACTGCTGCCGCCACAAGTAAACGACCGTGTTCGTCTTTGGCAGCATTTGGGAATTCAATCACTTTTTCAATGTCTTTAATTGTAATTAAGCCACTTAAGCGACCTGCTTCATCAACGATTGGTAATTTTTCGATTTTATGTTTTTGTAAGATTTTTTCTGCATCTTTTAAAGATGTGCCAACTGGCGCAGTGACTAAATGATCTTTTGTCATGACTTCTTCAATTTTGATTTGGTAGTCCGTTACAAAACGCATATCACGGTTTGTAATAATTCCGACTAATTTACGGTTTTCCATTGTTTCTACAATTGGCACACCGCTAATACGGTAACGACTCATTAATTCTTCTGCATCCGCTACTAAGTTTGTTGGTGTTAGAAAGAATGGATCAATGATAACGCCGCTTTCAGAACGTTTGACTTTACGTACTTCGTCTGCTTGTTGGGCGACAGTCATATTTTTATGTACGACACCTAGTCCACCTTGACGAGCCATCGCAATTGCCATATTACTATCTGTAACAGTATCCATACTGGCACTCATCAATGGAATATTTAACTTGATATTTTTAGCTAATTGTACACTCATGTCTACATCATTTGGTAAGACATGGCTTTCTGCAGGGATTAATAGCACATCATCAAATGTAAGACCTTTTTTCGCAAATTTTGTTTCCCAATTTGACATTTTTTTGTCCACTCCTCGACTTAATTTTATATATGAAAATAACAGATAATACTAAGGAAGTCAACTAGATTTGTTTAAATAATCAATGAGGAATAAAGGACAAAATGCCGAAATCGGTTTGTCCTTTATTCAACTCTTCCTAATTAAGGTCCTACTTTCATCGTTGTTCTTTTATCTTGTGTTTCTTTTTTTGTTGTAAAAATCGGCTAAATCCAAAACCACCAACAGAAAGCAAGGTCATCATTGTCCCTATTTTTTGCACTTTTGTTCTTTGGTAACGGATGTCGACATGTCCTGTACCAGATAAAGAAAGAGCGGCTAAGCCTCCTTGATTGGTTAGGTTCATTTTTTTAGCGCCCGTTTGGTTTTTCATTTGAATCGTGGCTTGATAGCCTAAGTAATAAATAAAAGGAACGGTCACCTTCGCTGATTGATTCACCACTTGGTAGTCAAATGAAATTTTCCCATAAGGCATTCTAACGTTTGTAATGGTTACTTGTTCTGCCGAATAATCAAGTTGTCGTTTTTTCTGTTTCAATAATTCCTGATAATTGATTTCATCTGGCAAATATTCATGGCCCGCACCGATATAAAAAGGCGTTGGTTGCTCATACTCAGCTTTTGTTAACAGGTGGCCTTGTTGTGACTGAATACTTTGATATTGATAAATGCCCAAATTGCTGATGGCAAGGAAAACCAACAAAGCCACGGTCCAAGATTTACGGAAAACGCCCCATTCGTCTTGTGCAATGAAAAAAGCGAGCATTACAGAAAGAATCCCTAAAAACCGCCAAGGAAACTGAATCGTATTTAAAGGCGTGTGGTTCAGCCAGTGCCAAGGAAAAAGCGTGGTAACCATCAATAAGAGTACCAGCGTCAAACCAATAAACCGTTTGTTCTGAATTTTTTTGCTGGCAAGCGAAACCACTGCTACAACAAGCCCTACAAACAAAAGGGTTCCTAGATTCGCTGTTTTCGCGTGAAAAACACTGCTCTTTAAACTATTAATGAAAAGAGAAACAATGGGATAACTTCTTTCGGAAATATAAGTGAGTGGATTGGAGGTAACTTTAAACACTTGATTTTTCATTTGTTCAGCAACTGGTAAAAGATAAAAGGCCAGCCAAAGCAGCGTCAGACCTGCAGCCTTCGCTAATGCCCACAGGACCTCCTTTTTAAAAAACTGCTGCCAATAAAACAGAATGTATAACCCAATCCAAATAGAAACCATTTCAATAGAAATAAAGTGAGCCAACCCAATGCCAGTCATCGCCAGCGTTAACAACGGCCAATATTTCGTGATTCCCTTTCGTAATAAAAACAGGCTCGCTAAGACCAACGGAAAAAAACTTAGCGCCAAAAATTCTCCTAACGCTTGGCGATTAAACAAGTCTTGCATGCGGTAAATAGATAAGCCATACAAAATGGCAAAGAGATAGCTTCTTTTTTTAGAGAGCGCCATTAATCGGCCTGCATAATAAGTAAGACTAAATGTTGCCAAGTTTACTGCAAACACAAAAATCGCCATACTAGCGACAAAGGAAAGCCCCAGAACACGCAAAAGCGCAGGTAAATAAAGATACGCATCTGGATAAAACAAACTAGAGGCATAGCCATAGCCTCCCAAGAAAAAATAATTGATTTTAGGAAACCAGTCGTTGTTTTTAATTGCTAATGCGAGACCTTCCACCCGATTTTGATGAAAGCGAAAATCACTTGCTCGTAAAAAATTCTCTTGAAAATAGACAAAATAGAGAGAAAGTCCACTTAATAAGAGAAAACTAATAAAAATGAGTAGCCGCTCGTGTTGACGGCACCAAGACTTCACTTGTTGTCCCATAAGAGGCTCCTTTCTTTAGCAAACTTCTGAAAACAGAAGCCTGGGACACTAGTTTTTTCGACTAATCCCCCAGGCTTTAACTGTTAAAACGCTCTATTGAGAGAGCGACTTTGCTTGTTGCAGTTTCTGCGTCAGCCGAGCGCATTCACAACTGAGCGCGCGCCGTTTATTGACGTGTCATGAAACTACCTTGAATATTGTATTTTTTCTTGAAGAAATAGCGTGCTACAAAGGCTAACGCACCGATTACTAAAGCAATCATCGGATCTAAAATGGGATTGATCACTGGTGGCAGCATCGCTGAACCGGCAAAAACTGCAATCCACAAGAACATCCCACCAAATAGAATGGCGGTCGTTTTTAACCAACCAGGACGTTTGCTTTTGTCGCCACCTTGACGATCAAAACGGTAAACATATTTGTGCATTAGATAGAAAACATAACCCCCAGCCATCGCACCTAAGATATATGTGGTTAATCCGAGAGGTTGTGCGGTTCCTTTTGAAAATAGAGACATCGCCGCTAACATGATTGTTAATAAACCAAGTAATAGTAAGGTATTGTCGAGCCAAATCATCCAGCCCGCTGGTTCTTTGACTTCTGCTGGTTTATTTAAAATTGCTTCCGTCCGTTCTGAAACAGTGCCAAATAACTGACGGGCTGTTTTACCTGTTTTTTGACCGGCTACTAATTCTGGTAAAATACCGTGTAGAGCCAATGCTAGCTCTTCTTCAGATAAATTAGCCGCTTTTAATGATTTTTTTAAGTCAAAAATGTATTGTTCATTTCTTTTAGTCAAATTCTGTTCTAATTGACGATTCTCAGCCACGATTGCTCGTAATGCTTCTGCTTCCATAGTTGTATCCTCCTCACCCTCATGTAGAGGGAACCTCTTTCTAAACGGCTGAATGGCCTTAAATATGTGGGCTTAGCCCAAAACAAATTGCTTGTTGGGCACATTTTTTTAAACGTTAAAACGGAACAACATAACATCGCCATCTTGAACGACGTAGTCTTTTCCTTCTAAACGAACACGGCCCGCTTCTTTGGCAGCTTGCATATTGCCATATTTATCTAGGTCTTCATAAGAAACTGTTTCCGCACGAATGAAGCCTCGTTCAAAGTCACTGTGGATAATCCCAGCTGCTTGAGGTGCCTTGATTCCCTTACGGAACGTCCACGCACGAACTTCTTGTTCACCAGCTGTAAAGTAGGTAGCTAAGCCTAACAAATCGTACGCCGCACGAATCAATTGATCTAAGCCAGATTGTTCAATGCCCATTGCTTCTAAAAATTCAGCCTTGTCTTCTTCAGAATCCAATTCAGCAATTTCTTCTTCTGCTCGCGCACTAACTACGATTACTTCCGCATTTTCACTGGTTGCAAAATTACGAACTTGTTGTACATACTCATTGTTGTCTGGATCTGCCACTTCATCTTCTGAAACATTTGCTACATAAAGGACCGGCTTTGTGGTTAATAAGAAAAGAGATTTAACAATTTTCTCTTCTTCTGGCGTAAATTCAATCGTACGAGCAGATAACCCTTCTTCTAAAACTGGTTTAATTTTGTCTAAAACAGCTAATTCTTCCACCGCTTCTTTATCTTTTGCTTTCGCCATTTTAGCCACGCGAGTATAGCGCTTATTGATTGAATCTAAATCTGCTAAAATTAGCTCTAAATTAATTGTATCAATGTCTGCTAAAGGATCAACGAAATCCGCATCCCGATTTTGTTCACGCATGATATTTTCGTCATCAAAACAACGAACCACGTGACAGATTGCATCTACTTGACGAATGTGACTTAAAAACTGATTTCCCAGCCCTTCTCCTTTGCTGGCACCTTTAACAATTCCGGCGATGTCTGTAAATTCAAACGTTGTGGGAACTGTTTTTTTCGGTTTTACTAGTTCTGTCAAGCGTTGTAAACGGGCATCTGGTACTTCAACCATGCCGACGTTCGGATCAATCGTTGCAAAGGGATAATTTGCAGCTTCTGCTCCTGCTTTTGTAATTGCGTTAAATAGGGTCGATTTACCAACGTTTGGTAAGCCGACAATTCCAGCTGTTAGTGCCATTTGTTTTCCACTCTTTCTCTCAGTCTATTCTCTTTTCTATTAGAGGCATCAAAGCATTAGTCTTCTTTTTTCTCGATTACTTTTTTTAATTTTTTAGTAAAATCACGACGCGGCATCATGACAATATGCCCGCAATTCGTGCACTTGATTTTGATATCAGCGCCCATGCGAATGATTTGCCAACGATTTGCTTGGCAAGCATGCGGCTTTTTCATTTCGACAATATCGCCTAAATCATACATGTTCCAAGCCTTCTTTCTTCTCTTACTTATATAAAAATACCATGATTACAATACCATTTTTTAACGAAACTAGCAAAAGGATTTGTGACTTTCTGTCTTACTTTCTCACTTTGCTTTTTATTCCTCGTCAAAATGAATATCTAAAATATCTAAAATTCTAGCCAAATCCGAAGAGGACAAGTACTCAATTTCAATTTTTCCTTTGCCTTCTTTTTCTTGAATCGCTACGGTTGTCCCAAATTTATCCATTAAGCGGTCTTCACTTTCACGAATATAAATGGGTTTTTCTTTGATGGCTTTTTTCGCTTTTTTGCCCTTTTTGCCTTGTGTTTCGTTTAATTCAGCGACAAGTTGTTCTAATTGTCGAACCGTTAAATTGTCTTTAATACAACGATTAGCTAATGGCAATAGCTGTTCTTTGTTCTTCAAGCCTAATAACGTCCGTGCTTGACCCATTGACATGCTTTGTTTTTGAACCATTGCTTTGACCGCATCTGGTAAGGTTAGCAATCGTAAATAATTGGCAATATACGGGCGACTTTTGCCCAAACGTTCTGCGACTTCCGCTTGTGTTAATTTCAAATTTTTCATTAGCATTTCATAGGCTTCTGCTTCTTCTAGCGGATTTAAATCTTCCCTTTGTAAGTTTTCCAAAACAGCAACTTGCATCATGGATTCTTCATCAAATTCGCGAATAATTGCGGGAATTTTTTCTTTGCCGGCTAATTTAGAAGCCCGGAACCGACGCTCACCTGCAATAATTTCATAGCCTTTAACTGCCGATTTACGAACAATAATCGGTTGAAACACACCGGAATGTAGAATCGAGTTTGCAAGTTCTTGTAAAGAGGTTTCATCAAATGTTTTCCGCGGTTGGTAAGGATTGGGACGAAGTTCGTTTAATAGAATTTCTGTCACTTGTTCGTTCTTAACGTCGACATCTTCTAGCTTTGCGATATCTTGAAACAAGGCATCGATGCCTCTGCCTAAACCTTTGCCTTTATTCATTCTCCAACACTTCCTTTGCTAGTGCTTGATACACTTCGGCACCTTTTGAGCGAATATCATAGTCAATGATTGGTAAACCATGACTTGGTGCTTCGGATAAACGGACATTTCTTGGAATAATCGTATCATAGACTTTTTCACGGAAATATTTACGGACTTCTTCAACGACTTCGGCACCTAAATTGGTCCGAGCATCGTACATGGTTAACAAGACCCCTTCAATTTTCAATTCAGGGTTAAAATGTTTTTGAACCAAGCGAATCGTATTTAGCAATTGACTCAAGCCTTCTAATGCGTAATATTCACATTGAACAGGAATTAGAATCGAATCACTTGCTGTAAAAGCATTGATTGTTAAATGCCCTAGAGAAGGCGGGCAATCAATTAAAACGAAATCATACATGTCTCTTACTTCATCAATTGCTAATTTCAAGCGCGATTCTCGAGCCATCATTGAAGTTAATTCAATTTCAGCGCCTGCTAATTGAATAGTTGCAGGGACAATATCTAAATTTTCACGGCTGGGATGTTGAACCACGCTAGTGATTGGTTCTTCATTTACAAGGACATCATACACATCGTGTGCGACATCTGGTTTAGGGACACCCATGCCACTGGTAGCATTTCCTTGTGCATCAATGTCGATCAGTAAGACTTTTTTGCCTAAGTTTGCTAAACATGCGCCTAAATTTACAGTGGTCGTTGTTTTACCAACGCCGCCTTTTTGGTTCGCTACAGAAATAATTCGTGTCATGTGTGTGCCTCCATCTTATTTAATCGGTTGTTTATTTGGTAATCCAGGTTTTCTGGGATATTTTTTAGGGGTTTCTTTTTTCTTTTGAATCACGACAATGTGGCGTTCGTCTGCCGTAATCGGCAAAGTAAAACCAACTTCTTTCTGAAATTGACCGCCTAATGTAGCGATTGCAGGTTTTGCTTCATTAATTTCTTCTTCGCTTTTCGATGCTTTTAAGGCTAAAAAATAGCCTTCTTTTTTAACTAAGGGTAAACACAGTTCACTTAAAACATTTAATCGTGCAACTGCTCGCGCTGTAACGTAATCAAACGCGCCACGAAATTCTGCTTTTTGACCAAATGTTTCTGCACGATCATGATACAAAGAAACATTAGCCAAACCTAGTTGATTCACCAACTCTGTTAGGAAAGTAATTCGTTTATTTAAAGAGTCAACAATTGTGACATTTAATGAAGGAAAAACAATTTTCAAAGGAATACTTGGAAATCCTGCGCCTGCGCCAACATCACAAATGGCTTTGTCACTGGCAAAGTCTTCAAAGAATGCCAACGAAACAGAATCATAGAAATGTTTCAAATAAACTTCTTTTT
>OBVR01000224.1_pt1 | contig 13586 bp, 10 predicted proteins | sample 1476201 | NCBI WGS metagenome assembly OBVR01 (sample SAMEA2580024, study PRJEB22360) | human gut metagenome | biome: human gut; feature: human-associated habitat; material: faeces | place: Denmark | collected 2008/2010 | reverse complement strand
CGGCCGGCCGCCGGTCGGCCCAAACGCCTGGGACGGCTACCAGGCCGCCGTCACCGCCGACGCCGCTCTGCGCTCCATCGCCAACGGCGGCACCACCGAGGCCATCGAGCTCATCGATGCCCCGGCCTTCTACACCGCTGAGTGAGCGGTCCGTTCTCAATCGGAAACAATCAGAAAGGCAACATCATGAGCAAGATCAACGTGGGCATCGCCCCGATCGGCTGGACCAACGACGACCTTCCCGAGCTGGGTGGTGAGACCCAGTATCAGCAGATCCTCAGCGAGGCAGCTCTGGCCGGCTTCGAAGGCACCGAGATCGGCAACAAGTACCCGAAGGACCCGAAGGTCCTCAAGCACCAGCTCGAACTGCGCGGCATCCGCATCGCCTCCGCGTGGTTCGGCACCTACTTCACCACCCAGCCGTTGGAACAGGTCGAGAAGGACTTCATCGCCTTCCGCGACTACATGAACTCCCTGGGCGCCGACCACATCAACCTGTGCGAGCAGGGCAACACCATCCAGGGAATGATGGACGTTCCGGTCTTCGACGGCAAGCCTGAGTTCACCGCCGAAGAGTGGGACAAGGTCACCAAGGGCCTCGACCGTCTCGGTGAGATCGCCGCCGACACCGGCACCATCGTCTCCTACCACCACCACATGGGTACCGGCGTGCAGACCGCCGCCGAAATCGACCGCCTCATGGAGAACACCGACCCGGATAAGGTCAAGCTGCTCGTTGACATCGGCCACCTGCAGTTCTCCGGCGAGGATCCGGTCGACATCGTCACCCGCTACAAGGACCGCATCGGCCACTTCCACCTCAAGGATATCCGTCCGGACGTGCTGCAGCGCGTCAAGGATGAGAAGCTCAGCTTCCTGCAGGCGGTGCTCGCCGGCGTGTTCACCATCCCGGGCGACGGCCAGGGCGACTTCAAGACCATCCTGACCCCGATTGTCGAGTCCGACTACGAGGGATGGTTCCTCGTCGAGGCCGAGCAGGATCCGGCCAAGGCCGATCCGTTCGAGTACGCTTTGCGCGCTCGCAAGTACATCAAGGACACGCTCGGCGTTTGATTGCCGCCAGCGTGCATTCTTTCGGAGCTTCCCGTCTGATGCTTTCTTGTTCAACGGGCGGGGAGCTCCCTCCCCTTGAAGTCAACTCATTTACACTTTCCTTTCCTTCCCAAGTGATGTGGCCGCGCGCCCGTGCCATCCGGTGCGGGCACGCGGCCACATCGCGTTGCATGCCATCAGCACGGCAAGAAAGGCCATTCCCATGCCATCCGGCGATACCCGTACACAAACCTCGCGCGGTGCCATCTGGCGCATCGCCTTCATCATCTGCCTCGGCTCGTTCCTGTTCGGCTACAATTCCGCCGTCATCAACGGGTCCTTCGACTTCATGGCCGACCCCAGCCAGCTCGGTCTCGACTCCCTTGGCCAAGGTCTGGTTTCCGGAGCGCTGACCTTGGGTGCGGCCTTTGGCGCCGTATTCGGCAGTCCCCTGGCCGGCCAGTTCGGCTTCAAGCGACTGCTCGGCACCGCCGCGGGCGTCTTCCTCGTCGGCGCGATCGGTTGCGCGTTGTCCGTCAACCTGCCGATGATGCTCCTGTTCCGCATCGCGGTGGGCCTTATGGTTGGTCTGGTCTCCTCCGTCATTCCGATGTATCTGGCGCAGACTTCGCCTTCGGTGCTGCGCGGCACCATCAGTTCGCTCAACGGCCTGATGATCGTGATCGGACAGCTCGTGGCCTTCTCCGTCAACGCTGTGCTCGGTGTGTCCTTCGCCGACATAGCCTGGGTGTGGCGCGTGGCATTCGTGTTGGCCTCGCTGCCTGCCATCGGCCTGTGGATCGGCCTCATGCGCGTGCCCGAAGCTCCGCGGTGGCTTATGACGAAGGGACGGGAGGAGGCTGCGCTCGAGTCTCTGGCGCGAACCCGCAACGCCGAAGAGGCGGAGACCGATCTGCGGTTGCTGCGCACCTCCATTCAAGAGGAATCCGGTAAACATGCGAGCATCAAGCAGGCCGTCTCCCATCCGTGGGTGTTGCAGATCCTCATCACCGGCTGCATGCTCGGCGTCACCCAGCAGTTTGCAGGCATCAACGCCATCATGTATTACGGTACGCAAATCCTGCAGGACAGCGGCTTCGGCCAGCAGGCCGCGCTCATCGGCAACGTGGTCATTGGCGTGGTCTCCTGCGTGGCCGCCGCGGCCGGTCTGGTCAGCGTCGACCGCCTCGGCCGTAAGACCCTTGAATGCGGAGGTCTCGCCATTTGCGCGGCCTGCCTGCTCGCCGTGGCCCTCATCAGCATGCTGTGCGGCGGTGCGGCGTGGGCGCCGATGACGATTCTGGTCATCGTGTTCATCTACATCTTCGTGTTCCAGGCAACGGTCGGCCAGGTCACTTGGGTACTTAACTCGGAGATCTTCCCACCGCAGTACAGCACCGCGTGCACCGGCATCTCCGTGTTCTCGCTGTGGGCCGCGAACTTCGTGGTCTCGTTAGTCTTCCCGCTGATGCGCGAGGCCATCGGCATGGGTGCCACGTTCCTGATCTTCGCCACATGCTGCGTGGCGAGCTTCCTGTTCGTCATGGTCCGTCTGCCGGAGACCAAGGGCGTGCCGCTGGAACGAATCGCCGACTTCTTCATCTCTCGCTACGGCGAACGCTGACCCGTTTGCCGTGGACGACCCGTGACCGGTCGTTCGCGGCATGCATATGACCTTATATATATGGCCTCGCATGTGACCTTATACAGGTCATATGCGAGGCCATATGCGAATAAACGCGGGGAAGAGATTGCAGGAGGTCAGACCAGCACGTTGCTGATGATGCCTTCGACTTCGCCTTCGATTAGGGCGCAGGCCTGGGGGAACAGGGTCTGGAAGTGTTCGGTGTCGCAGTGGGCGGTATGGGCCTCCTCGGTGGGCCAGAACTCCACGAACGCGAACTCGTTCGGATCGTCCTCGCGCTGGAGCAGGTTGTAGCCGGCACAGCCCGGCTCGGCGGCGGACTTGGTGACCAGCTCGGTCATGATGCGGACGAACTCGGTCTTGTTCTCGTCCTTGACGTGGACGGTGGCGTAGATGACCTGCATGATGGTTCCTTTCGACGATGAATGGGTCAGAATTGGTTGGATGTCTCCATTATATGTAAGCTACCTCATAAAAAACGGACATAAAATCCGGTTTAGAGTGCCAAAAAGTAGGAAAAAGGCGTAATTGGGTTCACTGTTAATATAGTATGAACGTAATGACCGAAAATCGATAATGAAGTCTGATTGTTTCGGTTGAAAGACTATCGGGAGGATGATGGCAATGGCGTCATTTGCTGAACTAACGGATGATATGGACCTCGCCGCGCTCGCGGCGAAGCGCAGTCGGTACACCACGCTGATGGTGATACTCGGCGTCTTCGGCGGCGGCCTGTATGGCTACACGCTGACGGCACTCTCCGGCGCGTTGATCACCATGAACATCGGCTCGGGCGAAGGTGGGCTGCTGACTACCGGGGAGCAGGGCGTCATCACATCCCTGTTGCTGCTCGGCGCGGTCATCGGGTCCTTCCTCTCCGGAGTGCTCAACGACGTGCTCGGCCCCCGCAAGATGATTCTCGCCGGCGCGGTCCTCGCGGTCCCCGGCACCATCGTCTGCGCGGTCAGCCCGAATCTGGTGGTGCTGTGCATCGGTCGCCTCGTGATGGGTCTGGCCATCGGCTTCACCTCCACCATCATCCCGCTGTATCTGGGTGAGATGACCTCCTCCACCAAGCGCGGCCGCGTGGTGTCCGTCAACTCGGTGATGATTGTGGTCTTCCAGCTGCTTGCAGTGTCCGTCAACGCGGTGCTCAACCTGTCCGGAGCCGGTTGGCGAGCCATGATGTGGGCCGTAGCCGTGCCCGCCGTGCTGCTGCTTGTCGTCTCGCTCGTCATCCACGACAGTCCGTACTACCTTGCCCGTCACGGACTTGACGCCGCCGCAGTGCGCGAACTCGTCGAGACCCGCGACCTTGAGGAGGCCCGCGCCGCCTACGAATCGATGAGCGACACCGAGCCCGCTGCGGATGCGGATCGTCCGGCCAAGCGCATGAGCTTCCGTGAACCGTGGCTGCGCCGCGTGCTCATCGTAGGCATCGGCGTGGCTCTCATGAACCAAGTCGGCGGACAGAACATGATCAACTACTACGCACCGACCATCTTCTCCAGCACCCTCGGCTTCGACTCGTCCATGTCCATCGTGGCCACCGTCCCGGTGATCGCGGTCTCCGCCGTCGCCGCCATCGTCGGCGGCCTTGGCCTCATCGACAAGATCGACCGCCGCGTGATCATGCTCATTGGTCTGACCGGCACCGTCGTCTTCCTGGTCGCCATCGGCGTGAGCTACATCTTCGTCAACGCCAACCCCGGCTCTCAGGCGGCCGCGTGGGTGATGATCGTGCTCATGATGATCTACCTCGTGTTCGTGCAGGGCATGGTGGCTCCGGTCTGCTGGCTGCTGCTCGCCGAGATCTTCCCCTCTGCGGTTCGTGCTCGTGGCGTGGGCTACGCCAACATCGCCATGAACATCACCAACTGTCTGCTTTCACTGGTATTCCCGATTCTGCTGAGCCTGATCGGCGGTTCCGGTACGTTCTTCCTGTTTGCCGCGATCAACGTGGGCTGCTGGATCTTCGTCAAGGTCCTCGTGCCCGAAACGCGCGGCAAAAGCCTCGAGCAGATCGAGCGTGAGGCGAGAAGCGCGGTCGCGGGCTGACCTCCGGATCATTTTCCTAAGAGAGATAGGGGCGCCGCATCTGGCATGTGCCGGGTGCGGCCCTTTTGCGTCGGTGCGGATCCGCGGGGTGTGTCCATGCTTCGCGAGGCGGTTCCGTTGCGTGCGGTGGTTCCACTGTGTGGGGTGTTCTTCGCCGAAACGTTGCGTGCGGTTGCATTGGGCGGGTTCCCGTTGCGCCGCCATGTCGGTGAGATGTCGTCGGGGATGGCGTGTCCGCGTGCGTTGTGACGCGTTTTTATGGTTGTCTGTCACTTTTGCACTTTATGGACAAAGTGTCCGTAAAATGGTTTGACAGTCGTGATGGTGGCGCGTAGATTGTTCTTCATGGGGCCGACCGGAGAGCAAGCCGAACGGCTCCTGGTCCACGGCACGGCAGCCGGGGCTCATCCAACCCGTGCGCAAAAGCACCAGACCGACAGTAAGAGAGGCTGAACATGCGTTTCAGCGGCGAACAGTATGTATACAAGTTCTCGGAAGGCGACGCGTCGATGCGCAACCTTCTGGGCGGCAAGGGTGCCGGCGTGGCCGAAATGACCAAGCTGGGCATGCCGGTGCCGGAAGGCTTTACCGTCAGCACCGAAGCGTGCGTGCGTTACTTTGCTGACGGCGGCAAGGTAGATGACGAAATTAAGTCCCAGATTTTTGATTCTTTGTCTGAAATGCAAGAATCTTTGGGGAAGCGGCTTGGTGACCCTGAGAATCCGCTCCTGGTCTCCGTGCGCTCCGGCGCCCGCGTCTCGATGCCCGGCATGATGGACACGATCCTCAACCTCGGACTCAACGAGGACGTGGTCCGCGCGCTCGTCGAGAAGACCGGCAACGCCCGCTGGGCATGGGACTCCTACCGTCGATTCATCCAGATGTACTCCGACGTGGTCATGGGTCTCGACAAGGCCTGCTTCGAGGGAGCCCTCGACGAGCTCAAGCGGGAACGCGGCGCCGAGCAGGACACCGATCTGACCGCCGAGGATCTCGAAGGCCTCGTGCGTCTCTTCCTCGACGAATACCGCCGTCAGGTGGGACGCTCGTTCCCCACCGACCCGATCGAGCAGCTTATGGAGGCCGTGCAGGCTGTGTTCCGCTCCTGGGACAACCCACGCGCCATCTACTTCCGCCGCATGAACTCGATTCCCGACACCTGGGGCACCGCCGTGACCGTGCAACGCATGGTCTTCGGCAACATGTCCGCCGACTCGGGCACCGGCGTGGCGTTCTCGCGCAACCCCTCCACCGGCGAGAAGGGCTTGTTCGGCGAATACCTGATGAACGCGCAGGGTGAGGACGTTGTGGCCGGCATCCGCACCCCGCAGGCTATCAGCCACCTGAAGGAGCAGAACCCGGCCGTTTACGAGCAGTTCACGCACATCGTCGACAAGCTGGAGCTGCACTACCGGGACATGCAGGACATGGAGTTCACCATCGAGGAAGGCAAGCTCTACATGCTGCAGACGCGCAATGGCAAGCGTACGCCGCAGGCAGCCTTCCGCATCGCCAGCGACTTCGTCGACGAGGGCATCCTTACCCAGGAGGGAGCCGTCTGCTCGGTCGACCCCAAGTACATCACCGCGCTGCTGCACCCGCAGTTCGACGCTAAGGCGTTGGCCAGTGGCACCGTGCTCGGCACAGGCCTGCCCACCTCGCCGGGAGCCGCCACCGGGCGTGTGGTGTTCAGCGCCGAGGACGCGGTCGAATGGACCAAGCGCGGCGAACAGGTGATTCTCGTCCGCCTCGACACCACGCCCGAAGACATCGACGGCATGCACTACGCACAGGGCGTGCTCACCGCTCGCGGCGGCATGACCAGCCATGCGGCCGTAGTGGCCCCCGGGCACCGCCGGGGTGCGGCCGGGGTGCGGGTGCACCGGGGTGGCCCGCGGCATCGGCCGTTGCTGCGTGTCCGGTCTGTCCGGCATCGAATTCGAACAGGACGAGACGGGTCATATCACCGGCTGCGCGATCGGCGGCACGCCCGTGGCAGAAGGCGACTGGATCTCCCTGGACGGCAATGCCGGCAAGGTGTACGCCGGGCGCATTGCCACTGTGCCGGCCTCTATCTCCGGCGTATTCGGCCGAGTGATGGGCTGGGCTGACCGCTTCCGCCGTCTGGAGGTGCGGGCCAACGCCGACACCCCGGCCGACGCCAAGCAGGCCCGTGAATTCGGTGCCGAAGGCATCGGCCTGTGCCGCACCGAGCACATGTTCTTCCAATCCGACCGCATCGCCGCCATCCGTGAGATGATTGTGGCCGCCAACGAGCAGGAGCGCCGTCGCGCGCTCGACAAGCTCCTGCCCATGCAGCGCGAGGACTTTGAGAACCTGTACGAGGCGATGGAGGGCCGTTCGGTTACCGTGCGCCTCATCGACCCGCCTCTGCACGAGTTCATTCCCAAGACCGCCGAGGCTGTGGCCGAACTCGCCGCCCAGACCGGCCATGACGCCGAATACATCACCAAGGTGGTCGAGGAGCTCAAGGAGGTCAACCCGATGATGGGCCATCGCGGATGCCGCCTGGCCGTCACCTATCCGGAGATCGCGCACATGCAGGCGCAGGCCGTCATTGAGGCCGCGATCAACGTCAAGCGCCGCCACCCGCAGTGGACGGTCGCCCCGGAGATCATGGTGCCGCTCGTTGTCAACCGCTGCGAGCTCGACTATGTCAAGCAGCAGATCGAGGAGACCGTCAACCGCATACTCGCCCAGGCCGACGACCTGACGATGGTGTGCCAGATTGGCACCATGGTCGAAACGCCGCGAGCCGCACTGCGCGCCGACGAAATCGCCGCCAGCGCCGAGTTCTTCTCCTTCGGCACCAACGACCTGACGCAGATGACGTTCGGCTTCAGCCGCGACGATTCCGCACGCTTCCTGCCCGACTACTACGCCAAGCACATCCTCGATGAGGACCCGTTCGCGCACCTGGACACCAAGGGCGTGGGCCATCTCATCGAAATCGCGTCCAAGCTCGGCCGACGCACCCGTCCGAACCTGCGACTCGGCGTGTGCGGCGAACACGGCGGCGACCCGGAGTCCATCGCTTTCTGCGAACAGGCCGGACTCGACTACATCTCCTGCTCGCCGTCCCGCGTCCCGGCCGCACGCCTGGCTGCGGCTCAGGCGGCCATCGGCTGCCGCGCACCCGTGCGCCGCTGAACGGACCAACGATCACATCCGACCCGCATCACCCGTCCGACCGCTTAGCCTTCCTTCCGATGGGCGTGAGGACGAGCGGGCCGGGCATTCACCTGTCACCCCTATCTAAGAAATGAGGAAATCAATGATCATGCCGAACATTCCACGCGAACGACTCGTGGAACTCAAGCGTTTCGCCGGTGAGATACGCAAGGAGACCGTCAAGGAGATCTCCGTCTTCGGCACCGGACACATCGGCGGCTCGCTGTCCATCGCGGACGTGCTCGCCGTACTCTACGGCGAAGAGATGCAGGTTCGTGTCGACGATCCGCGTTGGGAAGGTCGTGACTGGTTCGCTCTGTCCAAGGGCCACTGCGCCCCCGCCCTGTACGCCACGCTCGCCCTGAAGGGCTTCTTCCCGAAGGAATGGCTCGCCACGCTCAACCAGAACGGCACCAATCTGCCCAGTCACGCCGACCGTCTCAAGGTGCCCGGCGTGGACATCACCGCCGGTTCTCTCGGCCAGGGTGTCTCCGTGGCCGCCGGTGTGGCCGCCGCGATGAAGATGAACGGCAAGTCCAACCGCGTGTACGCAATCGTCGGCGACGGTGAGAGCCAGGAGGGTCAGGTCTGGGAGATGGCGTTGTTCGCCGCCCAGCAGCGACTCGACAACCTCACCGTGTTTGTGGATTACAACAAGCTCCAGCTCGACGGCTTCTGCGCCGACATCTGCGACATGGGTGACATGGCCGCCAAGTTCGCCTCCTTCGGCTGGTATGCGTAGAACCTCACGGACGGCAACGACGTGGAGGTGATTCTCTACGCCATCGAACGCGCCAAGGAGCAGACGGATGGCAAGCCGAACGTCATCGTGCTTAACACGCTCAAGGGTCTGGGATGGAAGGACATCGAAGGCCAGCCCAAGGGCCATTCGACCACGATCAGCGCCGAACAGCGCGATGAGGCCATCCGCCAGATCGACCAGATGACCGAGGCCGAGGTGGCGAAGATCAAGGCATCCAGCCCGCTGGGCAAGTGACACCTGCACGAATCCGAACCTCGGGGCGGCAATCCGCCCGAGTCGAACATAACGTCGAACAATCAAGGAAAACGAAACATCATGATCGTCAATGAACTCATTCCCGAGCCGCAGGCCATGCGCGACGCCTTCTGCGACAAGCTCATCGCCCTAGCGGAAAACGATCCGGACCTGGTGGTGCTGGACGCCGACCTGATGGGCGCCATGGGCACCAAGCCCTTTCTGAAGCGCTTCCCCAACCGCGCCATCGACTGCGGTATCCAGGAAGCCAACATGGTCTCCGTGGCCGCAGGCCTGTCCTTGACCGGTAAGGTGCCCTTCGTACACACCTTCGCTCCATTCATGTCCCGCCGCGCCACCGATCAGGTCTTCATCTCCGGCGCCTATCAGGGAGCCAACGTCAAGCTCATCGGCTCTGATCCGGGCATCACTGCCCAGACCAACGGCGGCACCCACATGCCCTTCGAGGACATGGGCATCATGCGTTCCATCCCCACCATGACGGTGATTGAGCCCACTGATGTGACCATGCTCAACTCCGTCATGGATTGGATGGCCGGAACCTATGGCATGCAGTACATGCGTCTGGTGCGCAAGTCCTGCACCAAGGTGTACGAGACCGGTACCCAGTTCACTGTGGGCAAGGCGTCCACCCTGGTTTCCGAGCCCGGTGCCGAGGTGACTATCATCGCCTCCGGTTGGTGCGTGGTCGAATCCCTCAAGGCCGTCGAACTGCTGCACCATGAAGGCATCGTCGTGCGCGTGCTCGACATGTTCACCTGGAAGCCGCTCGACGAGCGTGCCGTTATCGACGCAGCCTACGACACCGGCGCGATCGTGACCGCTGAGAACCACAGCATCACCACCGGCTTGGCCGCAGCCGTCAGCGAGGTCGTCGTACGCCATGAGCCGGTGCCGATGGAATTCGTCGGCGTCCACGACCGCTTCGGCCAGGTCGGCAAGGCCGACTATCTGGCAGAACAGTACGGCTTGGCCGCTGTGGACATCGTCGCAGCGGCCAAGCGTGCTGTGGCGCGTAAGCCGGCCTGAAGGACATTCCTGGCGCTGTAGGGCCTGTTCGCCTGACTCCGTTCGGGTGGGCCGGCTCGGCATGGGCCGGTGACCGGATGCCTGATGACCGGATACGCAAGGCCCTTCCCCTCTCCATAGGTGAGGGAAGGGCCTTGCGTATCCTAAGCAGGATGGAAACCGGAGGTGCGGAACTCGGGGATTGGTCTGATGGGCATCACCTCGCTTACTTGGAGTTCTCGGAAAAGTTGATGTGGTAGACGCGGGTGTTGGTACCGTCCTCCGACGTGACGATCACACGCGCCTCGTCGGCCGTACGCACCACGGTGACGGCAACGTTGGTGCCGGTCGGCAGTGCTTCGACGGTCGGAGCGGCGCCGGCGGCGTGAACGTGCCCGGCGACGTGCTCGTGATCGGCTTCGACGGCATCTCATCCGGCGAATACAACGTGCCGACCCTCACCACAGTGGCGACCGACTTCCGCGGCATGGCCAACACCTCCGTGTCGCTGCTCATGCGCCGCATCGAGCACCCCGACGACGAGTTCTACCCGCAAACCGTCAACGTCGGCTACCGTCTGATCGAACGCGAGTCGACCCGGCGATAGGGACGTCCTGCCATCCATGCGTGCGGATGTAGGCGGCATGCTCGCGCAGATATTGCCTGAGGTACGGTATGGCGAAATCAATTGTTCCGTACCCATCCCATTTTCAATCACCTGCGTGAGCCGCATCCCAATTGTCGGGCTGGAGTAATTCATGTCCGATGATTGGAGGTGCGGTTCAGAGTATTCACTGTATTCACTCCTACGTCAGTTCGCTATCAGTTCGCCATCAGCCCCAGCGCGATGGCGGTGATCAGCACGTACGCCTCGCGCGGGTCGGTGGCATCCCAGCCGGTGGATTCGGCGGCGCGCTTCAAACGGTAGCGAATCGTATTGGGATGTACGTTGAGTTCCTTGGCCGTGGTTTCGAGCGAACCACCGAACTTCAAGAATGTGGAGACGGTGAGCAGCGTCGGATCGTCCGGGCCGGCCGCGGTCAGGCTCCCGTAGACCACGCGGACCAGTTCGTCACGGGCGTCCGCGTCGCCGATCAACGCACGTTCGGGCAGGGCGTCGTCGGTGCGTAACGGGCGCGGCAATGGCTGCACGGTGGCGGCCAGAGCCGGCGCGGCCTGAAGACAGTAGAGCGTGGCCTGAATCGAACGCATCGCGCCATCGGCACCGGTGCGCTGCGGACCCAAGGCGATTGGCCGATCGGTGGCGAACGACGGGGCTATGGTATTGCAGATGATTTCCGGCGTGGCCGCACCGACCGGACGAATCAACGCCACTACGGCGGTGCTGTTGCCGATCGGGCGCTTGGCGGTCAGACACACACCGCCGAAATCGGCCACGATTTTCTCGATTTCCTTGGCCGTACGTGCGGCGGACCGGGCAGGGTATCCGGCGATGGCGTAACAATCGAAGTCATGCTCGAAGCCGAGGATGGTGAACAGGGACTCCACTCGTTCGTCGGCCAGATGATTGAACAGGCACTCGAACAGCACGGTGCGTACGCGGTTGGTCGCGGCGATGCCGGGTGCGGTCGAACCGGATGAATCGGGCGCACTGGGCGTACCGGATGCACCGGACGAATCGGCAACGTCGGCAGCGAGAAGTTCGAGAAAATCTGACATAGTCACTAGTGTAGCGTCGCTGATTGGCGTTGCCTTTCAGTCAAAGACTCTCGCCAATACGTCAGCACCACGAATCCGAATACAAACGCAACCGGCAACATGTGCCGCTCGAAATTATTGGCCGGCGCGGTAATCATCACGCCCATCAGTAGTAGCAGCGGAATATGGGTCATGAGGGTGAGCCAACGTCGGCGAATCACCTCGGCCGCGCCGATCAGCAATGTCATCACCACGTAGAAATTGCCGTGCGTGGGCCAGCCGAGTACGGGAATGCTGCCCCATACGCGAGTGAAGCCGGTGATGTGCTCACGCCAGTCATGGTTGTAATCCTTGATCCATGTGGAGTTTTTCTGCACGTAATCGCTGGTCACGTAATAATCCATCGATACGTACGGCTGATCGTTCACATTGAAGTATCCGAAGCATTTGGCCAGCAGCGCATCCAACGCGATGATCGGATTGTCCTTGACGATTTCGAACCATGCCTTGTTGAAATTGGTCATATCCTCGGGCGTCACCGTGCGCCACTTGTAGCTGACCTTCTTGGCCTGAATACCGGAGGATTTCACCGGGTCGGCATCCTGCTGGGAGTAAGCGTCGGCCATCTGATCGAGATTGAAGACGGGCGCGAGGTTCTTTTTGGCTTCGTCTGAAATGCCGTCCGGATTGCGCTGGGCCACGCGGGCGATCATTTGCAGCTGTACGCCGCGGCTTTCGATTGGGTCGCCGCCGATGATCGCGCCAGAGGAGATGGCGAAGGAGATGCCGCCGTGAATCAGCACGGTGGGGATGAGCAGCGCCACGACGTAAGTCGCCCAGCGCTTGCGGTCGGCGATCAGAGCCAGCACGATTTGTAGGGCGATGATGTACCACGCATATTTCGCGGAAATCAGCATCACCGATGTGGCCAGGATAAAGGCGATGAAACTGTGGCGCGGCAAGTGGACGGGCGTGGCGATGGCAGTGGCCTGAGGATGTTTGCGGGTGCCGGCGGGGTGCCAGGTCTGGACGAGTTCATACCAGACGCTGAACCACCAGACGAACGAGAACGCGAACAGCGGCGATTTGGTGATGGAGATAGTGGAAAACACGGCCAGCGGGCAGACCATGAAGAACAGCAGAATCAGGAATCGAGCCAATCCTCCGGCCTGTGGGGGAACGGCGGAATCCGTTGCCGTTTTTCCTATCCAAGGCCGGTTCAGGAATCGATTGGCGGCGGCAGCGCAGCAGAACACGGCGAACAGCGTCTGCAGGGCAGCCAACGTCACGATGCCGGCATCGTTTGAGCCGGTCAGATGCCTCGCAAACGTGACTATCGCGCCATAGAACACAGTGAGTACCACATTGTGCTGGTCGGTCAGATACGTGGGATCGGACGGCCACATGTAGTGCGCAGTGGGGTAGATGTCCATCGGCACGAAGGAGAAGAAGCCGATATAGGGCTGTTTCAGGCCGGTCCACTGGTTCCAGGCCCAGCTGAATTCACGGATCTGTGAACGAACATCAGCGCCGAATGCGGCAAGCAGCGTGGTAGGCACCCAGAGCCAGCCGACAAAAAACACCAACATAAGCTTCCAGAACCGGTTCGTGCCGCGTGTGATCCAGCGGTCCAGAACAGTGACGGTGGACGTGACGATAGCGCGAACGGTACGACGGGTCTTGGCTGGTTGGCTGGCCTGCTGATCGGCGGCGGGCCGTGATGTTTCGCTATTCTGCTGATGGTGGCGTAGGCGCTCGCCGATAGCCCTCGGCAGTATGCGCTGGCCTGCTGCGAATCGCACCATCAGCGTGATGATTCCGAGATATATCAGGAATGACACGACGAATATTGCGGTATTGGCCCAGTTCCAATGGGTGAGGGTGCCGTTCTCCTCGTCCCAGTACAGCGGGCCGACCGCCGTGCACAGTGCAAGCCACAGGCAGGCCAGCGCG
>OBVR01000212.1_pt1 | contig 14446 bp, 11 predicted proteins | sample 1476201 | NCBI WGS metagenome assembly OBVR01 (sample SAMEA2580024, study PRJEB22360) | human gut metagenome | biome: human gut; feature: human-associated habitat; material: faeces | place: Denmark | collected 2008/2010 | reverse complement strand
TAAAACTTTCTTTCCTTCCAACTTGTATTGATGGGCTAATTTACCAATGCTGGTTGTTTTACCAACTCCATTAACACCAACAAATAAAATCACGGTTAAGCCATTTGGCTGTAAGTTAATCGCATTATTTTCATTAATTCCTGCTTCTTCATACAAATCAACCATTTTTTCAATGATGGTATTTTGAACTTGAGCTGGTTTTTTCACATTTCGCAGTTTCACTTCTTGTCGCAAGGCTTCTGTAATTTTTAAGGATGTATCAAAGCCTACGTCTGCACCAATTAACGTTTCTTCTAATTCTTCAAAGAAATCTTCATCAACGCTCCGGAAATTAGCAAACAATTCGTTCAACCGTTGACCAAATGTCTTACGTGTTTTTTCCAAACCTTTTTCATATTTTTCTTGGACTTGTTCTTCTTTCGACTCTTCAATTTCTTCTGAAACCTGCGTGTCTGTTGGTTCTGCCAACGGAGTTACGACACTACTTTCTTCCTCAGGCGCTTCCACAACAACTTCTTGTGTTTCCTCTGTCAGGATTTCTTCTGGCTCTTCTTCTAATGCTTCTTCTACGCCAGCTAATTTTTCCATTTCAGCTTTATCTGTTAAATCGGCTGTTTCTGCGACTTCTTCCGCTGCCGTTTCTGGCGTTGTTTGCGCCTCTTCTGCTGCGGTTTCTTTTGATTCAGCAGGCGCTGATTCATCACTAGGTGTTTCGTCTACTGTTTCTTCAACAATCTCTTGTTTTTCTTCTTCCTTTTTTTCAGCGGAAAAAGCTTTTTTAATTTTATCAAAAAATCCCATTCTTATTGGCCTCCTTCCAACGGCGTTAAAATATATTTTTCGACCGCTTTGGCAACGCCATCTTGGTCATTCGTGTCTGTAACGACATCTGCGGCTTCTTTAACTAATGGAATCGCATTTGCCATGGCGACACCTAAGCCAGCGTATTCAATCATCGGTAAATCATTTTCTTCGTCCCCTAAGGTCATGATTTCTTCTGCACGGATTCCTAAATCTTTGGCTAACAAGGAAATACCATAGGCTTTCGTAATCCCTTTTGGCATAAATTCTAATAAGTTATTTCGCGTTTTAATAATTTCAAAACGCTCATAAAAAGAGGCTGGAATTTCCTTGATGCGTTCATTTAAATACGCTTCATCAATCGCAACAACAACTTTATTATAAATTCGATTCGGGGTTAACTCTTCTAATTTGTAGGACTCAAAGGTTAATAATTTGTTTAGAGAACTATAAATTGAAGGATAATTAGGTGCAGAAGGCAATTGCATCACGACCTCATCGGATAAGACATCAAACGGCATGTTGAGTGTGGTTGCTAATTGGTACAGCTCATGAATCGCTTCCAAGGGCATCAATGTTTTCTCAATAATGGCCCCTGTATCATTTTTTTGAACCAATCCGCCGTTAAAAGTAATGCTATAATCGCCTTCCTCTTGTAAACCTAATTCTTCTAAGTAAGGACCAATAGCTGCCAAAGGTCGACCTGTGCAGATAACAACTTTCACGCCTGCTTGTTTCGCAGCCATCAGTGCTTGTTTATTCCGTAAAGAAATCTCTTTTTGGCTATTTAATAATGTTCCATCTAAATCAATAGCAACTAATTTTATCAAACGTTCGCTCCTCCTTGCTTCTGGCTAATTGCTTTTTTCAATTGCGCCACCTTCTTTGACCTCTTCCAAGCGAACTGAAACGATTTTTGAAACCCCAGATTCTTGCATAGTCACGCCATATAAAACATCTGCGGCTTCCATTGTCCCTTTACGATGCGTCACCACGATAAACTGTGTACCATCTTCAAATTCGCTTAAATAATGGCCAAAACGAGCAACGTTGGCTTCATCTAAAGCTGCTTCTACTTCATCTAAAATACAGAACGGAACTGGTCGAACACGAATAATTGAAAAGAGTAACGCAATCGCCGTTAATGCCCGTTCGCCTCCAGACAACAAGCTTAAATGTTGTAATTTTTTCCCTGGTGGTTGCGCCTCAATCTCAATCCCTGTATTCAAGAGATCCTCTGGGTTGGTTAGCACCAGTTCTGCCCGTCCGCCACCAAACATATTAGGAAATACCACTTTGAACTGGCCACGAATTGCTTCAAAGACTTCTTTAAACCGTTCTTTCACTTCTTGGTCCATTTCATCCATGGTTTCGAATAATTGTTCTTTCGCATTTAATAAATCATCACGTTGACTGACTAAAAATTGATGGCGTTCATCGACTTGTTCAAATTGCTCGATGGCACTTAAGTTAACAGGTCCTAACCGCTCAATTTCTTGTTTTAGGCGTTTCACTGTTTGCTGCGCTTGCGCTAAATCATCGATTGGGAAATACGCTTCATAGGCAGCTTCAAAGGTTAAGCTGTATTCTTCCTGTAAGTAACTTAACGAGCTATCTAATTGCATTTCTGCACGATTTTTTAGGACTTCGATTTGTGTTTTATCTGCTAAATACTGTTGTTGGCGTTTGTTTTCTTCCGCTAATTTTGTATCTAACTCGTCTACTTCTTCTTGCAACGCTTGTCGTTGACTGCGTGCCGTTTGTAAAGACGTTTGCAACGCTGTTTGTTTCTCCGCTAATTGCGCGACTTGTGCCGCTAAGCCTTCTTCGGTTAACTGGTGATCGCTAGAATGGCTACTTAATTGTTGTAGCTGTTGACGGATGGCCGTTTCTCGAATCAACAATTCGTCCAATTGTTCTTGTTTGTCTTGCTTTTGACGAGCAAAATGGGCACATTGTTCCGCCGCTACTGCTTGTTCTGCTTGAACTGTCGTCAAGCGTTCTTGCGCTTGGGCTTTAAAGGTTTCCATTTGGCTAGCTTCTTGTTCCACCTGTTTCATTTCAGCATCTAAACGTTCTTTCGTTGCCGTTAAGCTTGCTTGTTGCTCTGTCAATGTAGCTTTTTTCGTTTGATATTCAGTTAAGAATTGATGCAATTCCCGTGATTCATATTCAAACAAGCGTTTTTCTTTTGTTAAACGAGTAATCGTTTCTGTTTGATTGGCTAATTTATTGTCAATTTCTTGTTGTTTTAAGCGATTTTGTTCACCAGCAGAGCGCAACATTTCTGCACGTTCCGTGGCTGTTTTCACTTCTTGCGAGAGCGCTTGGACTTCTTGTTCTACACTTCTTAGTTGTGTTTCTAATTGAGTCATTTGTTCAGTAATTGTTTGAAGTTCTTGCGCTTGTGAAAATAGCGTTTAACAATTCCCAGTTTTATTGGCTCCCCAAGTCATCGAACCGCCAGGATTCATCACATCGCCTTCCAATGAGACAACGCGATATTGGTAATTGACTAATTTTGCTAACTGGTTGGCACTCGTTAAATCTGCCGCTAAAATCGTGACGCCTAAGAGATTTTGAATAACGGTTTGTACTTGTTCTGGATAACGAACTAATTCACTGGCAATCCCCACGAAGCCCGGTGCACCAGCCAAACGATTCTGAACCATCGCCGATACAGAGCGTGGCTTAATGGTGGTCAATGGTAAAAAGGTTGCTCGGCCACTGTGTTGTTGTTTTAAGAAGGTGATGCCTGCTCGACCATCTTTCTCATTTTCCACAACAATATGTTGCGCCGCACCACCTAAGGCCGTTTCAATCGCCAACGTATATTCTTTAGGCACTTCAATTAACTCAGCCACTGCGCCAACAATCCCAGTTAATTGGTTTTTGTGACGCAATACAGCTTTCACGCCTTGATAGAAGCCAGCGTAATTTTCTTGAATTTCTTGCAAACTTTTTTGGCGTGCCTTCGCTTGTTGCACTTGATTCATCGCTTGGTACATATCGTTTTGACGCTGTGCTAATCGTTCACGTTTGGCTTCAAGCGTTGCTTTCAACGCAGTGTATTCTTCCAGCTGTTCTTGTAAGCCTTGTTTTGCGACTTTTTGCTCTTTTTCTAGCGTTTCTTTCATTGCAAGAGCTTCAACCATCTGTTCTTCTAGCGCTTCGTGTTTTGCTAGCGATTGTTGATTTTTAGCTGTTTCTTGTTGATATTGTCGTTCTAAATATTTTAAGTCATTGGCTGTATTGGCTTGTTCTTGCATGACTTCCACATACTGACTGCGCAATTCTTCCATTAATTCTTTAGAAGACTTACTATATTTTTCCACATCTTTCGTTGCCAAAGCCAATGCTTCTTTTAACGTCTGACGTTGTGCCGTTTTTTCTGCGATTGCTGTTTCCAGCGTCTGCAATTCTTCTCGATAACGAACAATTTTTTCGGCCGTTTCTGCCAATGTCTCTTCGTATTCGCTTGCCGTTTGGGAGGTGTGTTTGGAACGTTCAATTAAAACATTTTTTTGTCCTTCTGCTTGTTTCAACGCTTCTGTCACTTGTAATAATTGTTGTTGTTCCGTTTCAATTTGTTCATCTAAACGATTGCGCTTGCTTCGTAAACGTACCAATTTGCCTTCTAAGTCATGGACTTGCTTACTTGCGCCAGCTAACTTTTCTTCAATGGCTGTTAATTCTTGCGTTTTCGTTTCCCAAATAGCTTTTGCTTCTTGAATTTCGGTCACAGTTAAATTGACATCAATTTCGGTAAGTTCTTCTTTCAAAGCTAAATACTTTTTAGCCGCATCTGCTTGGGCGGCTAGAGGAACTAATTGGTCTTCCAACTCGTAAATGATATCTTGGACACGGCTTAAGTTGTCCTCGGTTTCAAAAAGCTTTTGTTCAGCCTTTTTCTTTCGTTGTTTGTATTTTAAAACGCCCGCTGCTTCTTCAAAAATCCCTCGACGGTCTTCAGGTTTACTATTAAAAATCGCTTCAACTTTCCCTTGTGAAATAATTGAAAAAGATTCTTTGCCTAACCCTGAATCCATAAATAAATCTTGAATGTCTTTTAAACGGCACGCTTGTTTATTAATAAAAAAGTCACTTTCGCCCGTTCGTTTTAAACGACGGGTGACACTAATCTCACTATAATCCAATGCTAAATAATGGTCGTTGTTGTCTAACGTCACGGTAACTTCCGCAATATTTAGCGGCTTACGACCTTCCGAACCGGCAAAGATAATGTCGTTCATTTTGCCACCGCGAAGGTTTTTCGCAGATTGTTCACCTAATACCCAGCGAACGGCTTCCGTGATATTACTTTTCCCACTTCCATTCGGACCAACCACTGCTGTCACATCATCTTCAAATTCAATAATGGTTTTATCTGCAAATGATTTAAATCCTGTAATTTCAATTCGTTTTAAATACACGAATATTGCTCCTTCCAGCCTTACTGAGGAATACTTTTCAGTGCCCGCTCAGCGGCATCCTGTTCAGCTAACTTCTTCGATTTTCCTTGGCCTAACCCAATGAGTTCACCATTCATGTAAACTTCAGTGAAAAAGGTGCGGTCATGAGCAGGGCCTTCTTCTTTAATTAAGCGATATTCAATTGAAACATCGCCTTTGCGTTGTAAAACTTCTTGTAATTGTGTTTTGTGATCCAGCTCATGTGAAAAAGCACCGGCATCAATTTTCGGAAAAATAACGTCTTCAATAAATTTCTTGGCTGCGCCAACTTTTTGGTCTAAGTAGAGGGCACCTAAAAAGGCTTCAAATAAGTCACATAATAATGATGCACGTGTTCGTCCGCCCGATGCTTCTTCTCCTTTACCTAATAAAATGTAGTTGTCGAAGTGACATTCTTTCGCAAATTTGGCTAAACTATCTTCCCGAACGATGGCTGCGCGCATCTTCGTTAATTTTCCTTCTGGAAGTTCTGGGAATTTTAAATACAAATATTGTGAAACAATTAATTCTAAAACTGCATCTCCTAAAAATTCAAGACGTTCATTATCGGATAATTTTAAATAGCGATGCTCATTCACATAGGATGAATGAGTAAAAGCTTGCTCTAATAGATTGACATCATGGAAAACAATGCCGTAACGTTCTTTTAACTCTGTTGTTAACTGATTGTCCATTCTCCACATTCCTTTACATTTATTTACACCTTGTTTCATTATACTTTTTTTTTCACTTTTTTTAAATGGTTCTATTCAGAAAAAGCCTGTTATTCACTGTGTTCTCATTATTTTTTAGAAAAAAATAAATAAATAGAGCTATGACTGAGATGAAAGCGTTTGTTTACGTAAGAGATAGAAAGAGCGTGGGACAAAAATCACTTTGGATTTTTGCTCCACGCTCAAAAACTGATAAACGGCGGGAACAGAAGCAACTCCTCCTTATTTCTCGGAGTTAAACACTTCTGTCCCGACCTCGTTCTATCTCTATTAAATCAGCGGAACGTTGTTTAACGTTTTTCCGCAGTGACACCCACCGTTGCCCATGGATTATCTTTCGTATCAACTGCCCAAGTAAAGTCAACTACACGGTCGTTGACTGGCAAGACTTCATTTCTGTAAAGCGTTGGGATTACAAACGCTTCATCAATGGCATACTCTTGCCAATCGTAGAAGGCTTTTTTACGTTTTTCTTCATCAAATGATGCTTTTGAATCAATCGCATCAAGTAATTTAGTATTTTCTTCTGACTCAAAACGTGTATAGTTAAAGGCTGAGTTTGGACCATATAAGCCGGTTGGTGAAGGAACTGAACCTGTGCCCCACGCGCCTTGATAGATATCTACTTCTGGGTCATCATTTTTCAATTTATCATAGAATGCTTGGAAATCAATTAAGCGTCCTGTTGTATACGTTACGTTTAAGCCAATTTCTTTCCATTGTTGGACATAGTAATCAGCAAGTGGTTGTGCAGTTTCGCCGCCTGACATTGAAGCAAACTTGATTTCTAGTGGTTTGCCTTCTTTGTCTTCGCGAATGCCATCGCCGTCTACGTCTTTATAACCAGCATCGTCTAATAATTTTTTCGCTTTGTCTAAATCAAGCGTATAGCCTTTCGCTTCGCTATCATGCAAGCTCTTGAAGACTGGTGGAATTAACGTTGTTGCCCCTGTTCGTAAGCCGTTGTAGAATTTTTGGCCGACTGCATCATTGTCAATTGCATAGCCCATGGCTTGACGTAAGCTTTTATCTGCCATTTTAGCTTTTGGATTGTATTTCACTGTATTGGTTTCTTTGTCAAACGTACCCATTTTAAAGCCAATATACGTGTAGGCTTGTTCGGGACGTCCTAAGATTTGATACCCTTCAGTATCTTTGTATGTTGGATACGTATCTGTTGGCATTGATAATGCAATATCGTATTGTTTCGCTTTCATCGCTTCTACAATGCTCGCAGAAGGAACAGATTTGAACACTAATTTATCTAATTTAGGTTTGCCACCGTAGTAATACTCATTTGGTAGGTATTCAACAGATTCACCTGTCACAATATTACTCATGTAGTATGGTCCAATAGTCACAGGTTTTTTACGAACTGCATCGCTTGATTCCATGTCTTTAACAGCAATTCCTTCAAAGGCATGTTTTGGTAAAACTGAACCCCAAACACCGCCACCTAATTGTTGCATTCCTGGGTGAACTTCTTTATAAGTGATTTTAACTTCTTTATCATTGACTTTTTCTATGCCAGAAATGGTTGGCGATTTACCAGCATGGTAGTCTTCCATGCCAACAATATTCGTAAAGTTATCATCATAACGAATCCCTGTATAGTCTTTATGACCAATGACTTCATAAGAGAAAATCACGTCATCTGCCGTCACATCTTTACCGTCAGACCATTTCAAATTGTCACGTAATTTAATGGTTGCTGTATTGGCATCTTCATCTAATTTCAGATCCGCAGGACCCCCATCGACAATCTTAAAGTCTGCATCATTGTTAAATAATGGCTGTACTGTTGGAAGCATGTATTGTGCATCATAGTTGTCTTGATAAAATTCTTTCTGGAAAAGTCCTTGGAATTGTGTATCCATAACTACAGCGACATCTAATGTCCCGCCATCAATTGCTTTTTTATCATTTTTAACAGCGATTGGCATTTTTGAAATGTCTTCTGTTTCCGTTGCTTTATTGCCCCCGCCTTTATTGCCGCCACCACATGCAGCTAACCCGAATACTAACACAGAAGCTAACGTGATTGCACCTAAAATCCGTTTCTTGTTCATCTCTTTTCCTCCCTCATTTTTTGGCTAATTAGCCTAATCGTTGTCGTGCATCTGCTGAGCGCTTAAATGCTTGTCCAACATAGTTTATACTTAACATCAAGACTAAAATTAGAATTGATGCAGGTAACCAAACCCATTGTTTATTGACTAATACATCCCCACTGCTGGCGTAGCCAATTAAGGTTCCTAAACTTGGGACACTTTGTGGTAACCCGAAGCCTAAGAAAGTTAACGTTGTTTCGATCCCGATATTGGCCGCGAAATTAATCGTTAAGTTCGTAATAATTAATGAACTTAAATTCGGCATAATTTCTCGAAACATAATTTTAAAATCGCTTGTTCCCATTGTCTTAGAGGCACTAACGTAATCTCGGCGCCCTTCAGATAACGTTTTACTGCGGAACAACCGCGCTTTTCCAACCCAATAAAACGCACACATAATCCAAATAAAGGACCAGATACTATATTTAGGAATCACGGAAACGAACACAATAATAATTAACATAATTGGCAAAATCATAATAAAATCCACAATACGCATCAAAATATTATCAATCATGCCTCCATAATAACCGGAAATAATCCCTAAACCGACCCCGATAATAGACGTAATAATCGTAATGGCAAAACCGATTAAAATCGAGTTCCTAGCCCCGATAATCAATTGTCCTAAAACATCACGACCACCTTCATCGGCACCTAAAATGAACTTGGTGCCATTCATTGTAACGGTGCCTGGTTCCGCATACTTATCTAAAATACTTACATGCATAACGGCACTTTGGTCTAACACTAACGAACCGATAAAAACGGCTAATAAGATAATGACCAAAAGGATTAAAGAAAACATCGCCATTTTTTCTTTGACGAATTCTCGCGCAATCATCCGAAAGCCCATTGGTGGAATACTTTCTTGTAAGACTTCTTCTCTTTTTTCTTCTGTCAATTCCATTTTTATCACCCTTTCTTCGTGTTTTTTCTACTGAATTCGAATTCTTGGATCAACAATACTCATTACAATATCAGAAATTAAGGTTCCGATAAGGGTTGCCAATCCCAAAATCAACACGAGAGCGGTAATAACGGAATAGTCACGTTGAATGATACTATCAATAAATAATTTTCCAATTCCTGGGAAAGCAAAAATCTTTTCAATAACGACTGATCCGGCAATCAAAGCAGTAATTTCATAACCTAATTGAGAGGCAATTGGTAATGCTGCATTTCTAAAAATGTGTCGATTAAAAATTTTATTCGTTGGCACTCCTTTTGAACGAGCAGTACGAACAAAGTCCATGTTTTTAACATCAATCACTTCACTGCGCAAATATTGAATAGTGACCGCTGTCCCTAGCAACGCTTGAGTGACCCCTGGTAAAATTAAATGCTTCAGTTTATCTAAATAATACGGCCACGTTCCCTCAGCCAAACCAACAGTCACGGTTCCACTCGTTGGGAACCAGTCTAAGCGATACCCAAAAATAAAGAGCATAATCAAGGCAAAGATGAATAATGGCACGGCAAAACTGAAGAAGTTATAGATAACCACCATTTTGTCAAACCATGAATTTTGGTAACGGCCAGCAATTAAACCGAAAGGAATGGCGATTAAATAAGTGATTATGACTGATACAGCGGCCAATGCAATCGTATTCCCCACCCGACCAGCAATGAGCGTGGACACAGGTAATTTAAAGATAAAACTATGACCAAAATCTCCATGTAAGGCATTGCCAATCCAACGGAAATATTGTTCGTACCAAGGATCATTTAACCCGGCAGCTTCGCGCATGGCTTCAATCACTTTCGGGTCTTGGTTCGGATTAATCAATCCTGTAAACGGATCACCTGGCATCATTTTAGCCAACAGGAAAATCAAGACACTTAAAATAATCACTTGCGGAATCATCAATAACAAACGGCGTAAAATTGTTTTCCACATTATTCAGCACCTCCATTTTTTAACGCTACTTGGTGGGTTGGACTAATCGCATGTAAGTTATAAACCCGCCCATTTTCATCATAATAGTCTTTATGATTTTCCCGATACTCTTGCTCAACTCTTCTTCGTTCTTCTTTGTGAGCTTCTCGGTTCGCTACGTCAATTTTAGGAATTGCTGAAAGTAAGCGTTTGGTATAAATGTGTTGTGGATTAGTGTAAATATCTTGGCGTGTACCGATTTCTACAAAACGGCCTTTGTACATAATGGCAATGTTGTCACACATATGTTTAACTACGCCCAAATCATGGGAAATAAATAAGTAACTTAACCCATATTCCTGTTGAATGTTTTTCATAAAATTCAATACCTGTGCTTGCACAGATAAGTCCAGTGCTGAAACAGGTTCATCTGCAATAATTAATTTGGGGCTGGTAGCCACCGCTCGGGCGACGCCTAAACGTTGGCGTTGTCCACCAGAAAATTCATGAGGATATTTGTACAACGCATCTTCTGGCATCCCCACAATATCCAACAAACTTTTGACTTTTTTCTTTTCTTCTTGGTCACTTAACCGTTCAAAATTTCGAATTGGTTCGGCGATAATATCTAGTACTCGTTTTTTAGGGTTTAAACTTGACATCGAATCTTGGAAAATCATTTGGACATCTTTGTTGTATCCGATCGCTTTTCGACTTCGCGGCTTGGTTACATCTTGTCCTTGATAAATAATTTCACCATTTGTAATTTTTTCTAAACCAATAATTGCTTTTCCTGTCGTTGATTTTCCAGAACCCGACTCACCAACTAACCCATATGTTTTACCTTGTTCAATCATGAAATCCACACCATCAACCGCCAAAACATGATCAGTGATTCGATTGAAGAAGCCGCTGCGAATTGGATAATGAACTTTTAAATCTTTAATTTGAATAATTTCTGTCATTACGCTTCCCCTTCCCCGTCTCTAAAATGAAAATGTTTATAACATGTACAACGAACATAATGATTCGGTGCAACTTCATGTAATGTTGGATTTTCTTCATGTTCCGATGCATCAATCCAAGGAATTCGTGGGGCAAACCGACAACCTTTTCTAGGTAATTTGGTTAACGAAGGAACAATCCCTTCAATCACATGAAGTTCTTCTTCATCGGAATTCTCTTGGGGAATGGACTGAAGTAAGGAACGTGTATATGGATGTTTCGGATGACTAAACAATTCTTCAGCAGTGGCTACTTCTACAAACTGACCCGCATACATAACCGCTACACGATCAGCCATTTCCGCAACTACACCTAAGTCATGGGTAATTAAAATAATGCCGCTCCCTGTTTCTTCTTGTAAATCTTTTAACAAATCGAGAATTTGTGCCTGAATGGTAACGTCTAAGGCCGTTGTGGGTTCATCTGCAATTAAAATCGGTGGTTTACACGCGATTGCAATGGCAATAATCACCCGTTGGCGCATGCCGCCAGACAATTCATGAGGATACTGTTTCCCGACACGCTCTGGGTTGGGAATCCCCACTTGATCTAACAGTTCAATGGCCCGTGCTTGTTTTTGTTGTGCGGTCATTTTGGTATGATACGTGAGACTTTCTTTAATTTGGTCTTCAATTCGCATGAGCGGATTCAGTGCAGACAACGGATCTTGGAAAATCATCCCAATATCGTTTCCTCTGACTTTGTTGTACAATGTTTCATTAAACGTAGTTAAGTTTAAATTGTTGTATAAAATTTCCCCAGTAATTTTGGTATGATTGGGATCATGTAAGCCCATAATCGTTGTTGCTAAGGTACTTTTTCCACAACCAGATTCTCCGACGATTGCCAGAATCTCATTTTTCTTCAATTCAAATGAAACATCATCGACGGCATTATAATAATCATCTTTGATTCTAAATGCTGTTTCTAATCCTGAAACCTCTAGTAATTGTTCATTTCCTTGCATCCATACGCACCCCTTACGTCCTTTCAAAAACATTATATAAATTAACTAATATTTAATGATAGCACTTTCTAATTTTTATCAATGTTAATTTACAGCTCATTGTTTTTTCATAATTTTATAGAATTATTCCATAAAAAGCAAGATAAAATAACTTTTTTCGCAGTTATTTTTTTACATGTATGATTTTTTTTACAAAAATATGTGTAAAAATAGCCTTATTGCTTAATAAAATAACCATTATGTACGCAAAAAAAGTCGATTAACAGGAATGTTAATCGACTTTGTCTTATTATTTTTTATGAATTACTCACAATATAATCTACAGCGGCACCAACTGTTTCAATTTTTTCTGCATCTTCATCTGAAATCTCTGTTCCAAATTCATCTTCAAGTTCTAAAACAAACTCCATTACGCTAATTGAGTCAGCGTTCAAATCATCTTTAATGTTTAATTGATCTGTTACTTGATCCGCTTCAATATCAAAGTGGTTTGAGATAATCTTCGCTACTTTTTGAAGTACTTCTTCACGAGTCAACTGTATTCACCTCCACTGCTTTTGAAAAAAGGTTCTTTCTTTTACTAAAACGCTAAGATACATTGTACTCACAATTTGGGTATTTGTCCATCTTTTTTTCATTTGAGTAACAAACTGATGTCAAGACAATTGCAAATTACTCTGCTTTGCCTTCATAATATTCCACTAATTGTGGGACAACTTGGGTTTCTAACATTGTATGAATTTGACGAATGGTGTAGCGGACGGCATCAGGACCCGTGGCCCCATGCGTTTTAATGACTGGCGCTTTTAAGCCAAATAAAACCGCTCCCCCATGTTTTGAGTAGTCCATTTCGTCTTTCATGCCACGCAACGCATTCTTTAATAATAAGGCACCCATTTTTCCTTTGACACCTTCAGAAAGAATCGCTGTTTTCAGCAAGCTCATCATGTTCATAGCTGTGCCTTCGATGGATTTTAAAACGGCATTCCCTGTGAAGCCATCTGTCACCACCACGTCAGCTACGCCATTTAATAATTCTCGTGCTTCAACGTTTCCGACAAAATTAATCGTTTCATCTGCTGCTAACAATTCGAAGGCTTTTTTCGTTAATTCACTGCCCTTTGTTTCCTCAGTCCCGTTATTTAATAGACCGACACGAGGATTCTGAACGTTCCGAACTTTTTCAGCATAGAATGAACCTAAAACGGCATACTGAACCAAATGTTCTGGTTTATTGTCTGCATTGGCTCCTAAATCTAACATGTCAAACCCTTTGTCTGGTTCTCCCATGACAGGTAAAGTTGACATCAAACCGGGACGTTCCACATTTTTGATGCGGCCGACAATGAACAGACCCGCTGCTAATAGCGCTCCGGTGTTGCCTGCAGAAAAAATCGCATCGGCTTCCCCATTTTTAACTGCTTGCGCTGCTAAAACCATGGAAGCAGTTTTCTTACGACGGATTGCTTTAACTGGCTCATCGTCACTAGCAATTTTTTCATCGGTATGAATAATCGTAATGTTTTTTTCATCGGTGATGTATTTTTTTATTTCGGCTTCTTTTCCATATAATTGAAATTCAATGTCTGGGAAGTCTTGTTTGGCTAGCATAACCCCTTCAACAATTGCTTGTGGGGCGTTATCTCCACCCATTGCATCTACAGCAATTTTCATGAGTGATTCCCTCCTACTTTTTTGTTTCCTAACAAGTATAACATATTTTTTTCAAAGAAATACGCATTGGCTTTTACTTTCTGGCTTCAAAAATTACCTCTTCTAATCGAAAAATTGGGCCGCCTCATCTTGGGGTTTCACTCGATTGGCTAAGCCTTGATAAGCAGGATATTGCCACCATTCTTTCACTTGCCATAGGGCACTTGCTTCTTGGCGCGCAACTTCTAAAATGTTAAAGTCCGTCACGATATCTCCTACCGCAAATTGAGGCACTCCTGATTGCCGTGCACCGAACACTTCCCCAGGTCCGCGAAGTTCCAAATCACGCTCACTCAAGACAAAACCATTGGTGGTTTCTGTCATGATTTTCATACGCTCAACGCCCATTTCATTTTTCGGATTGGCCACTAAAATACAATAAGATGCACTGGAGCCACGCCCCACACGGCCCCGTAACTGATGTAACTGTGCTAACCCAAACCGGTCCGCATCCATAATTAACATCACTGTGGCATTTGGTACATTCACGCCAACTTCAATAACGGTGGTAGAAACCAATAATTGCAGCTGATTGTCTTTGAACTCCTGCATAATGTCATCTTTTTCTTGGTTTTTCATTTTACCATGTAGTAATCCCACTTGATATCTTGGGGAATAAAAGCTTTGCATATGTTCAAAAATTTCTGTTGCGTTTTTCACATCTAAGGCTTCTGATTCTTCAATCAATGGACAAATAATATAGGCTTGATGTCCTCGAGCCAGTTCTTTTTCCATCCATTCTAAAACAGTATCTAACTGCGGCGGCCGAATCCAACGTGTTTCGA
>OBVR01000205.1_pt1 | contig 14980 bp, 16 predicted proteins | sample 1476201 | NCBI WGS metagenome assembly OBVR01 (sample SAMEA2580024, study PRJEB22360) | human gut metagenome | biome: human gut; feature: human-associated habitat; material: faeces | place: Denmark | collected 2008/2010 | reverse complement strand
GGTAATTCGTAAATTTTACTCGTCTTCTAAATTTTCCAATTCTACAACTTTAAAGTTTTTCCGCTCTAAATGCTCTACAATGGCTGTACACGTTTCGGCAGTTGTGCCGGCAGGTAAAGTAATAAGTGTGCGACGAACAAATTCTTCACTATCGACATCCAATGTAATACAGCTGGCGATGCTGCTATATTTGGCAATGATTTTTGAAATGGCGCCTTGTTGACCAACTGAAGCAATTGTTAAAACGTAGCTCCCTTGTTTTACATTCCAAGATTGCGCTAAAATATTTAATAAGGTGCTGTGTGTTAAAATGCCGTAAAAATAATTATTTTCATCTAAAACAGCAATGTAAGGTAGTTCTTTAATAGTAAAAAATACCTTGAAAAATGAAGTGTTGACATAAATAAATTTTGTGGCATTTTTTAACAAATAGGTAACAGGTAAACTCATATCGCCACCGTTTGCTTTGTGGCGGTAAATATGCATTTTATAAATATTTCCTCGGAAAATTTTTCCAGATTCGTCTAAAATTGGGACACAACGGTAACCTGAGTCTTCTAAAATAGAAAGAGCTTCTTCTAGAGTACAAGATTCATTGACTGTTGTTAAATTATCTTTTTTAATAACTACAGATTTTAATAACATAAACAGGCCTCCTAAGGGTTCATTTTTAATAAATTTATCATATCATAACTTAGCAGAAAACAATAGCTGAGACCTCAGAATAAAAGCAATTTTGTTAAAATAAATAGAAAATAAAGAAAAATCAGATATTTTATAAAAGAAATCAAGCACGTATTCGCGATAATGGTAAAAAATTACGTAAGAATCGGCACGGCGCTTCTTTAAAAAGTAAATTAAACTTTGACAACTTTTTCGAATAATGGTACTGTTAAGAAGTAAATTTGTGAATAGAGGAGGTCGAAGAACATGGCAACAAAGAAAGCAGCTCTTGCTTGTTCCGTTTGTGGCTCTCGCAACTATTCTAAATCCGTTAGTGAAGGTAAACGTGGCGAACGCTTAGAAATCAATAAATTCTGTAAATATTGTAATCAATACACGTTACATAAAGAAACGAAATAGATTTAGAGGAGGGTATCAACATGAAATTTTTCCGCAGCGTTGCTGATGAGATGAAGCAAGTAACTTGGCCAACAAAAAAACAATTGCGTAAAGATACATTAGTTGTAATTGAAACATCTATTTTATTTGCAGCATTGTTCTTTATCATGGATACTGTTATCCAAACGGCATTTGGCTGGATTTTAAAATAATTAATTCTAGTATTTCTCGACGAGGGGTGCTATAATAGTATTCGAGAAAAAGCTTCGGGAAACTGAGCTTTTTTTATTTGCTCGAAAAAAATAAACTAAAACATTTAAAGGAGCCGAATCAGTAATGGAAACTTTTGAAAGAAATTGGTACGTATTGCACACCTATTCAGGCTATGAAAATAAAGTAAAAGCAAACATTGAATCACGTGCACAAAGCATGGGGATGGGCGATTATATTTTTCGTGTCGTTGTACCAGAAGAAACAGAAAAAGAAGTCAAAAATGGTAAAGAAAAAGAAATCGTTCATAAAACTTTCCCTGGTTATGTGTTAGTGGAAATGATTATGACCGATGATTCTTGGTATATTGTTCGTAACACGCCAGGCGTAACTGGTTTTGTAGGCTCACATGGTGCCGGTAGTAAACCCGCTCCTTTATTACAAGAAGAAATTAACCACATTTTACGTTCAATTGGCATGAGCACCCGTCAATCAGACTTAGAAGTAGCGCTAGGCGATACAGTGAAAATTATCGAAGGTGCCTTTTCTGGTCTTGAAGGTGTTGTGACAGAAATCGATGAAGAAAAACAAAAATTAAAAGTAAACATCGATATGTTTGGTCGTGAAACAAGTACAGAATTAGACTTTGAACAAGTCGATAACATTGATTAATAAACAAGCTGACAAACTATTGTTCAGCTGATTGATACAGATTGTAGGGTCTGGAAAAGCAGTCAACTGACTTCTTTTCCAAGCCCTTTTTTAGTTCATCGCAGAAAGGAATGAAAAAAATGAAACATGCCCAAAAATATCGTTATTTTTCTTTGCTAATGGGTCTTGTTCTATTATTAAGTGCTTGCCAAATTGGGGCAACCACGAAGAATGACAATCAAGCCGCCACAAAAGAAGCAACTGTTGAGTTAAACCGCACAACAACACCAACGCTTTTTTTTCATGGTTACGCAGGAACTAAAAATTCGTTTGGCTCGTTACTGCATCGCTTGGAGAAACAAGGTGCCACAACTCAAGAATTAGTGCTACTCGTTAAACCTGATGGGACCGTGGTTAAAGAGCGAGGAGCTTTAAGTGGCAAAGCGACGAATCCCAGTGTTCAAGTTCTATTTGAAGATAATAAAAACAATGAATGGAATCAAACAGAATGGATAAAAAACACATTACTCTATTTACAAAAAAATTATCAAGTGAACAAAGCCAATATTGTCGGGCACTCTATGGGCGGTGTTAGTGGCTTACGTTATTTAGGAACCTATGGGCAAGACGCATCGTTACCTAAAATTGAAAAATTCGTCAGCATTGGAGCACCTTTCAATGATTTTATTGATACGAGTCAACAGCAAACCATCGAAACGGAACTAGAGAACGGCCCCACAGAAAAAAGTAGCCGCTATTTGGATTATCAAGAGATGATTAATGTTGTTCCAGAAAAACTGCCCATTTTATTAATTGGTGGTCAATTAAGTCCAACAGATTTAAGTGATGGAACGGTACCGTTATCTAGTGCCTTAGCAGTCAACGCCTTGCTAAGACAGCGAGGAACTCAAGTCACTAGCCAGATTATTAAAGGAGAAAATGCACAACATAGCCAATTACATGAAAATCCTGAAGTAGATCAATTGCTAATCGAATTTCTATGGCCGAGTAAAAAATAGCAAAAAGGCACATGTTCCATAAAAAATGGAACATGTGCCTTTTTCTATACTTTGGCTAGCGAAATAGCTTTTTTCAGCTATAATAAATAAAATTATTTATTTTTAGGAGATATTGGAATGGAGTCCTCATGATTTAAATAAGCACAAATCAAGGCTTCAAAGGTGATTAATGTTTGGCCAAAAAACATTTGTGGCTGAGCGACACTTGTTGAAAACGGGCTGTAAGAGTCAGTTGAAAAAACGAGATCTGCCAGTCGACCAAGAGTTGAATTTTTGGCGCCAACAAAAGAAATGATAGGATGTTTTTTCTCTTTCGCAAGCAGAGCTGTTTCTTTTAAGTATTTTTCTTCACCAGAATGTGAAAGGATGATAAAAAGAAAATTCTGATTATTTTGACTATTTATCGAATGAGTATGGGCTGTTGTGATACTGGGGATGCCATGAAAATTGAAAACTTCACTAATGTAAGCCGCCAAATGTCGTGAAAAGTCATGACCTAAAATAACAAATAAATGACTTTTGTGTTTGGCAAGTAGTTGACAAAACTCGTTGGTTGTTTCAAATGAAGGCGCTGTTTCAAAAGGGATTGGCTGAGAAAAATGGGCTTCTTTTAATTTGTAAATAAGTTCATTATAACCTGATAAATTTAATTTTTTGGCTAAACGAATGATGGAACTAGGCGAAGAAAAGCAGTGTTTGGCAACTTCTCGAATACTCAAATCGGCCGCGTTCGTACTTTGTTGATCCAAATAATACAAAATCTGACTTTCTGTTTTCGTTAAATGATATGTTTCTTTTAAGTAATCTAAGTTCATGAGCAAACCTCCTTTATCAGATTATAAATAATTTTATGGGAAAAAGGTATCAAAAAATAAAAAAATGAGGTGTTTTTATGAAAAGGGCAACAAAGCAAAGGCTGTCTTTGGCAGCAATCATGGTTCTACTTCTCTCGGGCTGTGGAAGTGTTGGGAAAGAAACCAAAAAGCAAGAACAACAGGTATTACGGGTCGGGATTGATTCGGAATTATCAACGGCAGACGTGTCGTTGGCAATGGATAATACCGCAGCAGATGTAATGAGTCAAGTAGGGGAGGGACTTTTCTCCTTTGACGAAAAAGGAGAAGCGAAACCAGCATTGGCAACTGAAAAAGTACAGCCCTCCAATGATGGTTTAAGCTATACTTTTACGATTCGAAAAGATGCAAAATGGAGTAACGGCGAGCCAATCACAGCCAATGATTTTGAATACTCTTGGAAGCGCACAGTGGACCCAAAAACAGCTTCCCCGCAAGCGTATTACTTTGAAGGGCTAAAAAATTATCGTGCTATTGTTGACGGTGGCAAATCTAAAGAAGAGTTAGGAGTAACAGCCATTGATGACCATACCTTGGAAGTAGAGCTAAGCTATCCTATGAGTTATTTTCAACAATTATTGGCGGTACCAGCTTTTTATCCTTTAAATGAAGCATTTGTCGAAAAAACGGGCAAAAACTATGGTACATCAGCTGAGTCAATACTTTACAATGGCGCCTTCACATTAGAAGGTTGGGATGGCACGAATAATACTTGGTCCTATGTGAAGAATAAAAATTATTGGGATCAAGCGAATGTTTCGCTAGATAAGGTGGATGTCCAAGTAGTTAAAGAAGTCAATACTGGGAAAAATCTTTTCGAAGGGAAAGAATTAGATGTTGTAAAAATTTCTGGAGAAATTGTTGCACAAGAACAAGACAATGCAGCTTTGAAAATTCGTGAAATTCCTGGAACGTATTATATCCAATTAAATACGCAAAAAGATCTTTTGGCAAATAAGAATGCACGTCGAGCAATAGCATTATCAATAAATTCTGAACGTTTAGCTAAAAATGTTTTAAATGATGGCTCAAAAAAAGCACTTGGCTTCGTGCCAACAGGTTTCACTAATCAAGAAACGCAAAAAGATTTTGCAGAGGAATTAGGAGATTTAAATCCTAGTGAACCAGAAAAAGCGAAAGAGTTATGGCAAACGGCTAAAAAAGAATTAGGAATTGAAAAAGCGGAGCTAACGATTTTAAGTTCGGATACAGAAAATGCTAAAAAAATCAGTGAGTATGTTCAAGGAGCTTTAGCAGATAATTTAGAAAATTTAACAGTCAATGTTTCGCCAGTTCCTTTTAATAATCGTTTAGAAAAAAGTCGCAGCGGAGATTTCGACATTGTGGTTGGTGGCTGGACGCCAGTATATGCTGATCCAATCGATTTCTTAAACCTATTGCAATCAAAAAATTCCAATAATTTTGGTAAATGGTCTAATAAGACCTTCGATCAGTTGCTTCAAGAAGCAAACGTAACTTATGCAAATAAATATGAAGAACGTTGGAAAACATTACAAAAAGCGGATCAATTGGTTGCGGAAGAAGCACCCCTAGTTCCTCTTTATCAATTAACAGAAGCACGCTTAGTGGCCGATTCTGTCCAAAATTTAGTCTATGGTCCATTAGGTTCAGGCTATTACAAATCAGTCTCTATCAGTGACAAGTAAAGGTTGGGAAAAAATGAAAAAAAGTCAAGCTGTTCAATTAATTCAGGAACTTTCAAATGCTAATGGTGTTTCAGGCTTTGAAACAGAAGTCGTTAGAATCCTTCAACACGCAACTGCGGATTTTACTATTCAACGGCTAGATGCCATTAAAAATTTATATCTTGAGAAGAAAAATAATCTAAGTGAAGGTCCAGTTGTGCTTTTTGATGCCCATAGTGACGAAGTGGGTTTTATGATTCAAGCAATTAAAGAAAACGGCTTGTTGCGTTTTCTTCCGTTAGGTGGCTGGGTCCCTAATACGATTTCTGCACAAAAAGTTCGGATTCGTAACCGGGAAGGCACCTATCTGCCAGGCGTAGTTACTAGTCGGCCCCCTCATTTTATGACACCAGAGGAACGTCAGCGGCCATTAACCATTGCTGATTTGACGATCGACATTGGTGCTACCTCAAAAGAAGAAGTAATTGAAACGTACAAAATCGATCTTGGTGCACCGGTCATTCCAGATGTGACGTGTTGTTACAACGAACAGACAGATCTTTTTTTAGGAAAAGCTTTTGATTGTCGCATTGGCTGTGCTTGCTTAGTGGACGTCATGGAGGAGTTGAAAGAAGAGACACTTCCATTCAAGTTAGTTGCGACAGTAACTGCACAAGAAGAAGTTGGCGAAAGAGGAGCACTTATTGCCGCAAAACAAGTCAATCCTGATTTAGCTATTGTTTTCGAAGGCTGCCCGGCTGATGATACGGCAGAAACGCCAGAGATGATTCAATCAGCAATGGGAAAAGGACCGATGTTACGTTATTTTGATGTTTCTATGATTACGAATCCGGAATTTCAAGAGTATGCACTAGAGATTGCTAAAATACACAAAATTCCTGTTCAAGTTTCTGTTCGAAGTGGTGGTGGAACCAATGGCATGGCGATTACACAAGTTCAAGGAGCCCCGACGATTGTTGTAGGAATTCCTGTCCGTTACGCTCACACACCCCATTGCTATGTAGATTTTCAAGATTACCAAGCGGCGAAAGAATTAGTCATTCAATTAATCAAAAATTTAGATGCTGACAAAATTCAAGCACTGGTTCAGCCATTGTCAAAGGAGTGGAACAAATGAAGATTTATGTATCATGCGATATTGAAGGATTAGCAGGTATTGCGACATTTGATATGGAAAAAGAAGACACCGTTTTATTCCGAGAATTATATCACCAACATGTGGCTTGGTTAATTGAAGGGATTCAAAAGAGTGCCAAAAATGAACAAATTACAGAAATTACTATTGCCGATTCGCATAGCCGTGGATTGAATTTAGCTTATGCGCGCTTGGCAGAAATGGATGAACGAATTTCCTTAGTGAGCGGCTTTCCTCGCATGGATTATATGATGAGTGGCTTGGATAGTAGCTATGATGTGGTCTTTTTCTTAGGTTATCATGCCGGTATTGGTAAACAAAAAGGGAATATGGATCATGGGTATAGCGCTAGTGTTGCTTATGATTTAAAAATAAACGACTTAGCGATGAATGAAACGACAATTAATGCAGCTTACGCTAGCGAATTAGGTGTCCCTGTTGGTTTAATTATCGGTGAATCAGGCTTAGAGGAACAACTTTTTCAAGAAAAAATGATGCCCGAAGTTCCCTTTGTTTCCACCAAAGAATCTCTGGGACGTTATGCAATCAAAAATAGACCCATGCAACAAGTTCGGGAAGCTATAGTAGCAACTACAAGTCAGGTGTTAACTTCCTTTGCGTTGTCTGAATTACCCCGATATGCCTTGCAAACACCTGCAACTGTAAAATTGCAATGTGTGACGACAGCACAAGCAGATCGTATTGAAATGTTACCAATGATTAAACGCATTGATGGTAGAACTGTTTCATTTGTAGGTGAAACGATGAAAGATGTCATGAATGGAATTGTCGCTGTGGTTGGTTTAGGCGGAACAAGTTATTAAAGTAAGAAGCTTACGGAAAAAACGAATGGACATTTTTTTCTGTAAGCTTCTTGCTATAGTTATTTCTATTTTTGTTTCTCTAGAATTTCTTTGCTTAAACGTTGTGCAGTTGGTGTCACCGCAAGACCGCCTTCAGCTGTTTCCTTGAAAATTTGTGGCATTTGGCGACCCACTTGGTACATTGCGTGGATGACTTCGTCTGGTGGAATAACACTTCGAATCCCCGCTAAAGCCATATCAGCTGAGATGAAGGCTTGAGAAGAACCTAATGCATTTCGCTTCACGCAAGGAACTTCAACAAGTCCCGCAACAGGATCACAAATGAGGCCCATCATATTTTTTATCGTAATGGCTACAGCTTGAGCAGATTGATCAGGCGTACCGCCAGAAGCCGCAACTAAAGCGGCACTTGCCATTGCACTAGCAGAACCGACTTCAGCTTGACAACCACCTTCGGCACCACTGATTGAGGCATTATTGGCAATCACTAAGCCAAAAGCCCCAGCGGTAAATAGAAAATCCAATTGTTGCTGATGCGTTAACTTTAAGCGGTCAATAACTGCCAACAAGACGCCAGAAACTACTCCGGCACTGCCTGCGGTTGGTGTAGCACAAATCAAGCCCATTTTTGCATTAACTTCATTAACAGCAATCGCATTTCGCACGGCTTGTAAAATGGTCTCACCGCTTAAAAAGTTGCCTGAATGTATGTAATCATTTAAGCGGGTTGCATCGCCACCAGTTAGCCCTGTTACTGAGGTAACACCAGCGATTCCTTCAGCGACGGATTGTTTCATAACGGCTAGATTTTTTTCCCTTTTTTCAATAATTCGTTCACGAGAATACCCGCCATGAGCCATTTCTGTTGCAATCATTAATTCGCTCACAGAAGGGTAATCTTTCGCTTGAGCTACCAAATCTTTAATTGAATAAAACATCGTATTACTCCTTTACGTTCATTTAGTCAAAATAGTTAACGCTATATATATGAGGGATTTCAGCTAATTGCATGACAATGTCACCGACTTCGGCTTGATCAACTTCAATAATCATAATCGCTTTTTCCCCTTTAGATTCTCGGGTAACGGTCATTGTACTAATATTGATATCGCTAGCTGAAAGGATGTTGGTCACCTTAGCAATCATGCCAGGAACATCTTGATGAACAACGATAAATGTTGGCGTGCCCATACTTAAAGACAATTTGAAGCCATTTAATTCAGAAATTTGAATGTTTCCACCACCAATTGAAATTCCTGTCACAGATAGTTTTCGGTCGCCAGAAGAAACCACAATTTTAACGGAATTAGGGTGGTCTGCTTTTTCACTTTTAGGAATAAAACAAACTTCCATTCCTTGTTCATAAGCAATTTCCAAAGAATTGGCTAGTTGCTCATCATCTGGTTCCATACCTAAAAGGCCGCCAACTAAGGCGATATCTGTTCCGTGACCACGATAAGTTTTGGCAAAAGACTCATATAAATAAATGTCAACGCTATCAGGTTGCTGTCCAAAAATACTGCGAACCACTTTTCCAATTCTTGCCGCTCCAGCTGTATGAGAACTGCTTGGACCAATCATAACAGGTCCGATAATATCAAAAACACTATTAAAGCGTAACTCTTCCATTTCAGCACCTTCTTCATTAGAATATGTTTTCATTGGAAGTCTAACACAAAAAATGGCGGGGAACTAGGCAATCGCTTGTGTTTTAGCGAATAATTTAAATTTTTATCAGAATGAAAGCAAGGGGCCTTCGTTGACAAATCAGTGAAGAGATGCTAAATTCTAGATAATAAAAGACGAAAAGAGGGATTCGTGCGTTGAAAATTTAAGTTAATTTTTTAGAGAAACTGTATAACTTTGCCTGAATATAACGGGTGGAGTGTGCGGATTTTCGGAAATTAGCTTAAAGAATTCAACCACGGGTCTTTTTGTATACCTTGGATTGATGCCGCTGATTTCCGTAAAGCTGCATCAATTTTGCTTTATGGAGGTATATTTATGTCGAAAATTGAACTAAAACAACTATCTTTTGCCTATGATAATCAAGAAGCGTTGCTTTTTGATCAGGCAAATATCACGATGGATACCAATTGGAAATTAGGATTGATTGGCCGCAATGGCCGTGGGAAAACAACCTTATTAAGATTGTTACAAAAGCAGTTGGATTACCAAGGAGAGATTCTTCATCAAGTCGATTTCGTCTATTTTCCACAAACAGTTGCAGAAGAACAACAGCTCACTTATTATGTCTTACAAGAGGTGACTTCTTTTGAACAGTGGAAATTAGAACGAGAATTAACGCTTTTAAACGTTGATCCTGAAGTTTTATGGCGGCCCTTTTCTTCTTTATCAGGCGGCGAAAAGACGAAAGTTTTATTAGGTCTTCTTTTTATTGAAGAAAATGCCTTTCCTTTAATTGACGAGCCAACAAATCATTTAGATCTAGCTGGCAGACAACAAGTGGCTGAATATTTGAAGAAAAAGAAACACGGGTTTATTTTAGTCAGCCACGATCGGGCATTTGTTGATGAAGTGGTTGATCATATTTTGGCGATTGAAAAAAGTCAATTGACACTGTACCAAGGGGATTTTTCTATTTATGAAGAGCAAAAAAAATTAAGAGATGCTTTTGAACTGGCAGAAAATGAAAAAATCAAAAAAGAAGTCAATCGCTTGAAAGAAACCGCTCGTAAAAAAGCGGAATGGTCGATGAACCGTGAAGGTGATAAGTACGGCAATGCTAAAGAAAAAGGAAGCGGGGCGATTTTTGATACAGGAGCCATTGGTGCCCGGGCAGCGCGCGTAATGAAGCGCTCGAAACACATTCAACAACGTGCCGAAACACAATTAGCAGAAAAAGAAAAACTATTAAAAGATCTTGAGTATATTGATCCTTTGTCAATGGATTATCAGCCAACGCATCACAAAACATTATTGACGGTGGAAGAGCTTCGTCTAGGCTACGAGAAAAATTGGCTATTTACGCCAATTTCTTTTTCAATAAACGCGGGAGAAATTGTCGGAATAACAGGAAAAAATGGCTCAGGAAAATCGAGCTTGATTCAGTATTTGTTGGGGGATTTTTCTGGAGATTCAGAAGGAGAAGCCACTCTGGCTCACCAATTAACCATTTCTTATGTGCGCCAAGATTATGAAGACAATCAAGGAACTTTATCCGAATTTGCAGAGAAAAATCAGTTAGATTACACCCAATTTTTAAATAACTTACGAAAACTTGGGATGGAGCGCGCCGTTTTCACTAATCGAATTGAACAAATGAGTATGGGGCAACGGAAAAAAGTCGAAGTAGCCAAATCATTGTCTCAATCAGCTGAACTTTATATTTGGGATGAACCCCTTAATTACTTGGATGTGTTTAATCATCAACAATTAGAAGCGCTAATCTTATCTGTGAGGCCTGCAATGCTAGTGATTGAGCATGATGCACATTTCATGAAGAAAATAACGGATAAAAAAATTGCCTTGAAATCATAAAAACATCTTGAAAAAGTAAAGGGAATCCTGTATAGTAATAGGGTATGTTTTAAATGTACGTTGAGTGGGAGGGGAAATCTCAACCCCATTAACCACGCACGAGAACTTAAGGAGGTATTTTCGTGGCGAAAAAATCGTTAAATTACAAATTCCTGCGGGGAAAGCAACACCAGCTCCACCAGTAGGTCCAGCGTTAGGTCAAGCAGGTATCAACATCATGGGATTCACTAAAGAATTCAATGCTCGTACAGCTGACCAAGCAGGCTTAATTATTCCAGTAGTAATCTCTGTATATGAAGATCGTTCATTTACATTCATTACTAAAACACCACCTGCTGCAGTCTTATTGAAAAAAGCTGCAAAAATCGAAAAAGGTTCAGGTGAACCAAACAAAACTAAAGTTGCAACAGTTTCAAGCGATCAAGTGAAAGAAATCGCTGAACTTAAAATGGCAGACCTAAACGCCGCTGACGTTGAAGCAGCAATGCGCATGGTTGCAGGAACTGCACGAAGCATGGGTATCATCGTAGAATAATTTTTATTCCACACTTACTCAAAGAAGTAGCTTCTCAGTTCGTTTCATATTTAAAGATATGAAAGACGTGGGAGGTACAACCGTTATAACCACAATCAAGGAGGAAACAAAATGGCTAAAAAGAGCAAAAAAATGCAAGAAGCATTGAAAAAAGTTGATGCTACAAAAGCTTACTCAGTTGAAGAAGCAGTAGCTTTAGCAAAAGATACAAACATCGCGAAATTTGACGCAACAGTTGAAGTTGCTTACAAATTGAACGTTGACCCTAAAAAAGCAGACCAACAAATCCGTGGAGCAGTTGTGCTTCCAAACGGAACTGGTAAAACACAAACTGTTTTAGTATTCGCTAAAGGCGAAAAAGCTAAAGAAGCTGAAGCTGCTGGTGCAGATTTCGTAGGCGACGACGACATGGTTGCAAAAATCCAAGGTGGATGGTTCGACTTTGACGTAGTTGTTGCGACTCCTGACATGATGGCTACAGTTGGTAAATTAGGCCGTGTCTTAGGACCAAAAGGTTTAATGCCAAACCCTAAAACTGGTACTGTAACAATGGATGTTACAAAAGCTGTTGAAGAAGTTAAAGCTGGTAAAGTAACTTACCGCGTTGACAAAGCTGGTAACATCCACGTACCAATCGGTAAAGTTTCATTTGATAACGAAAAATTGGTTGAAAACTTCAACACAATTAACGACGTATTATTGAAAGCTAAACCATCAACTGCTAAAGGTCAATACATCAAAAACATTTCAGTAACAACAACATTTGGACCTGGAATCCACGTTGACCAAGCTTCTTTCTAATTTGAAAGAAAATAATTAAAAAATTCTTGACTCACTCACTTACCCTATGGTAAAGTGAGTGAGGTTAATAATTAACTGTACCGAAGACAGTAGGTGACGCAAGTCTTAATTTCCTACCGAGGACAATTGTTGAGTTATATACAATTCGGTCCCTCTATGTCTACGGTGGCATGGAGTTTTGTTGTTTTACACGACTTTTTGAAAAAAAGCCGATGTAAAACAATACTTGGCGAACGAAGTGAGCGAAGTTTCATTTGATTCTTCTACTTTACATAACGTAAACCAAGTCCAACTCCACCATCAAAATCAGGAGGTGAAATAAATGAGTGAAGCAGCAATCGCTAAAAAAGAAACCCTAGTTCAAGCAGCCGCTGAGAAATTTGAATCAGCAGCATCAGTTGTAATCGTGGACTACCGTGGTTTAACAGTTGAAGAAGTCACTAACTTACGTAAACAATTACGTGATGCAGGCGTAGAAATGAAAGTCATCAAAAACTCAATCCTTTCTCGTGCAGCTAAAAAAGTTGGTTTAGACGGCTTAGACGAAGTCTTTACAGGCCCAACTGCTGTCGCATTCAGCAACGACGATGTAGTAGCACCAGCTAAAATCATCGACGAATTTGCTAAAGATGCAAAAGCATTAGAAATCAAAGGTGGCGTCATCGAAGGAAAAGTTTCTTCAGTGGAACAAATTACTGCGTTGGCAAAACTACCAAACCGCGAAGGTTTACTATCTATGCTATTATCTGTATTACAAGCGCCAGTCCGCAACGTGGCTTACGCTGTCAAAGCAGTGGCAGAGAAAAACGAAGAAGTTGCTTAATTGCAGTCTAATTCAAACAAATAAAAAACAAACAATTTTAATTTAAATGGAGGAAATTCAAAATGGCATTAAACATTGAAAACATCGTTGCTGAGTTAGAAACAGCAACTATCTTAGAACTAAGCGAATTAGTTAAAGCTATCGAAGAAAAATTTGACGTATCAGCAGCAGCTCCTGTAGCAGTAGCTGGACCAGCAGCAGGTGGAGCAGCAGAAGAACAAACTGAATTCACTGTTGAATTAACAGCAGCTGGCGATCAAAAAGTTAAAGTTATCAAAGCAGTTCGTGAAGCAACTGGCTTAGGCTTGAAAGAAGCTAAAGCTGTAGTTGATGGCGCTCCTGCACCAGTTAAAGAAGCTGTTTCTAAAGAAGAAGCAGAAGCTTTAAAAGCTGCTTTAGAAGAAGTTGGCGCTTCAGTAACAGTAAAATAATTCATTCAACTTTTGAATGTTCGAGAACCCTTGTGTTGCAAGGGTTCTTTTTTTATAGCAAACGGTAGTTGTCTTTTGCTAAAACAACTACCGTTAGTAAAATATCTATAAAATTTAATTGTCTACTTTGACAAATTAACAACAATACAATCATCTACCACTCGGATAGAATCTTTGCTAGGCCAGACATTCATTTCTGCTTGTAAAGCTTTGTGTTTTTCAAAATCTTCTGGGGTAGGATCATTAAAATTTAATCCAAATGTTTTCATATAGAGCAAAGTATTTAAACTAGTATGCATCGAGTTAGGCATGAATTCAAATAATGAGACACCGTTTGTTTCCCCTTTTATATTTGAAACATTCCGAGGAGAACGATTTCCATACATTAAAAGTTTATAGGATTCTGGATTCTCAATTTCCATTGAATAAATATTATTTGTAATCATTTCCGCAGTACGTAAATCTTCTTCCGCTGTTAGATACTCAGAATATTCTAGGTTGGTTGTTTCCCGAACTTGAATAAAAGTAAAGAGAATTACTATGCCAACTAATAAATGTTTAAGCACAAAGTTGTATCCCCAGTAAATCATAATAAAGATGAGTAATAATGCTAAAACAGCAGGAAAGTTAGGCACTTCACCTCTAATTGCCGGACGTTTTCCACCTAAAATTGTAAACATGAGTGGAGTGATTAGAATACCTAACAAGGTAATAAAGATGAAGAAAACATTTTTGCGTTTCAGATAGGACATATTAATTAATACAATGACCAGTAAAAGAACACATATCAAAAATAGCGGTGTAAAAAAAGTGTCTCCGACTGGAGGGAAGAATAGTTCTTTGGCGTAATCTTTAATATCGTTGATAGAATCTATCAAGGGGCGTTTACCCCAAAGAATCATATTATCTAGATAGGAGCTTTCAACGTTTAAAACTTTTTTCGCTAACATCGCCATTAGTTGAGATAGAACGAGAGATGAAATAGCTAGTAGAATAAAATGACCAATTTTGAAGGCATAGTCTTTAAAAGAAATTTTAAGATCATTTAACTGAGCAAAATACAATGTCATTAAAATCTTGAATAAAACTAAGGTACACGCAAATACAAAGAATGATTGGTACATAGTAAGTGTAAATGTCAGCAACAAAAAGCCGAATAATTTAAAAATTTTATTGGGAATATGGTAAATAGCAATGAGAGAAAGTATAACCAAACAGATACCTAATGAAAATTCAAAATTTTGTAGGACGAAGTAAAATTGTTCGCTAAATAATTGACTGGTTGGAAAAATACTTGGGATAATATATAAATACTTTTTGTTATAAATCTGCTTAGTTGAAAGATCAACATAATAGCACAACAAGATAGTGGCGATAGCAAAGAAAATAATAGCTAACAAATTTAAAAAATAAACATTTACATAGTTGTATGTTAAAAGCTTTAAAGCTACTAATCCTGGTCTACCA
>OBVR01000198.1_pt1 | contig 15314 bp, 15 predicted proteins | sample 1476201 | NCBI WGS metagenome assembly OBVR01 (sample SAMEA2580024, study PRJEB22360) | human gut metagenome | biome: human gut; feature: human-associated habitat; material: faeces | place: Denmark | collected 2008/2010 | reverse complement strand
TGATCGCGCTCTGGTTCGCCCGTGGCACCGACCGTCTCCAGACGCTGGTGATGACGATGGGCGCCCTGCTTGGATTCGTTCTGGGCCGGGCCCGCGCCTCCTCGGACGAGGCGCGGCGCGCGTTGCTGCACGCGCAGGACAGGGCGCGCGAATCCTCGCGGGCCACTCGTTCGCGCATCGCCGACATCGATGAGGAACGCGCCCAGTCGATTCGCATGGCGACCCTCGGCGAGCGCACGCGTATCGCCCGGGAGATCCACGACAATGTGGGCCATCTGCTGACCCGCGCGATCATGCAGGCGCAGGCCGGCAAAACGGTGGCCAAGGCGACGAACGATACGGTCGCTGCGCAAGGGTTCGCCACGTTGGGTGCGACGTTGGATGATGCGATGACGATGGTGCGCCGTTCGGTGCATGATCTTGAGGATGATGGCACTGATTTCGCCGCGCAGATCGATGATGCCGTCACGTCGTTCGACGGCATCTCCCCCGGTTTCGCCGTGACGCTGGCCAACGATATCGCCAAGGCGCCTGCGCCGGTCTCGCGCTGTTTCGCGACCGTGATTCGCGAGGCATTGTCGAACGTGGTGCATCACAGCGCGGCGCGCGAGGCGAGCGTGACGTTGCGTGACTTCCCCGCGTTCTGGCAGTTGGTCATTCAGGATCCGGGGCCGGCCGTGTCCGAGTCCGATGGGTCCCGGACGGCCGCTGCCCGCCCGCGTGCGATGCGCGCCACGCACGTCGGCTCGCGACTCGCCGCCGACGGCGTTGCCGATATGCGTGGTTCGGCCGATGAGCTGATGCGCGGCATGGGTTTGGCGGATATCGAATCGCGCGTGCGCGCCCTTGGCGGCACCGCGGTCTGCGGGCCGTATGAGGACGGCTGGCGTGTGTTCGTATCCGTGCCGAAGAAGCGTTGGACCATGGAATCGAGGGATTGATGAGAATCGCAATCGTGGATGATGATCCGATCGTCTGCCAGTCGTTGGAGACGATTCTGACGGCCACCGGCACGGCCGAGGTGCTATGGACGGCAAATGACGGCGATACCGCCGTGCGCCGTTATTTCGAGACGCCGGCGAGCCGACCGGACGTGCTGCTGATCGATATTCAGATGCCCGGCACCAGCGGTTTGGATGCCGCGCGCGATATTCTGGCCACGGACCCGGCCGCGCGCATACTGTTCCTGACCACGTTTGCGGACCAGTCGTATATCGCGCAGGCGATGGGGCTTGGCGCCAAGGGCTATCTCATCAAACAGGATGTGGCGGCGGTCGGGCCTGCGCTGCAGGCGGTGATGGCAGGTCAGGTGGTGCTCGGCGCGGAAGTGCTCGGCAAGCTCACCGAACGGACTCCGGATCCTGCCGATTCCGACGATTCCGGAGATACCGCCGATTCCATCGAAGGCCTGCTTGGCGAGCGTGAGCGTGAGATCACCGCGCTGGTCGCCGAGGGCCTCGATAACCGCGACATCGCCGCCAGACTGTTCCTGAGCGAAGGCACGATCCGCAATCGCATCAGCGCGATACTGGACAAGCTCGGCCTGACCAATCGCACCCAACTCGCCATCCTCTGGCTCAACGCCCATCGGTGAGGGGCCTTTGGTCGAGTAGGTCTCTCCCTCCGTCATCGCTTCGCGATGCCACCTCGAACGCGATTCAGGACAGCTTGCAGCTGACCTCTTATTCGCTCGTTCTCACTCACCCTCGCCTAAAAACACCTCCGGCGTTTTCTTCACGGCTCGGCTCATCAGAGGGAGGTTGTGAAAAACCAACCTCAGCTGTTTTTCATGACGATACTGTCGATGGTGTTGGCCACGCGCTCGCAGTCGTCGGAGCACTGTTCGAGGTGACGGTACACGTCATGCCAGGCGAACACCTGCAGCGGATCGGTGCAGGTGGTGTGCAGCGTGCGCATCGACTCGATGAACAGGTGGTCGGCGTCCGTTTCGATCGTGTTGATGGCGAACACCAGTTCGCGCAACGTCTTGGAATGCCGGAATCGCGGCAGTTCGTTGACCAGCTCGCAGATGCTTTCCGTGGCGCGCACCACCATATCCGACATCTGGACCGCATCGTCGCGCATGTCGGTCACATTGTCGTAGTACATGCGGTTGAGTACGCCTTCGATGCTGTCGGTCACATCGTCGAGCACGTGGCCAAGCTCGTCGATGTCCTCACGGTCGAACGGCGTGATGAACGCGGTCACCAGTTCGTCCATCATGTCGTGGCGCACCTCGTCCGCCGACTTCTCAATCGCGTGCATGCTGTCCATGCGTTCGCGCAGCTGGTCCGGATTGAAGTCGTGCATGACCTCGGACAGCAGCTTCGCGGCCTGGCATGCGTAGTCCGCGCTGCGGCGGAATCCGTCGAAGTAGAACACGTCTTTTTGTCTCGCCATGTGGGTGGATTCCTTTCTAGAACACGACCATGAACAGTTTGGCCATTACGAAGCTGATGAGACCGCAACCGGGGAAGGTGAACACCCAGGTGAGCATCATGTCGCGCACCACGCCGAAGTTGATGGCGGAGAGGCGGCGTACCGCGCCCACGCCCATGATGGTGCTGCACAGGATCATGAGCCAGACCGGAATCATCACACCGGTCACGCTGGGTTGGCCGTTGCAGAACGCCATGCCGAGGAACAGCACGCCGATGAACTTCTGGCCGTCCTGCGCGCCATGCATGAAGCTCATGGCCGCCGCGCCCACGATCTGCGCGTAGGTGAAGAACCCGTTGGTGCGGCGGCGGTCCATGCCAGCGCAAATCAGGGTCACGGCCTTGCACACCAACCAACGGAACGGAGGCAGGCTCATACTTTGCTTCGATATGCTCGTCGACATTTCCCGCCATCTGCCGAGGATTCGGTCATGCGTGTGCGAAAATGGACACGGTGTCAATCAGGAGGTGCACAGTGGTTGTAAGCACGGATTCGAGCCGCACAATGCCCGATTGGGTGAAGTACGGGGTGTTCTGGCACGTGTATCCGCTGGGCTTCTGCGGTGCCGATATCAGGCCCGCCGGCCCGCGCCAGTTCCATGGCCGCGGCCTTGACGCGATGATCCCTTGGCTGGAGTACGTGCGCGATCTAGGCGCGTCCGGTCTGCTGCTGGGTCCGGTGTTCGAGTCGACGACGCATGGATACGACACGCTCGACCATATGCACATCGATGTGCGATTGGGCGGGGATGCCGCGTTCGACCAGCTGATTGCGGCCTGCCGGGACATGGGATTGCAGGTGGTGCTGGATGGCGTGTTCAATCATGTGAGCCGCGATCATCCGGCCGTCCGGGCGGCGCTTGACGAGACCGCCGGACGCTTGAATCCGGCCGACAACCCGTGGCATGGTCTGGTCCGCGCGCATGTCGGTGATAATGACGAACCCGCTTTGGATGTGTTCGAGGGGCACGGGGATCTGGTGGCGCTGGACCATTCGGCTGACGAGACCGTTGACTATGTGGTCCATGTGATGAGCCATTGGCTGGATCGCGGAGCCGCCGGCTGGCGCCTCGACGCCGCATATGCCGTGCCGAGCCCGTTCTGGGCGCGCGTGTTGCCGCAGGTCAAAGCCGCACACCCGTATTCGTGGATTTTCGGTGAGGTGATCCATGGCGATTACCCGCGCATCATCGAGGAATCCACGATGGATTCGATCACGCAATACGAGCTATGGAAGTCGATCCAGCATGCGCTGGAGACGGAGAACTTCTTCGAGCTGGATTGGAATCTCAAGCGGCACAACGCGTTCCTGGATTCCTTCGTGCCGCAGACGTTCATCGGCAACCATGACGTGACGCGTATCGCATCGCAGATTGGCCCGGCCAAGGCGGCGTTGGCATTGGCGGTGCTCATGACGGTCGGCGGCGTGCCAAGCATCTATTACGGCGACGAGCAGGGCTATGTGGGCGTCAAGCAGGAGCGTTTCGGCGGCGATGACGACGTACGTCCGAAGTTCCCCGACTCCCCTGCCGAACTGTCCACGCTGGGAGAGCCGACATACCGGCTGCATCAGGCGCTGATCGCGCTGCGCCGTCGCAACCCATGGCTGATGGATGCGCGTACCGAGGCCGTGAAGCTGGAAAACAAGCACTTCGTCTATCGTTCGACGAGCGCCGACGCCCAGCATTCCCTGACCGTGGGCCTCAACATCGAGCAATCCCCCACTTTCACCATCCGCAACGCCGACGGCAGTACGGCGTATCAATACTGAGCTACCTCATCAGAGGGAGCTCACCATTTACCGCCGAATGCCTCGGATCAGCAGGTCGAGCAGGTACCCGTACGACCGGTCGACCCGTTCGCGGCCACGTGTGCGGGGTTGTGCGGAACGCAGTTCGAATTGGATGAACCCGTGTATGGACACCCAGATGGAGGATGCGATCAGGTGAGGGTCATCGTCGCGGATGCGGCCGAGTCATCCAGCAATCTGCGCAGGGTGCCAGGCAGGGAGCCGGAAATGGATTCGGCAGCCATCACGGATTCCTTGGATGCGCCAAGGATGTCCTGGGGCAGGTAGATCCTTGCGGCGCGTCCGTCAGGCCGGTGGTGTACGTACCGGCCTGCAGCGACCCCATGATGCCGACGCCGAGCGTGCCACTGAGTTCGCGGATCGTGTCGTTGACGGCACTGCCCATGCCTTCCTCGCTGATCGGCACGGCCGTCATCAGTGTGTCGGTGGCGGTCCCTGGACGAGGGCGATGCCTGCGGCCATGACGGCCGCGAACGGCAGTGTGGCAATCGCCATCTCGAGCGCCGAACACCCACGCAGCACCTGGAACCATTAGGTCGTGAGGAAGATGAAACCGAACAGGCACAGGAAGGCGGCGCCAATGGCCAACGTGCCGATGACGGCGCACACCCAGAACACGCTATCCCATGCGAACCGTTGCAGCAGGATGCCGCCGATGACCGGGCCGAACGCTATGCCCACCCCGGATGTGCCGACCCGCAGTCCGACGGCCAGCCCACGCATAGGCGATCCGTCGAACAACCCGATGATGGATGACAGCGTGGCTCCCATCAAGTTGTGTATTAATATCATATATTTATGAAACATTGATACACATCATGTCGGGAACAGGCATCCACATCGAAAACACCGACCTACAACACAATCAGGCCCGACGACCATCAAAGGTCGTCGGGCCTGATTCATACGCGCTGTCGGACTAACGGCGTCCGGACTTCATACGGAATGGCGCATTGTTGCGATTCTTCTTGGAATGGCGGCGGTTTGGGCCTTCCGTGTTGCCGTATTTGGCGATCATGCGGCGTTCGTGACGCTTGGTACCTTCTGAACGCTCGTCGCGTACGATGCGGTTCTCGTTCTTGCGATGGATGCGCTTGCCGCCTTCGCCCTGACGGGTGTTGCGCATGGACTGCCTGCGGCCGTCATGGGAACGCTCGTCATAGGAGAAGCCGTAGTCCTCGTGGCTGCGCTCATTGCGGCGCGGCTTACGCGGACGCTCGAAATCGCGGGGATCAGTACGATCGAAGCGACGGCTTGATCCATGCTTACGGCCGCTGAAATCATCGTTGCGGCCGTATTCGGCCCCGTCGCGCTTGTCGAATTTTCCGCCCTTGCCGTACCGATCATTGCGACGGCTGCGACCAGAATCACGGCCTTCGAACTTGCCGCCACGACGATCGTCACGGTAGCCGCCACGACGATCGTCGTACCGGTTCTTGCCGTACTCGTTGCGGCCATCGTCCTGACGCTCGCCGTAACGGTTCTTGCCGTATCCGTCGCGACGGCCGCCCTTACGGCGGTCATCGCCATGCTCGAACAGATAGTCGCGGCGCTCGGCCTCGGGGTTGCTCATGCCGGCGCGGCGTTCCGCACGGTTGCGGTTCTTCTTCACGGCCTTCTTGCTGGCCTTGTCGCCGTGCTTGCGCTGCGGCTCGCCTTCGGCAACAAACTCGCCGCCTTCGTTCTCGTGCTGGAATTCGGTCTCGGCAACGTTCTGCTCGTCGCGATTGCGATTGCGATTGCCGCCGCGGCCGGACTCGTCGCCCGCCGCGTTCTTGGCACCCTTGTTCTTGCCCTTGCGCGGGTTGCCCACGGGCTGCGACTTGTCGAGGCTCCAGCCATCCACGCGCTCGGCGCGGTCGCCCACAAGCTCAAGCACTTCGGGCGAATCGTGGGTCACTTCAATCATCTTGGTCTTGATGCCGGCCTGGTTCAGCAAGCGGCGCGTCTCGCGGCGCTGCTCGGGCAGCACGAGGGTGACCACGTCGCCCGCCTTGCCGGCGCGGGCGGTACGACCGGAGCGGTGTACAAAGGACTTCGGGTCGGCCGGCGGCTCGACCTGCACCACGAGCTCCACGCCGCCGACGTCTATGCCACGGGCGGCCACGTCAGTGGCCACCATGACGCGCACATCGCCGGAATCAAATGCGGCGAGGTTGCGATCGCGCTGGTTCTGGTTCAGGTTGCCGTGCAGCTCGGCGGCCGGAATGCCGTTCTGCGTCAGATTCTTGGCGAGCTTCTTGGCCTGGAACTTGGTGCGGGTGAACAGGATGCGGCGGCCTTCGCCCGAGGCGAGTGTACGCACGAGTTCATGCTTGTCGCCGCGCGTGGTCTCGAACACGTGGTGGGTCATCAGGTCAGGTTCGGTGGTGGCCGAATCGACCTCGTGCACCTTGGGATCATGCAGGAAGGTGTTCACCACTTCATCCACGCCGTGATCGAGCGTGGCGGAGAACAGCATGTGCTGGGCGTCGGGCGAAATCTGCTCAAGCAGTCGCTTGACCGGCGGCAGGAAGCCCATATCGGCCATTTCATCGGCCTCATCGATGACCACGACTTCGACGGACGAGAGCGTGAGCGCCTGCTGGCGCAGCAGGTCCTCAAGGCGGCCCGGGCAAGCGACCACGATATCGGCGCCGGCCTTCAGATCGCGGATCTGGTGGATGTACTTGACGCCACCGTACACCGTGGTGGTGTTCATGCCAAACGTGTGGGCCAGCGGCATCAGCACGTCGTTGATCTGGTTCGCGAGCTCGCGGGTGGGGGCCAGCACCAGGCCGCGCGGGTGCGGCAGGAAGTCGTCGGCGCGGCGCTCTTCCAGGCTGGCCTTCTTGCGGCGCTTGATTTCGTTGCGGAACTCCTCCATCGCGATTTCGCCAAGCGAATCATAGGAGCCAAGCCGGGTGACCAGCGGAATGGAGAAGGCGAGGGTTTTGCCGGAGCCGGTGCGCCCTCGGCCGAGAATGTCGCGGCCGGCCAGTGAATCAGGCAGGGTGTCGGCCTGAATGGGGAATGCGGTCTTCTTGTCATCTGCCGCAAGCACGCGCACCAGCGGTCCGGGTACGCCAAGTTCGCCAAAGGTAAGGGGGCGGGATTCCGCGCTGTCGTTCATCTGGAAATCAGCGGAATCGTCACGATCATCGAAATTATTACGGGGCACAGTGGCCTTTCATGTCAAAGGTTACGCAAATTACACAAGCTTTCCGAGCTTAGCGTAAGCCCCCTACTTTGCTTGCTGCTCGCCACGCTGTCATCCCACTCTTTACTTATGACCCCATGGGGCGGTAACTCGCCCATGAGGCGGTTTGAAGAAATTGTGAAACCGCAGAATAAAGCCATTTTCACTTACCGCCCCATGGGGGTTTTACCGCCCCATGGGATGTTTGCCGCCCCATGGGCCAATTGCCGCCCTATGGGTTCTACCACCATGTAAGGCGAGCACCGCTCCATGGAACATGCAAATGGCTCCTACCCGTGAAGGTAGGAGCCATTGTGCAAAAAGGCTGAGCCACAATACGGCCCAGTAGCACTAAAACACACTACAAAATATCCGGATCGTCTTTGGCAATAGTGCCGGTTGCCTTGCCGATGGCCTTCAGGCCGTGGTAGGCCACAAGAATCACGATCGCGCCAATGGCAATGCCGTTGAAGGAAATGCCACCAACAGTGAACGCGAATTGGCCGATGGCAATAATCATGGTGATGGCTGCCACCATGATGTTCAGCGGCTTGTCGAAGTTGACCTTGTTCTCAACCCAGATGCGGATGCCGATCATGCCGATCATGCCGTACAGCAGCGTGGTCACGCCGCCGAGCACGCCGGCGGGGATCGTGTTGATCACGGCGCCGAACTTCGGGCACAGGCTCAGGATCAGGGCGAAGGCGGCTGCGCACCAGTAGGCGGCGGTGGAGTACACCTTGGTGGCAGCCATCACGCCGATGTTCTCGCCGTAGGTCGTGGTGCCGGAGCCGCCGCCGAAGCCGGCGAGCGTGGTGCCCAGGCCGTCGGCCATGAGGGCGGTGCCGATCTGGTTGTCGTAGTCGCGGCCGGTCATCTGGGCCACGGACTTGACATGGCCGACGTTCTCAGCCACAAGCACGAGCACAACAGGGATGAACATGGGAAGGATGGAAAAATCGGCCTGCGGCAGGGGGAACTTCGGGAAGCCGATCCATGCGGCGTCACCGATGGCGGAGAAGTCGACCTGGCCACGGATGCAGGCATATACATAGCCGATAATTACGCCGACCAAAATGTTGAGGCGACCCAGCAAGCCCTTGAACAGCACGGCCACGAGCAGCACGGCCAGCAGGGTAACCAGTGCGGTGTCCGGCGCGGCTTGGAAGTTAGTCCACACGGAAGGTGCCAGATTGAAACCGATGATGGCCACAATCGCGCCGTTGACCACGGGCGGCATGATGATGTCGATCCATTTGGAGCCGGCGTAATGCACGAGCACGCCAATCAGGGCCAGCAGAATACCGGTGACCATGATGCCGAAGCTGGCGACCGCAATGCCCTTGTTGGCGGTGGTGACCGCGGTGATCGGGGCGATGAAGCCGAAGGACGAGCCCAAATAGCTCGGCAGTACGTTCCTGTTGATCAGCAGGAACAGTGCGGTGGACATGGCCGTGAAGAACAGGGTGGTGGACGGGTCGAAGCCCGTCAGAATCGGCACCAGAAAGGTGGCACCGAACATGGCGATGACGTGCTGTGCGCCGATACCGGCGGTGCGCACCCAAGTCAGACGTTCATCGGGCTCGACGACCTCGCCGGGCGCCAGCGTCTTGCCGTCGCCATGCAGCCGCCATTGGAAGATATTGGACATGGACATTGCTCACTTTCCTCGCTCTTGCTTGGTGGTGCGGCACACACGACCGGCCGCGCCACGCGTCATTCTAGCGTACGGGGATCGTGCGGCGTCCATCCGTCGGAACGCTCACTTGCCGTAATACTCCAGCAGGTGGGGGTCGACGGCCTGCACCACATCGACCAGATCGCCGTTGGACAGGTACGGGCGCTTGAATTCGCGCCACGGCTCCACTTTGACCTCCCAGCGTCCGCTCGCCTCATCAAGCACGGGCCGGGCGGTCTGCTCCCAACGCACACGCTTGGACGTGCGACCGGTTTCGGGGTCTCGGCGCGTGTAATGCAGGCACGTGCAGTTGGTGATCTTCCAGTCGTCCGAATCGGCGCGATGCAGGAACTCCTCGTCGGCCAGATCCTCGATGGTGAGCATCAGGGCGAGCATGAAGTCGCCGTGCGTGACCATGACCACGGACTCCGAGTCGGATTTGCGGCTCAACGAGGTCAGGATGTTATGCACGCGGTCCTCGGCCACGTCGGCGATGGATTCGCCTGCCGGCGGCCGCCAGTACAACGGGTCGGTGTTCTTGAAGTTCCAGTTGCGGGCGTAGTTGGTTTTGAACTCGTCCTTGGTGATGGTGTTGATCTCGCCCCAGGAGCGTTCGCGCAGCACACGGTTCTCCTCCCACTTGGCTTTGGGCAAGGCCATGGTGGCCGCGGTCTCGCGGGTGCGCACATACGGCGAAACCATGTAACGGTCGAACAGCTGCTGCTGGCTGACGAGCCAGCGTCCGATGCAGTCGGCCTGCTTACGACCGGTGGCGGTAAGCCGCCATGAGCGGTCGGGCACGGTGACGTTGTCCTGCGTGTACAGGGAGTTGTCGCCCTGCTCGCCCGCCTGGACGATGACGTTCGCTTCGGATTCGCCATGTCGGATTACATATAGATCGAGCGGCATGCTCATCTGCGCTCCTCCTTCGTTGTCGGTGACGTCGCGTTGTTCCGCGCCGTCCGCTATTTCACCCGCGTTATGGTGTCCCCTTTGACCATGAACGCGCGACGGGCCATATCGATCATCGGCTGGTCGAACTTCGAGTCGGTGTAGAACTCGTCGACGACGGCGTCCGGACCGTACAGCTCGCGGAATCGCCTGGCCTTGTTGGTGTTGAAGTTGAGATACGTAACCCTCATCGTCTCCAAATCGACCTTGCTGGCCACGAGGTTCCGCACGCCGAGCCTGCGGCAGGCCTCCCCCACCGTCAAATCGAAGGATGCGGTGAGGATCACGTCATCCGGTTCGGGCTGGTACCAGGGCTTGATGCGCGGGTAGTTCCGATCCCAGAAATCGTTCACGAGCTGTTCGACGCTCGCCACGCGTCGGGAACGGTTCAGTTCCGTAAGATAGCCTTCGGCCATTCTGCCCACGCCGTATTCCATCTGCTCAAGCGTGGCCCGCCCGAGTTTGTATTTGACCGCGTACCGCAACACGGGTGCGATGAAACGGAACACCTTCGGGTCATGTCGAGCGGAATACAGGTACAGGTCGAACAGGCTTTCGCCGTCGTAGATGGTTCCGTCAAAATCGAATACGCGCATACCTTCTGCTTCTACTCTGCTGTTCCTTGTTCAAGGCTAATCATGGCGAACCGGCAAAAGCGCGAGTATGCGGTGAATTTCACATGAACACTGTTTTTTGGAGGGTCGCAACCAACTTCCCCGGCGGTCATCGTCCCCGGTCCGGCACCGTTCCGGCACGCCTGCGCGTCTGGCCGAACAGGTAGACGCCGATGGGCAAGGTCAGCACACCGCCGATGACAAACACCAGCGAAATCGGAATCATGTCGGCCAGAGGCGCGAAGACCAGCATGCCCAGCGGCATGCCCAGCGTGCTGAGCGTGGTGTCGAGACCAAAGACGCGGCCGACCACATTCTCATCGGACTCGGTTTGCATGATGGTACGCATCGGACCCACGCAGATGGCCTCGGCGACGCCATTCGCCACGTCGACAAACAGGTACGCCAGCAGATTGGGCGCGACCCCGAGACCCACCACGGTCACGCCGACCAAAGTGACGCCGAGCGCGACCATGCGCATGTTGTCGCGCACGACCTTGGCCCCGACGGTGGACATGAACGCGCCGCCAAGCAACATGCCGATGCTCCATCCCAGCTCATTGGCCGCGAGTTTGTCGGAGGCGGTGGTCAGGTTGATGAATCCCAGATTCAGATCGATTCCCTCGTATTCGCGGGTCATGAGCAGCAGGGTCAGATTCATCGGGGCCACGGCGATGAAACAGGTCAGCGCGTCGCCCAACACCACGTTGCGCAGATTCGGCCGACGCCACGTGTAGTCGAATCCCACCTTGAGATCGGCGAAGACACGGCGGACGCCGGCGAGCGGCGAGCGTCCCTCCCCTTCGGGCACGGCGTGCGCGGCACGCTCCGCCGTCGCGCGTCTCTTCGGCACCTTGATCAACGCCACGAACCCGACGCCGATGACCGCCGTGGTCACGTCGATCAGCAGGATCGACCACAACGGCACCATGTTGATGAGCACGGCGGCCACAGCCGGTGCCACTATCATGTTCGCCGAGTTGATCACACCGTATATCGAATTGACGCGCAGCAGTTTGCCGGAGGGCACGACGTCCGGGATGAACGACTGCACGGCCGGCGTCTGGATGCCGCCGCCCGCCGAACGGATGAGCAGCACCACGAAGATCGTGCCCAGTCCGGCCCATCCCATCGCGAAACCCAACGACAACACGACGGTGACGGCGGCGATCACCATGTCCGGCAGCATGATCAGCAGTTTGCGATTATGGCGGTCCGCCCATGAGCCGCCGAAGATCGAGACCACGGCCTGCGGCACCACGCCGAACAGGGTGGCCAGCAGCATCGCCGAACCGGTTCTGGTCTGCAATACGATCCACCACCAGATGGCGTACTGCACGATGCTGGAGCCCAACAGCGAAAACGCCTGACCAACGAGCAGCAACGCCACACGCCTGATCCACACGGCATCGGCCTCCTCGCTCGCCATGGCCTCGGCATACGCGCCGGACCCGTCCACCCCATCGGACGTCACGGGCATGGTCGCTCCAATCTACTCGTCTACTCGGCGCCTCAAGACGCATGGGCCTGGTCCCGGCCCCGCTTCACCTCACACCAGTACCATAGAATGGAGGTCTGATATACCATCCGGCATCTTCCGGGACATGGTCGAGCGTAAGGAAACCCGCTATGAGAATAATCGGCATCCCGTTCGGCATCCAGTCGTTCAAGATGGCCAAACTCGCACTCTGGCCGTTCGGGGCGAACGTCCACGGGCTGTAGGTCATCGCGGCACGTGCGGCAACGGACCGGACTTCACGACCTCCCAGGGCACCACCCTTTCCATTCGCATCGTCTGCCGTCTATCATGGAATGCGGATGCACAACGCACCGAGCGCATGAAAGGACAGATCATGATCAACCATGTGACCGTCAAGGTGAAGGATTTCGACAAGGAAGAAGCGTTCTACGCCGCGTTCGTGCATGATCCGGAGGGCAACAACATCGAAGCCATGCACAACTGATCGATCATCGACCGATCGAGCGGGAATCCCGTCGGACGGAACACGCCTTCCATCCGACGGGATCGTCATAATTCCCCCACCCACGCCCACGCATCACCGCACTGCCGCGACTGTTCAGCATGCCCCAGCCGCCAAGACCATCACAGGTAAGTGTTCCAGCCAAGCTTGACGGCGAGGATAATGCCGGTCAATACGGCGGCGGCCCGCATGATGTTCTCCGGAATACGCCGGGTGATGGGAGGCGCGATCGCGCTGCCGATGGTGCAACCGATGCACATCATGATGGCGAACGGCCAGCAGACGGAACCACGGATTACGAACATGACCGCGGCGGAGATATTCGCGCCGAAGCCGATCACGGTTTTCAATGCGTTGATCTGATGGAACGGGCCGATCCTGCCCAAATCGAGAATCGCCAAGGCAAGCGTACCGGCGGCCGCGCCGAAATAGCCGGAATAGACACCGACGAAGCTCACGCCGGCCCACAGCCACCACGGATCGTCGCGCAATGTGCCGTTCACCGTCGCACCGGCGATCCGCGCGGCGCGCTCCGCCTGATACGATTGCGGCAGCGCCCGTGCCACGGCATCGCGCGCGGCCGCTTTCCTCCGTGGATTGAGCGCGATGATGAGCGCACTGAACAGAATCAACGGCGGGACCGCGAATTCAAAGACCTTCGCGGGCAATTCAAGCAGCAACAGACCTCCGATGACGCCGCCGACCAGACCGATGCAGGCATAGACGACCACACGCCGGCCCTGTCCCGTGAGCTCCTTGCGAGCGGAGAGCAACCCGCCGATGCCGGTACCACACACGCCCACCGTGTTCGTGGTGTTGGACAGCACGGGCGGAATACCGAATGCCAGCAACGCCGGATAGGAAACCAATGAGGATGCGCCGACCGCGTATCCAACGAATCCGGCGGCGACGCCGGCTACAAGCACCGACAGCAACGTGGTGACGGACATTCCTGCAATCATGGGGCCCTCCCCTTCTCATTCCGGTCTGTGTGGCAACGGGAGTCAAGCGTAATGGTTCGGCTCCCGCGCATCGCATCATCGCCCGTAACGTGGCCAAACACTGGCACCGCAGCCGACGCTCCGTACAGCCGGCGCGACGAAGACGATCGGCATGATTCGCCAAGGCGTCCTGAGACACGAACCTCGAACCGACGACGCCACCCGCATTCATGACCGCGCCGAGGAGGGCGCCCTGAACGGGCACCCCGCGCAGACCAGCAAGGCGGGGTCCGGTCGGCATGCCGTCCCGTCGCACAGGGATCGCGGTGCGCGGTCCATCAATGTGACCAGTCCACGCTCCTGTGCACGCATGATCGCCATATCCACGAAATCGGAGGGCAGACGCCGATAGTCGGCGATCTGCGGAACCGTCATCCCGGTCTTAAGATCGGCGGCGATGTCGGCAACGATATCGGCCGGCTGTTCGTCGGCATGATAGGACTGCGACATCGAACCAATCACGACTTCCTTGGCGACGAATCCCGTAATCAGCGCGGCCGACGCATGCCAGTCGTCGAAGCCCGCCGGAGCGAACACGGGGGCCACCGCATCGGCGAGCACGCCGTACGCGGAATCGTGCACATCGTCGACATGCGCGAAACCGCCGGCACCGGCCGTCATGGGAATGCCCTGCAGCAGCCATAGCGCCATGATCATCGAGATGATGATCACACTGGCGCCGCGAACGAATCCCCATAGACGCAGCAGCACCGAACGAACCAGCTGCAGGGCGCGGGGGCACTGGTATGAGGGAAGCGCCAGCATGAGCGGCTCCGGCTCAAGCCCACGGAACATGGTGTGGCGCAGCATCACGCCGACCAGCAGGATGATCATCACCGAAACGACGTACATGAGGAACACCACGAGGCCCGCATACTTCGGAAAGAACGCATGGGCGAGCACCAGGAACACCGACAGGCGCGCGGAACACGCGGCAAACGGCACCAGCATGCCGGTCAGCACCCGCTGACGGGAATCAGGCAGGGTGCGGGTGGCCGCCAAGGCCGGCAGATTGCAGCCGAAGCCGACGATGATCGGCAAAAACGCGCGGCCGTCCAATCCCAAGGCGCGCATGGCGCGATCCATCACGAATGCGGCACGGGCCATGTAGCCGGAGTCCTCCAGAATCGACAGCAACAGGAACATGATGCCCATCACGGGAATGAACGTCAGTACGGTGATCACGCCATCGAGCACGCCATCGACCAGCAGCGAACGCACCCAGCCGCCGCGCCAGGCCGCGCCGAACAGCCCAAGCAACCAGTCGAGGCCGGATGTGCACCAGCCGCGGAACGTCACATCGATCCAATCCTGCATCGGACTGGCCAGCGTCGTCGTGGCTTGGAACACCGTGAACAGAACCGCGAGAAAAACGATGACGCCGACCACGGGGTGCAGCAGCATGCCGTCGATGCGGTCGGATAAGGTGACGCGACCGTCGTCGTGAACGTCAAGGCGACGCAATACGCCGGCGGTCCAGTCGAGACGGGCATCGGCCCGTGATTCAGCCCAGGAGCGCAGGTCGTCGGCGGTGTGCCCGTCGGCGTCGGCCGTGATGGCGGACCATGCGGTCAGCCCAGAGGGAATGGGGGTTCCCCGGAAACCCACGGCGATGGCATCGGCCAACGCCTCGCCGCCGTCTCCGGTACGCCCGTCGACCGC
>OBVR01000193.1_pt1 | contig 15614 bp, 6 predicted proteins | sample 1476201 | NCBI WGS metagenome assembly OBVR01 (sample SAMEA2580024, study PRJEB22360) | human gut metagenome | biome: human gut; feature: human-associated habitat; material: faeces | place: Denmark | collected 2008/2010 | reverse complement strand
TCACACGTACAGGAAGCCCCGATACCCTAAAGGTACCGGGGCTTTCCCGCATATCCGAAACCAACCCCGACCCAAACCCACACAGGCACCGGGACCTCCTCGCATACCCGGACACAAACAGGACACCCCCGGCACCCACACGGCAACGGGGCCTCCCCATACCCGTGAGACCACGACTGATCTGTGCTGCGATGCATGGATTGAATCGGCGACTCTGAATGTGCTGATGCCATTCAGTCGTTGGTCGTGCCAAGGCAAGCAATACGGCAACTGCATCACTACCAGGCGGTTGATTGGTGCACGACTGGCGAGCATATAGTAATCCGAACATAATGGTCCTTATCGGTGTACCGGATCAATGATGATTCCGATAATTGGCGGTGCATCACATGCGCCGTAAGAGGTAATTCGCGACACGCCCATCGACCAAAATTTTCAATCCATTTTTCGGCGATATCTAGTTCTAGACTGAAGATATGGACGTGTGAAACGTCGATTTCGACACGCCGAGCGAAGCCTGTCGTTTCAACGATTTGGGCTTATTTTCGTGCGCCCGATTTGCGCGAGTCTGCGAATGCGTGTAAGTTATTTCCTTGCTGCCGCTCGGCGAGTGGTTCCCTTCTTGGGGAGCTGTGAGTTGGGTGAGTGGTGGTGGTTTGAGAACTCAAGAGCGTGTTTGTACTACTTCTTTATAGTCAATGATTGCCAGTTCATTCCTCGCCTGATTGCCTGTCGTGGTGGTCGGGTACCCGGGAGGGTTTGATGAGGGGGGAGGTTTTTTGAGGGCGTCCTTCCTTAAGGACGTGCTCGTCGATTTTTTTTTGAGGGTCATCTGTCGATGTCTCTTCGCGTTTTTTTGTGGAGGGTTCGATTCTGGCTCAGGATGAACGCTGGCGGCGTGCTTAACACATGCAAGTCGAACGGGATCCATCAGGCTTTGCTTGGTGGTGAGAGTGGCGAACGGGTGAGTAATGCGTGACCGACCTGCCCCATACACCGGAATAGCTCCTGGAAACGGGTGGTAATGCCGGATGTTCCAGTTGATCGCATGGTCTTCTGGGAAAGCTTTCGCGGTATGGGATGGGGTCGCGTCCTATCAGCTTGACGGCGGGGTAACGGCCCACCGTGGCTTCGACGGGTAGCCGGCCTGAGAGGGCGACCGGCCACATTGGGACTGAGATACGGCCCAGACTCCTACGGGAGGCAGCAGTGGGGAATATTGCACAATGGGCGCAAGCCTGATGCAGCGACGCCGCGTGAGGGATGGAGGCCTTCGGGTTGTAAACCTCTTTTATCGGGGAGCAAGCGTGAGTGAGTTTACCCGTTGAATAAGCACCGGCTAACTACGTGCCAGCAGCCGCGGTAATACGTAGGGTGCAAGCGTTATCCGGAATTATTGGGCGTAAAGGGCTCGTAGGCGGTTCGTCGCGTCCGGTGTGAAAGTCCATCGCTTAACGGTGGATCCGCGCCGGGTACGGGCGGGCTTGAGTGCGGTAGGGGAGACTGGAATTCCCGGTGTAACGGTGGAATGTGTAGATATCGGGAAGAACACCAATGGCGAAGGCAGGTCTCTGGGCCGTTACTGACGCTGAGGAGCGAAAGCGTGGGGAGCGAACAGGATTAGATACCCTGGTAGTCCACGCCGTAAACGGTGGATGCTGGATGTGGGGCCCGTTCCACGGGTTCCGTGTCGGAGCTAACGCGTTAAGCATCCCGCCTGGGGAGTACGGCCGCAAGGCTAAAACTCAAAGAAATTGACGGGGGCCCGCACAAGCGGCGGAGCATGCGGATTAATTCGATGCAACGCGAAGAACCTTACCTGGGCTTGACATGTTCCCGACGATCCCAGAGATGGGGTTTCCCTTCGGGGCGGGTTCACAGGTGGTGCATGGTCGTCGTCAGCTCGTGTCGTGAGATGTTGGGTTAAGTCCCGCAACGAGCGCAACCCTCGCCCCGTGTTGCCAGCGGATTGTGCCGGGAACTCACGGGGGACCGCCGGGGTTAACTCGGAGGAAGGTGGGGATGACGTCAGATCATCATGCCCCTTACGTCCAGGGCTTCACGCATGCTACAATGGCCGGTACAACGGGATGCGACGCGGCGACGCGGAGCGGATCCCTGAAAACCGGTCTCAGTTCGGATCGCAGTCTGCAACTCGACTGCGTGAAGGCGGAGTCGCTAGTAATCGCGAATCAGCAACGTCGCGGTGAATGCGTTCCCGGGCCTTGTACACACCGCCCGTCAAGTCATGAAAGTGGGCAGCACCCGAAGCCGGTGGCCTAACCCCTTGTGGGATGGAGCCGTCTAAGGTGAGGCTCGTGATTGGGACTAAGTCGTAACAAGGTAGCCGTACCGGAAGGTGCGGCTGGATCACCTCCTTTCTACGGAGAATACAGGATGCCGTTCGGCGTCCGGTGCGGACCCTCCCGCGCGATGGTCGCGTGTGGACGGGTTGCTGGTGTGGAAGAGATCATGGGCTTTCGGTTCGTCCGTCGTGGGATGTTCCGCGGGAGTGGTGCGGATGCGCTTTTGGGCTCCCGGATCGCCACCCCAGGCTTTTGCCTGGCGCGATTCGATGCCCGTCGTGCCTGCGGGCCGGCCGTGTGCCGGTCTGGTCGGCGTGGCGGTGCGTGGTGGCTTGAGAACTGGATAGTGGACGCGGGCAAAACAAGAGGTTTTTGAATCTTTGTTTTGCTGTTGATTTCGAATCGAACTCTATTTTTTAGTGTTTGTTTCGATCGTTTTGTGATCATTTTTAGTGTGATGATTTGTCGTCTGGGAATTTGCTAGAGGAATCTTGCGGCCATGCACCTTCATGGTGTGTGTTGCTTGCAAGGGCGTATGGTGGATGCCTTGGCAGACAGGACCGATGAAGGACGTTTGAGGCTGCGATATGCCTCGGGGAGCCGCCAACAGGGCTTTGATCCGAGGATTTCCGAATGGGGGAACCCACCGACCGTCATGGGTCGGTACCGGCTTCGGCCGGGGGGTACGCAGGGAAGTGAAACATCTCAGTACCTGCAGGAAAGGATATTCCGTGAGTAGTGGCGAGCGAAAGCGGATGATGGCCAAACCTTGCGCGTGTGATACCCGTCGGGGGTTGCGTGTGGGGTGTTGCGGGATCGCGTGCGCCGGCTCCGACGGGCCGGCCGGCAGTTTTAGAAAACCATGTGTCAGGGGAACCGGGTTGAATACCGGGCCGCAGAGGGTGAGGGCCCCGTACCCGAACGCGCATGGTCTGCCGATCGCGTCTCCCAAGTAGCACGGGTCCCGTGGAACCCCGTGCGAATCCGCCCAGACCGTTGGGTAAGCCTGAATATTCCTGTCTGACCGATAGCGAACGAGTACCGTGAGGGAAAGGTGAAAAGTACCCCGGGAGGGGAGTGAAACAGTCTCTGAAACCGTGCGCCTACAATCCGTCGGAGCCCTTTTTGTGGGGTGACGGCGTGCCTATCGAAAAATGAGTCTGCGAGTCAGTGGCATGTGGCGAGCATAACCCGTGTGGGGTATGCGTAGCGAAGGCGAGTCTTAAAAGGCGTTTGAAGTCGCGTGTCCTGGACCCGAAGCGGGATGATCTAGCCCTGAGCAGGTTGAAGCGCGGGTAAGACCGTGTGGAGGACCGAACCCACCTGGGTTGAAAACCGGGGGGATGACTTGGGGTTAGGGGTGAAAGGCCAATCAAATTCCGTGATAGCTGGTTCTCTCCGAAATGCATTTGGGTGCAGCGTCGGGTCATTGCGTCCCGGGGGTAGAGCTACTGGATGCTTGCGGGCCCGTATCGGGTACCAACAGCAACCAAACTCCGAATACCGGTGACGTGTATCCCGGCAGTGAGTCGGCGGGGGATAAGCTTCGTCGTCGAAAGGGAAACAGCCCAGACCGTCGTCTAAGGTCCCGAAGCGTGTGCTAAGTGGGAAAGGATGTGGAGTCGCATAGACAGCCAGGAGGTTGGCTCAGAAGCAGCCATCCTTGAAAGAGTGCGTAACAGCTCACTGGTCTAGTGGTTCCGCGCCGACAATGTAGCGGGGCTCAAGCACACCACCGAAGACGCGGCAGTATTTTGTACTGGGTAGGAGAGCGTCCCATGAGGGGCGAAGCGGCCGTGTGAACGCGCCGTGGACTTCATGGGAGTGAGAATGCAGACATGAGTAGCGAAAGACGGGTGAAGATCCCGTCCGCTGGATGACCAAGGGTTCCAGGGCCACGTTCATCGTCCCTGGGTGAGTCGGGTCCTAAGGCGAGGCCGACAGGCGTAGTCGAATGGATGAACGGGTCGATATTCCCGTACCGGCTTTCAGCCGCCAAAACCGAGGCTTGGAGTACTAACCTCCGGGTCCGGGCTTGCCGCTCCTTCGGGGGTGGGATGCCCTGGCCTGTTGGGACCGATCCTTGTAGTAGGTCAGCGCAGGAGTGACGCAGAAGGGTAGCCGGCCGCGGAGGTGGTCTTCCGTGGTCAAGCACGCAGGGCGTGGGACAGGCAAATCCGTCCCGCATGGGTCCGAGGTGCGATGGTGGGGGCCTTATGGCCCGATATCCGGTGATCCCGGCTGCCGAGAAAAGCTTCGGCGTGAGGCTGTTGGCCGCCCGTACCCCAAACCGACACTGGTGGTCAGGTAGAGAATACCAAAGCGATCGAGCGAATCCTGGTCAAGGAACTCGGCAAATCACTCCCGTTCCTTCGGTTTAAGGGAGACCCCCGATGGTGATCCGCCTCGCGCGGGGAGCTTTTGGGGGTGGCACAGACCAGGGGGTAGCGACTGTTTACCAAAAACACAGGTGCATGCGAAGGCGCAAGCCGCTGTATATGCACTGACGCCTGCCCGGTGCCGGAAGGTTAAGAGGATCCGTCAGCCTTCGGGTGAAGCGGTGAATTCAAGCCCCGGTAAACGGCGGTGGTAACTATAACCATCCTAAGGTAGCGAAATTCCTTGTCGGGTAAGTTCCGACCTGCACGAATGGCGTAACGACTTCCCCACTGTCTCGACCAGGAGCTCGGCGAAATTGCAGTACGAGTAAAGATGCTCGTTAAGCGCAGAAGGACGAAAAGACCCCGGGACCTTTACTATACCTTGGTATTGGCATTCGGTGTGGATTGTGTAGCATAGGCGGGAGGCTTCGAAGCGTTGGCGCCAGCCAGTGTGGAGCCGTAAGGTGAAATACCGCTCTGTTCGCATTGGATGTCTAACCTCGACCAGTCATCCTGGTCAGGGACAGTGCCTGGCGGGTAGTTTAACTGGGGCGGTTGCCTCCCAAAGAGTAACGGAGGCGCCCAAAGGTCCGCTCAGCCCGGTTGGCAATCGGGTGGCGAGTGCAAGTGCACAAGCGGGCTTGACTGCGAGGACGACGGTCCGAGCAGGGACGAAAGTCGGGACTAGTGATCCGGTGCCGGTGTACGGACGCGGCATCGCTCAACGGATAAAAGGTACCCCGGGGATAACAGGCTGATCATTCCCAAGAGTCCATATCGACGGGATGGTTTGGCACCTCGATGTCGGCTCGTCGCATCCTGGGGCTGGAGCAGGTCCCAAGGGTTCGGCTGTTCGCCGATTAAAGCGGCACGCGAGCTGGGTTCAGAACGTCGTGAGACAGTTTGGTCTCTATCCTCTGCGCTCGTTGGAATGTTGAGGAGGCCTGCCCATAGTACGAGAGGACCTGGGTGGACGAACCTCTGGTATGCCGGTTGTCACGCCAGTGGCACGGCCGGTTGGCTACGTTCGGAAGGGATAACCGCTGAAAGCATCTAAGCGGGAAGCCTGCTCCAAGATAAGCATTCCGTGCAGCCTCGAGCTGCTGTAGTCCCCATGCAGAACACGTGGTCGATAGGCCGGACGTGGAAGCCCCGCGAGGGGTGGAGCCGACCGGTACTAACGGACGAAAGGCAACACTCATTCCCCGATCCGTTCGGGGAGCGCATCATCCTCCTGCAAACCATCCCGTATGGCAATGAGCACGGGATGAACACAAGACGAATCAACGCATCGCGTCCGCTGTCCGGTTCCCAGGCCGCCACAAGGCCGGCAGACCTTGGTGTCTGGCCGTATAAGAGAAGATTTGCGGTGGTCATGGCCCAGGTGAGACGCCCGGTCCCATTCCGAACCCGGAAGCTAAGGCCTGGCACGGCGATGGTACTGCACTCGACAGGGTGTGGGAGAGTAGCACGCCGCCGCATCACACGTACAGGAAGCCCCGATACCCTAAAGGTACCGGGGCTTTCCCGCATATCAGGACACTTTGCGCGTAGGGGGTGTATCTCGCGTCCTTGGACCTCAGCGTCTTGGGCCTCCCCCCCCCCTGGTCCGCCGCGCGGACGACTCCCCTCAAAGAGGAAAGCCAGAAACTGGCTTGGTTATGGGGTCGCTCTACACTGGCTTCTGCTATGCATTACTTCACCCCTAAACGTTGCGCTACGTCGAATAAAATCATGTATCACGATAAGGCGCAGGCTCAGCGTGCCGCTGATCAAAGCCTGATCGAGCGCGGAGCCGAGCTATGGGTATACCGTTGCGAATACTGCGGATGCTGGCACCTCACGCATCGCGATCCACAATCCAGTTACCGGCATGTGCCGCTGAACCAGCAACTCAAGCCACACAGTCGTAAAAAGGGCTACAAGCCACGTAGACGTTAGCGTCAGAAGCTCCACAGGCCTCGCCAACGCCGTGTCTGAGACAGGTTACGGTCCAAACACGCCAGGTCGTAGGCTGCTAAGCGTTCAGGGCGCTCGGACACACTCCGTCCAACACTTACATCACCTTGGTGCTTTCCAGATTGCGGATGATCCAATCGTTCAGGCGGATCACCGGCTTGCGCAGCATAAGCCCCAGAAGCAGCGAAGGAACAAGGAACAACGCGAGTTTGCCCATGGAAACCCAATACTCCATGCCGAACGAGCCGGCCATGGCCGAGTGCATCGCGTCCACCGCATAGGGGAACAGCAGCCATTTGGAAACGGCCTGGAAGAACGGGGGCAACGTCTCGATGGGGAACGTGCCACCGGAGCCGGCCACCTGCATCACCAGCAGCACCACGGCGATGGCTTTGCCGATATCGCCGAACGACAGGGCCAACGTGTACACGATGTTCGAGAACACCAGCGCGGTCAGCCAGCCGACCATCATGAACCGGATCGGGTGCTCGCACTGCACGCCGAGGTAGAACATGTCGCCCAGGCACACCAGCGTGCCCTGCAGCAAAGCAAGGAAACCGAAAATCATGTATCGGCCGAAATATTCGTGGTGCAAGCGTAAACCGAACTGCCGCGCATTGCCGGAAGACTCGGCACGCGGCTTCTTCAGCACATCCAACGCGGCGGCCGGTCCGGCAATCCGCCCGGCAATCATGGCCTCGCGAAGACCCACTCCCGAACCGAGCGGCAGATCATTGCCCAACCCTAAGATACGGGCCTTCTCATGGTCGGAAATCGATACTTTCAACATGGCGACCAGAATGATCGCACCGACCCAAATAGACAAAATCGTGTAGAACGGAGCCATCGCGGAACCATAGTTGGCAACGGGATAGAGCGCGATGCGGTCGACCGCTACGGGTGCCGCCAGCATGGAAGCAATGGCATCGGGCTTCGCAGAGGAAATCACAGACAGGTCGTTGGTGCCGCCACTGGTGATAGAGGCGAGTTGGGAAGACAAGTTGTCGAGTTTCTTCGCCGAACGGGTCAAAGCGTTAGCTGCGTCAGTCAAGGCCGACTGGATGTCCGTCAGGCTGTCTGAAACGCCGCCAGAAAGACCTGACACGCTGCTGACGGTCGACGCAAGCCCGTCGATTACGGAACTTGCCTGCGTGGCCACTTCGTCCATGGACGAGGTCAGATTGTTCAGTTGCGGTTTCAGCGTGCTCTTGTACGTGTCTGAAGCCTGAGTAATCGATTGTTTGGCGGCGGCGATTTGTGATTTCAGATCTCGACGCGCTGTATCGGCATCGGCAGTGCCGTTTGCTATGTGCGTGGCCGCATCGCCCAACGCGGTGGCGGCTTGCTGCATGCTCTGCTGCGCCTTTGTGGCTTGGTCTGCAGCCGCGTTCAGTTGAGCGGCAACGGTATCTCCGCCCACGGGCAGTGAAGCCGCTTGTTTGGCGAGATCTCGTAAAGCGGCGGCATACTTTCCAAAGCTGTCGGCCTGAGCCTCCACTTTGGATTGCATATCGGTTAGCTTGTTTGATATCTGTGAGGATTGTGAGCCCACATCGGCAAAAGCGGCATCGATTTGCTTGGCAATGGTGTCGTAGGATGAACCGGCCTGCTGCAATGCCGTACCGACGCCATCGGTGGCTCCGGACAATGCCTTGTCGAGGCTGGAGACGCCGTTGCGGGTCTGTTTCAACGCCTTTTTGGTTGTGGCCGCAGCTGAGCCTGTTGACCCCAGCAGCTTATCGGTGGAATCAATGATGCTGTTGGCGGCCCCGAGCAGATTGGCATAGGAATCCATCTGCGACGCAGTGCCGGTCGAACGAGACGACATGGTAGCAATATGACTGGTGGCGTTGTTGACGTACTGCTCCATTTGCGGGCTTTGCGCGTAATCGGCCACGTTGGAAACCAAATCCAGCGCCACGCTCGCCAAGGTCTTCACGAATGTCTGGTCGATGGTCGTGGCCACGGTGGTAGCACCCTGGTCGGTGATATGCGGAGCGATTGGATTGATTTTCTCATTGAGATAGTATTCGAGCTTGGCGTGCTTGATCTTCGGTGAAAACAGCGTCATCATATCGGAGCTGAAGCTTTTTGGAATAATCAGCGCGGCATAGTATTCGCCTGAGTTCACGCCATCGATGGCCTTAGCACGATCCACAAACTGCCAGTCAAGGTCATGATTGGCCCTGAGCGTATTGGTCACGGTTTCGCCGACGTTGATGGTGATCGGCATCAGATCGGACTTATAACCCTTATCCACGTTTGCCACGGCGACCTTCAAGGCCTTGGTGTTGCCGTACGGGTCCCAGCTGGCGGCGATGTTGTACCAGGCGTACAGTGCCGGCACAATCACCAATCCCATAGCCACGATTACGGCGATCACATTGCGGGTGGCTTGGCGCACGTCACGTACGAATATTTTCCAGATAAGCTTCATCGTGCGTCTCCTTGCCCAGACTGCCCGGACTGACCGGGTTGCTCAGGCTGCCCGGATTGACCGGACTGCTCGGACTGTGCGGTGTGCGCAGTCGGCTCGGCGGCCTGATCGCCGAACAGTGTGAGTCGTTCAGTGGTTTCTCCGATATCCGGATCGCTGTCCATCGCCGCTTCGTGACGTCCGTGGCCGTGGAAACGCCGCCACACATATCCGTTGAGCATCACATTGCGGAACTCGTCGGCACTCATGGCGCTGACGCCAAGCTGCACGGCGTAGGTTTCGCGTGCGTATTCAACCACAATGAGATAGGCGTCGATAAGAATAATCGACAGAATCCAGGAGGTCAGCATGGCGATTTTCTCTTGGGTGACGAACAGCAGCACCAGGAATACGAACGGGAGTACGGTCAGCAATGCCAGGCCGGCAACGATCATCTTTGGGTACCGTGCGAAGAACCGGTGCGCGCGATGGGCGATGATATCGCGCAGTTCCTTGCTGTCGGACACCGTGCGGAATACGGAGTTCAAGCTCACCTGTTCGTTCACCATGCTGTTGTGCTCGGTGATCATCAGGTCGGTATCTCCCAAACGACGGTCGAACAGCGCGTTCAGGTTCATCGCATACCGGCGTACGACAAGTCCCACGAAAAGCGCCGCCGGCAGATACCAGAACAGGTGCAGCATGTCGAGCCAGTAATGGTTCGCGTACAGGCCGGCGATCGGGCCGCGCATCGCGTTGATGCCGTAGGTAAAGGGCAGCCACGGGTGCAGTTCGCGGAAGAAGTTCGGCATCATTTCAATCGGATACAGGCCGGAGGCACCGGGTATCTGCACAATGACCAGAATTACGGCGATGGCTTTGCCGATATGGCGGAATGCCACGGCCAGTGCATAAATAATGTTGATGTAGACGAACGAACAGAAGATTCCGGCCAAGATGAACAGCAGCGGATGCTCGCATTGGATGCCGAGCACCAGATCGCCGATGGTGGCGATGACGGCTTGCAGGAATCCGATGGTGACCAGCAGCAGCCAGCGGCCAAGATATGCTTGCGTAGCGGTGATACGGCGAATGCCCTTGCGGTCGACCTCAAGCTTGTAGATGGCAATCAGCACGAAACCGCCTACCCACAGTGCCAGATTCGTGTAGAACGGGGTGACTGCGGACCCGTAATTGTCGGTGGCATACACGACTTTCGTGGTCAGAGCGACGGGATTGCCCATGAACTCACCGAATCCCTTGTCATCCAGATGCAGCGTATCCCGGATTTTCTGGTAAGCGGCGGAACTATCGAGCGTGGCGATATCGGTGCGTACGGTGGCGACATCGCTGGCCACCTGGCGCAGCGAATCCTGCGTGCTGCTGATGGTGGTTTTCGTTTGGTTCAGGGTATCGACAAGCTGGTCGAACAGCCCGTCGGCCTGATCCAAGGTGCCGGACAACGAAGTCAACGTGCCATCCAGCGTGCCGTTCAGGGCGGCGAAACTGTTCAATGATGAGGTGAGCGATGGCATCACGGTGCCGGTCAGCGAGCCGCGCGCGGTATTCAGCGCCGCGATGCCGCCGGTGGTGGTGTTGGTCATGGCTCCGGAAAGATTCGTGGTGGCGTCTTTGCCGGAGTTGATGAACTGTGTGGTGTCGGTATGGAAGGTGTTGAGCTGTGTCTGCTGTTTGCTGATCAATGAGTCGAGCGCATCGATTTGTTTCCAGATGTTCTGGCCGACCGGGTCGGTGGTGTCTTTGCCGATGCCGGCTTTGGTCAGCGCGTTTTTCAGATCGCTGATTGACGTTTGGGTGGCGTTCAGTGGAGCCGAAAGTGTGTTGGTGATGGTGTCGACGGAGTTCTGCGCGCTGTTGAAGGAGCCGGTGATGCTGCCGGCGGCGTTGTTGACGTGAACGGCCAGTCCGGAGAGTTGTGCTGAACTGGTGTCGAGCGCGCCGACCAGTGTGGTGGAGAAGGCTTGTGACCCGGCCTGTGTTTCCGCCAACAGTGTGCCGGACTGGCGGGAGGCCTTCTGCGCGGCCGCGACGGTCTGCTTGAGTGAGGCGGTGGTCTGTTTGGCGTCGGCGAGAATCGTGTCTGACTGGGCTAGCGTGTCCTGTAAGTCGGTGAGTGAATCCTGAACGGTGTTCAGCGTGGACATCACCGTATTGAGATCATCGATCGTATCGTGCTGGGCTTTGCCGGTGACTTGGTCGAGATCGTCTCCCGCTTCGGAAACGGCCGAGGCAACGGTGGTGGCTACCGTGGTGACGAAGGCGGAGTTGATCTGCTCATCGATGGTGGTGGCACCGGTGTCGGTGATTTTCGGCGCGATCGCGTTCTTCTTCTCATTGACGTAATACTTGATTTTCGGCTGTTTGGAGGTTCCGGTCACCGATTCGACCAAGCTGGCGCTGAAATCCTTGGGCAGCACGATGGCTGCATAGTATTCGCCGGTCTCCACGCCGTGTACGGCCTGTTCCTCATTGTCTACGAAGCGCCAGCCGAGTTCGTCGTTCTGCTTGAGTTTCTTGACGACCTGCCGGCCCGCATCGAGATGGCCGACCAGATCGTTGGTGGTGCCTTGGTCTTCATTGGCTACGGCCACTTGCAGATTGCCGGTGGCTGAATAGGGATCCCAGTTGGCGAGAATATTGAACCATGCGTACAGCGAGGGCAGTATTGCTACGCCGAGCGTCACCACAACGGCAACGGGATTGCGTAAGATACGTCTGCAATCGCGCAGAAAGACTTGCCAAACTGTCCGCATCCAGTCCCTCTTTTCCGGTTCGTAGTCATTGCAGCCACATGCAGTCTATTCCCACCACTGGTGCGGATACTGCTGGTTTGGCGGGTTTTCTTGCAAAACTGCCCCTTGATTGTCCGCATAATGGGACTGATATGTGGGCGCTCATTGATAGTGCGACACCGGCGTGATGGTTGTGCAATTTTGCCGGTATCCGGTGATGAGATGTTGAGGTGTTGGGACTGAGTCGTCGCAGTGCTGAGACTGAGACGACTCAGTGACGAGCCCATCCGAGCCTATCTCGTTGGTCCTGGTCTCACTAATCCAGACGGAAGCCCTGAGCGGCGGCCTTGTCGAGCAGCGTCTGATGGCTGACATCCTGCCGACTGATTGTGACGACCTGATCGCTGAAGGCGTCCACCGGACGGTCGGCTTGGCGCAGATCGTAGTACCGGTGAACTTCTTCGTCGAAGGCGGGCAGCTGGTCGAGTACTCCATCGGCGTCAGCCGGGTAGGTGTTCTCGAAGAACTGCATCGTGCGCGGCATGCGCGGCTTGACGGTCGGGTTCTGATCAGGCTTGCCGATGGCCAGACCCAGCACCGGATACGTGTATTCCGGCAGATTCAGCACGTCGATAAGGCCGGGGATGTTGTTGAGTAGAGAGCCGAGAATCACGCAGCCCAGTCCCAGCGAATAGGCGGCGGTCTCCATGGCGTGCAGGGCCAGCACTGCGTCGTTCTGAGCTTGGGTAAAGCGATAACTGTACTTGAGATGGAATTCGTCGGAAGCGGGATCGATGCCCTTGCGTTCGGCGATGCGCGCGTTGCGGTGCTCGTCGATGACGAACACGTACAGCAGCGGCGCAGTGGCAATATACGGCTGATGGCCGAATTCGGCGAGCTTGGCTTTGATGGCCGGATCGGTGATGCGGATGGCGGACCAGTCGTTAAGGAACTGGCTGGACGCGGCATGCTGGGCGACGGTTTCGAGCGTGGCGCGGGTATCGTCGTCGATGGCCTCGTCCTTGAACTTACGGATGGAGCGGCGGCCCAGAAGAGCCTCGATTGTTGCGTTGGTAACCATGGCTTTATTGTCGCACGGCAGACGCCGGACGCCACGGTGAATTACCTCACAGTGAAATGCCGATATTGTGTGGCGGAACTGTGCTGGACTGATGGTTCCTGTCGATTGGCTGATGGGTCCTTGACGAAATTCCAGCGATGAGCCATCAGTCAACCAACAGAAACCATCATCCAACCGGGGGATTAGCGGCTGGGCTTGCGATGGCGGTGGTCGACGAACGCCTTGGAGCCCCGATCCGACAGTTGCGAAACCACTGCGCCGAGTGCGGCCGAAACGGCGGCGAATGCCAGACTCATTGCCAGACCTTGCGGCGCGTCTGCCGCCAGTCCCTTGCGCAGATTGCGTTTGCTCGTGCCCTTGTCCCATATCATCTGGAATACTTTGCCGGCAACCAAGCCTGCCAGCGCTGGGGCTGCCGACTTGATGAGCTTGTCGCCCAGAGAATCAGGGTCGTTGAGTCGGTCCTCGCGCAGCTTATTGACCTTCTCGTCGATGCGGTGCAGGCTGTCGACCGCGCGGTCGGCGCTGGAGGGGAAGTCGGTGTTCGTTTCGTCGCTCATGACTCTCAGTCTAATAGCATCTCAATCATCTCAGCGCAAAAGATGGGCGTTAATGGTGGAGTCATGAACGAGCGCAGACTAGAGTGGAGGCATGAGCGAACAGAACGTGAACGGCACCGTTGCCGTCGAGAACTCTCGTGGCGGCAACGGATTTTTGGTGTTGCTGCGCCACGGCCAGACCGTGTGGAGCGAATCCGGGCAGCATACCGGGCGCACGAACATCCCGTTGACCGCGGTCGGCGAGCAGCAGGCAGCGGATGCCGGAAGGCGCCTGCGCGAAGCTTTCCCCGAAGGATTCAGCCAGGGCTGTGTGTTTTCCAGTCCGCTGAAGCGAGCGTGCCAAACCGCTGAATTGGCTGGTTTTGCGGACCATGGTGTGTTGGACGGCATCGCTGAATGGGATTACGGCCGAGCCGAGGGGCGTACGCGCCAGCAGGTGAGTGAGGCCAGCGGTTTTGAATGGGATGTGTGGCGTGACGGGCCGCGCTCGCTGACGCCCACGCTGGAGGGCGATTGGGTCGAGACCTTGCCTTCGGGCGAGCAGGTGCCGGTTCATGCCGGGCCTGGCGAGACGCTGGAAGAAGCAGCGGCACGCGCCAAGAGCGCCATCGATGAGATTACGCCGCTTCTGAAAGACGGCCATAATGTGCTGTTGGTGGCTCATGCGCACATCCTGCGCATCCTCACCTCGCAATGGCTGGGCGTGGACCCGCATTTCGCGCGGTTGCTGCGTTTGGATACGGCGCACTACTCGGTGCTCAGCGTCTATAAGGGAGATAACGTCATCGAACGGTGGAACGCCTAGCCCCGGTTGCGCTGTGATTACGCTGGCCTGCCCGCTACTGCGGGCGGGCCTTTATTGTTTGTGGTGGGAATTGCGGTATGTCGATAAATGATTTGCAAACGATAGCGTCGGCGTGTTGTTTTTGATGGGTATAAGTGGCAATCGATCGCCATGAAAGATATGTTAGCGCTCTCATGATTGCGAACGCTTGCATTGCGATAATGAGGCAAAAAGGCTGAAGTAATAGGATATCTGTTGACAATGGCCTGAAAATGATGATTCATGACGCGCCGCTATTGCTATCGTTTGCAAAAAGAAGCAAACCGTTGCATAATAGTGCATGTCGATAGTCGTAAAGGTGCGTGCTAGCGTACCTGTCCCGACCGGGGATGGCCGGGATCGACGATGAAAGAGAAAGGTTCGATGATGAATCGTACAGTCAAGTCAGCAGTCGCGATGGCGGCTATCGCTGCGATGTCCCTCGGCACTTTGGCGGCCTGCGGAAGCTCGACCTCCGGCGATGACGCCAAGGGCAAGGTCTACTACCTGAACTTCAAGCCGGAAGCGGCTGATCAGTGGACCGCCTTGGCCAAGGAATACACCAAGGAGAAGGGCGTTGAGGTCAAGGTCCAGACCGCGGCATCCGGCACCTATGAGCAGACCCTGAAGTCCGAAATCGCCAAGACCGACGCCCCGACCTTGTTCCAGGTGAACGGCCCGGTCGGTTACCAGAACTGGAAGAAGTACACCGCCGACATGTCCAATACGGATGTGTACAAGGAGCTTGCCAACCAGGATGTGGCCCTGAAGGATGGCGACAAGGTGGTCGGTGTGCCGTATGTGATGGAAACCTACGGCCTGATCTACAACAAGGACATCCTCAACAAGTACTTCGCGCTGGATGGCGCCAAGGCCACGTCCATGGACGAAATCGACAACTTCGACACCCTGAAGGCCGTGGCCGACGACATGCAGGCCCGCAAGGACGAGCTCGGCATCAAGGGCGCGTTCACCTCCGCCGGCTTCGACTCCAGCTCCGACTGGCGCTTCAAGACCCACCTGGCCAATCTGCCGCTTTACTACGAGTTCAAGGACGACAACGTCACCGAGCAGCCGGCCAAGATCAAGGGCACCTACCTGCCGAACTACAAGAAGATCTTCGACCTGTACATCACCGACTCCACCACTGAGCCCACTCAGCTCAGCGCCAAGACCGGCGATGACGCCAACTCCGAGTTTGCGCTCGGCGAGGCCGCCTTCTATCAGAACGGTACTTGGGCTTGGACCGACCTGCAGAAGGCCGGCATGAAGGCCGAATCCGTGGGTATGATGCCGATTTACATCGGTGTCAAGGGCGAGGAGAAGCAGGGTCTG
>OBVR01000187.1_pt1 | contig 16188 bp, 14 predicted proteins | sample 1476201 | NCBI WGS metagenome assembly OBVR01 (sample SAMEA2580024, study PRJEB22360) | human gut metagenome | biome: human gut; feature: human-associated habitat; material: faeces | place: Denmark | collected 2008/2010 | reverse complement strand
GCTTCTGCGGCAGGTAGGCGACATCCCGCCGCCACTGCTGCGGCGTGAACTCGCCGCTGCGCTTGCCTTCAAGGGCGAACGTGCCGTGCGCATGCGGGTTGAGTCGGGCGCATGCGGTCAGCAGACTCGATTTGCCGGAGCCGGACGGTCCCACCAGATCGACGATCTCGCCGCGTTCCATGCTGAAGGACAGGTTGTCGAACACCGTGCGTTCGTTGTCCGCCGGCGATTGCGCGGGAACGACGCAGGACACGGATATGGCTTCGAAGAAGGATCGCATATTCATCCAGTCTAGTCGGGGTCACGTGGGAAACCCCAGCGTTCACTTCCTGTATACCCGGTGTGGCATAATAGCCAAGGCAATTTTTGGGCTTTGCCTAAGCTAGTTTGAATTTGAAATAGGTGAATAACGTGGCACAGACTACTAACGACATCAAGAACGGATCCGTCCTGAACCTGGACGGCCAGCTGTGGACCGTCATGAAGTTCCAGCACGTCAAGCCGGGCAAGGGCCCCGCCTTCGTACGCACCACCATCAAGAACGTGCTCTCAGGCAAGATCGTCGACAAGACCTTCAACGCAGGCATGAAGATGGAATTCGAGACCGTCGACAACCGCACCCTCCAGTACTCCTACGAGGACGGCGACAACTTCGTGTTCATGGACATGACCACCTACGATCAGATCATGGTTCCGAAGACCCTTCTGGGCGACAAGGCCAAGTTCCTGCTCGAAGGCACCGACTGCCTGGTCTCTTTCCACGACGGCACCCCGCTGAGCGTTGACCTCCCGGGCTCCGTGGTCCTGACCATCACCCACACCGAGCCGGGCCTGCAGGGCAACCGCTCCAACGCCGGCACCAAGCCGGCCACCGTTGAGACCGGAGCCGAGATTCAGGTCCCGCTGTTCATCAATGAGGGCGACCGCGTCAAGATCAACACCGAGGATGGTTCCTACACCGGCCGCGAGAACAACTGATCTCCGCATCCTCAACAGACGACCGACCGTAGAAAGGACTAGGACAGCAGCAGTATGGCACGTTCCACCGCGCGCAAAAGGGCTCTGAACACCCTGTACGAAGCCGACGAAAAAAGTCAGGATATTCTCTCCCTGCTTGACGAACGCATCGCACATCCCGGTGCCCAGACCCCGCTTCCCGACTATGCCATTGAAATCGTCAAGGGCGTGGCCGAGCACCGTCGTCAGATCGACATGACCCTGGACGAACACTCCACGGGTTGGAAGGTCCGCCGTATGGGCGTGGTCGATCGCAACATTCTGCGTATCGCCGCTTGGGAGATTCTGTTCAACGATGATGTGCCGGACAAGGTCGCTATCGACGAGGCTCTGGCATTGGCCAAGACCCTGTGCGATGACGATTCGCCCGCTTTCATCCATGGCCTGCTGTCTGCGGTGTGCACCGCCAAGAACGCAGCACCGGCACCGGAGTCCGTGGCGGAAGAGGCCGATGAGGAATCGTCCGATTCCGATGCCGCCGCATCCGATCCGACCGATGAGGGCGATGTTTCCGATTCGTCCGGTGCATCCGACGAGTCCGCTGCCCCGTCCGCTGAGATTCAGCCGACGGTCGATTAGTCATTTGTTGTTCTGCCTCCCCATTCGGGAGGCTTTTTCATGGGCGGACACTTGTGTCGCCGTATATTCTCAAGTCGGCACCTTGCCGACAGCCCCGCCAGCGGGGTGAGACTTTGCGCCCAACGGCGTGTGAGTCTGCGCTGGCCGTTAACCTTGGTACGAATACCCGAAAAACATAAGGGGGTTTTGGTGAGCCAGAACGAGTCCGGGACCATCGCAATTCCGATGTATGACAAGGACGATGCAGTCCTCGTTTTGGAAGACGGACAGGTATATGTGGGGGAGCCGTATGGCGCCCTCGGTGAGACGACCGGTGAGATCGTCTTCGCCACCGGTATGACCGGATACCAGGAGACGCTCACCGATCCGAGCTACGATCGCCAGATCGTTGTGCAGACGTTCCCGCACATCGGCGATACCGGCGTCAACAGCGAAGACCCTGAGTCCTCCCGCATCTGGGTTGCCGGATACATCGTGCGTGATCCCTCTCCGAACGTGAGCAACTGGCGTGCCGAAGGCAGCCTTGATGACGACCTCACCAAGAACGGCATCGTCGGCCTGAGCCACATCGACACCCGCAAGCTGGTGCGTCACCTGCGTTCCGCAGGCGTGATGCGCGCCGGTATCTTCTCCGGCGACGCCCTGACCGACCAGGCCACCGGCGCGCTCAAGACCATCGAGCAGCTGCTCGAAGACGTCAAGAACACCCCGCAGATGCAGGGCCTGAGCCTGTACGACGAGGTGTCCACCAAGGAGACCTACACCATCGAGCCATGCGGCGAGTACGAAGGCAAGGAGCCGCTGTACACCGTGGCCGCCGTGGACCTCGGCATCAAGGGCATGACCCCGCACCGCATGGCCGAACGCGGCTGCCGCGTGCACGTGGTGCCCTCCACCATCACCTTCGCCGAAATCGAGAACCTGAACCCGGACGGCGTCTTCTTCTCCAACGGCCCGGGCGACCCGGAACAGGCCGGCCCCGAAATCGCGCTGCTGCGCCAGGTGCTCGACGCCGGCTACCCGTTCTTCGGCATCTGCTTCGGCAACCAGCTGCTTGGCCGCGCGCTCGGCTTCGGCACCTACAAGCTCAAGTTCGGTCACCGTGGCATCAACCAGCCGGTCAAGGATCTGACCACCGGCAAGGTCGAGGTCACCGCCCACAACCACGGCTTCGCGGTCGACGCTCCGATCGGCAAGCAGGTCGACGCGCCGTTTGAAAACGGCAAGTACGGCAAGGTGTTCGTCTCCCACATCGATCTGAACGACGACGTGGTCGAAGGCCTGCAGTGCGTGGACATCCCCGCATTCTCCGTGCAGTACCACCCGGAGGCCGCAGCAGGCCCGCACGATGCGGCCTACCTGTTCGACCGTTTCTGCGAACTTATGAAGAACAACTCCAAGGAAGGTAAGTGATATGCCGAAGCGCACCGACATCAAATCCGTGATGGTCATCGGCTCCGGCCCGATCGTGATCGGTCAGGCTGCGGAGTTCGATTACTCGGGCACCCAGGCATGCCGCGTCCTTCGTGAGGAAGGCATCCGCGTCATCCTCGTCAACTCCAACCCGGCCACCATCATGACCGACCCGGAGATGGCCGACGCCACCTACATCGAGCCGATCGCCACTCCGATCCTCGAGCAGATCATCGCCAAGGAACGCCCCGACGCGCTTCTGCCCACCCTGGGCGGCCAGACCGCACTCAACGCCGCCATGGCGCTGGGCGAGGCCGGCGTGCTCAAGAAGTACAACGTCGAACTGATCGGTGCCTCCCTGGAAGCCATCGACCGAGGCGAGGACCGTGAGCTGTTCAAGAAGGTCGTCGACGAGGCCGGCGCCGAATCCGCCCGCTCCGACATCGCCCACAGCATCGAGGAAGTCGACAAGATCGCCGAGAAGTTCGGCTACCCGCTGGTTGTGCGCCCGAGCTTCACCATGGGCGGCCTGGGCTCCGGCATCGCCCACAACGAGGAGGAGCTGCACCGCATCGCCGGCGCCGGCATCCATTACTCGCCCACCGACGAAGTCCTGATCGAAGAGGGCATCGAGGGCTGGAAGGAATTCGAGCTCGAGCTTATGCGCGACCGCAACGACAACGTCGTGGTCGTCTGCCCGATCGAGAACGTCGACCCGGTCGGCGTGCACACCGGTGACTCCATCACCGTGGCCCCCTGCTTCACCCTGACCGACCGTGAGTACCAGAAGCTGCGCGACATCGGCATCGCCATCATCCGTGGCGTGGGCGTCGACACCGGCGGCTGCAACATCCAGTTCGCCGTCCATCCGAAGACCGGCCGCATCATCGTCATCGAGATGAACCCGCGCGTCTCCCGTTCCTCCGCGTTGGCCTCCAAGGCCACCGGCTTCCCGATCGCCAAGATCGCCACCAAGCTGGCGCTCGGCTACACGCTCGACGAGATCCGCAACGACATCACCCAGTCCACGCCGGCCTCATTCGAGCCGACCATCGACTATGTGGTCACCAAGGTGCCGCGCTTCGCCTTCGAGAAGTTCCCGGGCGCCGACCCCACCCTGACCACCTCCATGAAGTCCGTGGGCGAGGCCATGGCCCTGGCCGGCAATTTCCAGGAGTCCCTCGGCAAGGCCATGCGTTCCATCGACAAGCGCCACATGGGCTTCAACTGGGATGGCGAGAAGCCATCTGCCGAGGAAGTGGCCGAACTGCTTGAGGCCATCCACACCCCGACCGAACACCGTTACCTGCAGCTCATGCGCGCCATCTGGGGCGGCGCCACGCTGGAGCAGGTGTTCGCGGCCACCAAGATCGACCCGTGGTTCCTGAAGCAGATCTTCCTCATCAACGAGACCGCCATGACGGTGCGCGAGGCCGAGACCCTGACCCCGAAGCTGCTCAAGAAGGCCAAGCTCGCCGGTCTGTCCGACGTGCAGGTGGCCCACCTGCGTGGCTTGGGCGATGAAGGCGAGAACACCATCCGCGAGCTGCGCTGGACCTACGGCCTGCGCCCGGTCTACAAGACCGTCGACACCTGCGCCGCCGAGTTCGACGCCGCCACACCGTACTACTACAGCTGCTACGCCGACGAAACCGAATTGCGCCCGCGCGAGCGCGAGGCCGTGATCATCCTCGGCTCCGGTCCGAACCGCATTGGCCAGGGCATCGAGTTCGACTACACGTGCGTGCACGCCGTGCAGGAGCTTGGCAAGGACTATGACACCATCATGGTCAACTGCAACCCGGAGACCGTGTCCACTGATTACGACATGTCCGACCGCCTCTACTTCGAGCCGCTCACCTTCGAAGACGTGCTCGAGATCTACGAGGCCGAGAAGAGGATGGGCCCGGTCAAGGGCGTCATCGTCCAGCTCGGCGGCCAGACCCCGCTGTCCTTGGCCGCGCGTCTGAAGGCCGCCGGCGTGCCGATTCTCGGCACCACCCCGGAATCCATCGATCTGGCCGAGAATCGTGAGCTGTTCGGCGAGGTGCTCAAGAAGGCGGAGATGAACGCCCCGCGTTACGGCACCGCCCTGAGCCTCGAAGAGGCCATGGACGCTGCCCACCGCATCGGATACCCGGTGCTCGTGCGCCCGAGCTACGTGCTTGGCGGCCGCGGCATGGAAATCGTCTACGACGACAAGCAGCTCACCAAGTACGTGGACCGCGCGCTTGCCGAGGCCAAGGCCGATACCGTGGTCTCCGGCCGCCTGCCCTCCCCGCTGCTCATCGACAAGTTCCTGCAGGACGCCATCGAGATCGACGTCGACGCCCTGTTCGACGGCGAGGAACTGTACATCGGCGGCATTATGGAGCACGTCGAGGAGGCCGGCGTCCACTCCGGTGACGCCGCCTGCACCCTGCCCCCGTCCACCCTGTCCGACGACCAGATCCGCCGTCTGCGCGAAGGCACCTACGCCATCGCCAAGGGGTGCCACGTGCAGGGTCTGATCAACGTGCAGTACGCCTTCATGGCCAACACGCTGTATGTGATCGAAGCCAACCCGCGTGCCTCCCGTACCGTGCCGTTCGCCTCCAAGGCCACCGGCGTGGCGCTGGCCAAGGCCGCCGCCCGCATCATGGCCGGCGAGACCATCGCCGACCAGCGCGCCAACGGCCTGCTGCTGCCCAAGGGCGACGGCGGCGACATCCACCCCGGCCAGCAGGTCGCGGTCAAGGAATCCGTGCTGCCGTTCAAGCGCTTCCGCACCCCGGTGGGCAAGACTGTCGACATCCTGCTCGGACCTGAGATGCGTTCCACCGGCGAGGTCATGGGCTTCGACCGTGACTTCCCGCACGCCTTCGCCAAGAGCCAGCTCGCCGCCTACGACGGTGGCCTGCCGACCCACGGCAACGTGTTCATCTCCGTGAACGACACCGACAAGCGTCAGCTGCCGTTGATTGCCGTGCGTCTTGAGGAACTCGGCTTCAAGATCTGGGCCACCGAGGGCACCGCCTCCGTGCTCAGCCGGTACGGCATCGAGTCGAACATCGTGGATAAGATCAGCACCCGCGTGGACACCGATCCGGAGGCACCGGTCGAAGTGCATCACGCCGCCGGATCCGTGGGCAAGAACGTGGTCGATCTCATCGAGGAGGGCAAGATCGACATGATCCTCAACACGCCGAACTCGCGCGGCTCCCGGTCCGACGGGTATTCCATCCGCGCCGCCGCCATTGCCGCCGATCTGCCGCAGTTCACCACCATCACCGAGTTCCAGGCCGCACTGCTCGCTATCGAGGCCGTGAAGCATAATGATTATCAGATCATGAGCATTCAGGAGCATTCGAAGCAGTTGTTCGAATTGGAGCGACGGGAGTTCTGATGACTACACCCAGCAGTGAGGAATTGCAGGCACAACGTTCGGATTTCGGTCTGCGATTAAGCAATTCAATGGCCAAATACGGGCCGCTGTGTGTGGGCATTGACCCGCATCGCAAGCTCCTCACCGACTGGGGATACAACGTCGACGCCGAAGGCGCCGAACTCTTCTCCATGCGTATGCTGCAGGCCGCCAACGGGCGCGCCGCGGCAGTCAAATTCCAGACGCCGATGTTCGAGCGTTACGGGGCCAAGGGCTTCGAAGCGCTCGAACGCGTGCTGTACGCGGCACGCCAGATGGGCGTCATCACCATCGTGGATTGCCTGCATGGAGGCCTGTCCACCACGATTTCCGCCATCGCGGACGCCTACTTCAAGCCCGGCGCCCCGATGCTGGCCGACGCCATCACCCTGCTGCCGTACTATGGCGCGCGCTCGTTGAACGGCCTGATTACCGAAGCGTTGGAAAACGGACGCGGTGTGTTCATCGCCTCCCTGACTTCCAATCCGGAAGGCATGAGTCTGCAGACCGCGCTGCGCCAGAGCGGCGACTACAAGGGGCGCACTGTGGCCTACGGCATCGCCTCCACCGCACAGAAGCACAACGTGGATATCGAAGGCATGGGCTCGGTGGGCCTTATCATCGGCGCCACCATCGGCCAATGGACGCAGGATTCCGGCGTGGACCCCTCCAAGTTCACCGGCCCGATTCTTTCCCCTGGCTATGGCTGGCAGGGCGCCGAGGCCAAGGACCTGAAAACCGTGTTCCGCGGTACGCGCGGCAACGTGTTGGTCACCGTGTCCCGCTTCATCGCCTCGCACGGGCCGGATATCGCCGCATTGAGCCAGGCCACCGAGTCGATTGCGCTCGACGTGCGCCAGGCCCTGATGGAGGCCACCGCCGAAGGCGCGGAGAATCAGTGATCAGAACGGAATCAGATGTCGCGGCATGCGTACGTGTGTATCTCATCGCGTACGTCGCATCACGATTCATATTCTTCCCTGTTCGTCGGGGCTGTAACAGTTACCGGTCATCTCGCCGGTGAGCCGTTACCACATTGGATTCATAATCGCTGCACACCACATCATCTCCGGAGGAACCCATGACTGAAAACACCCATGCCGGCCGTCTAATCGTCCTGACTGGCCCCACCGCAGTAGGTAAAGGCACTGTGGAGGCCAAGCTGCGCGCCGACCACCCCGAAGTGTGGGTGTCCGTTTCCGCCACCACGCGCGCTCCGCGCCCCGGCGAGGTTGATGGCGTCAACTACTGGTTCCTCGCCGAAGACGAGTTCCTGGCCCGCGAAGCGGCGGGGGAGTTCCTGGAAACCGCCGTGGTGCACGGCATGGCTCACTACGGTACATTGCTGGCTCCGGTGGAGGAGCATCTGGCTGCCGGCGTGCCAACAATTCTGGAAATCGATTTGCAGGGCGCCCGCCGCGTCAAGCAGCGCGCCGCCGAACTCGACTTGGAAGTGGTGTACGTGTTCATCGCGCCGCCGAGCTTTGAAGAGCTCAAGCGCCGTCTGATCGGCCGCGGCACTGAAACCGCCGAACAGCAGGCCCGTCGCCTGGAAACCGCCAAAGTGGAGCTCGCCGCCGAAAACGAATTCGACGTCACCATCGTCAACGAAACCGTCGATCAGGCCGCCGCCGACCTCTGGTCCGTCATCGCCAAGGAATACGGGCTGTAACGTGTGCGAATAGGTTCTGTTCGCACTGAGATGTCCATGCTTGGCATGGTGTGCTCATGTGAGTATGCGTGTTCAGTCCCTGCCAGTCGGCCCTCACAATAGGGGGAGAGCCTGACGGCAGGGACTGATTCATACCGATACAAAGGGGCATGAGCCCCCATTTGTGCGTCAACCGTTTGATATGCAAATGGGGGCACATGCATGTGTGCGCCATCTTCCAAAAACGTCGAATTATGCAAATGGGGGCACGAATAGGTGTCGGCGTGATGTGGTGTGGTGCGATGCTGCAGGTGCGGTGTGACATGGTGTGGGATGTCAGCGGATTTCGGGTGTTTTTCCTCTGGCGTCCCACAGAACCTGATGTACGGTGCCGTCGCCGGTTTGTGGGATTGGCGGAATTCCAATGGTTCTGTGGAATGGGGTGTGGGATGCCAGCCGTGTGCATCGTTTGACGTGCGTGGCGTCCCGCACGGTTGCGGGACGCCGGCCCCAAATTGGCCGCTAACCGTGTGGTATCCCGCATTTCTCCGATATGCGAGAGGAATCCGTCCACTATAAGGTCTCTAGCCCAGCGACTAATAGTTTTTCCTCTATGTGCGAATAATACGGGCTGTAAACTACCGCTTTACCACTAGCTGCTGGTGGAGAATTTCGGTGCTGTTTCTGGCCGGCGCCTGCTTCCAACGGATCGCTTCGGATTCGTGATGCTCGGTGACATAATGCCGCATCCATTCGAAGCACTGCTGGGTTTGGATGGCATCGCTTAATGCGCGGTGCTCCTCATTGTCCGCGATGCCGAAGCGTACGATCAGGTCGGCCAGACGGTGATGCCGCTGCGCGGGGAACAGGGCGCGGCTGATCTGCATCGTGTCATAATCCGCGCAGGCAAAGCCGCAGCCGGCGATATGCCGGGTGTTGTAATCCAGGAATCGCAGATCGAAGCTGACGTTATGACCGACAATCGGCTCAACGGCGGGACTGGCAGCCGGGGTAGCGAGCCATGCGATGAATCGGGGAAGCACCTCGTCAATCGGATCGAGGTCGGCCACCATCGCATCGGTGATGCCGGTCAGCGTGGTGATCTGACGCGGAATCGGCCGCAAGGGATTCACCAGCTGCTGGAATTGATCGACGATATGCCCCTTCCGCACGCGCACGGCACCGATTTCCGTGATGGCGCAACTGTTCGGGTAAAAGCCGGTGGTCTCCAAATCCAGCGCCACATAATCGGTGGGGAAGACGGCATCGTCCATGGCGATTCGCCAGCCGGCACCATGATTGGGCTGGGATGGTTGGCCGAAAACGGTAATGCCGGAAGTGGTCACGGAGGCTCCTCATATCAGTCGGTGTTCGGTGACTTATTGTACCGGCAGCCCGGTCTGACGGTACAATTTTTCCCTCCCGGATTTTCTCGGATATATTGGTTAGGCGGCCGGCAATTGCGCGGCGCATCGGGAAGGGAGCACAGCTGATGAAACAGATAGTGGCAGGCATCGTGGCGCATGTGGACGCGGGCAAGACCACGCTGTCCGAGGCGCTGCTCTACCGCACCGGTGAGATCCGCAAATTGGGGCGAGTGGATCACGGCGATGCGTTTCTGGACACCAATTCCTTGGAGAAGGCGCGAGGCATCACGATCTTCGCGCACCAAGCGTTGGTTGAACACGGCGACCTGCGACTGACCTTGCTGGATACGCCGGGGCACGTGGACTTCGCAGCCGAAACCGAACGGGTGCTGCGCGTGCTTGATTACGCGATTCTTGTGGTCTCCGGCACGGATGGCGTGCAAGGCCATACCGAGACACTGTGGCGTCTGCTGGCCAGATACGGTGTGCCGACGTTCATCTTCGTCAACAAGTGCGACGCCGCCGGATTCGCCCGCGAGGCCATTCTGGCACAGTTGCGCAAACGCCTGAGTGATGCGATATATCCGTTGCCGGCAATGGAACAGTTCACTGAGGGCAGCGCGGTACCGTTGGACGCGTTCGCCGAAGACATCGCCACCCTGGACGAGGAGGCGATGAACGACTATCTGGAACATGGCGTGCTGTCCGTGGGCAGATTGCGATCGATGATCGCCGTACGTGAGCTGTTCCCCGTATATTTCGGCTCGGCATTGAAACTCGAAGGGGTCGAGGAATTCCTGGACGGGCTGGAGACGTTCACCCGCGAACGTGAATGGCCGGCCGCCTTCGCCGCACGCGTGTTCAAGATCGCCCACGACGGCCAGCACAACCGTATGACGTGGCTGCGCGTCACCGGCGGTGCGCTCAAAGCCAAGGAGATCGTCTCCTCATCCTCGTGCGCCGCGGCGTCGACACCGTCGCCAGCGCAGGAGGATGATGGCATGGCGTGGTCCGAGAAAGTCGATCAGGTGCGCATCTACAATGGCGCCAAATTCGAGACGGTCACCGAAGTGCCGGCCGGCTCGGTATGCGCGGTGACCGGACTGACGCGGACCTTCCCCGGCGAAGGGCTGGGAGCGGAACCGGACGCCGAATCGCCGTCGCTGCAACCCGTGTTGACCTACACGGTGTTGCCCGCCGGAGCTGAATCCGATACGGCCGGCACCTCGGGAGCGGCCAAACGCGGTGGCACCGGCCATGACAGCGTGAATCGGGACGATGCCGAGCATGATGCCGCCAAGTCGGGAACCGGCCGCAATGAGGAGAACGACACTGCCGGCCAAGACGCAGAGACGGACAATAGCTCGCCGGTCCTTCCCCAGTTCGATGATCTGACCTTGCATAAGGTCATCACCGCATTGCGTGAGCTGGAAGACGAAGACCCGTTGTTGCATGTGGTGTGGGTGGAACGGCTGGCCGAGATTCATGTGCAATTGATGGGCGCAGTCCAGCTGGAAATCATCCAGCAGACCCTGCACGACCGGTTCGGTCTGGATGTGTCCTTTGGTCCCGGCTCCATCCTGTACCGTGAGACCATCACTGCGCCGGTCGAAGGCGCAGGTCATTTCGAGCCGCTCCGTCATTATGCCGAAGCGCATATCCTGCTGGAACCAAGGGAGCCGGGCAGCGGAGTCACTGTGGGCTCGGCCCTGTCCGAAAATGATTTGGACCGCAATTGGCAACGGCTGATTCTGACCCACCTGACCGAGCGTGAGCATCTCGGTGTGCTCGTTGGCGCGCCGCTCACCGATATCAAGATGACTTTGGTGGCTGGCCGCGCGCATCTGAAGCATACCGAAGGCGGCGACTTCCGCCAAGCCACCTATCGTGCAATTCGTCAGGGGCTCATGGAAGCCAGAGCTGGAGTCAGTGGCCGGCCCGAGACGCCGGTCGAGAGCCGGCCGGACACCACAGGGGAGGGCAACTGCCGACTGCTGGAACCGTGGTACCGGTTCCGGCTCGAAGTGCCCGCAGACATGATCGGCCGTGCCATGAGCGACATCCAGCGCATGGCTGGCACCTTCGAATCCCCGGTCACCGATGGCGAATACGCCGTGATCGAAGGTGAGGCGCCGGTGTCCGAAATGCGCGACTATACGATGGAGGTGAACCAGTACACGCACGGCCATGGCCATTTCTCCGCCACCTTCGGCGGCTACAAGCCATGCCATGACGCCGAACAGGTCATCGCAGCCGCCGCCTACGATCCCGAAGCCGATCTGGACAACACCCCCGACTCGGTCTTCTGCGCCCACGGTGCCGGCTACCCCGTCAAATGGTACAAAGTCCCCGAGTTTATGCACCTTGATTTTACGACCAGTGGAAAATAGCCGCTTTGCCTTGCGGGAGCAGGGTTGAGCGGCTTTTCTTATTCCCGCCGATTCCCTCGTGTTCCCTCGGTTTCCCGGAATAATGTGGGCAAAATGTGGGCAAAAATTGAGCCCGCGAAGCCCTCTGCCACAACGCGAAATCGGCCCCGTCCGGCAGCAGTCAAGCTCTGTGCGAGCTGTCTGCGATGCCGGACGGGGCCGAACTATGTGTGGTTATGCGGCGAGGTCGAGGCGTTGTTTGATGACGCTGACGCCGATGAGCGCGCCGGCGAGGATGCCGAGCGCGTTGAGCGTGATAACGATGGCGTCCACGTGGGGCCAGCCCCATGCGGGGCCGACCGTGTTGACGAACACGGCGAGTGCTGGCAGGACGATGAGGCCGAGCCATTTGAGCACATCGTAGACGCGGCTGGGGATGAGCCAGTCGGGCACGTCATGGGTGACGTCGGCGGTTTCGGGCCAGTCGCCCGTGTCGGGTCCGGGGAGTGTTTCGCCGGTGTCGGCCGGGGTTTTGCTGTCGGTCATGTTTGCTCCGATCAAAAAAGGATGATGATGGTGGGTGGTGCCGCCGTCGGGGTGACGGCGACATCGGTTGGTTTAGCGGCAGGTCACCACGTCACCGGGGTAGTAGACGTTGATGTTGCCGGAGGGGACGGTGCAGCGGTTGACGCTGTAACCGTGTGAGGTGGCGAACTCCCATACCGTGTCACCGTACTGGATGGTCTTGGAGACCCCGTTGGACGGCATGGTTGCGGAGACTCCGCCGTAGGTGACGACATCGCCCACGTAGTAGCGGTTGATGTCACCACTGGGCGTGCGCCATGCGGACAGGGGCCATGCGTTGTAGGCGACCGCGAGTCCCCAGATGGTCTCGCCCCACTGCATGACGTGGCTGATGCCACCCGTGTTGGTGTCGGCCGGGGGAGTGCTCGGCTGCGCGGGCGCGGATGGGGCCGGTGTGGCCGGGGCCGTGGAACCGCCGGCGGGGTTGGCGTACAAATCCCACTGCCATGCCTCGCCGCGGAACACATTGAGGTCGATGGGACTCCACGTGTTGACGACACCGGTGCCGCTGTACTGTCGCATGGCCTCACCGTATGCGCCGATCATCCACGGGTTGGCCTGATAGCCGGTCGGGCTCATGTTCGCGTATTGGGCGATCCACAAACCGTACCGGTCGCGGATGTCCTGCGGGATGGTGCCGGCGACCGGGCCGGTGTACAGCAATGGGCGCACACCGCCGCTCAATCGTTCGCACTCACTCAGAAAGCGGCGTACCCAATCCCAATCGCCCCATGCGGGGTTGTCGTCCATCTCCCAGTCGAGCGCCACGATGCCGTGACGCCAATAGTTCGACGTATTCGTGTAGAAGAACCGGGCCTCGGCCTCCGGGTTGCCGCCCATCGCGTAATGGTACAGGCCGAATTTCTTGCCGGATGCCTGCGCCTGGGCGATCATACGGTTCGCATCCGTGTTGACGCCGGACACGAGGCAGTTGTTGTACACCTGTCCCGTGCCCCACGTGGTGCCGACCACGATGAAGTCGGCCTGCATGTTGTACACGTCCGCGCCGCACTGCCAGTTGCTCATGTCCACGCCCTGCATGTCGGCCATCGCCGCCGGGGCGAACGCCATGGAGACCGCGGCGACGAGCGCGGTCAGCGTCATGACCACGCGCCGGTGCAGGCGTCCGTGTTTGTGTTTGCTTTTGTCGAGGATCTTCACATCCTCTCCTTCCCGCCCCGAGTCAAGGGGCAATAGAAAAGCCATCCCGGAATGGGATGGCTTTGAAAACCGGTATGAAATCAATGCCCGTGCGCGCCATGATTGAACACGAGGATGAGCGCGAGCAACAGCAGGTATATGCCGCCTGCGATAGCTAGACGTGTCATTGCCGGTCCTCCAAGTATTTTTCGGCGGCGTTGACTATCCAGCATTGCGCGTCGAGTTTTTCGAGTTTGGCGAGCTCGTATCGGACTGCCTCGCTATGGTCGGTGTCCTTGTCGCCGTAGATCAGGCTGATGATCGTGTTTTTGATCGTGTCGCGGCAGAGCTCGTCCATACGGTCGTCGATCTTCGCCGTCCGCTCTCCCAAGGTCCGTGTTTTGGCGAAATGCTGGGAAAGCGGACTGTCGTATGGCAGGCGTTCGGGCCGCACGTGCGAGTACAGGCCGGTGGCCAGCGCGTCCAACGCGCCCGGCCATATCCTGAGCAGCAGTGTGATGAGCGCGCACGCGCCGCCCACACCCCCGAACCCGGCTAGAAATGTCTGAAACACATTGCATCTCCTTAAAAAATCAGTTTTGCAGTGGCATGAGGCCGCCGTACAGTGCGTCCATTTTTGGGACGAGCTTCTTGTATTCCTTCCAATCCGCTTGTGTCATCAGATTGATTGCCGAGAATCGCAGCGGATGATTCAACGGACACTTCAACTGGATGAGTTGCGTGTCATCCAGTTGAAAATCAAAACCAAGGAATGTGTTTCCGCCTGTATTGTCATGAGACAACAGAACTCCACTAGTCCATAGTTTGTTGGCTATGTAGCAGATACCGTTCTCATACCATCTGCTATCTTCTGGCACTTGGGAAACCCAGAAGTTCAGATGGAGATCACCGGAGACAGGTTCGCCCAGTCGGATATCGGCACTGGGATTGACAGCGCCGCTGTTTGGCGTAATGAGTATGCCATCAGGGTCGACATGCTGCACGGTCGCCTCGTGTGTCGAGATGGCACTGTTCGGGAGCATCAAGAGTGGATTCGGAATCCGATTCGTTACCAGGCTCATGCCACCACCCCCAAAGGGGTCAGGCGAGCGGCATCGTGTCCCCGGTGAAATATCCGATGCCGTCGAGCAGGGTCTTGTTCGCCTGATACTCGTCCCACGTGCAGATGAGCATATTGGTCACGGTGACGGTCGGATTGCCTGACTTGACGGAATAATACATTGACATCGGACTGGGAACGCTGGCGGTCATCGCGTAGCTGACACGTTGGCTTGCACTGATGTCGCCATACGATCTCATCGAGATAGTGCCGCCGGTGACGTTCACATAGGCGCTGACCCAATATTTCGTCCCTGGCTTGTTCGGAATGGTCGTGATATCCACCCAATGGCCTGCCGACAAGGTGATGGTCGAGGATGGTCTCGTGCATAGGTTCGTGACCATCATCGGGCATCACCCGCCCGACGGACGCTCCTATGCGAGCGGCATGGTGTCGCCGGAGAAGAAGCGAGGATACCTCTCCCCCCCCCCAATGGCGGCGTCATACGTGCTCGCAAGCTCCAACTGCGGGCGGCGCGCGGTTATCCAGCCGTCCGCAGGATAGAAGGCGATGATGAGGCCCTTGCCGGCGGTCGGGGCGAAACGCAGGTTCTTCACGGTCCATTCGTGCACATTGTGGAATTCCCCCGTGTTTGCGAGGAACTTCCAATCCGTGTCGAAGACCTGTATGTTCCCACTGTCCTTGGCCTCTACGCTGAGGACGAGTTCGTCCCGTCCCGGGGCGGGCACAGTGACGGCGACATACGCATCCCCATTGGTTAGGCACTTCAGCTCACCGTTATTGACGTGATGTTCGGCACTGCCCCATAACCCGTTGAGGAAACCGGGTGAGGGGAAAAGATTAATCCTCTGCATTCGTGTCCTCCTTGTCGAGACTGTCGAGCACATCCTTCGGGATGAGTTTCATGGCCGCCGCGAGTTGGCTGGACAGGATTGCGATTTGTTTGTTGAGTGTGCCGATTTGTTGCGAGAGCTGGTCGATGACGGTGTTCGCGTTGGCTGGGATCTGAGTCAAAATGTCTCCTTAAAACAAACCCCCGTAATCCGGGAATGGATTGCAGGGGTTGAAAAAACTGGGAAATACGGGTTAGTCGGCGGCTGTCATCGTGTCGATGCGGGTCACCGTCTTCAATTCGCCCACAGTGAGCGTGCGGCTGAGATTCGTTTTCACGTCCGTGACCGTCACGTTCACGGCGTCACCATCGAACGTGGCGAGCGCGCCGCGCTGGTAGTCGCGCCATGATTCGCCCGTCTGGTCGGCGGACGAATACTCGAATCCGAGCCGGCACAGTTCGGCTCGCAGGCTTTCCTTCGGCGGACGCAGGTCGAGCACGCCATCCGCCGCCGGTCGTGCGCCGGATGGCGTGGCCTGTCCACCGGACCCGGTGTCGTCCGACCGGGCTTGCTGGACGTCAGATGCTGTCATGATTACTCCTTTGCTGTTGTGTTGTTGCCTTTTTTCGCCGGTCATCCCGGCGGAGTCGATGCGCGTGGCCGTCCGTCCGGCCCGCGTCAACGCCGATGGTCGGTCAGATAATCGACCGACTGTCGGCGGAACCGGTCGCGCTTCACGGCGATGCGGTC
>OBVR01000185.1_pt1 | contig 16322 bp, 14 predicted proteins | sample 1476201 | NCBI WGS metagenome assembly OBVR01 (sample SAMEA2580024, study PRJEB22360) | human gut metagenome | biome: human gut; feature: human-associated habitat; material: faeces | place: Denmark | collected 2008/2010 | reverse complement strand
GGACCCGCGCCACGGCCCACGAGCGGACGCCGCAGCAGGAGCGCCAGAAGGCCGCCAGAGAGGCCGAGCGCGGCCGTGAGGCTTGGACGCTAGGGCAGGGCATGAAAAAGCCCGTAGCGGGCTGCTACGGGCGTCTGACGCGGTGGAAAGGGGGAGGGGATGTTGTCTACATGGCTCTGCTGTAGTGAGTGGGTTGCGCTCCGGCAGCGGTCCTGATCAATCGTCACCCTTTCTCGGTCCTTCAACGTTCCTGACAACGAGCCTCCTTTTCGCCAATCCATCGACAATCACCGCGAGTCCCTGCTCGAACGCTGCGTCCGGACCGGCTTCGTCGAAGGCGTCTATCGCGGCCCGCAACAGCGGCGAGAGCGGAGCCTGTTCAACGGTGCCGCCGCGCTCGCCGGCCTGCTCCTCAAGCACGGCCCCAACAGTGAAGTAGCTGATTGTCATCAGCGCATTGACGGCGTCCCCGGCCGAAAAACCCGCCTCGCAGAGGAAGCGAAGCTGCGCGTCGGCCGTTTCCATCTGCGGTGCGCCCGGTCGCGTGCCGGCATGGATGCGCGCGCCATCGCGGTAGGCGAGCAGCGCCTGCCTGAAGCTGCGGGCATTCCCGATCAGAAATGAGCGCCAGTCGTCGTCGGCTCTCGGCACCGAATGCGTATGATTCTCCGCCAGCATGGCTTCGGCCAGTGCGTCGAGCAGCGCCCGCTTGTTCCTGAAGTGCCAGTAAAGCGCCGGCTGCTGAACCCCCAACCGTTCCGCCAGTTTGCGTGTCGTCAGACCGTCTACGCCGACCTCGTTCAACAGGTCCAGGGCGGCACGGATCACTGTATTCGGCTGCAACTTTGTCATGCTTGACACTTTATCACTGATAAACATAATATGTCCACCAACTTATCAGTGATAAAGAATCCGCGCGTTCAATCGGACCAGCGGAGGCTGGTCCGGAGGCCAGACGTGAAACCCAACAGACCCCTGATCGTAATTCTGAGCACTGTCGCGCTCGACGCTGTCGGCATCGGCCTGATTATGCCGGTGCTGCCGGGCCTCCTGCGCGATCTGGTTCACTCGAACGACGTCACCGCCCACTATGGCATTCTGCTGGCGCTGTATGCGTTGATGCAATTTGCCTGCGCACCTGTGCTGGGCGCGCTGTCGGATCGTTTCGGGCGGCGGCCGGTCTTGCTCGTCTCGCTGGCCGGCGCTGCTGTCGACTACGCCATCATGGCGACGGCGCCTTTCCTTTGGGTTCTCTATATCGGGCGGATCGTGGCCGGCATCACCGGGGCGACTGGGGCGGTAGCCGGCGCTTATATTGCCGATATCACTGATGGCGATGAGCGCGCGCGGCACTTCGGCTTCATGAGCGCCTGTTTCGGGTTCGGGATGGTCGCGGGACCTGTGCTCGGTGGGCTGATGGGCGGTTTCTCCCCCCACGCTCCGTTCTTCGCCGCGGCAGCCTTGAACGGCCTCAATTTCCTGACGGGCTGTTTCCTTTTGCCGGAGTCGCACAAAGGCGAACGCCGGCCGTTACGCCGGGAGGCTCTCAACCCGCTCGCTTCGTTCCGGTGGGCCCGGGGCATGACCGTCGTCGCCGCCCTGATGGCGGTCTTCTTCATCATGCAACTTGTCGGACAGGTGCCGGCCGCGCTTTGGGTCATTTTCGGCGAGGATCGCTTTCACTGGGACGCGACCACGATCGGCATTTCGCTTGCCGCATTTGGCATTCTGCATTCACTCGCCCAGGCAATGATCACCGGCCCTGTAGCCGCCCGGCTCGGCGAAAGGCGGGCACTCATGCTCGGAATGATTGCCGACGGCACAGGCTACATCCTGCTTGCCTTCGCGACACGGGGATGGATGGCGTTCCCGATCATGGTCCTGCTTGCTTCGGGTGGCATCGGAATGCCGGCGCTGCAAGCAATGTTGTCCAGGCAGGTGGATGAGGAACGTCAGGGGCAGCTGCAAGGCTCACTGGCGGCGCTCACCAGCCTGACCTCGATCGTCGGACCCCTCCTCTTCACGGCGATCTATGCGGCTTCTATAACAACGTGGAACGGGTGGGCATGGATTGCAGGCGCTGCCCTCTACTTGCTCTGCCTGCCGGCGCTGCGTCGCGGGCTTTGGAGCGGCGCAGGGCAACGAGCCGATCGCTGATCGTGGAAACGATAGGCCTATGCCATGCGGGTCAAGGCGACTTCCGGCAAGCTATACGCGCCCTAGGAGTGCGGTTGGAACGTTGGCCCAGCCAGATACTCCCGATCACGAGCAGGACGCCGATGATTTGAAGCGCACTCAGCGTCTGATCCAAGAACAACCATCCTAGCAACACGGCGGTCCCCGGGCTGAGAAAGCCCAGTAAGGAAACAACTGTAGGTTCGAGTCGCGAGATCCCCCGGAACCAAAGGAAGTAGGTTAAACCCGCTCCGATCAGGCCGAGCCACGCCAGGCCGAGAACATTGGTTCCTGTAGGCATCGGGATTGGCGGATCAAACACTAAAGCTACTGGAACGAGCAGAAGTCCTCCGGCCGCCAGTTGCCAGGCGGTAAAGGTGAGCAGAGGCACGGGAGGTTGCCACTTGCGGGTCAGCACGGTTCCGAACGCCATGGAAACCGCCCCCGCCAGGCCCGCTGCGACGCCGACAGGATCTAGCGCTGCGTTTGGTGTCAACACCAACAGCGCCACGCCCGCAGTTCCGCAAATAGCCCCCAGGACCGCCATCAATCGTATCGGGCTACCTAGCAGAGCGGCAGAGATGAACACGACCATCAGCGGCTGCACAGCGCCTACCGTCGCCGCGACCCCGCCCGGCAGGCGGTAGACCGAAATAAACAACAAGCTCCAGAATAGCGAAATATTAAGTGCGCCGAGGATGAAGATGCGCATCCACCAGATTCCCGTTGGAATCTGTCGGACGATCATCACGAGCAATAAACCCGCCGGCAACGCCCGCAGCATCGCGACCGTCATCGGTGAGAAGTTCGGCAGGTATTGGGTGGTGACAATGTAGGTGCTGCCCCAAATGGCAGGTGCTATCGCTGTGAACAATAAATCGGGCGTGCGTAATGACATGCGATTACAAGACCTCCGCTACGGCGATGGGTTTTTGAGAGTTGCAGGCGCCGCGATGACCGCACCCTGACTTGGACTGGCCCTGCCTCGCACCAATCCACCTGCGGCTATGGCCGCGATCATGCGAGGCCCGAAAATTACACGACCTGTACACGTCCGCCGAACCCGGAACGCAACAGAGCTTCGTGGGCATCCCGATCCGGGTCGTAGCAGCAGTCCTGGACCAAACGCACGTCGTAGTCCGCATCACTAGCCCAGGCGACGCTTGAAAGAACAACGCCGGTGGTGCTTATCCCGGCCATGACAAGCGTGCTTACGCCGCGCGTCCGAAGGTCGGCGTCGAGCGCCGTGCCATAAAAGACGCTGGCTCGCGGACATGCATAGAAAAGGTCGCCCCGTTCGATCGCAAGCCCTTCGACGGGCAGACCGGTGCGAAATCGTCCGCTCGGGAGATACGGTGAGATTTGGCGATTCGTCGCCGGCGGCGCATGTTCATACTCTTCGCCGAGCGAAAAGTTGGGGAACAGCACGGGCCGGCCGCGCAAGGCGTGCTGGCAGCCGTGCAGACCCTGCGTGAGATGAACGCCGACAACCTGCGCAAGGTGCCGGCCGATGCACCCACGGCCTTCATCAAGCCGCGCTGGAAGCCGCTGGTGATCACCCCGGAAGGCCTCGACCGGAAATTCTACGAAATCTGCGCCCTGTCCGAGCTGAAGAACGCCCTGCGCTCCGGCGACATCTGGGTCAAGGGCTCGCGGCAGTTCCGCGACTTCGACGACTACCTGCTGCCGGCCGAGAAGTTCGCCGCACTCAAGCGCGAGCAGGCCCTGCCCCTGGCGATCAACCCGAACAGCGACCAGTACCTGGAAGAGCGTTTGCAGCTGCTGGACGAGCAGTTGGCCACCGTCACCCGCCTGGCCAAGGACAACGAGCTGCCCGATGCCATCCTCACCGAGTCAGGGCTGAAAATCACCCCGCTGGATGCGGCGGTGCCGGATCGGGCGCAGGCGCTGATCGACCAAACCAGCCAGTTACTGCCGCGCATCAAGATCACCGAACTGCTGATGGACGTGGACGACTGGACGGGCTTCAGCCGCCACTTCACCCACTTGAAGGACGGGGCCGAGGCCAAAGACAGGACGTTGCTGCTGTCCGCAATCCTCGGTGATGCGATCAACCTCGGGCTGACCAAGATGGCCGAGTCGAGCCCCGGCCTGACCTACGCCAAGCTGTCCTGGCTGCAAGCCTGGCACATCCGCGACGAAACCTATTCGGCGGCCTTGGCCGAGCTGGTCAACCACCAGTATCGCCACGCCTTTGCCGCCCACTGGGGCGACGGCACGACCTCATCCTCCGATGGCCAGCGCTTCCGCGCGGGTGGCCGGGGCGAGAGCACCGGGCACGTCAACCCGAAGTACGGTAGCGAGCCGGGACGGCTGTTCTATACCCATATCTCCGACCAGTACGCGCCGTTCAGCACCCGCGTGGTGAATGTCGGCGTCCGCGATTCCACCTATGTGCTCGACGGCCTGCTGTACCACGAGTCCGACCTGCGGATCGAGGAGCACTACACCGACACGGCCGGCTTCACCGATCACGTCTTTGCCCTGATGCACCTGCTAGGCTTCCGCTTCGCGCCGCGCATCCGCGACCTCGGCGAAACCAAGCTGTACGTGCCGCAGGGCGTGCAAGCCTACCCGACGTTGCGCCCGCTGATCGGCGGCACCCTGAACATCAAGCACGTGCGTGCCCACTGGGACGACATCCTGCGCCTGGCCAGCTCGATCAAGCAGGGCACCGTCACCGCCTCGCTGATGCTGCGCAAGCTCGGCAGCTACCCGCGCCAGAACGGACTGGCCGTGGCCCTGCGCGAGCTGGGCCGGATCGAGCGCACGCTGTTCATCCTGGACTGGCTGCAAAGTGTTGAACTGCGCCGCCGCGTGCATGCCGGCCTGAACAAAGGTGAGGCGCGCAACTCGCTGGCCAGGGCGGTGTTCTTCAACCGCCTTGGGGAAATCAGGGATCGGAGCTTCGAGCAGCAGCGCTACCGGGCCAGCGGCCTCAACCTGGTGACGGCGGCTATCGTGCTGTGAAACACGGTGTACCTGGAACGCGCCACCCAGGGGTTGGTCGAGGCCGGCAAGCCGGTGGACGGCGAGCTGCTGCAATTCCTGTCGCCGCTGGGCTGGGAGCACATCAACCTAACCGGCGATTACGTCTGGCGGCAGAGCCGCAGACTGGAAGACGGGAAGTTTCGGCCCTTACGGATGCCCGGAAAACCTTAGCGTACGATTTTTTCCGAATTCTGCGGGCTCCCCTTACTGGCAGAAGCTTCAGGGGGATGAGTATCGACGGCAGGAGAACTGCTTCCCACAGATACTGGATCTTCCATCTTTACCGTCTCTGAACGTGCGATAACACCTGTTTTTTCAGATAAGGAAGGGGGTAAAAGAGTGCGACGTTTTTTCACCATAATGATGGGTGTTTTCTTTTCTTCCTGATATTTCCCCATAAAAACCTCTACGATGTGTTCTTATATAATAATATATATCATATTTTCACAATTAACATAATATCTTCGTTAAGAAAATAACAGAACAAAATTTGTTGTTTTTTTATGACAGGCATGAAATGAGCCAGCATAATTATATTAATCATTATCCCAAATGAGTTTTTGTATTTGCTCATTCGGGATGGTTGGATATTTTAAGTTATATCTACTGTATCATTCTCAGGTAATCGTTCCATTAAATCAGAAACTACGGGCTGTAACCAGTCAGTGACTTCACTTACATACTGATGCCATTCGGGATGCCTGGAGGCCAGATCCATCACTCGTGTTAACCCGGACGGACGATCAATGCCCAATTTAGTTAAAATGTTCGAGATATAATTATGAGCATCAAGTTCAACTCTGATATCCCTTGCTGCTTCTATTATTTCTAAATATTCTCCACCCAATCCGTCCAGTGGGACATTTGTAATAAGATAATGAATGTATTGTTCAGGCTTAACTCCATTTGGGAGATTAAATTGTTTTACTTTTCCTTCCGCTGCCGCTTTTAACTCATAAGTTCGTGATTCTGTGCCGGTGAAAACTTTATCAAGAGCAGTTTTCTTTTCATTTTCTGTGGAGTATTTGTCGCCATCAAGAATATAAAGTTTATCAGATAGATTATCTCCACGAATAAGTGTACTGGCAAGTAGAGTGAATGCGTTTGAAGCTGCGCCAAATTTAAATATTTTCACATATCTGCTGGCCTTAAGTGAAGAACATATTTTATTTATTATTGCAACAGCAAGATCATCTTCCACATATATTTCAATGGGAGTTGTTGATTTACCTGTTAATCTGTTTATAGCATCAGGTTTTGTTTCTTCAAATGAATAACTACGGCCTTGAATGTTTACGACGTGTCTTATATTTATCTTGTCTGATAAAGTGGTTACCATTTCTCTATGGGTAGTGAAGATGATTTGTTTATTTTTATCTTCGGCATGAGTTGATATGACGTCTATTAACTTTTTCAATGCTTCGTCATGCAACAGCAAATCTAATTCATCGATTAATATTAAGGCGTTCTTGTCCGCTTTCAATATTGTTTCCAGAATTAAAAATATCTTTTGCTCTCCTGCGCTCATACTTAATGATGAGTAGGCCAGTCCCTCTGACTCAACTCCAATCAATATTTTTCCATTGGGTTGTTGATGTTGATTGAAACTTGTATATGGTTTATTAAGTATATAGGAGGCGTAATGAAGAATGTTTGTTATTAAATCATTACTGACACTGCTGGTTTCATACTGAATATTATTCTTTTTTTCTGATTCTATTATAGGAACACATTTATCAATGCCAAGATAGTAAACTTCTCTTAAAGGACGACGAGCATAAATCTGAATCCATCGTGAGCCTCGAACATCAGCTTTTCCATAATTTTTTAATTCATTTTCAATCATTACACCATCTTTACGATAAGTTAAATTTACAATGAAGTCACTGCCGTTCCATTCAGCATGTGGACTGCGTGGAAAAAAATGCATTAACCGATGGTCTTCACCGGGGAAACCTTTTTCAGGCATGTATATGCTTGCTATAGCATGGAGTATTGTTGATTTTCCGCTTCCATTTGGACCTAAAATTGCGGTTAACGCATGAGGTTTAAAAATAATCTCGTTTAATCCATTTATACATTTTAGTTTGTTAATTTTAATGGAGTTCAAGACTTGACCAGTAATGGTTTTTTTCTTTTTTTCTGCCATTTTCAAATCCTAGCATTATGTTGGGGGAATTCACCATGTAATTCAGAAACATATAACTGTGAACAGGGGATATATCAAATCCTTTTAATATTCTATTTGGCACAGTATTCTACATCAGGCCTCTTTTATGCTACAGACTTTTTGAGATGTCTGTAATTTTAGACTTAATGTTATGACTGATCATATCTCCTATCCACTGGTGGCGCAGGAAAGTTAACCGGCTGCCACCATGGGATGATGTGTAAACCGTGCACAGGCGTGTTCTTACGGAGCGGCACTTTCATTTATCTGTACGCGAACCTCCATTCCTGCATCGTGACAGGCCTGCAGCCACTGCGCTACTTCCAGCGGATCGCCCTCCCGGCGTACCACCCTGCCTTCTTTATTCCATAACTGCAGACAGGTGCTGCCGTCGAGACGCACCACAAAATCCCCACGGCAGGCCTGATACGTTATGCCGTTCAGCTGCACCGCCAGATCAGTGGCAGAAGTGCCGTCTGCGGGCAGACCTGCTGCCGGGACCAGCGGCAGTACGACGACTTTTGCCGCACGCTGTTCTGCCCGGAGGCGGTCCTGTTCTGCCAGCAGCAGAGGCTGTGCCACGGCCCGGCCGGCGTCCGTCAGCTCCACTGCCAGCTGCAGGTTCGGAGCGCGCAGGGTACGCAGCCAGCCGGCATCCTCCAGACGACGGCAGGAGGCGCGCAGGTTTGGCCCGTAGACCGGGGCTTCCCCGCTTCGCTCCAGCACCCGTTCTATGTCCCGTGTCAGCACGGGTCCTGGCCGTTTTTCATCAAGGGCAGCCAGCACAATCAGCACTCTCCGCTGCAGTGGCGACGGTCGGCGGCTCTGGGTCATTACCTGTCATCCTCCGGCCAGATGAGCTTTCTGAGGCGCTGAAAGTCGGCGTCAATGAGCTCCTGTCTCCTTATGGCATTCATTGAGGCATAGCCATTTATGGCCAGTTCATGCCTGAAGATCAGCACGGCTCCGGCTTTGGCTGACTCGCAGAGATAAATCGCGCCCTGGCTGTCCAGATTGCATTCCCGGATGCGTCGTTCCGCAAACCGGGTCAGTTGTTCATAGCTGAGTGAAAACGTCATTTCCTGATCCATCCTGCACGCCCCATCTGATAATGTTCTGACAGGTAAAAATCATATCATGTATGATTTGTGTACTTTTGATTTCTGATAATATCAGATATTGTTTCATTTTTAATGATTAAAATCATGTCTGATATGATTTTATGTATATTCCTTGATTATCATATCATTTGCGTCTTTTCTGCCGCGCAGATCCGGTTTCCGGCTTAACCGGAAAATTACTCCCCTGAGACACAGTGACAGTCTGCCATGAGGTATGAGTCAAACAGACGAATGCGGAAGCAGCCGAACAGTGCGTTTGATGGAAGAAAATCCAAGCGTGTGATGCTAAAGTGACTGACTCATATGACCTTTCTCTATCACAGTATATAAACAATAATATTTATATTAATGAGCCAATATGCTTAAAAAAATCCTAGACAGCATTAGCTACCAGACAGATAAGTTCATCCGTGAAAACATTCATGTAAATCAATCTTACATGGCACTGAAATGGAACGGTTTTGAAAAAATACTGGTCTCAGGTTCAAAGCATTACGTAAAGGCAATGCTTATATTGATATCTTTTTTTGCGGCCATTTTCATTGTAATGGTCTCAGGTAAAAGTTATATAAAACCATATATAGCTGAGTGGTTTCCTGATTGGTATACCCTGTTTGACGCCCAGATAAACCTCCTGGGGGGACAGCTTACCATTATAGGTATTGTGTATCCCATGGTCGTTGGCCTTGTCAGTGTGATATTTCAGAGGAAATCAGCACGGAAAATCGTACACGCAGCGTATCAGACCTATTCCGGATTCATGCTGGCAGGTCTGAGCGGGTTATGTCTTTCCGGCTTCATGCTCTGCGGATTATTGCTGAGGACATTCGTCGGAAACTATAATTATGCGATAATTTGTGGAATAAGTATTATTTGGATGATGCTTAACATTGCACTTTCTGTCTGGTTCTTTGTGCAAAGCCTCAGTGTCCTTGACGATGAAAAACGCGAAAGAATGGTGTTACGCTTCCTCACTACCGACATTTTATCAGCGCATGTGAAAAGTCAACTGCATAGCAGTTTTTTAAACAACCCGGTTAAAAGCCAAATTATCAAAAATGAAAGATATAGCAACCTGACCTTTGAGGATTATTCTTTCGAAAATGATTACTCTGTTATAAAAAGTGAAATTTCGATACAGGAAGTCATTAAAGATATCTATGTGAGGCCATTGAAGATTATTCTCTGGCTTGTAAATATGCATGGACGTTTAAAGAAAAAACAAATAGCTATTGCGTTGTTTTCGAGGCTGGATAGCCGGAGTGAGTTCGATACCCTACCTCTGTTTAAAGTTAAAAATATTGAGTCAGAGCATGTTCTGATAACTTTATTAACACGTTGTTTCCGCACAGGCATTGCTACTCAACGTCATATCGCAACAGACAGAATAATCAAAGGGCTTTTGGGTGATGCCATTGATGCGTTAGCCAGTGCTGATATTAATGCCTTTGACGAAGCTATTGAAGGATTCTGTCGTGACATAACAACTTTTACGGACGGATTTAATTTCAGGCAAGGGCAGCAGACAGATAATCTTTTGTTATTAGCAGATGACATTTTTTTGGATCGTAGTTTTACTGATAAATTATATACAGAGCTTTATCAGCTTTTCCGGCAGGCAGTTATACGCATTGATGTATCTGAGAGATTTTATACAAAATGTATGAATATTCCAGGAATGCTGTGTTCTAAAAGAGAAAGCATTTCCTTCAAAGAAATACAGCTTGCTTTGATGTATACCTTTTATTCGTGGGACATTCTAGTGCGCTGGGGCCATGCCAACACTGGGAGACTTGATTTAACCCAGCGTCAGAGTTATGAGGCCCTTTTGAGGAATTTTGTCGAAATCTGGGAAGGGTGGACTGATGGTCTGAAATACATATCCAAAAAAACCGGAGGTCAGCAGTTATACCATGACACTCTGAAAGAGCACCTGTTCACGTTACCCGACATAGTCGCATGTGCAGTGCTGTCAGGCGAGTCTGGCTCTGTTGACTGGGCGGTGGACTTAATGAACCGCTGGCTTCATACTGCCCGAAGGTCTGCTGATAGTCATAATACTGCACTGTTCAGCTGGCAGGAGTTTATCGTTACACAGGCAACTCTGGATGGTGAAATTGTTTTCAGTCCAGAAAATACACCATTAAGAAAACCGGTTGAATTTTCGCAACTCCAGGACTCATTCTACAAGAATACACTGACAGATCTTCGACTCTTAACAGCTGCTTTTATCATTAGCAAACCCGATGCAGTTCAAAACAAAGAATGTCAGTTTGCTGTCAGTACTCTGCTTGACGGGAGTCTTGTCGAAAATACAGGTGGTTTTGAACGCCTGTCTGATAGTATGGCTACGAGTACAGATATCATCGACGTGTTTATCCGTTTGCTTACCTGGGATAAAAGCGAACGCAGGGATGCAACAAATTCACCCGGTAATATTATAAGGAAATTATCATCAGCACATGGTAAAAGCCTGGTAAGCGGGAGAACCTATATGGGAAGACGCCTCGGGGGAATTGAGGATCTCATTCCCCAGATAGCGGAGTTGTCTGTGTTGCGTTGCGGCGATACAAGTTCTGTTTCACATAAAATGAAAGCAATTGTTGCTTCCAATGTATTATCGTATCAACTTTTGCAGAATATCGTTGGGAATCTTTCCTCACTGCACAATGCCATCAATAAACTGACCGGTGCTGCTTTTGTTGCTGAAAATATTTTCAACGAACGGCGTCAAAAAGTGTCTGAACTGATACAAGAGTATCAGGATCTCTTTACCAATCAAATTGAGCAAGAAATAATAAACTCTCCAGTCAGCAGTACGATTCTGGGTAACTTTGGAAGTGTGGTTTCTGAATTTTTTAACAAAAGCTTAAACAAAAATATGTTATTTTCTCTGTTTGGAAATATTACACCTGCCCCTGTAGAGAACAGCAATATAATGGGACGCATCTTTTTCTCCATGGACAAGCAGGATGTGACTGACAATTTTTCTCGCAAGATACACGGATTTGAAGAAAATTGCGCATACGCATTGATCAACGAGCACGTACTTGATTTGTTAGATTTGCTGAGTCGCCAACCCGCTCAACGGTATATTGATGTGACGTCGTTCACCGAACTTATGAGTGTGGTCCATGATTACGATGACCTCCAGGAAGGTGACTATCTCATTGTGGGTGATGAAAGATTATGGGATCAATTTAATGAGTACAGAGCGAATACTATAGATAGTGTCGAGGGTAAAGAAGATATATTGTTTTATGACGAAGACAGAAAGGTTCAGATCCGTGGGAAAGAAAAAAGCTGTTCGCTCTATATCAGGCCTCACTTTGATGCCATTGATGCCGTGCTTGTGAATAAAAACTATTTTGAAGAGTACAAAATCAAAAGTGAGGGAGAGAACATTTTCACTTTTAATGCTGAAGAAGTTGATGGCAAACCACTTGAAATCGCTTTGCATTCTCAGTATGAAGGAGAAGCCGTTTTCAGTGGTCAGATTAAGATCCGCTTTACACTCCGTAATGACTCTGTCAGTTCACAGGCCTTGCCTGGTGAAGACGCATCATGAAATGAAAACAGCAAATCATCCGCTGGTCGGGTAGTTACTCCCCCTCACGGCACTCTGCTGATGAGGGGGAAAACTTGCTCTTCTCATTGTTGCAATTTAATAATTACTATTCCTTAAATTTTGCATTTCACGCAATAATCCACAATTCGCAACAATCACAAAATTTTTTGTGATTATTCTGCAACAATCTCTCTCTTCCTCTCCCGAGATCCGATTTCTGGTTGAAGCGGATCATCGGTTTTTCCGTCGTTGAAGGCTGTTGCTCTCTATATTCCATAATTCGCAGCATTTCATGTAGTTGTTTAACATTTTATATCGTTTATGCTTTCTGATTCTGCCAGAACAGCGGCAGATATACCGTCCCTCGGGCATTCTGTCCAGCGGACAAAACATCAAAACTACGGAGATTAAGCCAATGGCTTATGTTAATCCTTATCAGAAAGGCGGTGATAAACATGTGTTTAAAATCAGGGGAAAACCTAAACGACGATACTAACCAGACTGTTGAAGCTTCTGAAAATGCAGGCATGAACGAACAGGACAAGATTGCTCTCGATAAAATCGGGAAGTTACAGGGCGCGCAGTTTCAACATTGCGAAATGACAGAGACCGCAGGAACTGAGTTGTTTCGGCTTCAAGTGGGTAGCCACGGCGGAAGCAGTGTCTTTTTCAATCGTAATGGTACGGACTGCCGTTACAGTCTTAATGATGGTGTGAACGGCTCAATGTACTTGGCCCGAACTCCTGATACGGCAATGAAGGAAGTGTTTCAGCACAAAAAAGGACTCAGGGAATCGGACCTCGATAATTACATAATGGGAAAAGTAATTATTGAGAAAGATATCCGTGTCCTTCAGGTCAGTAAGCTGATTAAAAGTAGCGACTTGACGTTGCATGAACTGACGACAGCAACACGAGCAGTTACTCAGCTTCTGGCTGAAAAGGTTCATTCTGCAGGGTTTGGCGGAATGGAGTTTCCGTCAAATGTCACTGGTGACCCATGCCTTGTTCTATGGCATGACGATCCGGCCGGAACCGGGCTGGCCACAACCCGTAGCCAGACAAGTCTCAGTCAGTTTGAATATCAGGGTAAGGAAGCGGCGGATATTCTTGTTTATGAACTGGGCATTCCTGTTGAGGAATAGGTAATAAAGGGGGGGCAAGCCCCCCCTTTCATTAAACGGCGTTCTGAGTGCCGTAGTTGCGAGCCAGTCGGCGTAATTCATCCATCACTTTTGCATCCGGATTGCCTTTCAGAACTTCCGCAATGGTAAACGTACGTCCTGCAGGAGTCAGTCCATCCAGGACCGTATTTCTCTCTTCCATAAAGAACGAATATTTCATTCTGTCACTGAAGCTGCTCAGCATAGGCAGCAGTTCGGCCACACCCCGGAGCACACCTTTATCCGAGATCCCTTCCTCATCAGTGAACTGAAACACCGGGTAGTAGAACTCACCATCAATATCCAGGGCAAGTAACCGGCCAGTATCCTTCCAGGTTTTCACCGTTGGTTTACTGCGGCCAAGAACGTCTGCAGCCTCGGCAGAACTGTACACGCCACCGTCTTTTTCCAGTGTCTGCAGGAACTGTGCCTTACTGTATAACCGTCGCTGATGGCGTTTTTTTTCCGGCGTCAGGCTATTAACTGCGCGGTGTTTCATGAATTTCAGTATGGTATCAATGGCGAAAACCGCGTCGGTCTCTGCCATACTTTCAGGCGTAACCGGGGTAACACCCGCCCGGATTTCGTCCGCCAGAATCTCAGTAAAATTCTGAAAACGTGCAGCAGCAACTCCTGTGTCCGAAAAATTACGCATAGTGGAGGAACGATCATTACCGTTTCGTTTTTGAGTTGGTGTGTTCATAAAACCTCCTTTTCGATTTTATACACTATAGACTACGTTAAATCGTTAAGCTGTGCAAGTTTTGTTCTCACTTTATCTTTTATAGTTTTTAGCTATTAATCTATGTGTGTCTTTAGCTTTTACTTATTAGATCATTTTCAGATCCGAAAAAAGGTAGTTACGGATCTTCCTCTCCCCCCACACAACGCCACCTCCTGTCAGCACAACATGTGGTATCTCATTCAGCTGCTCATGACACTATATGTTGTGTCATCTCCCTGACCTGTGATGCGCCGCGCAGGGGCGGAAAACAGCGATATGATTATTTTCTCAGCGTGGTACACTTCCGGAAAGTTGTGATATTCCGGAAAGTCGGATCTGACGGAAACGGCTCTCCGGTAATTTAACTGCGTTTCTATATGGCTACTTATTATTTCAGTATGTGAAATTCATTTTTTGTGAAAGTCACTGTTCTCAACAGAGTGGCACTCATCTGGCGATGATTGAGGTGTGGTAAAATTGCACGGCTAACTATTCAACTGAGGAAAGGACATGTTTACTGCATTCAATGAGAGAAATGATTTCAGTTATGCTTTTGAAAAAATCCGTAATGCGATTTCCGCGCCAGGAGAAAATAATGTTTATGCTGCAACAGAATTAGGTCTTGGCATTCTGCTCCGTAAATACGAGCAGTTTCGCCGGGAGCTGGATGCGGCCGGTGAGCTGGGAAACTGGGAATATGATCTCGATACCTACAATCACTGTATTGCGGTGCTGCAACGTTACTTCACCGGCAATCCATCCGGGCTCACAGAACGTGATGCCCGGATTTACAGCCATTACCTGCAGACTGAGCACAAAGGCTTTGTGAAGCTGGCTGAAGAACTGGCTGCCGACCGCTGAATACATACAGAAGGCGGGATTTCTCAACAATAAAGGAATAAACATGGCTGACTGGTTTATTGCGACCGAAGGCGTGAAGGTGGTGAAGGACAGCGCCAGTCTGGGGCCGCAGATAATTACAGCTGTATCGACCATCGCATCTGCTGTCGGAGCGGTGTTCCTTACTCACCACTTCACACTCAGACGTGAGGAGAGAACTGCAGCAGCGAAGCTGGCCAGCGAGCGTCTTTACATTAGTACAGAGCTGGTTTTTTTACTTGAGCGATTTGCGCAGCGTTGCGCTCCAGCAGCAACAGCAACTGTGGAGCACGATCAGGATGGCAGAGGAGAAGCTGAGTTCTTATTACCGGAAATCGATTATTCCCCGGTATCTGGTAACTGGCGCTCCCTTCCTTCTGGCCTGATGTATAGGCTCAGCGAACTCTCTGTTCTCAGCTACGAAGCTGTCGTGTGTGTAGATAATGTGTTTGTTGAAGATACTCCTTATGGTGGAGCGGGTGAATATAGTTTGCATAAAAACGCAGCTATGTTGGGAGTAAAAGCACTGCGGTTATCACGAGAACTGAGAATGTTATGTGGCCTCCCTCTGCACGGCCTTTCCGATACACTATCGCCAACGAGGTTGGTATTGTTGAAAGCCAGAGGTAAAACACTCCAAAAGGAGTACGAAATGGTAAAGAAGTCTAAAAAGACCGAGCAAGAGATTGAGGATTTCATAAAGGGGACATCATGAGTGGCCCACAATTGCTTTCCCTGCCTGGTTCTTTTTTAACGCCTCCGGCAACATTACCTGTTGCCATTGATTACCCGGCTGCGCTGGCACTACGTCAGATGGCACTTGTGCAGGACGAATTACCAAAATATCTGTTGGCGCCGGAGATCAGCGCCCTGCTCCACTATGTACCGGATCTGCACCGCAAAATGTTGCTGGCCACCCTGTGGAACACGGGCGCACGTATAAACGAAGCGCTGGCGCTGACGCGGGGAGATTTTTCTCTGGCGCCGCCATATCCGTTCGTACAGCTGGCCACGCTCAAACAACGGACTGAAAAAGCGACCAGAACGGCAGGCCGTGTCCCTGCTGGCAGTCAGGTGCATCGCCTGGTTCCCCTGTCCGATACACAATACGTCAGCCAACTGCAGATGATGGTGGCCACGCTGAAAATCCCACTGGAGCGCAGAAACAAACGAACCGGAAGAATGGAGAAGGCGCGCATCTGGGGAATCACCGACCGCACAGTTCGCACCTGGCTGAATGAAGCTGTAGAGGCCGCTGCGGCCGACGGCGTGACGTTCTCTGTTCCGGTTACCCCACATACTTTCCGCCATTCCTACGCGATGCATATGCTGTATGCTGGTATTCCGCTGAAGGTGCTGCAGAGCCTGATGGGGCACAAGTCGATTAGTTCGACAGAGGTGTACACGAAGGTGTTTGCGCTGGATGTGGCTGCACGGCACCGGGTGCAGTTTTCGGGTGATGCTGCCAACTTACTGATTTAGTGTATGATGGTGTTTTTGAGGTGCTCCA
>OBVR01000149.1_pt1 | contig 21135 bp, 25 predicted proteins | sample 1476201 | NCBI WGS metagenome assembly OBVR01 (sample SAMEA2580024, study PRJEB22360) | human gut metagenome | biome: human gut; feature: human-associated habitat; material: faeces | place: Denmark | collected 2008/2010 | reverse complement strand
TAACACCATCAGCAGGATTAAATTCAGTCGCAACCTGTCCAAGTACAGCCTGGATCAGCACCTCATCTGATTCGTTGGTACGGTCTCCAATCAAGACACGCTCGAAGGCTGTGTAAGGGTTCGCTGAGCGAATTGATACGAAGGTACGACCTTCTTCTTGCAAGTATTTGTTAATGATTTTAAATTCCATAATTATTTACCTTCTTCTAATTTCTGAGAGGCCTCATCAAAGAGGTCCTTGAGTGCTTGATCGCTATCTAACACATTGTTAAACTTGCTTAATAGCTCGTTTACGCGCTTGTATTCCTCGTTTGCTTCTTCGTATAAGACCTTGTAATTTGAGGCTTCTACGATTGCGTTTGCGAGTTTCTGCGAGATCTCGTTTACAATTTTATCTACTGTGTTCATAGATTTCCTTTCTATCTCCAATTAGGATAGTAACCTCTGCTATAGTTACCAGGGACACCATTAAGATTGCGGAAGTTATCAAAGATCTCATCTAAGATAACTGAAAGACTGCTTCCTTTGATAACAATATCGTCCATCCCAAAAAGCTTTCTGCTTTCGGTATTAAGAGAGACACCTCCACCCTGTGAGCTTGGCGCGAAGTCCATCGTTCTACCATAAAAAGTAATGGCTGTTTGAACATTGCCACCTTGCCGACCGTTCCAGATCTGAATACCAGCAGATGTATGTTCTATACCTGTCACATGGTTTCGGTTACTCATAAGCTGAGTATACGCACAAGGTACACCATTCAAGGAACCTTGGCCAAAAATTAAAAACTGCAAAGGTTTCCCATTAAAACTATTTCTAATTCCTACAGCGTCCATGTTCATATCAATCCAGCCAGTCTGCAGATCAAAATCAGTAATGCCATTCAGAGACGATAACTTCCCACCTTTGATAAGATTTGCGGTCAGGCCATCTGCTGTGATATTCTTAGCTGATACGTTGATAAGTCGTGCTGTGCTTGCGTCAATTTCTCCGATGTGGGCCGTGCCAATCTGAGCGTTGCCAATCATGGAGCTTTTGATAACCCCGTCTTTGATATAGGTCTTGTCTCCGATCGAGATCAAGCCCTCGTTAATCTTAACTGATCCGTCTAGATTGAGGTTAATCTGTCCTAGCACGTCACCCGCACTGTTTAGGTTACGCACTGCCCACGAATCAGCAAGCTGTGTTACTTGCGTTTTAACGGCTTCTAGTGGCACTAGACTATCATCTGGTGATGGTTGCCATAAGCGATCACTAGAGCCTTCGTAAAAGTCAAGCTCAGTCATAAACAGACCAGACCAGCCGTTGGGATTGCCTTCGTATGAAAACAATAAATAGCCATTGTCAAAATCGCCTGTATTAAACTTAAACGAACGTTTAAAGGCCCGTTCTGAGTTAAAAGCAGGGTTTCCTGTCTTATCAAAGATCGTTTGAATCTCGTCATAATCTTGGTTGACTGAGTTTTTTTTACGTTTCCGCAACTCGACCGTAAAACGGGCCGTGTTAGCGTCAAAAGCTAGCATGTTGAGCATGTAATCAGTATTCTTCTTGAAGATAAACCGCGGACTGTTCACGACTGCTCCATTGCTAAGTTGAAACATTCGTTTCTGTCCGTTTAAGTAAAATTGGTGAGCTAAGAACCTAAATTTGCTAGGGTCACCGTTCCAATATTTTAGCCCATCATCAGCACGGGAGTTTTTGAGCATATTTGGGCCACCACTTGTCGAGTACTTACCAACTTCGGTTTGGAAGATCTGGCTAGACATAACAAGCCGTGAGAGCTTGTCTGGTGCGTCTGTTTCAGACTTACCGATGATTCGCTCATAGAGCTTGTTGCTCTCAGTTAGCTTGTTAAATTCTACGTTTTGGCTTGCAATCCTACGATCTAAATCACTTACTTGCCCTTTCGTGTCTGATAGCTTGTTATTTAAATAATCAGCATACGCCTGTGGCGCGAATGAGCGTTCTATGTTGCTATAGATCTTATTATAGATCGTGTCACCATCAACTCTATTGATCCCTTCCGTTACTTTATTTTGCAAGTCCTGACTAGATAAGATTTGTTGCTTGATCTGGTCGGATAGCTTGGACGTGTCTGGAAGCGTTCCAGCTTTCGTGAGGGCCTCTTGCGCTTTTGCGGTGGCCTGTGCGATGGCTTGGTTCGTTGAGGCTTGGGCGTCGTTGACTATTTTCTCAATTTTTGACGTGTCAACTTTGAGAATTTTTGGGAGCCATTCCGTCCCACTCCAATAATAGAGCTCTGTTTCTTCGCCTACCGTTAAGTATAAGAGATCGCCTTCGTGAAGCGTCCCTCTTGGCTCATCTTTTGGCTTCGTGGTCCCGTAATAGTTAGTATTTTTTCCATTTGCCGAAACAAGCGCCCGTGTGGCCACCTCAAGAGCACCTTCAGCGTATTCTTTCGACTCAGACACGCTTCGCATGATCGAACCTTCCGACGTGATCGCTTTCTGGACGGTTCCAATATCGTTACACGTTACCTTGTGGGACAATAGCCGGCCCGTCACGTCATACGAGCTCTCATAAGACACAATACGGATCTTTTCACGGAACCCGATCGTCTCATTAATAGCCATTATATAGTCACCCTCGCGTGGCCGTGTGTACTTATACCCGGCTTGCGTGAGATCTTCCATGCCAAGCTGAACCGAGATCGAATAGGATTCGTCGACTTCTTTTTTTAACCGTTCTAAGAGCTTACCAGTCTCTTTATAGCGCTCGTCTTTAACGGGTTCGCCTTCAATACGGCCATAGATCCGAGCAAGTGGGCTCTCGTATTCCGAGGTATATCGGCCCGCGTCGTGGTTATTTTCGTCCTTCCACGCCCCCAGACCTTTTTTGTAAGTGATAAAGGCACCGATATTCTTTTCAATCGTGAGCTCGTTCATATTAAAGTTTTTACGGACTACTGTTGAAAGGTCAGTCCCGACTTTCTTCACAATCCGAACGACCTTACCAGTAACCGAAAATTCGAGACCAGCTTCTTTAATGATCTCTTTAAACATTTTGAGCCGTTTCGTGTTACCGAAATTCTCTTTCCGGATCGCTTTCGCTTCCGCTTCGATCACATACCGATAGCCACTATCTTTGAAAATAGATTCAATATAAACTTCAAAGCGATTTGAGCCATTAAACTCTTTATAACAATTTGAGTGCTCGAAATCGTAAAAGAATTGGTGGACCGCGTCAAAAGATAGCGAAATGTTTTTTCCTTCGTCTTTCGGCTTCGCGTAAATGATCTTATAGAGTTCGCCATCGAAGGTAAAGCTCCACCCACGATCTAATTTTGATAAAACTTGCTTATTAGAAACAACTGTCCCCGAAATTGACCGTTCACCATTTACAGCGTTTTTTGTTGTTAACTCGACTTGGGCCCCGTATCCGTTGCCTCTTTCGTCGTAAAAAGTAATCAATGATCCACCTCCTCTCTAGCGATAAAGCTCTTTAAAACCGAGGATCTTGACAGTCCCCTTGAAATTTGTAAACCAATTTACTGACCGGTTAGGCTTTGGTCGAATAACGAAATATTCATAATTCGTCCGGTTGTTTACGTTTAAATCTTGCGTCGTTGGTCCTTGATAGATCGCCGTCTCAACTCCCTTTAAGAGGAGCTTTTGGCCAGACCTTAAAGGCGTTTCTGTGTGTCGGTAAGTAAACCGACGGCCGTCAATCTCAACGAAAAAGTCGGTATTATCAGCGTTTGCGGTCAATTCCACAACAAACGGTACTTCTAATTGGCTAAGTGGTGCCGTTCCGTTGTATGCAAAGCTGTTTGTACTAAGTGAGAGATCTCTTGGGACTGTCTCACCATACGGGAGCTCTGCTGTCACGAATGAGAACGAAACATTATACTTGATCCCGGCTTCTGAATTGCCAATAAAATCAAAATCAATTTGACCATCTCCCACAACGTTATAACGATATTTCCAGTTAGCGTGTGGCAACTGGGCAATGTTGAGATCGCCCGTTGTTTGTCCCGGTGTCTGGAAGTCGTAAATGTTATTTACGTTTTGGTACAACTTCGTAATATAAAAGCTATCGTCACCCAAGACCCAGCGAGAAATTTCGTCCTTTTTATTTAAAAAGTCCTCCATCGATCCCGCTGAAACCCTTGCTGTGACTGAGATTTTCTTTTCGGTATAGGTCAAGCCGTCGAAAATATAACCATTGCGCCCCTTGACGGTTCGCCTTGATAACTCCACGGCCGGGGACAAATCGTCGACCGTGATATTGTAAAGACCAAGGCCAGAAAGTTTCTGACTTTGGCCGTCTTTTTCAATTAATAAGTCCATCGTTCCCCCTTTACGCGAAATAAGCGTCTAGCGCCTTTTCTCTCGCGTCTTTTTCTTTGATCGTAGTATAGATCTTATCTCCCACGATCTCGTTATGTACTTCGAATTTTTGGTTCGAAAGTTGCGAGTTCTTGACTTCGTCGCTCAAGTCCTCAAGGGACGAACGAACGCCCGAGCTTGTCAAGCTTGCGCTTGTGGTCAATACACTATTAGTCTGATAGTCTTGATCTGTGATCGCTTGTGCGTACTCTTTCGCCATCGCCTTAATATCACCGACCCAGTCTTTCATACCGAGGTACATACCTTCGCCTGTGAATCCCCCGATCTTCTTCGTGACGCGAGATGGCGAATGAATATCCAAGGCCGAGCGCATAATATCGGCAATGCTCGAAGCGATACTATAAGCGAGTGCATAGAGCGAACCAGCCATCGAAGCAAGTCCGTTATACAGGCCTACGCCCGCGTTAAAACCAACGGCTGACAATAAAACAGGCAACGAGCTAAACGATACTGAGATCTGATTACAAGCCATACTAGCAAGTGATACAGCTTGATTCATACTTGAGCTTATCGTGTTAGTAAAAGCGTCCATACCACTTTTAGCGCTATTTGTGACGCTTTGGAACGTCGACTTAAACGCGCTCTCTAGTTTCTTCCCTGCTGAAGAACTAGTCTGTTCAATCTTATTCAAACCACTTTGAACTGCTTGGGCTGCCGCGTTCATTTCACTTGTGACAGTCTTTTGCATATTTTGGTAATTCGTTGAGATAGATTGTGACATTTTAGAGCTTGCTTGCTCTGCCTGTTGGGCCATCTTATCAAAATCTGTCTGAGCACTAATAGCCATTGCATTTGTAGCGCTTGTTGCTCCCGTTTGCATTTGTTGGAAGTTTGCGACAACGTTCGCGCTCGCTTGTTGCGCGTTAGTAGTTGCAGCCGTGTTGACTCCCGTCGTGCTCGCGTTCGCATTATTCATCAACTGATTCAACTCACTGCTTGCGTTCGCGTTCAACTGGCCGATGTTGCTCGTTACGCCTGTATTCATCTGTCCAGTTTGAGCTGTTGCGTTTACGTTCATTTGATTGAACGAAGCGTCAGCATTTGCAGCGAGTTGTTGCAAGTTCATTGTCCCGCTTGCGTTCGTTGTGTTGAAGTTATTCGTGGCCGTCTGTTGCAATTGAGTTGTACTATCCATCGCATTTGTGGCCATTTGGGACATATTAGCCGTAACGCCCAAGCTCATGTTAGACGTTGACGCGATCGTATTCGTGCTCATTTGATCGTAAGACGTCGACACGTTAGTTGCTGCGCTTGTCGCGTCATAGCTTAATTGAGTAGTTGTTTCTGAGCTTTTAGCCTTGATATTTTCAGCCGTATTATTGATAGATTCTTCGGTTTTCTTTCCGCCTTCATCGGATTTACCAGTGATCCAGTCCCAAATACCGCCGAAGAAATTTCCGATGGCGTCAGCGACACCTTTCAAAGCGTTAGGAATAAAGTTTAATAGAGCTCCACCGAAGCCCTTAATAATCTCCCAAGCAGCCGAGACAATATTCGGCAAACCTTGAATAATCGCTAGCGCAAGCTGTACGACTAATTGAGCGCCAGCCGCTAGTAATTGCGGTAATGCTTGAGCGAGTCCACGAATCATCTGACCGATGATCTGTACTGCGCTTTGAGCGATCTGTGGTAACGAATTAATGATCCCTTGGACGAGACTTACGATCAATTGGATACCACCTTGTAAGATCGTTGGCAAGTTTGACAATATCGTTTGCATAAAGCCAATAATAACTTGCGTTCCCATCTGGATAATCGCTGGCAATGCTTGAACAATACCGTTTACGATATTCATCAAGATCTGAATACCTTGTTCAAGAATCTGTGGAAATTGCGCTTGTATGTTGGTTATGAAGTTAGTTACAATCTGTTGCGCTGTCGAAAGGATTTGCGGTAAGTTTTGCAAGATCCCTTGTGTAATGCTAAGAAGTAACTGCATACCAATTGAAAGCAATTGTGGCGATGCTGAAAGCAAGCTGTTGACCAAAGTCCCGATGATAGTCACCGAGGACGAGATCAACGATCCCGCATTTTGGCCCACACCTTGTACAAGACTTCCGATCAATTGTACCCCAGCGTCAACAATAACCGGGAACATTGTCGCGAATCCTTGCGCGAGTTTGGCTACTAGATCAGCACCAGAAGCGATAAGGCTCGGTAATTGACTAGTAATTCCATTTACTAGGTTTTGAATGATCTGTGGTCCTTTTGTCGTGACTGTGGTAATCAACTGATCGATCTGTTTTCCAAATTGTTGGTTAATTAGGCCAAGACCAGCAAGAACTAGACCAAGAATAGCGGCCGGGCCGATTGACGCGAGGGCAATTCCCATCACGGAAGCGATACCACTTGTCATCATTCCAAGAACAGATATACCTTGCGAAGCTGCTCCACCAAGTGCGCCCGGAATACCGCCGATCTTGCCAACGAAGTTTGTAATAGATCCGCCAGCCACACTAAATGCACTTGACGCGACTGATCCGAGAGCCAGCGTTTTTGTAGCAACTGCCCCCATAACACCAGTAAGCGAAGTTAGTCCGCGTACGGCTGGGCCAAACGCAAACGCGCCCACAAGTCCTAGAACAGCCGGTTTTAATTTAACCATGGTGCTTTCGAACTTGTTCGCTTGTTCGTCGGTCATTTTAGTACCGTTTAAAAATTGGTTCAAAGCCGGGTTTAATGAATTGATAGCGTCCAAAAAGTTTTGCAAGCCTTTAGAATTAGAAATTTTATCAACTAACTTATCAACCCATTTTACAAGTGTCGTAAGGACTGGCAAAACAGCCGTTCCTACTTTTATTTGAAGCGTTTCAAACGAACCTCTCAAGGCTTCAACGGCCCCTTTTAGGTTGTTGAGCTTTTCTGCCGCAACTTGTGCTGCGCTCACTTTGTCAATAGCGGCTTGCATACTGTTTGCGCCATCTGCTCCTTCGTTCATCGCGATAGTTGCAGCACGCACCGCGTCGGTACCGAACATGGTTTTCAAGGCCATTTGTTTTTCCGCGTCAGTAAGTCCGCCTAAATGATCTTTCAAAACTTGAGAAATCTCAGCGAATGACTTGATCTTGCCTTCAGCTGTGAAGAACTGGTTTGAGCCATCGGCTGTAATGATACCGAGTTCTTTCATCATGTTCGTTTGTGCTTTAGTTTGCGGTTGCAAGTTCATCAACATAGTTTTAAGTGATGTACCAGCGTCTGAACCCTTGAGTCCGTTTTGAGCAAATACTGCGAGGGCGTTAGTGGTATCACGAAATGATAAACCAAGCCCAGAAGCAACTGGAGCGACCATGGAAAGACCATATTTCAGCTCGTGGACGTCTGTTGCTGACGCGTTAGCAGCTCCCGCGAGTTGGTCTGCTGCTTGCGTGGCCGTCATGCCGTCACGTTTAAACGCGTTTAAGGCTGTCGACGTAATTTCAGCCGCTTCTTTCAAGTCCAATTCCCCAGCTGTGGCCAAGTTAAGGGACGCGGTAAGCCCACCGTTTAGAATATCTTTTGTTGATACCCCAGCTTTTGAAAGTTCACCGATCGCGTCAGCAGCTTCGCCAGCACTAAAGGCTGTATCGGCCCCAGCTTTGATTGCAGCGTCGTTGAATTGCTTCATCGTCGCTTCACTCTCACCAGTCACGGCCTTGATATTGCTCATTTTAGCTTCAAATTCAGCAGCCTTTGAGACTGTACTCTTGATTGCTTGTTTCCCGAGATCAAAGAGTTTGTAAGCAGCAGCAACACCTAAAACCTGTTTTACTAGGTTCGTTGACGCGCTCGCCGCTTGATTTGTATGGTTTACAATCCCGGTCAAGGCTCCTACTGCCTTCTGCCCAGTCGTTTGAAACGCGTTCCCGAGCCGTCCGCTTACATTGCTCGCGAGACTGTTAACCGATGACAAGATTTTGCCTCCGAACGAGTTTTGAACCCGTTCCGCGAAGCTGTTCGCCTTGCTGGTTAGGTTGGTAAACATACTAGACCATGACGAGTTGATCGGATTCAGCACTCTCTGGCCAAGTGCACTCGTAAGATTCCCAGCCACGGACTGGATTCGAGCTTCGAGCCGGGCCATAGAATCCCCAATAGAGCCAAAGGCCGTCTTATACGATCCAGACATATTGTTAGCCGAATTAGTAAATACTGACCCTAAACCGTGGACTTTGGAGCTGATACTCTGCGCCATAGAGTCGACGCTGTTTGCCATTTCAGCAAACGCGCTTTTTGGTGATTTGATCGCGTTTGAAATATCAAAATCAAACGCCTTTTTAATTTTGGAATTAATGCTAGCCCCAACGGCCGAAACGTCGTTTTTTATCGCTCCGAAGACTGATTTTACGTCAGCCGAAACGCGAGTAAATGCCTTTCGTATGGGGTCAGGTAATTTTGCGCCGATGTTAGAAGAGATACGCTGTAACTCTCCGAGGGCGATTTTGAATCCACCGGTCAACCCTTGGCCGATTTTAGATCCGATATTCTGGTTACTGTTTGCGAGCCGGTTCATTAATTCCCCGACTTCACGAATCATCTGATTTGCACTTTTAGAGGCCTCTTGTGCAGCACTCTGAAATGCTTTACGTGTCGAACTTACGACGTCGCTCATCGCCTTTTCATATCCCGATAAGTCCGCACCGATAATCGCTTCAATTGATCCGTCAAAAGCCATCGCCCATCACCTCCTTTTTTATTATCTATTTCTAAAATGCTCGTTAAGACGCTCGATCTTTTCAAGCATATTCTGAGAATTTCCTCGTTTTTGTTCTTCGTGTTGTCTGAATAGACGACGCACTTTCTCGCGATCCTTTTTCTTGCTCAACTTGCCAAAGTCCGCTTTTTTAGCGTTCAACGTATAGCGAAGATTAAAAGCAAGTTCGACAAGGTTTTCCCTTTCTTCGATTGCTCGGTAATAAAGACCCTCGCGAATTGCGTCAAGCTCGTTTTTGGTACACGAGAAGATAATATTCGGGTCAGTTAGACCCAAACGCGCACACTCTATTAAGAGATTGCGTTTCTCAAGCGCCCAATTTGCGCTTCCGTCTGCTCGATCTGAAGTTCCGCCTGTGCCTTGTCTTCCGCTGTTTCTGCTTTGGCTTTGAGGTATTTCAAGACCAGCTCGAGATTTTCTAAGTATTTCGAAACTTTCTCTTTGAAAAAACCAGATTCTACCATCTCTTCTTCAAGTGCTTCAAAAAGTGGCTCTGCGCTCTCTGCCCCGAGATCTTCCATTTTGTCCGCAATTGCTTTGATCGCTTCTTCATCGCTTACGGCTTTCGCTTTTTTAGAAGCGCATAGCTTGATAAGATCCACAAGAGCTGAATCGTTACGATCCACGATACGAAGAAATAGAGCTCCGACGCCGTCTTCGTTACGTGTGCCATCTGGGGCTTGAGATCCCAAGTCACGATTGACCTTGTACATGGTCATATAATCAAATTTGATTTCGATTGAACGGCTTCCGACTGTAAATTCCATTTAAAAACTCCTTTTTTGTCAAAAAAATAAAAGCAAAAGGGCATTTGAAGCCCCTTTGCTTGAAAAATTAGCGTGTGATATTGTTGTAATCGCCTGTTGTTTCGCCCGGGTTTTGGTACTCGTAAACGTCGTTTAACATTGCGATTTCGTCCGCTGAAAGTGGGAAACGTCCGTCACGCAAACGGCCGACAATACCCACGGTATAGTTCAACTCAACGAATCCATCGATCGCGTCAGTAAATTCAACATCGTCGGTAATTTTACCGTAACCAAATTGAGCTGGATAGGTATCTTTTCCAGAAGTTGCGTCTTTGACGCTATCATCAACGATAACGCGCCAGATCTTTAATGATTCCCCTGTCTTTTGTGCGTCAAGCACGGTTTGGACTGATGGATCTTTAGGCGCGAAATATTGAGTCAACTCGATAGAGTGTTCATCTGTTGCTTTTTCAAGCAAGCGCCCTTGTTGAGTTTGTTCGTCAATGTATTCACCACCCATGGTAGTTGTACCATCTGTACGATAGGCTGGAAGCATTGCCCCATTGCCTTTCTCAGCGTGAATTGATTGAATGAAATAGAATACTTTTTTACCTACGACCGGCTTTGCGATCGTAATTTTGATTTTTGCTTTATCTTCAGCTTCACCCATTTAATTATTTCTCCTTTTAGAAAATTGTATCTGTTAATGCAATGACGATATGATAGACTTCACGGCCTACCGTATCGTCTAAGAGTACGCTCGCGTTCATATTGTGATTGTGGCCAATCCTACGAAGAGCCTCTGATTTGACTTTCTCAACTCTGGCCCGGCTTTCCGTGCCCGGTAAGAAGATATCAATCTGTACGCTCATATCCTCGATTATAAGCCCCGTTTGAGCTGTTTTTGACGTGTCCGAGCTAGATTGCCCGATTACCAAAAACGGCTCGAGTGTGTCTTGTTTTGGTAGCTTGAATTTGATCGGAATATTGAGCGGTTTTAACTTTTCGCGTAAATCTGCGAGCATTTGAACTGAAGGCGTTTCGTTTGCCATGAATCACCTCCTAAACATTTTACGAAGGTTCTTAAATAACACTTCGCTTTCTTCCTTAACGGCTGGACCAAGAAACGGCTGGGCCTTCATCTTACGAGTTCCAAGCTCCACATAGACCGAATAACCAGCGGGAGATATTACTTTGTACCGTAGCGTACCCACCCGAGCGACAAAGATCCCGTTTCGCATGAATCCGGTATCGACTGCTGCTTTCATTTTGGATTTCCGTTCCACACGCAAGGCCGATCGTTGTAATTCTGCCGATACGGCCCGACGCGCTTCCCGTGGCTTGTTTTGAACCTTCCGAATGAACTTGTCCAGCCCCTTTACTGAATATGAAAAACTCATAAGTAAATAACCGTGCTATTATGATGATATCGTTTGCCCTTGATCTTGAGCCTGTGGCCATTGTAAATCACTTCCGAGAAGCCTTTGTAAGTGCCTTGTAAGTGCAATTTGAACGAATCAAAATCATACTTACCAAAGAGGCCCATCATCTCATAACTAGATAATGAACTTCGCATACAAGGGACCGGGAAACTCTTCTTTGTTTCCGTGCTCTCAAGCAATTCGTCCTCTGGCTCTTCCTCAAAGATCAAAGTCACACGTTCGTTATAGATCATACACGCGCCCCCTTAAATGAATCGAGCGATCCCGCGGGCCCTGTGTTTGACCGCTAGGCCTTGCAACACGGCCTTATGCTCATCTGTTAGATAGCTAGACTCCCAAGTGAAGCTCCGGCCTTCCTCGCTGTCCGCTGTCGCGCCTTCCGAGTTTAGACGGTTGAAGCGACTGACGGCAACGTCTCGAAGGATATAAGCCACGCTTTCGGGTAATTCCTCGAGTGCTGTTTCCGAGAATTGATTGACGTAAGCGATCATACGCTCGAAGCTATCCCGTACAATAAGGACTAAAAGATCATCTTGTTCTTGGGCAGCCTTGGGAATACCTTTTAGAAGTCGAAGCTCTTCCGTTACTTGATCGATATTGATTGCTGTCATCGCTAAAACCTCCTAAGACTAGGCTGCCGCTGTTGCCGTTGGTGCTTGAATTGTTGCTTCTACCACACCGTCCGGAATTTCAGCAAAGAGAACGTTTGCGCCAAAGAATACTGACTCGAAAGTCAAGTTATTAAGATGACGGTCACGCGCAACACCGATCAATCCTGTTTCATCTGTGAAGTCTGCGAACAATCCGCCAAGATCTCCACCAGACACATTCAGGTAAGCGAAAACAAGGTTTTCAACGGCTGTTGTATAGATCTTTCCTTGTGGACATGAAGGCATTACGATAACGTTTTGCATACCGAGGAAGTTTTGAAGAAGAGTGAATCCGAACACGTTTGAAGCGTCAGACGCAACGGCTGTACTTCCGAGGTATTCAGCCACGTCGAGCGGGTTAACGAAAGAAACAAGTGGAGAACCTTCGAATTCGTTGAAAGTGGTCAATTTGCCCCAGCTATTCGCAAGCGCTTGTTGAAGTCCTTTTCCTGTTACTTTAGTTTTAGTCTTTTTAAGGTAAGCGAGGAAGTCGTCCTTGATTCCGTTTTGAATTTCACGAAGTAAGCGTGTATCTGCTTCTGTGATAGCGCGTGACGCACCGTGGCGAGCGATCGCTTCCGCTGATACAGCGCGGCGTTTCTTAAACCATTCTACGGTGTATTCTTGGTCTTTAGCGCGTGTCATTTTAGATAGTGGAATTGTTTCACCTTCAGCGGTTTTAGTTGTGTCAACGTCTGCGGTCCATTTGTAAGTTTGGATCTTTAGGTCGTTTGTCAATTCTTGACGGCGAGTTACTCCCAAAAGACGAAGTAAGTCGTTAATGTTTTTAGAAAATTTGTTGACAAAATCAATGGACTTGATTTCGCCCAAGTCTGTCATGGTTGTTAGTTTTGCTTCAGCCATATTTTAATAGCCCTTTCTAATTTTTAAATAGTCCAATGTTTGCAGCGATCATTGCTTGACGTTCTTCGTCGTTCTCAATAGCCATGATCTCCGCTTTAGTCATAGATACTGGGCCCGTACCCTTGCGAGGCGCTTTCTGGGTCAAACGTTCATCGACGCGGGCTTCTACCGCCTTATCAAAGATTTTTCGCAACGTGCCGATCTTCTCTTTTGTGGCTTCGGCTGTTTCATCAATCACAAAGTCGATAAACTCGCCCGGAAGCCCTTCTTCGCTCAATAGCGTTTGAGTGGCCACGCGCATTTCTTTAATTGCAAGAGCTCGCTCGCGTTCTTCGATCGCTTGGATCCGTTTCGCTTCCTCTTCTTTCGCGCGTTCGTCTTTGGTCAGCTTTGCGAGGCGTTCGCCTTCGCTTTTGGCCTTTTCGATTGCTTCAGCTTGCTCTGCTTCCCAGCTTGCACGGGCTTTTGCAATTTCGGCTGCAATTGCTTTTCCAAACTCTGCGCGTGTAAAGGTACGTTCTGCCTTTTCCTGCTTTGTCTCAACTTGTTCTTCTTGAGTGACGTCTTGCTCAATAGCTTCAGTCTCAACTGCTTGTGTATTTTCTGACATGATTTTCCTCCGATGGTTACGCCATCACTCGATATTCTCGCTTTACGTCCGGCGACGAAACAATGCAGCTTTTAACGTCCTCCGCATAGTCTGGACAATAAAAAAAGCGGTCTATTCCCGCTTGTCAAGATACCGGATCACCTCCGATCACTCGTCTTTGTCACCTCGTGACTGTTTAATGCTATTTATGATACCTTCTACCATTCCAGCGATCACGGCCAAACCTGTCACGACTAGAAAGGCAAAGCATAAAAGGCCCGCTGTGTACGATACCATATCCCAGATATTAATCACTCGATTCCTCCTCTCCGATTTCTCCCGCGTCCGGCATGATCGTAGACCGACAATTATAATGGAACGGGGGCATATTAACCCCGACTTGCGCGTCCTCTAGCTTATATAGCTTATCTTCTTGCGCGATTCGTCGGCAAATTTGAGTTGTCCGATCGTCTAGCACGACCAAGATCCGATAGAATTCAAGCCCAGCTTTCTGGTACCGCTTGATAGTGGCCCGATTTATGACGGCCGTCGCGTCAGTCCTTACTAGCGTTTCAGCTCGGGACCGTGCCACGTTGAATTCTTTCCGAATTTCACGGGCCATATCTTGCGGGCTGTCCCCACGAACAAATCCTTGTTTAAATACCTCTCTCAGCTTTTGCGTGAGGCTGTCAGTATTGCCCCAAAGTTGTTCCGAATAATTTCGGCCATTGAAAGGCGTCTTGATAATCTCTTCAAACGCTGGACGGTTGACCGCGCCTGTACGGCCTCCCATAGCCTTTCTGTACGCGTATTCTGCGACGGTGAATAAATACTTCTCGAAGCTCTTATGAAGCGCTCCTGTGAGCACTCCGAGCCTGTGGATAGCTTCCAACTGCAAAGCCTCAATTCTGATCGCTCGAGCTGACGCGTATTGTTGGTTTAATCGCTTCAATAGCTCCGGATCCTTTTCGGCTTGCTCGCGGTATAGCGTCGCATTTTCCACATAATCACTAAGATCCTCACCTCGAAGGCGCTTCGTTGCGTCTTGATAAGTGAGTTCATGATCTTCAGCGTACTTCGTGTAAAAGTCAAACAACGACTTTTGAAGCGTTACAGCTTCATTTCGATAGATCTTTTCTAACTCGGCAAAAAAATCTATATCTTTTCTGTCAACGTACTCAAATATCTCACGGGCGCGTGCTTCCCAGTATTTCTCATGGTTGGTTGTCTTCAGACTCTTCATCTGCCATTACCTCGTCGCCCTGCTCGGCGTTTTGTGCCTCGTCTTGTGGTTTGATCCGTGGGAGCATTTCAAGGGCTTTTTCTGACTCTTCTTTCATACGCTCTAATTCAGCTTCAGCATTGACCCCTGTCACTTGTTCGAGCATTTCGAAGATTGTTTGTTCGCTTACCACGCCATACAGGTTCTTGGCCATGGCCACAATCTCAGCGTCATTCTGTGGAATGTTAGGCGTGAATACAACGCTCGTTTCATTGATAAGGTTGTAATTGTCCGAATCGTTGCCCTTGATCTTCCAGATATTGACCGCAAGCCGTAAACGACGCATAAGGCCTTTTTCAAAAAGTAACTCTTGCTTACCGCGATAGTTATCGGACGCCATCAATTTATACTTCATCGCTTCGCCCGATTGTGTGCCCGCAAAGTTGCTGTCTGTCGTGTCTGGTGTAAAGGTAAACCGCATGATATCTTGAACTAGTCGTTCCTTGTATGCTTCGGCTCCAGCTGTATCGTATGACTTGACAAGATAATTTGCCGATGGTGCCGATCCGCCCGGGATCGGGTTATCATCGAGAATCAAGATCTTCGCTTTCTTAAAGGCTTGAGATACTGCGAGCCGTCCGTTTGGATTGACCCGACCGTCTTCCATGAAGTCTTTATCTTCTACGCCCGTGAACGGGTTCCCAGAAATAACCAAAAGGGCCTCGTTACTGTCTTGCTGAAAGTTTGCAAGCTCTGACTGTGACAAGTCGTAAGCGTCGATAGAGTCCAGTACAGCTTCGAACGCCCCTGTACGGTCTGTATTGTTGCTAAACTCGTTTACTGGTACGCCATTAAAGAAATGCTCGCTTGTATCTTTGAGATGAAGCGTGTCTGTGTCTTGGTTATCGTCCACATACTCATAAATAGCGTTACTGGTATAGACCTTAACAAAATCGCGTTTATGCCCGTTACCGTAACTGATAGAGTAATAGTTGACAGCCATCAAAGAACGTTGCTCATAACTATCGTCATAAATAACAAACGTCTGCTCTGGATCCATACGATAGAGCTTGACCCAGACCGAACCGTCTTCATCTTGGAACGTATTCAGAAGCTCGTAAGCCCGGCCATAGATCGCAAGATCTGTCTTGATCGCGACATTGTGGTCCTTTTCGTTGTTTTGCTTGCTGAACTGGTCAATCTGTTTCTGGATTTCTGCGTTCTCGTTCTTGTATTCAACCGGGTTCCCCAGCATATAGCCTTGTTCAAAAATAGCAATGTATTTCGCCCAGTCGCTTGCGATTCGATTATCTGCGCTGTATGGATCGCTCTTGTCTTCGCGGTACTTGATATTATTATCAGCGAGATAATAGCGCTTGAGTTCTTTCAAACGGTCTAATTGCTTGGATCTGTGTGTCCCGATATAGTTTTTTAGGCGTTCGATCCATTTCTGGCCCTCATATTCGATTGTTTCAAAATCTTCGGCCGTCATGATGAATTGACGATTCGCGTTCTCGTCAAAACGCCGTCCTTTCAAGAATTTCAATTTCTCTTATTCCTCCTAAAAATAATATTGTGCGCTGGTCATACGCTCTTTTACTGTGCTGCTTGTGTCGTAGACGTGTTGCGAATAGATCGCGTATCTTACCGCGTCTAATACGTCGTCATGCTCTTTTACTGGTTCGCCTGATCGCTCATTCCAGACGTATTGATAGATCTCATCTTTGAATTTTGCGACTTTGTTTGAAACGACAAAAAAGCGACCAGCTTTCATCAGCTTGGCCACCTCTTCAATTCCAGATAATACCGACTTATACGCATTAAAGCACTTGAGCCTTTCACGGTTAAACCGTCCGACGTGCTCGGGCCGTGCGCTATCAGCCCAGAAGAATATATCACCGTAGCGCGCCTTGATATCTTTTGCAATATCCACCCAAAAATCAATTTCTTTGTACTGGTGCGCGTGTTCCTCAAGTATGTACACATCGCCGGCCTCAGTTTGGCCCACGACCACAATCGAGCCCCAGTGCTCATACCCCCAGTCGACACCTGCATAGATCTTCGCGAAGTGCTCGGGTTGTTGCGTCGTGTACATATCTTCTTTGAAGTCACGATATACCGCACCTTCACCAATCACCCAACGGCCATATATACCGCGTTCGGTAAACATACCAGACGGAGTTGTCGCGATCAGATTATCAACGTACCGCTGATTTAAGAACGTGTTATCAAAGATTGTAAAATGATTCGCGACGATCTTTTCATCATCTGCCTTGTCGATATAATCGACCTTGAGCCAATGCTTCGGGTGGTCCGGGTTGGTATCACATATAATACGTGCGCCATATCCGGAGCACCGCTTTAAAATTTCATCAAAAACCTCTTTATTTGCGAGCGTGGCCTCGTTTACATAAGCACCAAAGGCTGTCATACCACGAATAGCCTTTAGGCCCGCTATGGACCCCGTAAACGTCGTTACGACGTACACGCCGAATAAGGTAAAGTTGCCGTGGCGGTCAAATTGGAATTCGTGGCCGTAAGCGTCGGTTATCTCGCGTAATATGTTTGTTTGAAGTGTCCCAGACGATACCGCCCCCAGAATGTACATCGGAGTTTGAACCCCGACTTTTGCAGCGTTTTTCTTGACACGTTTCAGCTCCATTAAAAATAGATCGTTGTCGAGCTTGGTTTTCCCGGCCCTTACTGCGCCATGGTTTATCATCATGTACCAATCGCGAGAGATTGAGCGTCGCAAGATCCCGATCTGTTTATCTGTGTACAGTCGATCAAGTGCCATCTTGTATCACTCCTTCCAGCTTCTCGAAATAATCGGCCATGATATCTTCGGACGCCATACCACCTTCAAGAGCTTGCTCGCGTTTCTTGTTCTCAAGTTGCATTGCTTTAACGCGTTCTTTCTGCTCTTTCTTATCGAGAGCGTCTTTCGTGCCCTCATTGCCGTTCATTTTAGCTAGAAGCTCGATTGCTCGCATATCGCCTTTAAGTGCCTTTTGCAAAAGCACCGTCGCAATTGCTGTCTGATTCGTCGCGCTCAAGCCCTTCTCTTCGAGCATTTCTTTTAGTTGCGGACTAAAGACGTCCATCTCCAAAATTTGATTGACTTTCTTTTTTAGGTCCGCTTTTTCTCGTCTGGCCTTGCCCGAGGCGATACCAGCTTTTCGGGCATTTCTTCGGCGTTCTTCGGGTGTTCGTTGCTCGTTTGGTATTAAGTTATCAATCCCGGCCATCGCCTCACTTCCTTACTTTTGATTTATTTACTCGTACTTATACCAGTCAAAATTTTCTTTTTTCATTTTCTCGTATAGACGGGGATTCTGTTTTTTCGAGTAATCTTTTATAATCGCCTTTATTTCCCCTTTTGTTTTTTTATCTAAGTTTTTATAGCCTTTTTTCGTCGCATATTTAGCGATGACAAATTCTTCATTCAATCCAAACGTAGAGCCAAGTTTTGCAGCGTTCTTTTGAAACATTGTCAAAAAACCTTTCGCGCCTCTCGGAACGTTCTTTAATTTATATTCTCTATCACCGAATTTTTTTATTTCGTCGATCCTATTGAATAAAAAAGGCTTCGTTTGTTCTTGTTGTTTTGCTTCAGTTTGTATTGCTTCGGCCTTTACGCCTCCGCCACCAGATTTTTTTCCTTTTCCGGAGCTTGCTCCTCTACCGCCCATGTTTCAACCTCTCTGTTGTTTCATTTTCTAAATAGTGTACTTCGATATCTCCATAATCATACTCAACCGCGCCACCGTACACGATCAATCTTTTCGGCTTCAATAACTCAATCATAACGTCCATACCATCACGCCATATTTCAAATTGTTCTTCGTTCTGTTTGACCCCGATTGTGCTGATCGCAAGTGTAGCGCCTTCCGGCAATCCATCAAAACAAAAAGAAAAGCTATCCGAATACGCCCATGATACCGTAGGAATAACCGTATAGCCGTATCTCTGCATAATCTGCCCAATCAACCGCGAGCGGTACACGTTCCAAACTTGCATAGCGACCGGCATATCGAGATATAAGCTAAAGTCTGGCGTGAGTACGCAATCGAACTCGCCTAGCTTTTCGATATAATATTCTGGCCGTTGCCATATCCTCTCGAACTGATAATCGTCAAGAAAGAAATGTACTCCCGCGCCATGATCTGGCTTGTTTAACACGTAATTAAAGCCTTGCAAGCGTTCCGGGACGTGATCCACTGGATCAAGCACGGGCATTTCAAACCGCCCTTCGGTCTTTGCTGGATCGAATAAGTCGAGATTATATTGATTTATTGTTGTTTCTCTGTGAAATTCTTTCTCTTCCTCTTCCTCTGACTCCTCTGGTTTAAAATCAAAGCCAAGATCCTCTTTTGGCAAGTCAAAGCCAAAATCTGCCATGTCCACACTGAAGATCTCGTCCAGCTCATCTCTTAACATTTCGGTATCAAAGCCCGTGTCCATATTTAGCTTGTTATGTACCAAGATATAGGCTTTCTTTTGATCCTCTGATAAGTGAGACAAGCGAATGACTTCCGCTTCCGTGTACCCGAGTTGCTTGAGCGCTTGCAAGCGTCCGTGGCCTTCGATGATGATATTATTTTCATCAATCGCGATCGGATCATTGTTTCCAAATTCTTGAATCGATTTTTTGATCTTGTCGATCTGCTCTTGCGGGTGCAATTTTGCGTTTCCCTTGTATTCCACCAGATCTTTTATTTTGACTTTTTCGATTTGCATGATGACACCAAAAAAGCCCCGGAGCAGGGCTAAAAAAGAATAGAGTATATAAAGAAATATATCAGATAAGGCAACACCAAGCCTTACCAAAGCGGACGGGTGGAATCGAACCACCGAAACGAAGAATTTTTAAAAAAATATTATAAGGAGTTCCCACGAATGGAAAAGTTTTTTTACGAAAATAAAACGTGCTGTTGTAACTGTTGGCTTGGCCCTGTCGTCCGCTGGAAGATCTCTGTTTCCTTCAATCTTCCGATAATACAATTTTACCACCTTTTTTTTGACACTTTTCCCAACTTTCAGCGACTTTTTAAAAAAATACTTGTATATTTCTTTTCCAACCCTTCAAAAAATGGTTTTATGATATGCCGATAGACTGAATTCTTTGACATAAAGAGCTCGAGTGCCACCCCTTCGACGTTTTTCGTTCGCGTTACATATAGCGCCTTGATTGCCTCCCAACTCGAGGGAGCGCATGAGCTTGTATATTCTGTGATCGCTTCTGCGAGCGTATAGAGTCGAATCAATTCCGGATCATTTTCTTTTAAGATCACGTTTTTAAGGGCTTCTGGCGTGTTAGTTGCTGCCTTGCTCTTAATAAACCAATTCTCGTCGAAATTTTGATAAGGGAAAGTGATCTCTTCGATTCGTTCTTTGATCTCTTTATCGAATGGATATCTTCGAAGTGCGTCGATTAGATATCCGTATCTTGTTTCAATTCTCAAGCTCCCCTCCTTTCTAGCCTCGACTGAGCTTTATACTTCTTTCTCGTAAATGTCAAAGGCGCCTCTCTTGTGATTGTTTCGGAATTCCAACGCTTCGGCTTTTGTTTTAAATTCAAACTCCTCGAATGTCGTCGAATGATTGCAATCCCAGCGCGTCAACTTGTTATACTTTCTCACGATATAGACTTTCACACTATCCCCCAACGCCGTTAATATCGGCGATTTCTTGTAATTCTTGTGCCATACGTGAATTATAGTCATTGTTCAATTTATTGATAATCACGTCTTGCATGACGTTTTTTTCTTCGGCTTTTTCCAGCTCGTTCTTTTGCGTCCGGATTGTTTGCTGTAGCTCGCTGTTGCTCGTTTCAAGCGTCCGTACTCTTGCGTTCAAATTGACGCATACCACGAATAGGACCAAGAATACAAACGCGATATTTGCGCATACTAGTTTTACATTATTCGTCATTTTCTCGTCCTTCTTTCCACATAGCGAGCCCGATCACTGCGAGGCCACCAAGCCATGCAAGAGATAGGAGCCCGAATATAACAGTTAATAAGTCCATTAGTTTTCCTCGTTTTTTCTCTCAAAATACCTTAAAGCAAGCCAAACATCTGATAGGGTTGGCGTGCCTTTGAAAATACCATTCCATTCCATCGAATGAAAATTGAAACCACCTCCAAAATATTCAACACGAAAGTATGGTTCTTTTTGATCTTCATCTCGAAAGATTGAATTTATTTGATTGGTATTTATTATGCGTTCTTCTGAATTGTTTCTGAAAATAACAAACATCACTCAGCCCCTCCATGAAGCACCATCAAAAACTTTACCACCTCTAAAAGGCGATCCCGCAACTAATAAACGTTCAAGGTTTGCTCTTCTTGTTTCCAAAAAGACCTCCTTGAATAATTCCCAAGCTCTGGTTTTAGATAAACGCTTATCATCTTGTTTTTTTAATTTTTCGACCAATCTTTTTCTTGTTTTATTCAGCGACATCACTCCACCTCCTTAACTTCAAACATTTTGCTATTAAATACCTCACCAAAGCCAGCTTCTTCTAATTCTTTGCGGGTGTGGTGCGCATTTACATCTTCAT
>OBVR01000137.1_pt1 | contig 22410 bp, 34 predicted proteins | sample 1476201 | NCBI WGS metagenome assembly OBVR01 (sample SAMEA2580024, study PRJEB22360) | human gut metagenome | biome: human gut; feature: human-associated habitat; material: faeces | place: Denmark | collected 2008/2010 | reverse complement strand
GATCAATTAATACGATACCTGCGTCATAATTGATTATTTGACGTGGTTTGATGGCGTAGATGCACGTTGTGACATGTAGATGATAATTATTATCATTTTGCGGGTCCTTTCCGGCGATCCGACAGGTTACGGGGCGGCGACCTCGCGGGTTTTCGCTATTTATGAAAATTTTCCGGTTTAAGGTGTTTCCGTTCTTCTTCGCCGTAACCTAATGTTTTTATTTAAAACACCCCCTGAAAAGAAAGGAAACGACAGGTGCTGAAAGCGAGCTTTTTGGCCTCTGTCGTTTCCTTTCTCTGTTTTTGTCCGTGGAATGAGCAATGGAAGTCAACAAAAAGCAGCTGGCTGACATTTTCGGTGCGAGTATCCGTACCATTCAGAACTGGCAGGAACAGGGAATGCCCGTTCTGCGAGGCGGTGGCAAGGGTAATGAGGTGCTTTATGACTCTGCCGCCGTCATAAAATGGTATGCCGAAAGGGATGCTGAAATTGAGAACGAAAAGCTGCGCCGGGAGGTTGAAGAACTGCTGCAGGCCAGCGAGACAGATCTCCAGCCAGGGACTATTGAGTACGAACGCCATCGACTTACGCGTGCGCAGGCCGACGCACAGGAGCTGAAAAATGCCAGAGACTCCGCTGAAGTGGTGGAAACCGCATTCTGTACTTTCGTGCTGTCGCGTATCGCAGGTGAAATTGCCAGTATTCTCGACGGGATCCCCCTGTCGGTGCAGCGGCGTTTTCCGGAACTGGAAAACCGACATGTTGATTTCCTGAAACGGGATATCATCAAAGCCATGAACAAAGCAGCCGCGCTGGATGAACTGATACCGGGGTTGCTGAGTGAATATATCGAACAGTCAGGTTAACAGGCTGCGGCATTTTGTCCGCGCCGGGCTTCGCTCACTGTTCAGGCCGGAGCCACAGACCGCCGTTGAATGGGCGGATGCCAATTACTATCTCCCGAAAGAATCCGCATACCAGGAAGGGCGCTGGGAAACACTGCCCTTTCAGCGGGCCATCATGAATGCGATGGGCAGTGACTACATCCGCGAGGTGAATGTGGTGAAGTCTGCCCGTGTTGGTTATTCCAAAATGCTGCTGGGTGTTTATGCCTACTTCATAGAGCATAAGCAGCGCAACACCCTTATCTGGTTGCCGACGGATGGTGATGCCGAGAACTTTATGAAAACCCACGTTGAGCCGACTATCCGTGATATTCCGTCGCTGCTGGCGCTGGCACCGTGGTATGGCAAAAAGCACCGGGATAACACGCTCACCATGAAGCGTTTTACCAATGGGCGTGGCTTCTGGTGCCTGGGCGGTAAAGCGGCAAAAAACTACCGTGAAAAGTCAGTGGATGTGGCGGGTTATGATGAACTTGCTGCCTTTGATGAGGATATTGAACAGGAAGGCTCTCCGACGTTCCTGGGCGATAAGCGTATTGAAGGCTCGGTCTGGCCAAAGTCCATCCGTGGCTCCACGCCCAAAGTGAGAGGCACCTGCCAGATTGAGCGTGCAGCCAGTGAATCCCCGCATTTTATGCGTTTTCATGTTGCCTGCCCGCACTGTGGGGAGGAGCAGTACCTTAAATTTGGCGATAAAGATACGCCGTTTGGCCTCAAATGGACGCCGGATGATCCCTCCAGCGTGTTTTATCTCTGCGAGCATAATGCCTGCGTCATCCGTCAGCAGGAGCTGGACTTTACTGATGCCCGTTATATCTGCGAAAAGACCGGGATCTGGACCCGTGATGGCATTCTCTGGTTTTCGTCATCCGGTGAAGAGATTGAGCCACCGGACAGTGTGACCTTTCACATCTGGACGGCGTACAGCCCGTTCACCACCTGGGTTCAGATTGTCAAAGACTGGATGAAGACGAAAGGGGATACGGGAAAACGTAAAACCTTCGTAAACACCACGCTCGGTGAGACGTGGGAGGCGAAAATTGGCGAACGTCCGGATGCTGAAGTGATGGCAGAGCGGAAAGAGCATTATTCAGCGCCCGTTCCTGACCGTGTGGCTTACCTGACCGCCGGTATCGACTCCCAGCTGGACCGCTACGAAATGCGCGTATGGGGATGGGGGCCGGGTGAGGAAAGCTGGCTGATTGACCGGCAGATTATTATGGGCCGCCACGACGATGAACAGACGCTGCTGCGTGTGGATGAGGCCATCAATAAAACCTATACCCGCCGGAATGGTGCAGAAATGTCGATATCCCGTATCTGCTGGGATACTGGCGGGATTGACCCGACCATTGTGTATGAACGCTCGAAAAAACATGGGCTGTTCCGGGTGATCCCCATTAAAGGGGCATCCGTCTACGGAAAGCCGGTGGCCAGCATGCCACGTAAGCGAAACAAAAACGGGGTTTACCTTACCGAAATCGGTACGGATACCGCGAAAGAGCAGATTTATAACCGCTTCACACTGACGCCGGAAGGGGATGAACCGCTTCCCGGTGCCGTTCACTTCCCGAATAACCCGGATATTTTTGATCTGACCGAAGCGCAGCAGCTGACGGCTGAAGAGCAGGTCGAAAAATGGGTGGATGGCAGGAAAAAAATACTGTGGGACAGCAAAAAGCGACGCAATGAGGCGCTCGACTGCTTCGTTTATGCGCTGGCGGCGCTGCGCATCAGTATTTCCCGCTGGCAGCTGGATCTCAGTGCGCTGCTGGCGAGCCTGCAGGAAGAGGATGGTGCAGCAACCAACAAGAAAACACTGGCAGATTACGCCCGTGCCTTATCCGGAGAGGATGAATGACGCGACAGGAAGAACTTGCCGCTGCCCGTGCGGCACTGCATGACCTGATGACAGGTAAACGGGTGGCAACAGTACAGAAAGACGGACGAAGGGTGAAGTTTACGGCCACTTCCGTGTCTGACCTGAAAAAATATATTGCAGAGCTGGAAGTGCAGACCGGCATGACACAGCGACGCAGGGGACCTGCAGGATTTTATGTATGAAAACGCCCACCATTCCCACCCTACTGGGACCGGACGGCATGACATCGCTGCGCGAATATGCCGGTTATCACGGCGGTGGCAGCGGATTTGGTGGGCAGTTGCGGGCGTGGAATCCACCGAGTGAAAGTGTGGATGCAGCCCTGCTGCCCAACTTTACCCGTGGCAATGCCCGCGCGGACGATCTGGTACGCAATAACGGCTATGCTGCCAACGCCATCCAGCTGCATCAGGATCATATCGTCGGGTCTTTTTTCCGGCTCAGTCATCGCCCAAGCTGGCGCTATCTGGGCATCGGGGAGGAAGAAGCCCGTGCCTTTTCCCGCGAGGTTGAAGCGGCATGGAAAGAGTTTGCCGAGGACGACTGTTGCTGCATTGACGTTGAGCGAAAACGCACGTTCACCATGATGATTCGGGAAGGTGTGGCCATGCATGCCTTTAACGGTGAACTGTTCGTTCAGGCCACCTGAGATACCAGCCCGTCGCGACTGTTCCGGACACAGTTCCGGATGGTCAGTCCGAAGCGTATCAGCAACCCGAACAATACCGGCGACAGCCGGAACTGCCGTGCCGGTGTGCAGATTAATGACAGCGGCGCGGCGCTGGGATATTACGTCAGCGAGGACGGCTATCCTGGCTGGATGCCGCAGAAATGGACATGGATACCCCGTGAGTTACCCGGCGGGCGCGCCTCGTTCATTCACGTTTTTGAACCCGTGGAGGACGGACAGACCCGCGGTGCAAATGTGTTTTACAGCGTGATGGAGCAGATGAAGATGCTCGACACGCTGCAGAACACGCAGCTGCAGAGCGCCATTGTGAAGGCGATGTATGCCGCCACCATTGAGAGTGAGCTGGATACGCAGTCAGCGATGGATTTTATTCTGGGTGCGAACAGTCAGGAGCAGCGGGAAAGGCTGACGGGCTGGATTGGTGAAATTGCCGCGTATTACGCCGCAGCACCGGTCCGTCTGGGAGGCGCAAAAGTGCCGCACCTGATGCCGGGTGACTCACTGAACCTGCAGACGGCTCAGGACACGGATAACGGCTACTCCGTGTTTGAGCAGTCACTGCTGCGGTATATCGCTGCCGGACTGGGTGTCTCGTATGAGCAGCTTTCCCGGAATTACGCCCAGATGAGCTACTCCACGGCACGGGCCAGCGCGAACGAGTCGTGGGCGCACTTTATGGGGCGGCGAAAATTCGTCGCATCCCGTCAGGCGAGCCAGATGTTTCTGTGCTGGCTGGAAGAGGCCATCGTTCGCCGCGTGGTGACGTTACCTTCAAAAGCGCGCTTCAGTTTTCAGGAAGCCCGCAGTGCCTGGGGGAACTGCGACTGGATAGGCTCCGGTCGTATGGCCATCGATGGTCTGAAAGAAGTTCAGGAAGCGGTGATGCTGATAGAAGCCGGACTGAGCACCTACGAGAAAGAGTGCGCAAAACGCGGCGACGACTATCAGGAAATTTTTGCCCAGCAGGTCCGTGAAACGATGGAGCGCCGCGCGGCCGGTCTTAAACCGCCCGCCTGGGCGGCTGCGGCATTTGAATCCGGGCTGCGACAATCAACAGAGGAGGAGGAGAGTGACAGCAGAGCTGCGTAATCTCCCGCATATTGCCAGCATGGCCTTTAATGAGCCGCTGATGCTTGAACCCGCCTATGCGCGGGTTTTCTTTTGTGCGCTTGCAGGCCAGCTTGGGATCAGCCGCCTGACGGATGCGGTGTCCGGCGACAGCCTGACTGCCCAGGAGGCACTCGCGACGCTGGCATTATCCGGTGATGATGACGGACCACGACAGGCCCGCAGTTATCAGGTCATGAACGGCATCGCCGTGCTGCCGGTGTCCGGCACGCTGGTCAGCCGGACGCGGGCGCTGCAGCCGTACTCGGGGATGACCGGTTACAACGGCATTATCGCCCGTCTGCAACAGGCCGCCAGCGACCCGATGGTGGACGGCATTCTGCTCGATATGGACACGCCAGGCGGAATGGTGGCGGGGGCATTTGACTGCGCTGACATCATCGCCCGTGTGCGTGACATAAAACCGGTATGGGCGCTGGCCAACGACATGAACTGCAGTGCAGGTCAGCTGCTTGCCAGTGCCGCCTCCCGGCGTCTGGTCACGCAGACCGCCCGGACAGGCTCCATCGGCGTCATGATGGCTCACAGTAATTACGGTGCTGCCCTGGAGAAACAGGGCGTGGAAATCACGCTGATTTACAGCGGCAGCCATAAGGTGGATGGCACTCCTTACAGCCATCTTCCGGATGACGTCCGGGAGACACTGCAGTCCCGGATGGACGCAACCCGCCGGATGTTTGCGCAGAAGGTGTCGGCATATACCGGCCTGTCTGTGCAGGCTGTGCTGGATACCGAGGCTGCAGTGTACAGCGGTCAGGAGGCCATTGATGCCGGACTGGCTGATGAACTTGTTAACAGCACCGATGCGATCACCGTCATGCGTGATGCACTGGATGCACATAAATCCCGTCTCTCAGGAGGGCGAATGACCAAAGAGACTCAATCAACAACTGTTTCAGCCACTGCTTCGCAGGCTGACGTTACTGAGGTGGTGCCAGCGACGGAGGGCGAAAACGCCAGCGCGGCGCAGCCGGACGTGAACGCGCAGATCACTGCAGCGGTTGCGGCAGAAAACAGCCGCATTATGGGGATCCTCAACTGTGAGGAGGCTCACGGACGCGAAGAACAGGCGCGCGTTCTGGCAGAAACCCCCGGTATGACCGTGGAAACGGCCCGCCGCATTCTGGCCGCAGCACCACAGAGTGCACAGGCGCGCAGTGACACTGCGCTGGATCGTCTGATGCAGGGTGCACCGGCACCGCTGGCTGCAGGTAACCCGGCATCTGATGCCGTTAACGATTTGCTGAACACACCAGTGTAAGGGATGTTTATGACGAGCAAAGAAACCTTTACCCATTACCAGCCGCTGGGCAACAGTGACCCGGCTCATACCGCAACCGCGCCAGGCGGATTGAGTGCGAAAGCGCCTGCAATGACCCCGCTGATGCTGGACACCTCCACCCGTAAGCTGGTTGCGTGGGATGGCACCACCGACGGTGCTGCCGTTGGCATTCTTGCTGTTGCTGCTGACCAGACCAGCACCACGCTGACGTTCTACAAGTCCGGCACGTTCCGTTATGAGGATGTGCTCTGGCCGGAGGCTGCCAGCGACGAGACGAAAAAACGGACCGCGTTTGCCGGAACGGCAATCAGCATCGTTTAACCTTACCCTTCATCACTAAAGGCCGCCTGTGCGGCTTTTTTTACGGGATTTTTTTATGTCGATGTACACAACCGCCCAGCTGCTGGCGGCAAATGAGCAGAAATTTAAGTTTGATCCGCTGTTTCTGCGTCTCTTTTTCCGTGAGAGCTATCCCTTCACCACGGAGAAAGTCTATCTCTCACAAATTCCGGGGCTGGTAAACATGGCGCTGTACGTTTCGCCGATTGTTTCCGGTGAGGTTATCCGCTCCCGTGGCGGCTCCACCTCTGAATTTACGCCGGGATATGTCAAGCCGAAGCACTTAGCATGGCTTTCTGAGGCTTTCGTGTAGTTGCTGGTTTTTACACTTAATCTTTTGATAATAAAGAATAAGTTTATCTGGTGCTTTCACTGAATTTTCCTCGTTATCTGTGTGTTGCAATCATCTCTGTATTGCAGCTTGTATTGCTTTTTGGGGCTAAAAATGGCTGGCGAGAACAAACTGAGCGACAAAGCGCTTAAAGGATATCTGGGGAAACCCAGAGAAAAGCAGATCACCATTGCTGATGGAAAGGGGCTTTCTATTCGTGTGAGTACTAAAGGGGCTGTGAGCTTTGTTTTCTTCTACAGGTTAGCAGGTGGCCGGGCTGCTCCGGTCTGGCTAACGTTGGGTAAATATCCTGATATGTCACTCAAACAGGCAAGGGAAAAGCGCGACGAGTGCCGTGGTTGGTTGGCTGACAAACGTGATCCGCGTATCCAGATTAAGATTCAGGCTGAAGAACGCTTAAAGCCGGTCACTGTGGAGGATGCACTAAATTACTGGTATGAAAATTACTGTAAGGTGCGTCGTAAAACTCATGCTGTAACGCTTGGCAGATTTCGAAAGCATATCTTTCCCTATATCGGTCATTTGCCCGTAAATGACACTCACCTATATGAATGGCTGGACTGTTTTGACCGAATTAAACGTAATGCACCAGTTATGGCGGCGTATGTTTTTTCTGACACTAAATTAGCTCTTCGTTTTTGTCGGGTACGCCAGTACGCGACGTGTGATGCTTTAAAGGATTTGCGCATGAGTGATGTGGGGCAGATTGCAGGTAAGCGGGATCGGGTTCTGGATGAAGCCGAACTCGGCCAGCTCTGGAAGGCAATTTTTGTCGAGCCTGATTTAAAACTAATGTCTGAATACACGCGAAAAATGTTTGTGCTTTGTACAGTATTTGGATGTCGAATGAGTGAAGCCCGATTATCAGAATGGAGCGAATGGGATCTCGAAAGTTGGGTTTGGACTGTACCAAAAGATCACTCAAAAACTGGTGTTGAAATCGTCAGACCAGTACCTGAAATTCTACGACAGTGGGTAACGGATGTTCACGAAGAGACAAAACATACTGGTTATGTGCTGGGAAGTCTGCGAATTAGAGAAAGCGTAAGCAAGATTGGGGGGAAAATCGGTAAACGTTTGGGCCATGAAAAACAATGGTCACTACACGACCTTAGAAGAACGCTATCTACTCATCTAAGTGATCTCGGTGTTGAATTTTATGTAGTAGAACAACTGTTAGGCCATGCGCTACCTGGCGTGGCAGGTGTTTACAACCGGAGTAAGTTTATGGCTAAAAAACTGGATGCTCTGGAACTCTGGACTACATATCTCAATAGCATCGCAGGTGCTGATTCAAAAGTGACAATCCTCAAACAAAAGGTTGGTTAACATGAAAAAAATGGCAATTGTTGATAAAAAGGGTCTGGAGTACATTCCTAACATTGACCGAATGATCCGTGAGAAAGAATGTCGGGAGCTAACCACTCTTGCGAACAGCACACGCTGGAAGCTGGAGAAGGAAGGAAAATTTCCTAAGCGGATCAAGATTGGTTCCACTGCTGTTGCATATCGTCTTTCAGAAGTGCAGGCATGGATTCGAGGTGAGTGGGTAGTTTAAATTATCTCAGAATAAAATATTATGAATTACTGATTTGAGAATTTGTACTCAAATCAGTAATAACATTCTTTATAAGAGATTAAATCCAAATAAAGAGTAATCATATACCGGGGTGCATTGCATTCCACTGAATATGCTGATGTTTTTTTCTGTTTCTATCCTTTTTTCAATAAGTTGTTGTATATTTTTACAGTACAATTTGTGTGTGATGTTATTATCGTAAGCCTGATATAGCAACGTCAATGTTGACGCTAGGAAACATACAGATAAAATTAAAGTAACATATGCGGTTTTTTTATTTTTTGTCCATGATCTATTTGTTTGTGAAATATAAAGAATTCTGAGGTGGATAATGGTGAGAGACAATAGCAGGCCACTCAATAAAATAAGTATTGGGTTTGCGTATTTTATTAATGGTTGAGAGCAAAAAACTATTATAGCTCCTGTGACTGCGTATGAGAAAAAGGAGTGATTAAACTTCTTACTCCTTCTCTCAAGTATTTTAATTTCATCTTGTGTGGGGGTTTTAGATGCCTCTAATATAAGTTTATTGAATGTTTCTGTTATCTTGTTTTTTGTGTTTGTGGCTATTTTTTTTAGATTCATAGCATTCTAACTCCCTTAACTTATTTATTACTTTCTCTTTATGATAAGAGAGGGGAATGACTTGGTAAAGTGATTTGTCATTAATAATGATAATCCTTGCGATAAATATTTCTGCAAGTTATTTATCTGTTTGTTGCTATCTTGTTAAGCGTTGGGTGTGGTTTATGTTTGGAGCGACTTTATTTAATCGTGATTTTATGGATTTATATTTATATCCTGTAAGATAAGCGCATGTTAGTTCAGGAGTAGTGTCAGATAAAATTATTCGGAGTAGAACTACCTTTTCTGTTTATTGCCAGTATTTACATAGCAATGCGCCGTAGTTACTCACATCACGGCGCTGATACTAATTATTCAGATTCTTTGGCTTTACGCCGCTGGAGTTCTTCACGAGCGACGGCTACGAGTTGCCCGATTTCCTCCGCTGCCTTGATGCCGATTTGTTCGACCTTAGCTAAGGCATCCAGTGAAGACACGAGGGGATTTTCTCCGCTTCCTTCTGCCTGGCGGCGGGCGATCTCACCGCGCATGGCGGTTACTATGAATCCGGCGTTGCTCTCGCCGTCCAGTTTTACGGATTCCATGCCCTCCATAACATCGTGGGGAACCCTGATCGTTGTCATTTGCGATTTTGCATTTTTGTATACAGACATAGTTAATCACCAATTTGTTATGTGTATATCACTATACACAAAAGTGATATATAAAAACACTTGCAATGTATATCACCACAATATAATGTATATCTCACATTATGGTCGCTATGTATCTCACAATGATCGATTCATAAAAACGACGAAACCCGGCAGTGCGCGAACACTAACCGGGCTTCTAACCAAACCGTTAAACGAGGTAACGATTATGGCTGGAACACAGCATACCCAAACTCACCCTAAATTTATATACACCTTTCTGGCACTACACCACGACCGCATGGCAGATGGAGCAACTACGGTACATGTAGCCGCTGACACGCTGGTTGATGCCCGCAAGATGGTTAAGGAGATGGGCTATACTGCGGCTTTCTGGAAAGGGCGTGAAGAAAACACGCTGTTTATTCAGAAATGCGAAAACAATTTCATCTGGCGTTTTATCGCCCTGAGTACGGCACAACCGCGCGTGATTCACATCGTGGCCACCAGCGAACAGGAAGCCCGCCAGCAATCCCCGGCTGGTTGCGTGAGGGTATTCGCCGCCCGTATTCGTCAGGAGGTATGCCGTGCTTAAAACCTTCCGTGTATTTGCCCGAGCGGTTAACCCACGAGGCCACACAATTGGTATCACTCAGAACGTGAAGGCTGTTAATGTTCAGACGGCTATTGCTGTGGTGAGAAGCGAATCATCAGAATATGGCTTATCACAAGTCATTATTTCAGCAGTGTATGAATTAAAAGAGGTGCATTAATGCAGGAAATTACATTACACGAAGCCGCTGAACGTGCGCACCAGACAGAAATTATTTGCCGCCTTCTTGAGGTATACCCGAACAAAATTACAGATGCTGATATATCCGCACTGGCGAGCCTACTGGCGCGTCTTTCGGGAAGTGTCGCTAGTTTTTTGATTGAGGAAGAAAGTAAGCTGGTGGGGGATTAAATGAATACAGAACGGGAAGTCTTTTTTAAATTGTTAGCATGTGCAGAAAGTTCATTAACTTTAAATAATTCAGCAAAAGCAATATTAAATATGTGGCTTGATTGCATAAATGACAATGAAGATGCAAATATTGCTTATGGCCTGTTGTCACTTATTGATGAAGCAGCAGAAAAACTCAATGACGCAATAAATAGTGCCCTGTTATCAAATAAGTCGAGTTAAGTCGAGGAATAAATAATATGGAAATGAAAAATTCTGGCTTTATTGCCAGCGGCCCCGCTCGGCCTGAATTTATGAACGGCGATATTTACCGCGATAAATACGGCGGCACGGTAACGATTAAAGGCGTGGCAGAACGGCGCATCACTTACCGCCGTGAGGGGTATAGCTATGACTGCGTGATGCCTGTTTATCAGTTCCGGCGTGATTTTTCCCTGGTATATGCCGCACCTCGCAGTAAGCCCACCAGCAGGGAAAAAGCGCGGGGAAACATCCAGAAAATGAAAAGCATGATTAACGCATTCAGGGGCAAAAAATGAAACTGGCACCGAACTTAAAAAAACAGCCACGCGACAGACTGACAGAGGTAATCATCTTTGCAGGTAGTGATGCGTGGAGCCATGCGAAAGAGTGGCAGGAATGGGCGGGTAAACATATTGCCGCCGACGATGTGCCGCCTGTCGTGCTGGCTGATTAGCAACTGAAAAACATCATCGATTACCGGATCATTGATGAAGATCGTCAGTGTGTGCGTGTTTACCGCGCAGGACATATCACAGAGCACAGCATGACGCAGATTGTTACGTTACTGGCTGTGGCTGGAGTGAAGACCGTACACGAATACGCGGGGATTACTGACACCAGCCCCGTGGATTTATCCGACCAGTTGCCGCGACTCAAAGAGGAATGCGAGCGTGGGGAAAGTCTGGTGCTTAATCTTCCGACGAAGCAAAAGGCGCAACTTTCACAGATGGCAGACAGTGAACGTGCACAACTACTTGCCGATCGCTTTGATGGTGTGTGTGTTCATGCAGAAAGTGAAATCGTCCACGTATGGCGCGGCGGGGTATGGTGTCCGGTCAGCACAATGGAGCTGAGCCGCGAAATGGTGGCGATCTATTCAGAGCACAGGGCCACGTTCAGCAAACGTGTAATCAATAACGCCGTGGAAGCGTTAAAAGTTATTGCCGACCCCATGGGGGAGCCGTCCGGTGATTTACTACCGTTCACTAATGGTGTGCTTAACCTGAAAACGGGGGATTTTTCTCCGCACTTACCGGAGCACTGGAGCACCACGCACAATGGCATTGAGTACACGCCACCAGTAGCAGGGGAAAACATCCGCGATAATGCGCCAAATTTCCATAAATGGCTTGAACATGCTGCAGGAAAAGACCCGCGCAAGATGATGCGTATATGTGCCGCGTTATACATGATTATGGCGAACCGCTACGACTGGCAGATGTTCATTGAGGCCACCGGAGACGGGGGAAGCGGTAAGAGTACATTTACCCATATTGCCACCCTGCTTGCTGGCAAACAGAACACCGTAAGCGCAGAGATGACATCACTCGATGATGCAGGAGGGCGCGCGCAGGTTGTCGGGAGTCGTCTTATCGTCCTTGCCGATCAGCTGAAATATACGGGGGAAGGCACGGGCATCAAGAAAATCACGGGAGGCGATCCCGTTGAAATTAACCCGAAATATGAGAAGCGATTCACGACGATAATAAGGGCGGTGGTACTGGCAACCAATAACGACCCGATGATCTTTACCGAACGGGCCGGAGGTGTGTCACGCCGTCGGGTGATTTTCCGGTTCGACAACATTGTAAGGGAGGACGAAAAAGACAAGGAATTACCGGAAAAGATAGCGGCAGAAATCCCCGTAATTATCCGCCGCTTGCTGGCTAATTTTGCTGACCCTGAAAAGGCACGGGCTTTATTACTGGAACAGCGTGACGGTGATGAAGCTCTGGCAATAAAGCAGCAAACGGATCCGGTTGTTGAGCTTTGCGCGGCGCTGGAGTTTCTGGAGGAAGCTCGTGGGCTAATGATGGGCGGTGGTGGTGACACCGTGAAGTACACGACCAGAAACAGCCTTTACCGTGTCTATATGGCCTTCATGGCATATACAGGAAAGGGGAAATGTTTGAGCGTGAATGAGTTCGGAAAGGCTATGAGGTCAGCGGCGAAAGTTTACGGATATGAATATATTACGCGAAAAGTTAAGGGAGTCACGCAGACCAACGCAACGACTACTGATGATTGCGATGCGTTTTTATAAAAAATGGCAATGGTTATCTACCTTGTCTACCTGACTGAAATAAAATACTTTTATTTCAATGTATTAATGCAGGTAGATAACTATTTTTCACTGTCTACCTGTTATCTACCTTATCTACCCATTTTTGTAGACAGGTAAGGAGACGGGTAGAGATGAGGTAGACAGCTATTTGGGGCTGTCTACCTCCCTGAAACCCGCGCCATTACTGGCCTGATAACTAATCAGGTAGACAAGGTAGACAAGGTGGTGGTGCACAAAAAACTTTTTAAACGAGGGGGTAAAAATAAAAATGCACACATCAGGAAAACTGAACAAACATATAAAGCCACATTACCGCGCCCTTGATATGGCTGAACACTGGCTAAGGGTGGCGATTAAGGCAATAGACCGCAACGCCGGGGAAGGATACGCGAAAGCACATCCCGAACTGATAAGCGCATTCATGACAACGGCGGCTGCAAACTTTGCCACGCTGACCGAACGGGAGATTGCCGAAGCGGAGGAAGTGACAACCATCAATATTAAGTCCTGAGAGCAGGCAGCATGACGGCGCAAATAGCAGCTTACGGGCGGCTGGTGGACGACCCACAGGTAAAACATACCAGCAAGGGAACACCCATGACACTGGCACGGATGGCGGTATCTTTGCCATGCAGCCAGGCAGATGACGGAACGGCGACGATGTGGTTATCTGTGCTGGCGTTTGGCAGACAAGCCGACGCGCTGGCAAAGCATCACAAAGGCGAACTCCTGAGCGTGGCGGGTAATATGCAGGTGAGCCAGTGGAGCGGACAGAACGGGGAAACGCGGCAGGGCTGGCAGGTTATCGCAGACAGCGTAATCAGTGCCAGAACGGTGCGACCGGGCGGCAAAAAAGGTCAACAGGGGCAGGCTACTGATGCACTGAACAGAGCAAAACAACAGGCAGATCAGCAAGGAAGCCATCCACCAGTGGGAGATAATGAGCAATGGGGAGATGATATTCCGTTTTAAATATTGCCAATAAAAAAGGCCGGAAAAAATATATTTTCCGGCATGCTACATAAATCCCGACCAAAGGGAGTGAAGATATTAACACTAATTATCCGCGCTGAAGTTGTCATCCCAAAACTTTATACAACATTGCACTCGGTTGCATGTGTTAGCATGACAAATATCGGTGATAGCATATATCCACAATTATTTTTAATGAATGTAAAGAGGATGAGTATGGTTGATTTATATTCGCCTGCCCAGCTTGTGCAGGTGGCTAATGCAGAAGAGGTGCAAAAAAAATTAAATGCATTGTTTACCAGTTTGTTTTTCACTCGCTCGGTAATGTTTGAATCAAGAGACATTATTCTTGATACAATCGACGATCCAAATATCCCAATTGCAGCGTTTTGTTCTCCTATGGTGGGTAGTAAAGTTTCACGTGACGAAGGGTACGAATCAAAGACAATTCGTCCAGGCTATATGAAGCCGAAAAGCAGCATTGATCCAAATAAGTTAGCTGTGCGCCCTGCTGGTGTATCACCTGAGCAATACAATGCTTTTGGAGCGCGTAATATTAAAGTTAAACAGGCGATTGTAAATCAGGCTAAAGCTATTCGTGCACGTATTGAATGGCTTGCCGTTCAGGCAATCACAACGGGGAAAAATATCATTGAGGGCGATGGCATTGAACGCTATGAACTGGACTGGAATATAAAACCACAAAATATTATCACGCAGTCCGGCGGTGCTGAGTGGTCAGGTAAGGATAAAGAAACTTTTGATCCAAATGATGATATTGAGAGCTACGCAGAATTTAGTGAGGGCGTCACTAATATCATCATTATGGGCGGTAATGTATGGAAGAAATACCGTTCATTCAGAGCGATAAAAGAGGCTCTGGATACCCGTCGTGGTTCTAATTCCGAACTGGAAACGGCCCTTAAAGACCTTGGTGATTCGGTGAGTTTTAAAGGGTATATGGGCGATGTTGCGATTGTTGTATACAGCGGGCGTTATACCGACGAGGACGGAACTGAAAAACATTTCCTTGATCCTGATTTGATGGTGCTTGGCAATACGGCTCTTCAGGGGATTGTCGCCTATGGCGGTATTCAGGATCCGGAGCTAATCCGAATGGGGCTGACTAAAGCCGAACTTGCACCGAAAAACTATATTGTGCCTGGTGATCCGGCTATTGAATATGTGCAGACACATTCAGCACCACAGCCAATACCGGCCCGCATCAATCGTTTTGTTACCGTTCGCATTGGCTAAGGGGGAGCAATGGCTACTCATTACACTGAACTCATGGCTGGCACTGAAGCACTGGTGACTACGCTGGGGATATTTTCAGCTAATAAAGGGGTAATTCCTGCATTTACGCCACTGATGCAGGAAGATGCAACAGGTGCACTGGTGGTATGGGATGGTTCGAGCGTAGGTAAAGCGGTTTATGTTTCCGCTGTACAAATCGACACCGCGAAAAAAACACAGGCTCAGGTCTATAAGACAGGTGTCTTAAATGTTGATGCTCTGAACTGGCCTGAGTCTGTAAAAGAACTGTCAGTAAAGATTGCAGCGTTTGTTGGCTCAGGTATTTCTGTTCAGCCGCTGGCTCGTGTGTAAAGGGGGATACAATGCAGAATCATTACAATGACCTTAAGCCAATTGCCGAAATGATGTATCCGGATCCAGCAGTAGAGGAATTAAAGGCTATTGCTGACAAAATGCGTTTAAGCGAGCGTCTTGTTGATATGAATCAGGTGATGGAACTTACAACCCTGAGTCGTCGTACACTGCTAAACCTTGAAGCACGTGGAGAGTTCCCCGAACGCGTGCAGGTTACGGAAGGGCGTAAGGCCTGGTATTTAAGCGAAGTGATCGACTGGATAAACAATATTCCGCGCGCTTCTGAATATTGCCGCGTACCTGTCCCAAAAAAGCCAGATGCGGCGCTATGCCTCAAGATTGAGCGTGTACGCCGCAATGCGCGGGATGGTCGCTATAAGCTGATTGGTTGATGAAATTAGGGCCCGTTCTGGCTGGCGGGTCCTTTCCGGCGATCCAGAACGTTACGGGGCGGCGACCTCGCGGGTTTTCGCTATTTATGAGCATTTTTAGGGGACTGGTGGTGGTTTTGTTGTTCGCTATATCTGTATGAATAATAAGAGAAAAACACAATCAACACACCAACCTGAAACAGTAATTAAGTTGTGGTATCAATGAAATTGCACCTGATGAACAAAAAAAACATGGCAAAAAGTTGCCGTGTAAGCGCCACTGCGTTCGATAAGTGGGGAGTGATTCCCGTCGAGCGTAAGGGCCGCGAGGCGTTTTATGATGTCGCCAGTGTAATAGATAATCGGGTTAACAATGCAATCAGCCAGATTACAAACGAAACGGGCGAGATTGATGATGATGAACTCCTACGAGTCAGGATCAGATTGCTGACAGCACAGGCAGAGGCGCAGGAGCTTAAAAACGAGCGCGAACGCGGCGACGTTATTGATACAGCGTTTTGTATATACGTGCTTTCAAAACTGGCGAGTCAGATTTCTTCAATCATGGACAGCCTGCCGCTTGCCATGACAAGGAAGTTTCCCGACATGAAGCCGTCTATGCTGGATGGACTGAAAAAAGAAGTTATCAGAGCCTGTAACGCATGCGCAAAACTTGACGAAAACATACCGCTGATGCTGTCCGATTATCTGATGGAAACTGCCGGAAACGTACCGGATAAGTTGCAGCTGAATAAAGATAAGTAACGTAGTACGCTATGACTGAATCCGAAATACTGCGATTAATCCGCCGTGCTTGTGGAATCAGCAAGCAGCATGACGAACAGGCCACGCAGCCGGACAGCGTGATCGCCGAAAATTACGCGCGTGTTGTTGCTGATGTGATGCGCCGTGATGGTATTGAGCTTAACGGCGTGGATATGCGCGACATACGGATCAGATTCCTTGAGTTGCTGGCATACCGTCGCCGTTCTCAACAACGAAGGGAGAGCGCGAAAAACACTTATCAGTGGAAGAAGCCGGAACGGTTGCGGCGGTAGATTCCTGATATTCAGGAAAACCACGAATCCGGGGGTTTTACTGGCGCGGTGTACACGGTGGAACGTATAGCGTTACCTGACTTATTGCATTGTAAAAAGTTGAAAGGCACGGCCTGTAAGATGGGATGTTGTGAGTAGTTTAAAGCTACCCGCAAATTCTTTCGTTGTGCTGGCACAGGCGGTTAAACCGTCGGTAACTGGATAATCCCCACTGGGGGAAAAGCTGGCTACATCCCTCACATCTGAGGACTGATAACGCAAAATTGCGTTGGCTGGCAGAGTGCAAATTTGCACGATGGCCTAACCCATTGATTCTTTCGAAAACCCCCATTGGGGGAGAACGGGGGAATAAACCTGACTCATTGATTTTTCCACAATCCTTAATTTGAGGAAGCTGGATAGTTGCACTACCCAAAAAGTGCAGTACCCACATAGCTGCTTAATAGCGTTTATTTTTTCCGCACACCTCAAATCTGAGAAGGCCGGAATGATGACATGGCAGGATTATGATTCCTTGATTTCAAGGAGTCCTCCAGTGTGAAAATGAAATTATCTGGGCTGGTGGGTGAGTTGCTGATCTGCAACTCGGCTATGAAACTTAATAATCGAACAGCATGTAAATTCATTTCTGTGTATTGCAGCATGTATTGCAACATAGTCATTCTGGTAGAGATTATGCTCTATTTTTCCTCTTATATCATTCACATACTTACGTCATTGACTCATGTAGCCGAAGCATGAGGTGAATCCGCAGATGACCCTGCGTCGCCTGCCGGATGAAGATCCGCAGAATCTGGCGGACCCGGCTTACCGCCGCCGTCGCATCATTATGCAGAACATGCGTGACGAAGAGCTGGCCATTGCCCAGGTCGAAGAGATGCAGGCAGTTTCTGCCGTGCTTAAGGGCAAATACACCATGACCGGTGAAGCTTTCGATCCGGTTGAGGTGGATATGGGCCGCAGTGCGGCCAACAACATCACGCAGTCCGGCGGCACGGAGTGGAGCAAGCGTGACAAGTCCACGTATGACCCGACCGACGATATCGAAGCCTACGCGCTGAACGCCAGCAGAGTGGTGAATATCATCGTGTTTGATCCGAAAGGCTGGGCGCTGTTCCGTTCCTTCAAAGCCGTCAAGGAGAAGCTGGATACTCGTCGCGGCTCTCATTCCGAGCTGGAGACAGCGGTGAAAGACCTGGGCAAAGCGGTGTCCTACAAGGGGATGTATGGCGATGTGGCCATCGTCGTGTATTCCGGACAGTACGTGGAAAACGGCGTCAAAAAGAACTTCCTGCCGGACAACACGATGGTGCTGGGGAACACTCAGGCACGCGGTCTGCGCACCTATGGCTGCATTCAGGATGCGGACGCACAGCGCGAAGGCATTAACGCCTCTGCCCGTTACCCGAAAAACTGGGTGACCACCGGCGATCCGGCGCGTGAGTTCACCATGATTCAGTCAGCACCGCTGATGCTGCTGGCTGATCCTGATGAGTTCGTGTCTGTACAACTGGCGTAATCATGGCCCTTCGGGGCCATTTTCTCTCTGTGGAGGAGTTCATGACGAAAGATGAACTGATTGCCCGTCTTCAGGAGCTGGGTGAGCAACTGAACCGCGATGTCAGTTTGACGGGAACGAAAGAAGAACTGGCGCTTCGTGTGGCAGAGCTGGAAGAAGAGCTTGATGACACGGATGAAACTGCCGGTCAGGACACCCCTCTCAGCCGGGAAAATGTGCTGACCGGGCATGAAAATGAGGTGGTATCAGCGCAGCCGGATACCGTGATTCAGGATACGGCTGAACTGGTCACGGTTGTGGCACTGGTGACGCTGCATACTGATGCACTTCACGCCACGCGGGATGAACCTGTGGCATTTGTGCTGCCGGGAACGGCGTTCCGTGTCTCTGCCGGTGTGGCAGCTGAAATGACAGAGCGCGGCCTGGCCAGAATGCAATAACGGGAGGCGCTGTGGCTGATTTCGATAACCTGTTCGATGCTGCCATTGCCCGCGCCGATGAAACGATACGCGGGTACATGGGAACGTCAGCCACCATGACATCCGGTGAGCAGTCCGGTGCTGTGATACGTGGTGTTTTTGATGACCCTGAAAATATCAGCTATGCCGGACAGGGCGTGCGCGTTGAAGGCTCCAGCCCGTCCCTGTTTGTCCGGACTGATGATGTGCGGCAGCTGCGGCGCGGCGACACGCTGACCATCGGTGAGGAAAACTTCTGGATAGACCGGATTTCGCCGGATGATGGCGGAAGCTGTCATCTCTGGCTTGGGCGGGGCGTACCGCCTGCCGTTAACCGTCGCCGCTGAAAGGGGGATGTATGGCCATAAAAGGTCTTGAGCAGGCCGTTGAAAACCTCAGCCGTATCAGCAAAACGGCAGTGCCTGGTGCCGCCGCAATGGCCATTAACCGCGTTGCTTCATCCGCGATATCGCAGTCGGCGTCACTGGTTGCCCGTGAGACAAAGGTACGCCGGAAACTGGTAAAGGAAAGGGCCAGGCTGAAAAGGGCCACGGTCAAAAATCCGCAGGCCAGAATCAAGGTTAACCGGGGGGATTTGCCCGTAATCAGGCTGGGTAACGCGCGGGTTGTCCTGTCCCGACGCAGGCGTCGTAAAAAGGGGCAGCGTTCATCCCTGAAAGGTGGCGGCAGCGTGCTTGTGGTGGGAAACCGTCGTATTCCCGGCGCGTTTATTCAGCAACTGAAAAATGGCCGGTGGCATGTCATGCAGCGTGTGGCCGGGAAAAACCGTTACCCCATTGATGTGGTGAAAATCCCGATGGCGGTGCCGCTGACCACGGCGTTTAAACAGAATATTGAGCGGATACGGCGTGAGCGTCTTCCGAAAGAGCTGGGCTATGCGCTGCAGCATCAACTGAGAATGGTAATAAAGCGATGAAACATACTGAACTCCGTGCAGCCGTACTGGATGCACTGGAGAAGCATGACACCGGGGCGACGCTTTTTGATGGTCGCCCTGCTGTTTTTGATGAGGAAGATTTTCCGGCAATTGCCGTTTATCTCACCGGCGCTGAATACACGGGCGAAGAGCTGGACAGCGATACCTGGCAGGCGGAGCTGCATATTGAAGTTTTCCTGCCTGCTCAGGTGCCGGATTCAGAGCTGGATTCGTGGATGGAGTCCCGGATTTATCCGGTGATGAGCGATATCCCGGCACTGTCAGATTTGATCACCAGTATGGTGGCCAGTGGCTATGACTACCGGCGCGACGATGATGCGGGCCTGTGGAGTTCAGCCGATCTGACTTATGTCATTACCTATGAAATGTGAGGACGATATGCCAACACCAAATCCTCTGGCACCGGTGAAAGGGGCCGGGACCACACTGTGGGTTTATAACGGGAGCGGCGACCCTTATGCAAACCCGCTTTCAGACAATGACTGGTCGCGTCTGGCAAAGGTTAAAGACCTGACGCCCGGCGAACTGACCGCTGAGTCCTATGACGACAGTTATCTCGATGATGAAGATGCGGACTGGACCGCGACCGGACAGGGGCAGAAATCTGCCGGAGATACCAGCTTCACGCTGGCGTGGATGCCCGGAGAGCAGGGGCAGCAGGCGCTGCTGGCGTGGTTTAATGAAGGTGATACCCGTGCCTATAAAATCCGCTTCCCGAACGGCACGATCGATGTGTTCCGCGGCTGGGTCAGCAGTATCGGTAAGGCGGTGACGGCGAAGGAAGTGATCACCCGCACGGTGAAAGTCACCAATGTGGGACGTCCGTCGATGGCAGAAGATCGCAGCACGGTAACAGCGGCAACCGGCATGACCGTGACGCCTGCCAGCACCTCGGTGGTGAAAGGGAAGAGCACGACGCTGACCGTGGCATTCCAGCCGGAAGGCGCAACCGACAAGAGCTTCCGTGCGGTGTCTGCGGATAAAACAAAAGCCACCGTGTCGGTCAGTGGTATGACCATCACCGTGAAAGGTGTTGCTGCAGGCAAGGTCAACATTCCGGTCGTATCCGGTAATGGTGAACTTGCTGCGGTTGCAGAAATCAACGTCACCGCCAGTTAATCCGGAGAGTCAGCGATGTTCCTGAAAACCGAATCATTTGAACATAACGGTGTGACCGTCACGCTTTCTGAACTGTCAGCCCTGCAGCGTATTGAGCATCTCGCCCTGATGAAACGGCAGGCAGAACAGGCGGAGTCAGACAGCAACCGGAAGTTTACTGTGGAAGACGCCATCAGAACCGGTGCTTTTGTGGTGGCGATGTCCCTGTGGCATAACCATCCGCAGAAGACAAAGCTGCCTTCCATGAATGAAGCCGTTAAACAGATTGAGCAGGAAGTGCTTACCACCTGGCCCACGGAGGCAATTTCTCATGCTGAAAACGTGGTGTACCGGCTGTCCGGTATGTATGAGTTTGTGGTGAATGATGCCCCTGAACAGGCAGAGGACTCCGGGCCTGCAGAGCCTGTTTCTGCGGGAAAGCGTTCGACGGTGAGCTGAGTTTTGCCCTGAAACTGGCGCGTGAGATGGGGCGACCCGACTGGCGTGCCATGCTTGCCGGGATGTCATCCACGGAGTATGCCGACTGGCACCGCTTTTACAGTACCCATTATTTTCATGATGTTCTGCTGGATATGCACTTTTCCGGGCTGACGTACACCGTGCTCAGCCTGTTTTTCAGCGATCCGGATATGCATCCGCTGGATTTCAGTCTGCTAAACCGGCGCGAGGCTGACGAAGAGCCTGAAGATGATGTGCTGATGCAGAAAGCGGCAGGGCTTGCCGGAGGTGTCCGCTTTGGCCCGGACGGGAATGAAGTTATCCCTACTTCCCCGGATGTGGCGGACATGACGGAGGATGACGTAATGCTGATGACAGTATCAGAAGGGATCGCAGGAGGAGTCCGGTATGGCTGAACCGGTAGGCGATCTGGTCGTTGATTTAAGTCTGGATGCGGCCAGATTTGACGAGCAGATGGCCAGAGTCAGGCGTCATTTTTCCGGTACGGAAAGTGATGCGAAAAAAACAGCGGCAGTCGTTGAACAGTCGCTGAGCCGACAGGCGCTGGCTGCACAGAAAGCGGGGATTTCCGTCGGGCAGTATAAAGCTGCCATGCGTATGCTGCCTGCGCAGTTCACTGACGTGGCCACGCAGCTTGCAGGCGGGCAAAGTCCGTGGCTGATCCTGCTGCAACAGGGTGGTCAGGTGAAGGACTCCTTCGGCGGGATGATCCCCATGTTCAGGGGGCTTGCCGGTGCGCTCACCCTGCCGATGGTCGGGGCCACCTCGCTGGCGGTGGCGACCGGGGCGCTGGCGTATGCCTGGTATCAGGGCAACTCAACCCTGTCCGATTTCAACAAAACGCTGGTCCTTTCCGGCAATCAGTCGGGGCTGACGGCAGATCGCATGCTGGTCCTGTCCAGAGCCGGGCAGGCGGCAGGGCTGACGTTTGACCAGACCAGCGAGTCACTCAGCGCACTGGTTAAGGCGGGGGTAAGCGGTGAGGCTCAGATTGCGTCCATCAGCCAGAGTGTGGCGCGTTTCTCCTCTGCATCCAGCGTGGAGGTGGACAAGGTCGCTGAAGCCTTCGGGAAGCTGACCACAGACCCGACGTCGGGGCTGACGGCGATGGCACGCCAGTTCCATAACGTGACGGCGGAGCAGATTGCGTATGTTGCTCAGTTGCAGCGTTCCGGCGATGAAGCCGGGGCATTGCAGGCGGCGAACGAGGCCGCAACGAAAGGGTTTGATGACCAGAC
>OBVR01000132.1_pt1 | contig 23084 bp, 10 predicted proteins | sample 1476201 | NCBI WGS metagenome assembly OBVR01 (sample SAMEA2580024, study PRJEB22360) | human gut metagenome | biome: human gut; feature: human-associated habitat; material: faeces | place: Denmark | collected 2008/2010 | reverse complement strand
CGGTCACCCACAAGCGTCCGTCACGTCTTGCCTGGCGCCTCCCGCCGGCTTACAGATCGAGGAAGTGATCGAGGCCGATGGTCAGGCCAGCAGGGGCGTCAGTGGCGAGCTTGCGAACGGCAAGTAGCACGCCCGGCATGAAGCTGGTGCGGTCGAAGCTATCGGCACGAATGATGAGTTGCTCGCCGGCGTTGCCGAACAACACTTCCTCATGGGCGTTGAGGCCGCGCAGGCGCACGGCATGCACGTGAATGCCGTCGACCACCTGACCGCGTGAGCCGCCGTCGGTTTCGGTGGCATCCGGCACGGGAGCCATACCGGCGGCCTTGCGCGCTTCGGCGATGCCATGGGCAGTGTGGATGGCGGTGCCAGAGGGGGCGTCCACCTTGGTGGGGTGGTGCAGTTCGATGACTTCCGCGGATTCGAAGTATCTGGCGGCCTTGGTGGCAAAGTAGTCGGCCAGCACAGCGGAAATCGCGAAGTTGGGGGCGATGAACACCTTCTGGGTTTCGGGCTTGGGTCCACCCGCGATGGCTTCCTTGACCTGGGCGAGCTTCTCATCAGTCCAGCCAGTGGTGCCGACCACCACATCCACGCCTTGGCCAATCAGGGTAAGTACGTTGTTCAGGCTGACGGACGGTACCGTGAACTCGACCACGACATCAGTGTTGTCGGGAGCGATTCGGGTCAGGTCGTCACCGGCGTCCAAAGCAAGCGCCAGCTGTGTGTCCGCGGCGTTGTTCACTGCTTCGACCACATACGAGCCCATACGTCCTTTGGCACCGACCACCGAAACCTTGATCATTCGTACTCCCTGCTTCTTGTTAACGCTGTTATTCAACCGGCAATCAGCCTATCACCAGCAAGGCCTCGCGCCAATACCCGCGTCCATCTACACACGCCGTTTGGCCAGCGCCCAACCAGCCAAGGCCAGCGGTACTGAAGCCAGCGTGAATAGGAACGGCAGCATCATGCCGACATGCGGGCTGGAGGCGTCGAGCACAATGCCAGCCACGGATGAGCCGATTGATGTACCGACCGTGCCTGCGGTGGTCACCCAGCTCAGGCCTTCGGTCAGGGATTCGGGCGGCACCAAATCCTTGACGATGAGGTTGCCGGTGGCGAATGTTGGCGAGACCACAAGTCCGGACAGAATCTCCATGGCGCCCAACAGGATGAGGTTGTCCATGGTCAGGCGGAAGAACACGTATCCCACAGTCAACAGGCTGAGGAACATCACCATATGTGCCCAATGGGAACCCTTGATCTTCCGCGAGCCGAAAACCAGTGCTCCGATGCAGGAGCCGACTGCGAACATGGCCAGCTGCAGGCCGAGGAAAGGCTCTAGCCCCATGGATTTCATCGTGGCGGTAATCGACACGTCAAAGGAGGTAAAGCTCATGTTGAATACGATGAACACGGCCAGCAGAGGCAACACACCGGCATAGAGCAACACACTCTTGGGCTTGGCTCCGCTGCGTTTGAGCTGGCGGAGCGTCAGCTGATCGGCATCATCGCTTTGGTGTTGGTGGCCCTTGGGCGGCGCCAGCCACAGTGACCTGTTCCACGATGACCGGCGGTTGGGTGGATCTCAGTGAGAAGAACACGGTGCCGCCTATGCCGCAAGCCATGGTTGGCACAAACAACTGAGAAACCGGGTGCACCGAGGTGGCCAACCACGCGGCCAGGATCGGGCCGAGGATAAATACAATCTCATCGATGGCCGCTTCCATGGCGTAAGCGGTGTTGAGTAGTTGCTCGCCATCTTCGGCACCGCGCAACGCATATGACCAGCGGGTTCTGACCAAGGCGCCAAAGGAGAACTGGGTCAGACCCATGATGATGGCCAATACGAACAACAGTGGAATCGGCACTCGTATCAGCGCTGCGAAGGCGAAGGCCAGCATGGCGACGATTTGCACGGCGAGTGCAAGACGGCCGACACGGGCCTGGCCGAATCGGTCGAAAGCGCGCGCGTAGAACGGGGTGACACAGCTCATGGCGAGCACATAGGCAGCGCTCATGGTGCCGGCAATCGTCCAGTTATCGTACAAATGATTGAGTGCCAGCACAATGCCAAGGCTCATCATGGAGATTGGCAGACGGGCCACTGCCCCGGATATGCAGAACGCTTTGGTTCCGGGCAGCGAGAACAGCCGCTGGTACGGCGAATGGGTGGCAGACGACTTGGATACAGCGCGAGCCGTAGACACGTGCAACTCCTTACTGGTGCGTTGTTCGGCACGTGCGCCCGCCCACACGAGCCTTCCGAGGGTAGCGGTGCCCGAGCAACGTCACGCGGTGCGTTTCAACCGCGGACCCACACTGTCGGGCACGCGCTCGTCACGCCAGCCAGCTGGAGTACAGGTCATGAGCCTTGCGACTCAGTCGTTGTCAGATTGTTCGGGGATCCCGGAGCTCAACTCGGTAAGGATTTCCTGTTTGGTTTTCGCGCGGGCATGAAGCTCGCGCAAGCCTTCATCGGGCTCACTGACATAGTAGAGAGTGGCGTCGATACTGTCCAATTCCACGCCCTCGACCGCGGCGAGCAGTAACCGATACATGTCGAGCTGAGCGAGTTTATGCTCCACATCATCCGGCTTGGTAGGCCGATGACCGGTTTTCCAATCGACCACGGTGTACCGTTTGGAGGTATCGGCTGGATTGATTCCGCCGAGGAACACCGCGTCCAATTTACCGTTCACGATGCCGACTTCCGGCACATCCACCACGATTGAGCGTTCGGCCCATACCGGGGTGCGTTGCGCCCATGAAGACGAGGCCAGACGCTGCTGCCATATCATGAGGTTCCGGTCGCAGACCGGTACGGATTGTTGGTCGATGGCGTTCAGGTCGGCCAATAGGTCGCTGCGGGATACGCCATTGCCGGTGGTAATGATTTCGGCGGCGCTGGAATCAACCGACGATGCGGCCTCATCCGGCTTACCGGCATTGATGAAACGCTCGGCCCAGGCGTGGAAGCGTGTGCCCGCTTCGGCAGCCGGCGAGGACACGCGAGGGATGGGCCGTATCACGCTGCGCCAGTAGGAGCGCTCCTCCTGTTGGCTCATACCACCCACCCGCGCCTGCAAGCTGGTGACGTTCTGACGTCCCGCAGCCAGAATGCGCTGGGCTTTGGCTTTGACGGCCCTGTCGAGTGCCGCACCCTCCAATGTGCCGGTCATGAGATCGTCGTCATCGACCAGCAATTGCGCACGTTGCAGCAATGGACCGGCCGGGTTGTGGCCGTCGTCTTTTGCGTTGCGCTTTCCGTTGATGGCATTACGCACCAAGGCGAGACCGCGGGTCAGATGTTCCGCGGTGTCTTCGCCCAATGACGCCGGCCATGGCAATGCATTCCGGCCGGAGGTCTGTTCCAGCGGCGTACGCCATGCGTCGCCAACCACAGCATCACAGTACTGTTCGGCGTTCTCCCCCACGATGAAGCCTTCGGGAGGATCAATGGGATCACCCTGGGGCGAGACCAGCGCCACTTCGGATCCCAGACCTTCCACGTATGCCTGAGCTTCGATTGCATGGTCGTGGCCATGCAACGCGTCATGCACCTCAAGCCAGAAGTTGGACGGACTTGCGGCGCGAGACCCCTTCGGCACGTTCGTGCAATCGCGGCTGGATTCGCCGGTATAGCGGCAATAGGTCAGCAAGGCGTCGTTGCGGGCGCGGGTAAGCGCCACGTATGCCAGACGGCGTTCGTCAGCGTGCAGTCTGCGGCCATATTCCTCGGACTGGGTCAGGTACCAGCTTTGCGGATCCACCTCTTCCACGCCATCGCCGAATTCGCGCATGGAGCCGAACACCTCATCATCGATGAGTTCCACGTCGTCGAGATTCCGCAACGAGTCAATGGGATCGCCATGCACATCGGCGTCATGAGGGAATCGCGGCAGGATTCCGGCATCGGCTCGTACGGGCACCGGTACGGCCACAGGGCTGGTCAACCACGAATCCGCGCTCTCGTGGTATTCGGGAGCTGTCCATTGGCCTTGTTCAGTGCCACCGGGATGGCTGTCATCCAGCACGACTTTGAGGTGATCCCCCTGATTGCTGGGAAATCCTCCGGCATTAAGCCCCACTACGGCAACCGCATCCCATTCCAATCCCTTGGATTGGTGCACGGTCATCAATTCCACATCCACCGGAGAGCCAGGCAGTTTGGCAGCCTCGTCTTCCACAGTGGCAAGATGATCCACCCATGCCATGAATCCACGTAATGTGGGCGTCTGTTCAACAGCGATCTCTTGCGTATAGGTGTCCACCAAATCCACAATGGAGTCCATGGGCATGCGGGCCAGCGATGGATTGACACGATGCTGCGGGTCTCGCAAAGCACCGGCAAGCACGGTATCGATATCGAGATTCAACGCCTCGATGGCCGCACGAATCACATCTGTGATTGACCGGCCGACCATATCGTGCACCTGACGCAGTGCCTCCACAGCCTGTTCGACGGCATGTCTACCGTAAGCGCTGAGCTGATCCAACCTCACACTGGAATTATCCTGCATCAGCAGATCCGGCAAAAACACTGCATTGGCCACCTGATCGCGATGTTCGCGAACCACGGCACCCCATTGCGACCTCGGCGTATCAGCAGGAGCCACACCGGCCTGCACCAAAGCCCGGAACCGTTGCTCCATATTCTGCGCTTCGGCGGCGCAGGCCAGTGCGGTCAGGTCATCCGAAGAAAGACCGAACCGTGGAGTGGCAAGCAACCGCATCAACGCTCCGGTATCGGTATGGTCGGCAACGACGTGCAGCAATGCCAGCACATCGCGGATTTCTGGGCGCTCCAGCAGAGCGGAATATCCGACCACAAACGTGGTGAGACCGGCCTTCTCCAATACCTCCTGATACTCGGGCATATGGGATCTGGACCGGAACAGCACGGCGACCGGCGCCTCCTGCGCGGCCCCGGCATCGCGATACCGCGCGATGGCGGCCTTGCAGAAGCGCACTACGGCATCGATTTCCTGCCCCGCAGTGGCCAATCCCAGCACACCAAGCGTGCCTTCAGGCGCGTCAGGCATGGGGTCAAGCGAGGATACGTCGACCTCGCGCATCAACGAACTGGAGGGACGGGCAGGGCGCGAACGCAACGGCAGCGTCAGATCGTTGGCCGCTTCAAGCACGATGCGACTGTTACGGCGTGTGACCGAGAGAGGGAATGGCTTGGACTCCGCTGGCATATGAAAGTCACGTTGGAACATGCGGAACGCACCCGGGCTGGCTCCTCGCCAAGCATAGATGGACTGGAACGGATCGCCCACGGCGTTGACCGCGCACCTTTCGGAGTTATTCACATGGAACAATGCGGCAAGCAGTGCCGCCTGCGTGGTGGAGGTGTCCTGATATTCGTCGAGCAGCACATGACTGTAGCGACACCGCGTACGCTCTCCGATGGAGGGGAATCGCTCGATGAGCTGATATGCCGCAATGGTGAAATCAGAGAATTCCGCCATGTTCTTCCGGCGTTTGGCTTGTGCGTAGGCCTCGACCAATTGCAGCAGCACTTCGCGCTTGCGCGTGATTTCCAACAGTTGTGCACAATGGTAGGCACAGCGCGCATGCAACCGCTGCGCCCTGTCGTCCAGCTTCGCCTGCCAATCGGTGTCGCTGTCTTTCTTGAGTCGCTTGAGCTTGGGAATTGTCGGCTCGATATCGGGAATGTCCTCGTTCTCAAGAGCGAGACGAAGCGCGTCGACGAAAACCGAGTCCCACTGACGCACGCGTTCCACAGCCTCATCGAATCCGGTGCAGCCGGAACCAATCATGGCACTGCCGATTGCACCGGATAATGCCAGCACGCTTCTGGCAAGACTGGTGAATGCGCCCAAATCCTCGCTCAGAGCCTGATCCATATGCTCATCGATGACTTCAGTGGCGAGCTGGAGCGCTCCAGCCTCGCTGAGTGGCTGAGTATTCTGATCGAAACCAACCAACAGACCATATTGGCGCACGATGGTTTGGAAGAAGGCATCATAGGTAAAAATGGCTGGTTTCAGGAACGCCCTGCCGAAGTTGGGAGTTGAGGCGCCAGGAGTCTGAGCGCCCTGTGCTGCAGGAGAATCTTCGCGCGATACCGCTGCGGATACACGCTCGAGCAACTCTCCGGCAGCTTTGCGGGTAAAGGTGAGGCCCAGTATGCGTTCCGGCGCAACACCGCGGTTGATGAGCGCGATGATGCGCTGGGTCATCGTAAAGGTTTTGCCAGAGCCGGCTCCGGCCACCACCAGTACGTCATCCTGAGCGGGAGCGTTGATGATGGCCGCCTGTTCTACGCTGGGAATAAAAGCGCTCATGCCTGCCTCGTTTCAAACACGGTATCGAGCTTGCCTGCACAGGCCGGGCAGACGCCGGTCATACGGCAATAAGCCACATGCGTTGCCTGCGGGTGGGCGTTGATGACGGACGACCGGCTGGCCGCGGCCGCGTAGAATACACGGGCGATCATTGTCAGCGACCACAATGCTTGGGTGCCGGTCAGCGAGACGAACTGCTTCCAGGTCTCGGTATCCACGCCTGCAGGCGGCGTAGCTGAATCCGGTATCGGCATATCGAAGAATTTGGCGGGATCCTTATACCATGCGCGGTCGGTGAACGGCTCGGCATTCAGCGACCCGTTGGTAAAGAGCGGTGGCTGGAACACGCCTTCCGGAGCATAGCTTCTGGCCGGCGCATCGTTGTATGCCACATGGAATAGCGCGCTCTGCCCGATACGAGGGGCATTAGCCAATGCTGCGCTCCCTCGCAGCCCCTCTTCGGGAAAGACCAGCCCCAGCTGATAACACACCAACTGCAAGTCGTTGAATATCTGCTTGACGGTGGGTACCGCACCGGTTTTGTAGTCAATCAAGCGAATGTTCTCACTGCCATCCGCAAGTATACGGGTTTCCATGCGATCGATGCGACCGGACAAGCGCACGGTCAGATCGTTACGCATACCTGACGGCCATCCGCCCACTAGGAAGCCCATCATGCTGGCCAAGGTATCGCGGTCTACTGGCCTCATACCAGGCAATGCGTTATAAGCAGCCACAATGTCATGCAGGTCGAATCGCGCGGCGAACGACAATTCGCAATCGGCCTTGGTCAACGTGCCAATCTCGAATTTGCCGACATTCTTGTCTAAATAGGCATCGGTATTGGTGCCGCTGAGCACAAAATAGCTGGCGATGTTGGCCAGGATATCGGCGGCGGAGTCATCTTTGCGCTTGGCGGTGTAGCGTTCCCGAGTATCCGCGATCGATTCGGGATCCGGGCGCTGTTCCTGATAGATGACAATCATGCGCTTGGTCACGGCTTCGATGCGCTGCTGCACTGATGACGCATCGCTTATCCCCATGGCATTGCGTGCCGACTCATCGGAGTCGAGACGATCCAGTCCCTCTTCGCTGCCCTGCTGTGCGACCGCGTGGATAAGGGTGCCGAATCCTGCGTTCACCGAGCCGGGTTGAGGCCCTGCAAATTGGTGCTCCAACAGCCAGCACACCGGGCAAGCCCAGAGACCGTCCACCGCCGAAGGCGATAACGTAACGAGAGGTGCGTGATCATCGCCTGACGTACGCTCATCATCTTCCGTCTGCTTGCTGCCAGACGCGGGCGATACGGCAGACGATGTGTCTCGTCTTGATAAGGCCGAGGCGAACGCCCAGTTGTCAGGATTAGCGGCGGCTATGCCATTTTCAGCCAACACTGCGAGCGTTTCAGCCGCATCACGAGCTTCGCTCGAGTCAGGTTCCGAAGTCGCCACAATCACGCGCGCTGCGGTCACCAATCCGCGTGGGTCGCCATCCAATCCAGATAAATCAAGCCCTGATTCGCTGGTCTGCTCCCCCACGTCCGTAAACCGTGCCCGCTGCTTATCCCGCGGATAGTATTCCGGCATATATCCGAACAGGAAGTCCGATGGGCTGAGGTCGTCGTTCCATACGGCACTGACGGTAACGGAACAGCACGCTCTGGTCAACGCCACCAGGAAACTTTTCTTCTCACTGGATAGCACCGCAATGAATTGGGGATCATGGCCAGCGGCATCGGCGGTGTTCAAGGTGCCTCGCAACACGAGTTCCGCCAGATCCTCACCACCGAACATGGTGTTGCGGCCGGCAAGATTGGGCCATACATCCTGTTGAAGAGACGGCAACCAGGCATACTGCCAATGCCGCCCTGCAGTACCAGCCGGAGTGGTCAACGTCACTGCATTTTCCACTGGCCCAATATGAGCCAGCGAATCGGCCTGTACCTGCATGGCACGCACCTGCGCTATGAACCCCATGATGTCCCGACTGGCGGTGGAATCTTCAGCGAATTGGAACAGCCTCATAGCAACATCAAGTCGGTCATTGGCCGCACGCCCATCTGGTGTGTTCGCCAATGCCAATTTCTGCCATACAGGTGTGATTGCCGCGGCATTCCACGCAACGGCGAGCGCATAACTTGGCCTGCTACGCTGCTCCGGAGGCAAATTGCTCAACCCTCGAGATATCTTGCCGACCAGCGTCCATAGATTCATGAAGGCGCGAGCCTGCGGGTCGGCGCCAAGCACTGCGGTGATAGCGTCCAATACATTCTCGGCAGGAGCCTGCGCATCGTCAAAGGCAAGCATCACATACAGCGCATCGGCACCGAATGCCAAATCGGCATCAGCGCTAAAACCGATAATGCTATCGTCTACGACAACCCGCTCATGACCGTCAACGGACGATTCTCGCAACGTCTCCCACGAGGAAATCAGCCCATGCAATGACGCCTTATCCCCCGCTATCGGCGCCAGGGATTCCAATGCCGCCATGGCGGATTCGATTGGCGCCAACCGTGCAGGCCGCCCTTGCCCGGGTTTGGCCCCAGCCGTCACCAACGGCCCGTTCATCACCGTGGACACTCGTGTACGAACATAGGAAGCGGTCTCGGCGAGACTCATGGTGCAGGAGGCTACACCTTCAGCGCGCAACCGGGCCAACTCAATCAAGGCGAACAGCCCCTGTACGAACGATTCACTGTTCAGCGGGCGGGTAACCGACGAGTATCGGACAGGCACGCCATCGCGCCTCAGCCGCTCCCCGTATGTACGCACAGTGGCATTGTCATGAGCGATGACGACCATATCATTCCACTGGATATGGTGATCGAGATGTGCGCGCTTCATGCGCCACACCACATCGTCAAGCTCTTCGCGCGCGGAACGATACAATCCAGTCTGCACAGTGCCATCATCCGAGGGGATATCAGCACCGGTATCCAGCGCGGACACCAGCTTGCCAGGCCTACGAGCAAGAGGCAACGGCTCGTCCTCTTCGGAAGGAATCGATAGGGATACGCGAGAGGCGACCAGCGAGGCATAAGTCTCACCGCTTGCGAAATCCGCGCTGGGCAATGTCATCCCCACGGCCTGCATCGGTCCCGTCACCGCTTGCCTCATCAGGTATTCGGGGTACGAACCGCGGAAGGTCTGCACCGCCTCGTCCGGGTTTCCCACCAGCACTATGGCAGTACCGGCGTGATTCAGCTCTTCAAGGAACCTCATGCCGGCCAGGGTGATGTCTTGGGCATCATCCACAACCAGCAGCTGAGGCAATCCTCGTGATGCCAACCACGAATCGGATTGTTCCTCCGAACGGCCGCTTGCCATAACATCATGTATTTCCCGAGCGCCCGCCACCAGCAGATATGAGGCATCCAAACGGTATTGCCCCTCAGATGCCGCACTCTGCGCGGCGATATATTCTCTACGCAAGGCAAACGCCAAGCGCCACTGCACCAGCAGACGCGCATCCTGCGCAACGTCCGCCAACAAGGCGGCCTCCCCAGAAGGATTCACGCCCAGTTCGTCCAAGCGCGCCAACATATCGCGCAGCTGGGCGATGAACGCGTCTGAAATTCCACGGGCGAAGACATCGGCGCTGGTCGAACCTCCGGGCACTGCTCCATCGGCATCCTGCACCAGACTGGCCCAATCGGCTTGGGCAAAGTATTCCCTAAGCAACGCACAGATTGCGCAATCGTCGCCAGCAGCAGCATGCGCCATATGCACGGCCATCACCTGCCGCAGCAGTGCATCCTGTTCGGCACCATTCAGCAATCTTGGCAAGGGCAATCCAGATGCGGCCCTGGATGCCGCAATCACACGAAAAGCCACAGCCCCCAACGTGGTGACCGGCCTGGCCTGTACAGACGAGCCCATGTCACGAATCACTCGATTGCCCAGCAAATCCGCGACGACACGACCGGACACGACCATCACCGCCCCGGCACCGCCAAAACGTCGAAGCCCTGCCGTGAGTACGGACAAAGCAAACTCAGTTTTACCGGCTCCGGGCGCACCTGTTACCAGCCTCGCCTTGCCGTCTTGGGCGATGCCGTCCAACAGTTCGTCTGGGTTCCATTGCGTAGTCATACGTTCAAGATTAGCCCGCGTGGAAACAAACGGAAGATATGTACCGGCATATTCAATTGGCCGGTATCCTTAACGGTATTCTCGATCACACAAGTTGGGGAACTGTATCAACGAGGATAATTTTTGGGGGGCTCTCATGGCTATCATTTCGCATGCACCGCCGCGCCTGTCGGGATACGATTTCGTGCGGACACTTGGCACAGGCACCACCGCAACGGTGTACCTATACCGCCTACATACGTCCGCTCATCCAGTGGCGGTAAAGGTCAGCAATCAGACATTGGACTGTGGTATCGCCGCCCAGTTCCATCGGGAAAACGCCGCCATGGTCCGGCTCTCTGAGCATCCCTACATTCTGACGTTGTATCACGCCGACGTCACCGCCGACGGTCACGGCTATATGATTCTCGAATATGCGCCAGGCGGTACTTACGAACCTTTGATGAAATCCCGTTCCTTGACATGTGCTCAGGTATTGGACTTAGGAATCAAATTGGCTGGAGCGCTCGGTACCGCCCACCGCAGCAACATCATTCACCACGATATCAAGCCCAGCAATATTCTCATCACCGGGCAAGGCCTGCCGGCACTGAGTGATTTCGGCATATCCACTGACGCGTATGACCACACCGAAACCGGATGTTCCCCTCCTTGGGCACCTCCCGAAGTGCTGCTGCATATGGGCAATGGAGCCGAACGAGCAGATATCTATTCATTGGGAGCCACACTATACGCGCTACTCGTCGGCTGCTCACCCTATCAACATGAATATCATCCACACACGCAATCAGAGTTGATTCGTCTGATTCTCAACCAACCGCTGCCCCGCATCAACCGTGCCGACGTGCCGACGAACATCGAACAGATACTGCGCAAGTCCCTCGCCAAGAATCCTGATCTGCGGTATTATTCCGCGCTCGAATTCGCGCGAGCCATGCAGCACGCCCAGCATGCGTTCTTCGGCCGGATCACACCTCTTACGGTTGATGGCATACCGCCATATCCCAAGGAGATTGCTCATCTACGCCGCCCTCGAGAACCCGACCTTCATAACGAGCGGACCCAGCGCCGGTGGGTCAAACCAACCATTATCGCGGCCGGGGTTGCGACCACAGCGGTCACCGTGTGTCTGGTGTTTGTCTGTGCCGTGCTGCCACGCATGGATAGCATCACCGGATCCACCACCATTCAGGTGAGTCTCGCATATAGCAGCTGCAATGGGGCAGCACACAATGGCAAGGATTCAAGGGAGAATCATGGGCACGTCATCCCAATCGCATACTGACTTTCATCGCATCAGGAATGCCAGGCACGGCCATCCGCCCTCCGACAACTACACGTGGGCGGTTCCTGCATTCACGCTGCTCATACTCACCGTGCTGATTGCCGGGGCGGTCATGATCAGCATCGTCACACGTCATCATGTGCAACTGGATGACGGCACCGTATGGGTCACGTCGCTCGCCAATCAGAAAGCCGCCCGTTTCAACGTCAAGAACCGTGAGGCTGATGCAAGCGTCGTCTCGTCTTCACCCCGATTCGACATCGCACAGCATAACGGCACCACCATTTTGGCCGAGCCCACCAAGGCTTCAGCCATTGCATCTTCCACGCTCAGTACCAGTATGCAGACCAGCCTCAAGGCACATACCACTGCCTCAGTAAGCGGAAGCACCGTTGCCTTTATCAACGAGAACACCGGCAACGTATGGGTCGGATCGTCCGACGAACTCGATGCGGTGTCACCTTCTGTCGATAGCCCGCGCATGAGACTCGGCACAGGAGGCCGCATCGTAGTCACCCACGATGGAGCGGTCTATGGATACCGCCCCCGTGACGGCGTGGTATTTCGGTTGGACAGCCCAAATAGTTCCCAGATCAAGCAGCTTGAATCCTTGACGGATGGGCAGCCGCGAGCAGCCGATAGCTTCACCGTCATCGGCGGCGTTCCAGTAATCTCATCGGGCAATACCATCATTCACGCCTCCGGGCAGACCACCATCGAAGCCTCAGATACACTCACGCTCCAGAGTCCGCCCGTTGACGGCAATCAGAACGATTGGGTGGCAGCCTCATCTCCACGCGGGCTCGCAATAGTACGACTTTCTTCCACCGCCAAACCGATATTCCACTTGACTGGCGGCACGAGCCAGGCGGCTCGTCCAGTTTCCGTGAATGGGTGCATATACGCGGCATGGAGCCAACAGGCTCGCAATTACATCAGAACCTGTACTCCCGATAGTGCACATATCGCATTCCAAACGCTTGAATCGATACACGCCACCTCTGAACTGGTGTTCCGCACCAATCATCGGGTTGCGGTGCTTAACGATGTGATCGAGGGCAATGTCTGGAATCCAGATGACAGCACTGCGGTCATCGCCATGCAATGGAACCAGATTCAGACGCAGCACCATGACAGTACCCAGCGGAACGAGGATTCCGCCACCAACCATCAGGATTTCTCGGAAACCTGCTCCGAGCAATCCGGTGACATCAAAGCCGAGGATGATGCATTCGGAGCTCGCGCTGGATCCGAGCAGATTCTTGATGTATTGCGCAATGACGAACAGACCGACTGCTCGGTATTGAACATCATCAGAGTAGGCGCGCCCCAAGGAGGCGACGTCACCGTCTCGCCAATCTATGCCGGGCGGTATCTGCAGCTTGATGCTTCGGCCGCATCGGCCGGAACCGTAACGTTCGCCTACGATATCTCCGACGGTCGGGGTCAGACCTCGACCGCCAACGTCACGGTAACGCTGCACGATGGAGACAACCATACACCGTTGCAATCCGACACCCCATCTGAAATCAATGTGGAGCAGGGGGCCAGTTACGTCGCCAATGCGCTTGGCAGCTTCGTTGATCCCGATGGGGATCCTCTTACCTTGGTTTCCGCAGTCGTGCAATACACCGATAAGGCACAGGTTTTCACCCGGCCTGATGGCAAAATCACCTTCAATGCCGGCGATATGACCTCCGGCCGCGTGGGAGTGGAGATCACCGTCTCAGACGGCATGGCCACCGGCACCGGGTTCATGTATTTCTCCGTCAAACCGGCGAACACCTTGCCCGCGGTCATCGATCCAATAGCCGTGGCCACCACCCCGGATACGGATACCGTCATCGAGCTCAAGCCCTATGTGCATGGCACCTCCACGCAGCCAATGCAGCTGAGCCATGTAAATACGCTGTCCGGCGCTTCCACAATCGCTCACCCGTCCGATTTGTCCATTGCATTCACGGCATCCAAACCCGGCACCTACTATGTGCCGTACACCATACTCCAAGGCTCGATACCGGCCACCGGTTTGGCTCGCGTGGATGTGCACCCCGTAACCAAAGCAACAGCCAAACCGGTGGCGGCCAACGATGTGGCGCTGCTGGGCACTGACAATACGGCGATTGTGGAGCCTCTGTCAAATGACATCGACCCTATGGGTGGCGTGCTATCCGTAACCTCGGTGGACGTTCCTTCCGACTCCGGCATCAAAGCCGGATTGGTGGACCATAAACGCGTGTATGTCACAGCACACCAAGTGCCGTCCAAACCCATTCCCATTCGTTACAACGTGGCCAATGCGGCTGGCACCGCCACAGGCACCATTGTGTTGCATCCACCGGCGTTGGCGGCGGAAAGCTCCACGCCCACAGCAGGTGACATCAACATCCAGGTACGTACTGGCGGCATCGTATCAGTAGACGTACTTAACCATGTGACATACTCCGACAGCACTACGATCACGCTCAAAGACAATCTACAATACGACGAAAGCACCTTCGCGGGTCTGGTGTTCACGTCTGGCAGCATCGTGCGATATCAGGCATCCAGCCAAGCGGGGGTCTTCCCCGTCACCTACACCGTTGAAGACCATACAGGCAATGCGGCATCCGGCATCGTCATCATCACCGTGCATGAAAGCCAAGCTGGAAACAAGGCCGCACCCACACCGCACAACACTGAAGCACAAGTAGCCGCAGGCCAAACCGTACGCATTCCCATCACGCTGACCGGCATCGACGTGGATGGCGACGATGACCAGCTGCTGGGATTGGGCAACACAGCGCCGGAACTAGGGCGCATTGCCGAAGTCGGCTCCGACTATCTGGTTTACGAGGCATATCCGGACTCTTGCGGAACCGACATATTCTCCTATGCCGTGGAGGATTGGACCGGGCAGCGAGCGCAGGCACAGATTCGGGTGGGCGTGTTCCAGGGCGCATCGGAATCCAGCGTCCATGCGCGCGATGACGACATCACACTACGGCCCAATACATCAGCCAGCGTGCCGGTAACGCTCAACGACATCTCCGCGGACAACACCGATTTGACCATCGGCACGACGGTTGAAGCGCAGGGAATCGACGATGTGATGGTGGAAAACAATATGCTGCTATTCACCACACCCGAGCATGCCACCACCGCACATATCGCGTATACCGCGTACAACACGGCCGGACTGGCAGATACCGCCACGCTCACCGTCAACGTAGATCCAAGCGCTCCCATCGAGCCACCTGCCGCCTATGACTGCCGCGTGCCGGCCGCCGACACCATCGACAAGCAATCCGTGGACGTGGACGTCTCGCCATGGATCGCCAATCCTTCAGGCACGGCCAGCGAACTGGAAGTGGCCATACATCCCTCAGCCACCGACCATGCGAGAGTCGGAGAAGGCAGCGCATCCACCATCGTCACCGTTGATTTGACCTCGCAGGCGAGAGCCGTGCCGTATACGGTGACCAACACCACGCACCATGTCACGTCCACTGCTTTTATTCATGTGCCGGCATATGGCGTGTTTCCACCCATACTGCGCCCCAAGGCACCGGAAATCATAGTCAACGCGCGCCAGACCGTTCACATCAATATCAACGACTATGTGCGTGTAGGCGCCGGAAAAGAACCGTACCTCGAAAGCGCCGATTCCATCACCGCCACCAAAGCGTCCAACACCGATTTCCGCGTCGATGGCAAAACTCTGAAATTCACCGCCATCAAAGACTATGCCGGCCCAGCTTCAATCACCTTCACCGTGACGGATGGAAACCGGCCCGACGCCTCCGCAATCATCAATACAGCCGTGGTCACTCTGCCGATCACGGTACTTGGCAGAACAACACCACCGCCCACCTTTTCTTCACCCACCATTGACATCGAGGCCGGCGCTGAACCGAAAACCATTGATCTGACCGCACTGACCCACATGCCTCCAGGGCTCCATGACGACGAGAAACGATGCGTCTATTCCTCAGGCGGAACCTCTTCGGAGCATATCTTGTCCTCGTTGTCCAGCTCAGGCAAGCTGCATATCTCGGCATCCAAAAATGCGCCCGCCGGAGTCACCGCCTCTATTCCCGTGCACATCACATACGGCAAGGGCACGGTGCATGCCGGCGTGATGGTTCGCGTGGTGGAATCCACTCGTCCACTGGCACGACTTGCAGCCGCAACATTGCAGCTCAAAGCCGGCTCCTCCGGCTCAGTGAATCCGTTGGAGAACGCTTACAATCCGTTCCCTGATTCCCCACTGACCGTTACCGCATGTCAAGCCGATGACACAGCGAAAATCACGATAACCAGCTGCTCTTCAACAGCCATCACCATCAGCGCCTCGCCCAACATCGGAGCTTCTTCAAACATGGTGCTCGTCACCGTGCGGGACGGCACTACGGCCACAGCACGCGAAGTCACCGGCACCATCACCCTTTCCATAGTCGACAAGCCTGATGCTCCGCTGCTCTTTCCCATAGCCGGCGACCCGCAGGATGGTGTGGTGACACTTAATTGGTCAGCAGGTGCGGCCAACGGCAGCCCCATTACCGACTACCGGGTGAGATGGAGCGGCGCCAGCAACGGAGAGCAATCCTGTGGCACGTCCACCAGATGCCGAATCACTGGTTTGAAGAACGGCAGGATATATTCTTTCACTCTCTCCGCCCGCAACGATGTCGGCTGGTCGGCGGCCTCCGCAAGGGTGATGGGCCGGCGCGGCCCCCTCCGCAGCCGTCCCCGCCATTCCAGACAAGACTCCCACAGCTCCCGTGAATGTCACTGTGGAAGGAGGCAATGCCAGAGCTGCCATCACCTGGAGCCCGATAGATGGCGATTTCAGTGAGGTTGACAATTACATGGTGACGGTCAGCGGCGTGGGCGTATTGCAGACCAAAGAGACCGGAAATACAACGACCAAACTATCCTTCATCTTCAACAACGACAGCATCTCCGACGGGACCCTGGTAACGGCTACGGTCAAAGCACATAACAGAGCTGGCTGGAGCCCGGAATCCGGGACTTCAGAACCAAAGGCCATCTGGGGCGACCCCGATGCTCCATCCATTGAGCTTGCCGATGACGACATACCAGCAGTAACAATCACGCCGGGTAATAATCGCAACGCCGGGTGCGAGCGCATCGAGTTGAGCGGGGCCGCAGCAGACACCATCGGATGTTCCGGCGGCACTGTTGGCTTCGATATATCCAATCAGAAAGACAGTGCTGACGAGATCACCGTCACAGCCACTCTTATTCCCTCACGCGATGCCAAACCCGCCACAGCTACGGCCACATTCACGTCCACTGACTTCACTCAATCCACTACCCCGCAGGAGAACACCATGAACCCCACCATCGATGACGCCACATATCTTTCAGACGCCACTCGGATATCGCATGCCGTATATCTGCCGGACGACACCCAATTGGCACAAACTCTCTATCCACCCGAGTTAGAGCACCAAGCCCCTTGTGACGACACGAATATCAGTCTTCAACAGTTCAAGCCAATATCGCATGCAACCCAGCGTCCGAAAACCTCTCATGCTGGAACATTCGCTCAGACTGCCGCCCAAGCAACACCCGACATACATTATTTTCAGCAGTCATTCAATGCGCTGGTCGAGAACATCGCCATTGCAGTGGCTGGTAAGACCACACCGATCAAACAATGCGTCACCGCATTACTGGCCGGTGGACATGTGCTGCTTGAAGACAATCCCGGCACCGGTAAAACCCAGCTGGCACGGGCTTTGGCCAATTCCATCGACGCCAGCTTCAAGCGCATCCAATTCACACCAGATATGCTGCCTTCGGACGTAGTGGGTGTGACTTTCTACGATCAGGAGCACCACGAGTTCGAGTTCCGCAAAGGGCCGATCTTTGCATCTCTCGTATTGGCTGACGAAATCAACCGCGCTTCGCCGAAAACCCAATCCGCCCTGTTGGAGGTTATGGAAGAGCAGCAAGTCACCGTGGACGGCACCACCTATAACGTGCCTCAACCGTTCATCGTCATCGCCACGCAGAATCCGGTCGATCAGCTCGGCACTTACAAGCTGCCCGAAGCCCAGATGGATCGCTTTCTTATCAGAACCTCGATCGGATACCCGAGCCAACAGGTGTCTATCGACATACTCAAACAAATCGACATCCCCGACCGCGCACAAACCGTCTCCCCGGTGCTCACCAGCCATGACGTGCTGCAATTGCGCCTCATGACTGCTGGCATTTACATCGACGACGCCATCCACGAATACATTGTGCGTCTGGTCGAAGCGACCCGCCATCACGAAAGTATCTCCATAGGCTCCTCAATGCGAGGTGCTCTTGCGTTGGCACGCTGCGCCCGTATCTGGGCCGCCGCTGACGGCCGCGACTATGTAGTGCCAGACGACGTCAACGATCTTGCGACGCCCATACTTGCCCACCGCATCATGCTGGTCCCCGAAGCCATTTTCGACGGCATCACCCAAGAAAGCCTCATTGAGGAGATTCTTGAAGAGGTGCCGGCTCCCACCGTCAGCACGTGAAAGGACCATGCCCATGACCGGCCCATCCGTCACCATTGCGCATCACACACGGCAGTACGGCCACGACAACAAAACCGAGGCGAAGCACAGCGGGGGAATTGCGCATCACACACGGCAGCTCGGCCAAGCATGCAGACAAGCCACTGCACGAATCCGGCATTGCCTCACTTCCTCTGTTTCCCCGCTGGGTTGGGCAGCAACGGGCTGCGGCACAGCATGCTTGTGCGCATTCCCGTTACTGGGTTGGATCGAACTGCTCACATTCGGCATAGCATCCACGACGATGATGCTCTGCGCAATCCTGCTTGCTCTAGGTAACACCAAATTCGATGCCAGCATTCATGTTTCCCGGCACCGTATCACCGTGGACGGCACAATATCCATCACCGTAAACATCAGCAACTCCGGCACGGCACCCACCACCAACACCCAAGGCGGTCTTCCCATCGGCAATGACCGCCATCGATTCAGCATCCCCCGGCTCCTGCCCAAACAGACCAAGCACATCAGCATGGAGTTTCATGCCCCAGCCCGGACGGTATTGCCTATTGGACCATTGCATATTCGCAAAGGCGATCCATTCGGTCTTACCCGCCATGAAAACGATCTGGCAGAACGTATCAACGTGTATATCCATCCGAAAATCGTGCGGCTGCCCCTACTGCACGCCGGTATTCCTCGCGATCTCGAAGGTCAATCTTCCAGACGAATCGCAGACGATGATATTGATTTCCATGGCCTGCGCAAATACCAGCCCGGCGACGATATACGCAACGTCCATTGGCCAAGCTCCGCCAAAGCAGATTCCTTGATGATTCGCCAATATGAAGCCACATGTCGCACTGATACCTCATTAACGCTCAGCGTGGATGAAAGCGACTACGCTTCGAGGGAAGAATTCGAAATGGCGGTTTCTATTCACGCTTCGATTGGTGTGCAATGCCTGCTGCAATATCGCCCGTTATATGTGCATGTCGGGAAAGCACACACGCAGCCGCATGACGCCATGTCGTTTCTTGACGCCACAAGTGCCATAGCCTTCCAGCAAGACTTCACCGCGAGCCTTGTCGATGGCACATTGCAGCACAGCGCCAACGCTTCCCTGTATGTCGTCACCGTTGGATCGAAGAAAACCCTCAGCCGCATAACACGCATGGCCAGGGCACTCCCCCAATCTGCACGTTGCATAGTGCTGCAGGCAGATATCGGCATGACCTGCAGCATAAGGCGATGCGCCAATTGCACTGTAATCACCATCGGCAAGCTCAACGATCTGCCACTCATGTTGGGAGTTGTGCCATGATTGCCAGACAATCCAAGAAACAACAGGGCATCAGCCTTGCCGCTATTGCGCTGATGATGGTTCTGGCTCAATCGAACCTCATTGACGTGTACGCGGACCATATGATGTGGATTGCGGCAGCCATTCCTTCGACTGCACTAGGGACGGCGATCGCATTCGCCGGAACCAGATACTCACTCACAATATGGTGGCAGCTGACCTTTCTGACGTTGACCCAATTCATCATCGGCCCAGTCATAGCACTGCCTTCCACCACCATCGCTCACGTGATACCCAGCCTGGATACCTTGAGCCAGGGATGGGAGATGACGTTCGGAGCATTCAAATATCTCATCTCGGTGGCACCGCCAGTCGGCACCGCATATGGCAGTCTGATGGCCGTATGGACTATCGGATTATGGCTGGGGGGGCTGGGCGGGGCCGGCCACCACCCCGGAGGCGGTGCCTGGCAGGCACGTTCACCATCAGTGACCATGCGTGGACGTCCGCAATCGCAGCCATTCCACTGGCCACAGCCATGACCGTATGCGCACTTCTTGGCACCAGCCACGGCTGGCATCGAACCCTATGCGGCATCACCTTCGCTGTGCTGCTCATCATCTGGATGGCATGGCGATTGGAATTTATGGAATGGGAACGATGGTTCTGCGCACTGGTCGTGGTGACTCTTGCAGCCGGGCTGGCCGTCGGCGGTTCCGCACTGGCATCCCCGCACCGCCTCATACTGCGAGACACGTACAATCCACCGCTCAGCCCCTACGATTACACCAGCCCGTTGAGCAGCATGAGATCCTATATCAAGGATCATCGAGATGACACACTACTTACCATCACCAATCTGCCTGCCGGCACTCCCGTCAGACTGGCAGTGATGGACTGGTTCGACGGCTCAGTGTGGAATCTCTCCGACTCATCCAAAGCCTCCGATTGCGCGAACTACCAACGAGTAGGCACCACAATCAGCACTGATGAACGCGGCATGGCATTCACCGCCACCTTCACTGTGCACCGAGGACTCGCTGATGTCTGGCTTCCCCTAGCTGGCGCCGCCACCGGCGTGCAATTCCTCGGCAAAGATGAGAACAGCCCGTTCTATTACAACCGCGATACCAATTCAGCCATACTCCCCTCAGGAACCAGCGAAGGACTGACTTACATCGAATCCGGCATTATTGCCGACACCCCTACCGACCAACAAATCAGCACGGCCAAAGCCGCCAACATCAGCCAGCCGAAAGCTCTGGACGTGCCCAATGCAGTTAGCACACTGGCTTCGGCCGCTGCCGGCGGCCAATCCCGAGGAGGTGCCGCAGCCCAAGATTTGGCTGCAATGTTGCGGAGCTCCGGCTGGGTATGGCTGAGCTTGAAGAACGACTATCCTTCGGCTGCCGGTCATGGCAATTACCGTGTAAACGCACTGCTTACCGGAACCACCATGGTAGGAGACTCCGAACAATACGCCTCCGCCATGGCCCTGATGGCCCGTGAGTTGGGACTGTCTTCCCGCGTGGTATTGGGATTCCTGCCCAAAGATGAGGATGGAGACATCACCAACGCGCGTGGCAAGAAAACTTCTGGCAGTGGCACCGAGATCACTTTCACCGGCGACGACATAACCGCATGGGTGGAAATCAAACTTCGCAATCTGGGATGGGTGGCGTTCTACCCTACTCCGAAGGAGAGCAAAATTCCGGATGATAGCCAGAGCTCGGCTCCACCTGACCCGAAGAATCTTGTGCGCCAACCGCCTGTTCCATTCATCGATCCGTTACGAGACCAGACTCAGGTCAGAGGGCAGAGTGCTTTATCCGGCACGGATGCCGAAGTCGCTTCATCTGATGAATCGTTCTGGTTACAGTTCCATCGAGCAGCGCGCACAGCAGCCATCTATAGCAGCCCGTTGTGGATTACATTGACGGTTTGCGTCCTGATTCTGGCGTTCAAAGCCCTTATGATTGCCCTCGCGCAACGGCGCGGCAGTCCTCGCACACGTATAGCCGCCGGATGGAACGCCCTGCGAACCTTGGCGGTACAAAGCGGCGGCATACCACTTTCCGGCACCAGGCGTAATCAAGCGCATGCCATCGCTCATCAGTTTGGTATCGCCAATCAGGCGTTGCAGCAACTTGGCAGGGAGGCCGACTATGCCACTTTTTCCGGGCGGAATATCACACCCGCACAGTCCACTCAATATTGGACCAGCGTGAAACGGCTGCGTACCGCCATGCTGCGATCCATGCCGCGTCTCAAGCGGTTTAGAACGCAACTGTCCTTGCGAGGAGTGACCGTTCGCATACCTCGTCAATCTCGTTCTCCGTCTCGCGCCGAAATACTTAAAACCGGGTCAGCAGGCCGCATACACCGCACAAGTTCCGTATCTCGCCCAAGTCGGGCAAGCCGCGACAACCGGCATCAGTACAAGTCCCAGAACACGAGGCCCGCAGATCCAAGCCGCAAATAGGCGATGACCCGGAACCATACCAGTTCCGAGCCATCGCCTGTCAATCATGCGCATGAACTCATATTCATACGCGGCTGGATCACAGCCATCGGGAAGTGATTACTCCTCGATGTCGCCCTGACCACCCTGATCGGAATAGAAATCATCCGGGTTGAAGTCATCGCCGAGCTTCAGATCGCCGAACTCGAGGTTCGAGAAGTTCAGGTCAGACAGGTCGGCGTCAGAGAAGGTCGTGTCGCCAAGATCACCATCGCCACCCAGACCGAAGTTCGGGTAGATGGTGTCGCGGATGGCCTTGTCAGGCTCAACCACAGCGTTGCGGTAACGGGCAAGACCCGTACCGGCCGGGATGAGCTTACCAATGATGACGTTCTCCTTGAGGCCCTTGAGGTCATCGACCTTCTCGGAGAGCGCGGCTTCGGTGAGCACGCGGGTGGTCTCCTGGAAGGAGGCGGCGGACAGCCAGGAATCGGTGGCCAGAGACGCCTTGGTGATACCCATCAGCGCCGGACGGCCAACAGCCGGCTTGCCACCGTTCTTCACGGTATTGCGGTTGATCTCGCGGAAGCGGGCGTTGTCCACCAGCTCACCCGGCAGCAGATCGGTGTCGCCGGAGTCGATGATGGTCACGCGGCGGGTCATCTGGTGCACGATGACCTCGATGTGCTTGTCGTGGATATCCACACCCTGGGAGCGGTACACGGTGTGCACTTCCTCCACGATGTTCACCTGAGCAGCACGCTTGCCGAGAATGGTGAGGATCTTCTTCGGATCCACAGAACCCTCGACCAGCTGGGTGCCAACCTTGATGTGGTCGCCATCGGCAACCTTGAGCGGCACACGCTTGGAGACCTGGTAGGTAATCGGCTTGATGGCGCCGTCCTCGGTCGGAGCGCCGGAATCAGCATCCGGGCTCAGGATGATCTGGCGACCGCGATCGTTCTCCACAATCTTGATGGTGCCGGCGAACTCGGTAATCGGGGCCTCACCCTTCGGGGTACGGGCCTCGAAAAGCTCGGTAACACGGGGAAGACCCTGAGTGATATCGGAAGCCGCAGCCACACCACCGGGGGGGAAGGGCACCTTGACCCGGC
>OBVR01000110.1_pt1 | contig 28262 bp, 29 predicted proteins | sample 1476201 | NCBI WGS metagenome assembly OBVR01 (sample SAMEA2580024, study PRJEB22360) | human gut metagenome | biome: human gut; feature: human-associated habitat; material: faeces | place: Denmark | collected 2008/2010 | reverse complement strand
CCAGCAGATGTTCACTGGTGCATAAATTCACTATCAGATCATCATCCAGGGGCGGTGTGGCCCGTTTGTCAGGGCCATAAATCAGCCGGTGCAGGCTCTGGGGTACGATGGCAATCTCCGGTTTTTCACCATTGAATGACACCCAACCGGGCGTCAGATTATGGAAGTAGTAGATATTCGGATGACACACGCCCCAGAATACGGCGTGCCGGGTGAAGCCGGTCAGCCATTTCTGGTAGCTTTCGTGGAGCCATTCGTAGCGGGTCTGATACTGTTGTTTCATTTTCATATTCCTCACGGGGATATAACAGGCAGCAGAATGCCGCCGGCAGGCCGGAGATTACGTCTGCTGCGGGTGAACGGATAACGGTCAGAAATTACGGACGGGACTGTGCAATACGCGCCTGCAGCCAGGCTTCCACTTCACTTTTCAGCCAGCGGGAGCTGCGCCCCATTTTGATGGGGGCAGGAAAGCCCCCATCTTTGATGAGTTTGTAAAACCACTTATCGGTTAAGCCGGTAAGTTGAGTGATAAACGCCATGTCGACCATCTGGTCATCCATCAGCGAAACAGGGGTAGCCATGAGAATGTTCCTCCGGATGTTGTTAAACCAGCCGGTGTGGTCATGAAAACAGCGCGCCACCTTCACTGGCATAACAACCGGGGAGAAACGTAAAAAATAATCGGGAATGTGGCTGTCCGGAGATAAACGGGGGGATTGCGATGGCAGAGCCGTAGCGGAATCCCGGGGGGTTGTTGCGAAAAGATGCTTCCGCACGCACGCGCGATAAAGGAGGGAGGACTTTCGTGAGACAAGGGGAAAACTAGCGTTCTGATAATTGCAGAGTTGTTTTCGGAGGTGGTTACAGTGAGTCAGCCCGTTCCTGGCGAGGAGGAGACTGATACCGCCGAACAGCTGGAGTTGATGCGTAGCGCCTTCCGGGTTATCCGGACGGTACGGGAAAAACATGCCTGTACTCAGTGCGATGCCATCGTGCAGGCACCTGCACCTTCGCGGCCCATCGAGCGGGGTATCGCCGGACCGGGGCTGCTGGCCCGCGTGCTGACCTCGAAGTATGCAGAGCACACCCCGCTGTATTGCCAGTCAGAAATATACGGCCGGCAAGGTGTGGAGCTGAGCCGTTCACTGCTGTCGGGCTGGGTGGATGCATGCTGCCGGCTGCTGTCTCCGCTGGAAGAGGCGCTTCATGGCTATGTCATGACTGACGGCAAACTCCATGCCGATGATACCCCGGTCCAGGTACTGCTGCCGGGTAATAAGAAGACGAAGACCGGGCGGTTGTGGGCGTATGTTCGTGATGACCGCAATGCCGGGTCAGCGTTGGCACCTGCAGTGTGGTTCGCTTACAGCCCGGACAGAAAAGGCATCCATCCGCAGACTCATCTTGCTTGCTTCAGCGGTGTGCTGCAAGCGGATGCGTACGCCGGGTTCAACGAGCTGTATCGCAATGGTGGGATAACGGAAGCTGCCTGCTGGGCTCATGCCCGCCGAAAGATCCACGATGTGCACGTCCGCATCCCGTCAGCACTGACGGAAGAAGCCCTAGAGCAGATCGGTCAGTTGTACGCCATAGAGGCGGATATAAGGGGAATGCCGGCAGAGCAGCGGCTTGCTGAACGTCAGCGAAAAACGAAACCGCTGTTGAAATCCCTGGAAAGCTGGTTGCGTGAAAAGATGAAGACCCTGTTCTTCGGCTCTGGCCATGGTGGTGAGCGGGGAGCGCTACTGTACAGCCTGATCGGGACGTGCAAACTGAATGACGTGGATCCAGAAAGCTACCTTCGCCATGTGCCTGGCGTCATAGCAGACTGGCCGGTCAACCGGGTCAGCGAACTGCTTCCGTGGCGCATAGCACTGCCAGCTGAATAACACATCCCCGTCAATACGGCCCTCGCTGTACGCTTACTTTTGTTCGGACTGCTTATGGCCTTTTTCCACTGGTGTAGCAGGAAAGTTAACCGGCTGCCACCATGAGATGACGTGTAAACCGTGCAGGCATGTTTTCACGTGGTGACGCTTTCATTGGGGGTCTACGCCGGAACCCCAATATTGTTCACATACATGAATTTGAAAAACTAAGCGATACTGCTGTCCGTACCTTATAAACTTATTTCAACGCTTCCGGCAGCGTCACAATCCACAGTTCACTGTCAGACTCCGGTTTCTCCAGTGGCTTCACTCTGAGGGTCGTTTCAACCTGCTTGTCGTCAAGCGTCAGCTTTCCTTCCGCGTTCACCCGATAATCCTTGAATGTCTTGCCCTCGACCGGATGTTGCATCGCCACCTTCACGCCAAAGTCGTTATCGTTCGCCACCGCCAGCGTTTTGCTGTCGATCAGCGCCAACCCTTCAGCCTTCTCCTGCTGCCAGCCCAAGGAGCGCAGATCAACAACCTGCGTTTTCTGCGCAAGGGTAATGCCGCGCTGTGACAGGGTTTTCTCATCATCAAACTCCGGATACTCACCCGGCTTGTCGAAGCCTGACAGGTCGCTCGCCTTATTGAGATCGACCTCGTAAATCAGGTTACGCATTCTGTTGTTTTTATCTCTTCCCTGTTCGATCAGCAGGATGTGCTGGTTATCGAGCGCCACGATGTCTCCGATTTTAGCGTCGCTGTTTTTGCTGTAGGCCGCGCTGTCGATAGGATAACCGTACATCGCGGTTTTTCCGCTTGCCGGATCGAAGCTCACCAGACGCGTAAACAGCGCCTTTTTCTTGCTCTTAGCGTCGATATCCAGCGTACTTTGCACGGCGACAATAATACGCCCGTCCGGCATACGGGTGAGGCCTTCAAAGCCGCGGTTCGCCTGACGCCATTTGAGGATATTTGGCAAACCGCCCGCAATCGCTTTTTCCCCTTCCGCCGCCTGCGGACCGTGGATTGCCAGGATTTTCCCTTTACTGTCGATGTTAATCAGGAACGGGCCATACTCATCGCACAGCCAGTAACCTCCTTTACCATCCGGAGTGATCCCTTCCGTATCCAGCCCGCGATTATCCCCCTTCAGTCTATGTAACGTGTCGCTGAAGGCCACTTCATTGGTGGAGCCAATCACGTCGCTTGCCAGCGGCAGACCGTTGATCGCGCCTTTATCGTCATGCAGAGGACGGGGATCGATGGCCTCCGCTTTGCCGTTTTGTACACGAATCGTCATCAGCAGCGGCGCGAAATCTGGCGTAACGAAAATTTTAGTTTCGTTTTTCCCCTCTTTCGGTGAATCCGCGTTCGGACCGCGATCGGTAATGGTTGCGAATGTCAGGGCATCGCCCTGTTTACCGGTGAACAGCAGGCCAGAACCTATCCCAACCGGAAGGCCGTTCGGGAATGCACTGGCAAATGCGCCGGCGTAGTTCACGTGCGTGCCTTCTGGAAAACTGACGACATAGCGCTCAGCCGTAGGTTGTGCCGCCAGGGCAGAGAAAGAGAGCGTACAACCGATTAGCACGGGAATAATTTTTCTTTTCATATTGTTAGCATCCATAAAGTGAAGATCACACTACACCATAAAGAAGAAACGAGTCAGGAAAATGACATCGAATGGCAACATGCGCGGGCCTGAGGCCAAAGAAATGTAAAACACTGTTGTTATTTGTAACAACGGAAACATTTACGGAAATTATTTGTCTTTCTTCGTGATCAAAAATGCTGTGTCTTGTTGGATTGGAGTGATGAGGGCTGCGTTTAGGAAACGCCCTATATTGTACGGTTGCATTATCGCGGTAGGGGTAATGCACGTGTCAGTATGATGAGCTGACCACACTCACGTGGGTGGACTGGTATAACAATCGACGATTGCTGGAAAGGCAGGGCCATATCCCACCGGCAGAAGCAGAAAAAGCTTATTATGCTTCCATCGGAAACGATGATCTGGCAGCCTGAGTTCACAGATAAAACACTCTCCAGGAAACCCGGGGCGGTTCACTTAGCCGCGTGTCCATTATTGCTGGATAAGATCATAACGATACACCGGGTTAAACAGGTGGTCACTGCTTCACTGAAGCTGCGTGATTATGATGGTCAGGTAGCAGAAGCTATGCCCATGATACCAAAATGACGAAAGCCGAAATGTCTGAAAGCGTGTGTATTACCTGAAAATATGACCGGCTCCGGGGTACGTAACCGATTCAACAAAGCCAATCGATATTACAAAACGAGAGGGACTATATATTTCGTTTTCAGATAAGACTCCTTGAGAGATTATCTTTTATGTAAAATCTCAAATATCACCTGATGTAATGTCAATGATAATATTAAGTGCGCTCTGAACAACATCTTTCTTGGTGTGATTAACATCTGACAAAAAGAACATCAGCTTCTTTATTATGTTCTTGTTGTTTATTATTTCACGCTCACAGAATAAAGCGTTGACTGCCTCTTCTATGACATTTCTCTCGTAAAAAAATTGAGAGTTAGCTTCATATAAAATATTGGCCAATTTTTCACCAAAAACCATATTATAATAATCACTGTGCATCTTTCTCCCCCAGGGTTCAGTCAATAATTTTACCATGCCTAATTATGACAGGTGTAACAAGCATATTTTGCTATATAAATAAAATACATAATACTGATTATTGTAAGAACAGGAAGCAGACTAATGGTTTTTTTTGTGAGCACATTCCTTCTTATGTAGGAAGAGGCTGTATTATATTCAGTCAACTCTTTTTTACTAAAAACATTATCTATGCCATCAAAGTTGCCTGCTAGCTAATTTTTAGGATATCGCCTTGTCGTGGATTATGCACTCTAAACATGTAGAAGGTATTCATTATAAATACACAGACGGCCATCTTTTGTAAAATGGATGCCGTTTTAAGTGAGATTCTGATTTTCAAATTGTTCCGGACTGAGACCGCCACACCAACTGTACCATCGCCAGCGATTGTAATCGCACTCGATATAATTAAGTAAGTTTGCTGATTTTGCTGTTTACTGCGACAGATGTAAAGCTGTGGTGATTAATGCAGACTAAGTTCACGGACTCCGGCAGTAACACCGATGCATTCTGCAAGCTTCAGATCTTAACTACGAAATTCATGCGAATGGTGTTTACGTTTTTTTACTGGTTGAAACTGTTTTGTCTTGTGAGTCACCTCTGACTGAGAGTTTACTCACTTAGCCGCGTGTCCACTATTGCTGGGTAAGATCACAACACTTTAAAATGCCCTATATAGGGTTAACCAGTAATTATCTGTATGATAGCTTTGAGTTCGGGAGGAGGTAATGACTCCAACTTACTGATAGTGTTTTATGTTCAGATAATGCCCGATGACCTTGTCATGCAACTCCACCGATTTTGAGAACGACAGTAACTTCCGTCCCAGCCTTGCCAGATGTTGTCTCAGATTCAGATTATGTCGCTCAATGCGCTGAGTGTAACGCTTGCTGATAACGTGCAGCTTTCCCTTCAGGCGTGATTCATACAGCGGCCAGCCATCCGTCATCTATACCACGACCTCAAAGGCCGACAGCAGGCTCAGAAGACGCTCCAGTGTGGCCAGAGTGCGTTCACCGAAGACGTGCGCCACAACCGTCCTCCGTATCCTGTCATACGCGTAAAACAGCCAGCGCTGACGTGATTTAGCACCGACGTAGCCCCACTGTTCGTCCATTTCAGCGCAGACAATCACATCACTGCCCGGTTGTATGCGCGAGGTTACCGACTACGGCCTGAGTTTTTTAAGTGACGTAAAACCGTGTTGAGGCCAACGCCCATAATGCGGGCAGTTGCCCGGCATCCAACGCCATTCATGGCCATATCAATGATTTTCTGGTGCGTACCGGGTTGAGAAGCGGTGTAAGTGAACTGCAGTTGCCATGTTTTACGGCAATGAGAGCAGAGATAGCGCTGATGTCCGGCAGTGCTTTTGCCGTTACGCACCACGCCTTCAGTAGCGGAGCAGGAAGGACATCTGATGGAAATGGAAGCCACGCAAGCACCTTAAAATCACCATCATACACTAAATCAGTAAGTTGGCAGCATTACCGAAATCCCCATCCTTTAGGGCAGTGAGGATGTCAATAATAGCAGACCACATCATGAGTCATTCTGACCGACACATGCCAGAAGCAGAGGCTCCATCCCATTTTATACCTACCTTATAACACTTAGAAAAACAACATGTTAAAAATGTCTATTGGAAACAATTTTATTTCCAATTGTAATGATAACCATTCTCATATTAATATGACTACGTGATAATTAACTTTTGATGCACTCCGCATGTCTGACCGCGCCACTACCACAGCTTCCTTAACGTTCGAGTCGCTTTATGGCACACATCACGGCTGGTTGAAAAGCTGGCTGACGCGCAAACTCCAGTCTGCTTTTGATGCAGATGACATTGCCCAGGACACTTTTTTGCGGGTAATGGTCAGCGAAACGCTCTCGACGATCCGCGATCCTCGCTCCTTCCTCTGCACTATCGCCAAACGCGTGATGGTGGACCTGTTTCGCCGAAACGCGCTGGAAAAAGCGTATCTGGAGATGCTGGCGCTTATGCCGGAGGGGGGAGCGCCTTCACCTGAGGAACGCGAAAGCCAACTCGAGACCCTACAACTCCTCGACAGCATGCTGGACGGGCTAAACGGCAAAACACGTGAAGCGTTTCTGCTTTCGCAACTGGATGGTCTGACATACAGCGAGATTGCGCACAAACTCGGTGTTTCCATCAGCTCCGTGAAAAAATACGTGGCGAAAGCCGTCGAGCACTGCCTGCTGTTCCGTCTGGAGTATGGGTTATGAATCCTTTGTTAACCGATTCCCGCCGTCAGGCGCTGCGTTCAGCTTCCCACTGGTATGCCGTGCTAAGCGGCGAGCGCGTCAGCCCACAACAGGAAGCGCGCTGGCAACAGTGGTATGAACAGGATCAGGATAACCAGTGGGCCTGGCAGCAGGTTGAAAACCTGCGCAACCAGCTTGGCGGTGTGCCTGGCGACGTTGCCAGCCGGGCGTTGCACGATACCCGCCTCACCCGCCGTCACGTGATGAAAGGATTACTGCTGTTGCTCGGCGCTGGCGGAGGCTGGCAGCTCTGGCAGTCGGAAACCGGCGAAGGTCTGCGGGCAGATTACCGCACCGCCAAAGGCACAGTCAGCCGTCAGCAACTGGAAGATGGCTCCCTGCTCACGCTGAATACCCAAAGCGCGGCGGATGTGCGTTTTGATGCGCATCAGCGCACCGTCCGGCTCTGGTACGGTGAAATCGCCATTACTACCGCGAAAGATGCCCTGCAACGCCCCTTCCGTGTCCTGACCCGTCAGGGCCAGCTCACTGCTTTAGGGACAGAATTTACCGTCCGCCAGCAGGATAATTTCACGCAGCTTGACGTTCAGCAGCACGCTGTGGAAGTGCTTCTCGCCAGTGCCCCCGCGCAAAAACGCATCGTGAACGCTGGTGAAAGCCTGCAGTTCAGCGCCTCTGAGTTTGGCGCAGTGAAACCGCTGGATGACGAGAGTACAAGCTGGACGAAGGACATCCTGAGCTTCAGCGATAAACCACTGGGTGAGGTGATAGCCACGCTAACCCGTTACCGCAACGGCGTGCTGCGCTGCGATCCCGCCGTTGCCGGGCTGCGCCTGAGCGGGACGTTCCCGCTGAAAAATACCGATGCGATCCTGAACGTTATCGCGCAAACGCTTCCCGTTAAAATTCAGTCTATTACGCGGTACTGGATAAACATTTCACCACTGTAAGGAAAATAATTCTTATTTCGATTGTCCTTTTTACCCTTCTCGTTCGACTCATAGCTGAACACAACAAAAATGATGATGGGGAAGGTATGACGCCGTTACGCGTTTTTCGTAAAACAACACCTTTGGTTAACGCCATTCGCCTGAGCCTGCTGCCGCTGGCCGGTCTCTCGTTTTCCGCTTTTGCTGCACAGGTTAATATCGCACCGGGATCGCTCGATAAAGCGCTCAATCAGTATGCCGCACACAGCGGATTTACCCTCTCGGTTGACGCCAGCCTGACGCGCGGCAAGCAGAGCAACGGCCTGCACGGCGATTACGACGTCGAGAGCGGCCTGCAACAACTGCTGGACGGCAGCGGACTGCAGGTAAAACCGCTGGGAAATAATAGCTGGACGCTGGAGCCCGCGCCCGCACCAAAAGAAGATGCCCTGACCGTGGTCGGCGACTGGCTGGGTGATGCGCGTGAAAACGACGTATTTGAACATGCTGGCGCGCGTGACGTGATCCGCCGTGAGGATTTCGCCAAAACCGGCGCAACCACCATGCGTGAGGTACTTAACCGCATCCCTGGCGTCAGCGCGCCGGAAAACAACGGCACCGGCAGCCACGACCTGGCGATGAACTTTGGCATCCGGGGCCTGAACCCGCGCCTCACCAGCCGCTCGACCGTCCTGATGGACGGCATCCCCGTCCCCTTCGCCCCTTACGGTCAGCCGCAGCTTTCACTGGCTCCCGTTTCGCTCGGCAACATGGATGCCATTGACGTGGTACGCGGTGGTGGTGCGGTGCGTTACGGACCGCAGAGCGTGGGCGGCGTGGTGAACTTTGTTACCCGTGCCATTCCGCAGGACTTTGGTATCGAGGCGGGCGTGGAAGGTCAGCTCAGCCCAACCTCTTCACAAAACAACCCGAAAGAGACGCACAACCTGATGGTGGGCGGCACAGCGGACAACGGTTTTGGCACCGCGCTGCTCTACTCCGGCACGCGCGGCAGTGACTGGCGCGAGCACAGCGCCACCCGCATCGACGACCTGATGCTGAAAAGCAAATATGCGCCGGATGAGGTGCACACCTTCAACAGCCTGCTGCAATATTACGACGGTGAAGCCGACATGCCCGGTGGCCTGTCTCGCGCGGATTACGACGCCGATCGCTGGCAATCCACCCGCCCGTATGACCGCTTCTGGGGTCGTCGCAAGCTGGCGAGCCTGGGCTACCAGTTCCAGCCAGACAGCCAGCATAAATTCAACATTCAGGGGTTCTACACCCAAACCCTGCGCAGCGGCTACCTGGAGCAAGGCAAACGCATCACCCTCTCGCCGCGTAACTACTGGGTGCGCGGTATTGAGCCACGCTACAGCCAGATCTTTATGATCGGCCCTTCCGCGCACGAAGTGGGCGTGGGCTATCGCTATGTGAATGAATCAACGCATGAAATGCGTTACTACACCGCCACCAGCAGCGGGCAGTTGCCGTCCGGCTCAAGCCCTTACGACCGCGATACGCGTTCCGGCACCGAGGCGCACGCCTGGTATCTGGATGACAAAATCGACATCGGCAACTGGACCATCACGCCGGGTATGCGTTTCGAACATATCGAGTCATACCAGAACAACGCCATCACAGGCACGCACGAAGAAGTGAGCTATAACGCACCGCTTCCGGCGTTGAACGTGCTCTATCACCTGACTGACAGCTGGAATCTTTATGCAAACACTGAAGGCTCGTTCGGCACCGTACAGTACAGCCAGATTGGCAAGGCTGTGCAAAGCGGCAATGTGGAACCGGAAAAAGCGCGAACCTGGGAACTCGGTACCCGCTACGACGACGGCGCGCTGACGGCGGAAATGGGGCTGTTCCTGATTAACTTTAACAATCAGTACGACTCCAACCAGACCAACGACACCGTCACTGCACGTGGCAAAACGCGCCATACCGGGCTGGAAACGCAGGCACGTTACGATCTGGGTACGCTAACGCCAACGCTTGATAACGTTTCCATCTACGCCAGCTATGCGTATGTGAACGCGGAAATCCGCGAGAAAGGCGACACCTACGGCAATCTGGTACCATTCTCCCCGAAACATAAAGGCACGCTGGGCGTGGACTACAAGCCAGGAAACTGGACGTTCAATCTGAACAGCGATTTCCAGTCCAGCCAGTTTGCGGATAACGCCAATACGGTGAAAGAGAGCGCCGACGGCAGTACCGGCCGCATTCCCGGCTTCATGCTCTGGGGCGCACGCGTGGCGTATGACTTTGGCCCGCAGATGGCAGATCTGAACCTGGCATTCGGTGTGAAAAACATCTTCGACCAGGACTACTTCATCCGCTCTTATGACGACAACAACAAAGGCATCTATGCAGGCCAGCCGCGCACGCTGTATATGCAGGGGTCGTTGAAATTCTGATGTGTTAACGCCCGGCTTGCCGGGCTTTTAGCTGGAATGTGATTATGTTGGCATTTATCCGTTTTGTTTTTGCAGGCCTGCTGCTGGTGATCAGCCACGCCTTTGCCGCCACGGTTCAGGACGAACACGGCACGTTTACACTCGAAAAAACGCCACAACGGATTGTGGTGCTGGAACTCTCGTTCGCCGATGCGCTGGCCGCCGTGGACGTCAGCCCGATCGGTATTGCCGACGATAACGATGCAAAACGCATCCTGCCCGAAGTGCGTGCGCACCTGAAACCGTGGCAGTCCGTCGGAACGCGCGCGCAGCCGAGCCTGGAAGCCATTGCCGCTCTGAAACCAGACCTGATCATTGCCGACAGCAGTCGCCATGCGGGGGTTTACATCGCCTTGCAGCAAATCGCGCCGGTACTGCTGCTTAAGTCCCGCAACGAAACCTACGCTGAAAATTTGCAATCTGCGGCTATCATCGGCGAAATGGTGGGTAAAAAGCGAGAGATGCAGGCACGCCTGGAACAACATAAAGAGAGGATGGCGCAGTGGGCCAGCCAGCTTCCCAAAGGGACACGCGTGGCCTTTGGCACATCACGCGAACAGCAATTCAACCTGCATACTCAGGAGACCTGGACCGGCAGCGTGCTGGCCTCTCTGGGGCTGAACGTTCCCGCTGCGATGGCGGGTGCGTCCATGCCGTCCATCGGCCTGGAGCAACTGCTGGCGGTCAATCCTGCCTGGCTGCTGGTTGCCCACTATCGCGAAGAGAGCATTGTTAAACGCTGGCAACAAGATCCGCTCTGGCAGATGTTAACCGCCGCGCAGAAGCAGCAGGTTGCTTCGGTCGACAGTAACACCTGGGCGCGGATGCGCGGTATTTTTGCTGCAGAGCGTATTGCCGCTGACACGGTAAAAATCTTCCACCATCAGCCGCTTACCGTTGTGAAATGACCGCGATAAAACACCCGGTGCTGCTGTGGGGGCTTCCCGTTGCAGCACTTATTATTATTTTCTGGCTGAGTCTGTTTTGCTACTCGGCCATTCCTGTTTCCGGAGCAGATGCAACCCGCGCCCTGCTGCCTGGACACACGCCAACGCTACCAGAAGCGCTGGTGCAAAACCTTCGTTTGCCACGAAGCCTGGTCGCCGTTCTGATCGGCGCAAGCCTGGCGCTCGCGGGCACGCTGCTGCAAACCCTGACCCACAACCCAATGGCCTCTCCTTCACTGCTCGGCATTAACAGCGGCGCGGCGCTGGCTATGGCGCTTACCAGCGCGCTGAGTCCGACGCCGATTGCAGGCTATTCTCTGTCGTTCATCGCGGCATGCGGGGGCGGCGTGAGCTGGCTGCTGGTCATGACCGCAGGAGGCGGATTTCGTCATACCCATGACAGAAACAAACTGATCCTCGCGGGTATCGCGCTGTCGGCCTTTTGTATGGGCCTTACCCGCATCACCCTGCTGCTGGCCGAAGATCATGCTTACGGCATCTTTTACTGGCTGGCAGGCGGAGTGTCCCACGCCCGCTGGCAGGATGTCTGGCAGCTCTTGCCGGTGGTGGTCACTGCAGTCCCTGTCGTGTTGCTGCTGGCGAATCAACTGAACCTGCTCAACCTCAGCGACAGCACCGCCCATACGCTGGGAGTGAACCTGACGAGGCTACGTTTGGTCATCAATATGTTAGTGCTGCTTCTGGTTGGTGCGTGCGTCAGCGTGGCAGGTCCGGTGGCGTTTATCGGTCTGCTGGTGCCACATCTGGCGCGCTTCTGGGCAGGCTTCGATCAGCGCAACGTACTGCCAGTGAGCATGCTGCTGGGGGCCACGCTGATGCTGCTGGCAGATGTACTCGCACGCGCACTGGCCTTCCCCGGAGATCTGCCCGCAGGCGCAGTGCTGGCGCTGATTGGCAGCCCTTGCTTTGTCTGGCTTGTGAGGAGGCGAGGATGAAAATTGCGCTGGTTATTTTCATCACCCTTGCCCTGGCGGGCTGTGCGCTGTTATCACTCCATATGGGAGTGATCCCCGTGCCGTGGCGCGCGCTGCTGACCGACTGGCAGGCCGGACGCGAGCATTATTATGTATTGATGGAGTACCGACTGCCGCGCTTGCTGCTGGCACTGTTTGTCGGTGCAGCCCTCGCCGTGGCGGGCGTGCTGATACAGGGGATTGTGCGCAACCCTCTGGCATCACCGGATATTCTCGGTGTTAACCATGCCGCCAGCCTGGCCTCTGTGGGGGCTCTACTTCTTATGCCGTCACTGCCCGTGATGGTGCTGCCGCTGCTGGCCTTTGCGGGCGGCATGGCGGGGTTGATATTGCTGAAGATGCTGGCAAAGACCCACCAGCCGATGAAGCTGGCGCTCACCGGCGTGGCGCTTTCTGCATGCTGGGCCAGCCTGACGGATTATCTGATGCTCTCGCGCCCGCAGGATGTGAACAACGCCCTGCTGTGGCTGACCGGCAGCTTATGGGGCCGTGACTGGAGCTTTGTGAAGATTGCCATCCCGCTGATGATTTTATTTCTGCCGCTGAGCCTGAGTTTTTGCCGCGATCTCGACCTCCTTGCACTCGGCGATGCGCGCGCCACCACGCTCGGTGTGTCGGTGCCCCATACCCGATTCTGGGCTTTGTTACTAGCTGTCGCCATGACATCTACCGGCGTGGCCGCCTGCGGCCCGATTAGCTTTATTGGTCTCGTGGTGCCGCATATGATGCGTAGCATCACCGGTGGACGTCACCGCAGACTGCTGCCTGTTTCGGCCCTGACAGGTGCGTTGCTGTTGGTGGTTGCCGATCTGCTGGCGAGAATTATTCATCCCCCACTGGAGCTCCCGGTTGGCGTGCTGACCGCCATTATCGGTGCGCCGTGGTTTGTCTGGTTGCTTGTGAGAATGCGATAAATGACTTTACGAACTGAAAATCTGACGGTCAGTTACGGGACAGACAAGGTACTTAACGACGTTTCACTCTCACTGCCAACGGGGAAGATCACCGCCCTGATCGGTCCTAACGGTTGCGGGAAATCGACGCTGTTAAACTGTTTTTCGCGGCTTTTAATGCCGCAGTCTGGCACCGTATTTCTCGGCGATAATCCCATAAATATGCTCTCATCGCGCCAGTTGGCCCGCAGGCTTTCGCTGCTGCCTCAGCACCATTTAACGCCAGAGGGGATCACAGTCCAGGAGCTGGTTTCGTATGGTCGTAATCCCTGGCTGTCACTCTGGGGGCGTCTCTCCGCTGAAGACAATGCACGAGTTAATGTCGCCATGAACCAGACCCGGATCAATCATCTTGCCGTTCGTCGGTTAACCGAGCTTTCCGGCGGTCAGCGCCAGCGCGCATTTCTGGCAATGGTCCTGGCCCAGAATACGCCCGTTGTATTACTTGATGAGCCAACCACCTATCTTGATATCAATCACCAGGTGGACCTGATGCGGTTGATGGGCGAACTCCGGACTCAGGGGAAAACGGTGGTCGCTGTGCTGCACGACCTTAATCAGGCTAGCCGGTACTGCGATCAACTGGTGGTAATGGCAAACGGACATGTTATGGCGCAAGGCACACCAGAAGAGGTGATGACCCCAGGATTGCTGAGAACAGTATTCAGCGTGGAAGCGGAAATACACCCCGAGCCGGTATCTGGCAGGCCGATGTGCCTAATGAGGTAGATTGCACAGGCCGTAAGAACCAAACCACGACTGAATGAAACTGGACTGGCGCCAGCAAGCCTGTTCAGACTGGGGCTGAACTTTTCCGGACTCTGAAAGATTACCAATACTCATCGTCCATCCGCTTGCTTTAGGCTGACAGGTTCATAATCAACGCAAACCAGAGCTGTACAGGCTTGGGCGCGGCTTTCAAACCAGTCGTGATCACGGCAATCAATTTTGAACTCTGCTTAACGGACATTTCTGTATAACCCTTACGGCAACGAAAAACGCGAAGTTAAAATTTTAGAAACCCAAAAACGTGACATGACTAAGTTTAGATTTCAGGGGGGAGATCAAAAAATTTCGCTCTGTGCCAGAGCGGACATTCACGGAGCTGGTTCATTACCAATGAGGTTGGGCTTTTGAGGATAAATCAATGATCAGACGCCAACGTAAATCAAAAGCAACCCTGGAACGGAATTGCTAATCCAGTTTCTGACCATCGATTTTTCTAAAAAGTGTGCGTTTGCTACTACTTAGGTAGGTGCAGCTTTCTTAATCACCGGCAGCCACGTTATACAGGCCAGTTGATGGATCGATTGTTATCAATGATATCTTCATGAGTCGGTGTCTCACCCAGCTTACCGAAGCTGGCATAAAGTGAAGGCAGACGGGCCCGTCCTTCTCCCTTTTTCGCCAGAGGGAAAGCGCGAAGCATGGTGGCAGCCTCCCAGTCACAACAATAGGATGGTGTGCACGGCTGCTGACGCCATGATTCAGCGATAGAGCCGGAAAATACGGGGTCAAAGCCGGTATCATTAACCAGAGTCATCGTGACCTGTACTGCGGCTGGATGATCTCCTGCTACTGCAACTGCCAGGCGACCGCGGCTCCCTTCAGGTAGTCTGTTGTGGTCAACTAAAACTGGCCTCCGCGTTAGAGTTTTTCCAGTATCGGTTTTCTGATTCGTTTGGTGGTAACCCACCATTATATTCGTGCGGTCTTAGTGCGCTGTAATATCCAACGATATAGTCCGTTATTGCGTGAGCTGCATCGCTGAAGCTTACATAGCCCGTCGCTGGCACCCATTCGTTCTTCAGACTCCTGAAGAAGCGCTCCATTGGGCTGTTATCCCAGCAGTTTCCACGCCGACTCATACTCTGCCTGATCCGGTATCGCCACAGTAACTGCCGGAACTGCCTGCTCGTATAATGACTGCCTTGATCGCTTGGAACATCACCCCGACGGGCTTACCACGGGTTTCCCATGCCATTTCCAGTGCTTTCATGGTAAGCCTGCTGTCCGGCGAGAACGACATGGCCCAGCCCACTGGTTTTCTTGCGAACAGGTCGAGAACAACGGCGAGGTACGCCCAGCGCTTACCCGTCCAGATATAGGTCACATCACCGCACCACACCTGATTTGGCTCGGTCACGGCGAACTGCCTTTCAAGGTAGTTAGGGATAGCAACATGTTCATGACCACCACGTTTATACCGGTGAGTCGGCTGCTGACAGCTGACCAGCCCCAGCTCTTTCATGAGCCTGCCAGCAAGCCAGCGTCCCATCTGGTAGCCTCTCCGGGTTGCCATTGTGGCGATGCTTCTTGCTCCGGCCGAACCGTGGCTGATGCCATGTAGCTCAAGTACCTGACTGCGTAATACAGCCCGTCTGCCGTCTGGTTTTTCAGGACGGTTTTTCCTGAGGTAGCCTGAGTTTAACGGACACTCCTTCCTGAAATAGAATGGCATCAGAAGGAGCTAATAATGAGCAGAAAAACCCAACGTTACTCTAAAAAGTTCAAAGCCGAAGCTGTCAGAACGGTTCTTGAAAATCAACTTTCGATCAGTGAAGGCGCTTCCCGATTATCTCTTCCTGAAGGCACTTTAGGACAATGGGTTACCGCCGCCAGAAAAGGGCTCGGTACTCCTGGTTCCCGCACGGTGGCTGAACTGGAATCTGAAATTCTGCAACTGCGTAAGGCGTTAAATGAAGCTCGCCTTGAGCGAGATATATTAAAAAAAGCAACTGTAGATTTTGCACAGGAGTCGCTGAAAAATACGCGTTAATCGAACAATGGCGACAACAATTTCCCATTGAAGCGATGTGTCAGGTATTTGGTGTATCCAGGAGCGGTTATTACAACTGGGTACAGCATGAACCCTCAGACAGAAAACAAAGTGATGAGCGGCTAAAACTGGAGATTAAGGTGGCACATATCCGCACTCGCGAAACATATGGAACCCGGCGGCTCCAGACGGAGCTGGCAGAGAATGGCATCATCGTTGGTCGTGACCGACTGGCACGTCTTCGTAAGGAGCTAAGGCTACGCTGTAAGCAGAAACGCAAGTTCAGAGCGACTACGAACTCGAACCACAATCTGCCAGTTGCGCCAAATCTGCTGAACCAGACGTTCGCTCCTACAGCACCAAATCAGGTCTGGGTGGCGGACCTGACGTATGTTGCCACACAGGAGGGATGGTTGTACCTCGCTGGCATCAAAGATGTTTATACGTGCGAAATTGTCGGCTACGCCATGGGAGAGCGCATGACAAAAGAGCTGACAGGTAAAGCCCTGTTTATGGCGCTCAGGAGCCAGCGCCCACCTGCCGGGCTAATCCACCACTCTGATCGAGGTTCACAGTACTGCGCATACGATTACCGGGTCATACAGGAGCAGTTTGGTCTGAAAACATCAATGTCGCGTAAAGGTAACTGTTACGACAACGCTCCGATGGAAAGCTTCTGGGGAACGCTGAAAAATGAGAGCCTGAGCCACTATCGTTTTAATAACCGGGATGAAGCCATCTCAGTAATACGGGAATACATTGAGATTTTCTACAATCGTCAGCGTCGTCACTCTCGTCTGGGGAATATCTCCCCGGCAGCCTTCAGGGAAAAATATCATCAGATGGCTGCTTAAAAAAAGAACAAATGGTAGTGTCCGCTATTGCCAGTACACCTCAACATTCCACCATGCATTCCGATTAACGCCGCATAGCCAGTTGAACTTTGCTACTTTGTGAGAGGTAGTACCTTCTATCCAGTGCGAATTTAATTAATGGAATAAATGATTATGAGTGAAAATGATACAATCCCAAAGAAGTCTACAAGTCAGATTAACAAAGCGGTATTCTTTACATCTGCTTTGCTAATTTTCCTTCTTGTCGCCTTTGCCGCCGTATTCCCGGATGTCGCCGACAAAAATTTTAAACTACTTCAGCAACAAATCTTCACGAATGCCAGCTGGTTCTACATCCTTGCTGTGGCCCTGATTTTACTGAGTGTCACGTTCCTTGGACTCTCACGCTACGGTGATATCAAGCTGGGCCCGGACCATGCGCAGCCTGATTTCAGCTACCACTCCTGGTTTGCGATGCTTTTTTCGGCAGGGATGGGGATCGGCCTGATGTTCTTTGGCGTTGCCGAACCTGTAATGCATTATCTTTCGCCACCCGTTGGCACTCCAGAAACCGTTGCGGCAGCCAAGGAAGCAATGCGTCTGACCTTTTTCCACTGGGGACTGCACGCATGGGCAATTTATGCCATTGTGGCGCTGATTCTGGCGTTCTTCAGTTACCGTCACGGTCTGCCTTTAACTCTGCGCTCCGCACTCTATCCCATTATTGGCGATCGCATATACGGACCTGTAGGACATGCGGTTGATATTTTCGCTGTTATAGGCACGGTCTTTGGCGTTGCGACATCACTGGGTTACGGTGTTTTGCAGGTGAATGCCGGTTTGAACCATCTTTTCGGGGTGCCCATCAATGAAACGGTGCAGGTAATTCTGATCGTGGTCATCACGGGGTTAGCGACGATTTCAGTGGTGTCCGGTCTGGATAAGGGAATACGTATCCTGTCTGAACTCAATCTGGGTCTGGCTTTGTTGCTCCTGGCGCTGGTCCTGTGTCTGGGACCAACCGTGCTTCTGCTGAAGTCATTTGTGGAAAATACGGGCGGTTATCTTTCGGAACTGGTGAGTAAAACGTTCAACCTTTACGCGTATGAGCCCAAGTCGAGCAACTGGCTGGGGGGCTGGACATTACTGTACTGGGGATGGTGGCTTTCATGGTCGCCGTTTGTGGGGATGTTCATCGCACGGGTCTCCCGCGGGCGAACCATTCGCGAGTTTGTCACCGGCGTGCTGTTTGTTCCCGCGGGTTTTACGCTAATGTGGATGACGGTGTTTGGTAACAGCGCGATCTATCTCATTATGAACCAGGGGGCCACAGACCTCGCCAATACTGTTCAGCAGGATGTGTCGCTGGCCCTGTTTAATTTCCTGGAGCATTTCCCGTTCTCTTCTGTGCTGTCATTCATTGCAATGGCGATGGTCATCGTCTTCTTTGTAACGTCTGCTGATTCGGGGGCAATGGTTGTGGATACTCTGGCATCAGGTGGAGTGGCAAACACACCCGTCTGGCAGCGAATATTCTGGGCCTCGCTCATGGGCATTGTTGCAATTGCGCTTCTCCTTGCCGGAGGGCTAAGTGCGCTGCAAACGGTGACAATAGCGAGTGCATTGCCCTTCTCAGTGATCTTACTAATATCCATATACGGACTTTTAAAAGCTTTGCGCCGGGATTTGACCAAGCGTGAAAGCCTGAGCATGGCGACAATTGCTCCTACGGCTGCACGTAACCCAATTCCTTGGCAGAGAAGGTTACGCAATATCGCGTATCTGCCGAAGCGATCTCTTGTGAAACGTTTTATGGACGACGTTATCCAGCCCGCCATGACGCTGGTTCAGGAGGAACTGAACAAGCAGGGGACGATAAGCCACATTAGTGATGCAGTCGACGATCGTATTCGTCTTGAAGTCGATTTGGGCAACGAGCTGAATTTTATATATGAAGTGAGGCTTCGCGGGTATATCTCACCGACCTTCGCGCTCGCCGCAATGGATAATGATGAGCAGCAGAGTGAACAACATCGATATTATCGCGCTGAGGTTTATCTCAAAGAAGGCGGTCAAAATTATGATGTGATGGGCTGGAACCAGGAACAGCTGATTAATGACATACTGGACCAGTACGAAAAACACCTGCACTTCCTGCACCTGGTTCGTTAATAGCAACATGCCGTCCTGGGGGCGGCAATTATTATCTCGGCCGCAATATGAGGGAATGCAGAATGATTTCACGCTGGAAATGGATGCTGAAGCAGACAATTAAAAAACTATGGTTCAGGGCAACGTTATTCGCAATTGTCGCGATAATAACGGCCCTTTTATCAATTCTTTTTAAATCAATGATACCTGAGTCGGTTTCCGTGAAGGTTGGTGCGGAAGCAGTCGATAACATTCTGAACATACTGGCATCGAGTATGCTGGCAGTGACCACATTTTCGCTGAGTATCATGGTCACAGCCTACGGTTCAGCCACTACTAATGTGACTCCCAGAGCTACGCGTTTAGTTGTTGAAGACGTCACCACACAAAATGTACTGGCCACCTTCATCGGTTCTTTTCTCTTGAAGTGGTCAACAAAAACTGGCCACCGCGTTAGAGTTTTTCCAGTATCGATTTTCCGATTCGTTTGGGGTAACCCACCGTTATATTCGTGCGGTCTTAGTGCGCTGTAATATCCAACGATATAGTCCGTTATGGCGTGAGCTGCCTCGCTGAAGCTTACGTAACCCACCACCGGCATCCATTCGTTCTTCAGACTCCTGAAGAAGCGTTCCATTGGGCTGTTATCCCTGCAGTTTCCGCGCCGGCTCATACTCTGTCTGATCTGGTATCGCCACAATAACTGCCGGAACTGCCTGCTCGTATAATGACTGCCCTGATCGCTGTGGAACATCACCCCGCCGGGCTTACCACGGGTTTCCCATGCCATTTCCAGCGCTTTCATGGTGAGCCTGCTGTCCGGCGAGAACGACATGGCCCAGCCCACTGGTTTTCTTGCGAACAGGTCGAGAACAACGGCGAGGTACGCCCAGCGCTTACCCGTCCAGATATAGGTCACATCACCGCACCACACCTGATTTGGCTCGGTCACGGCGAACTGCCTTTCAAGGTAGTTAGGGATAGCAACATGTTCATGACCACCACGTTTATACCGGTGAGTCGGCTGCTGACAGCTGACCAGCCCCAGCTCTTTCATGAGCCTGCCAGCAAGCCAGCGTCCCATCTGGTAGCCTCTCCGGGTTGCCATTGTGGCGATGCTTCTTGCTCCGGCCGAACCGTGGCTGATGCCATGTAGCTCAAGTACCTGACTGCGTAATACAGCCCGTCTGCCGTCTGGTTTTTCAGGACGGTTTTTCCAGTATCTGTAGCTGCTGCGATGAACCCCGAACACATGGCAGAGTGTGACCACAGGATAATGCGCTCTGAGTTTCCCGATTATCGAGAACTGTTCAGGGAGTCTGACATCAAGAGCGCGGTAGCCTTTTTAATATTTCATTCTCCATTTCAATGCGTTGTAGCTTTTTCCTCAGCTTACGTATTTCGATTTGTTCTGGTGTTATCGGAGAGGCTTTTGGTGTTTTGCCCTGACGCTCATCACGCAGTTGTTTGACCCATCTTGTCATTGTGGAAAGGCCAACATCCATAGCTTTCGCGGCATCTGCCACCGTGTATTTCTGGTCAACAACCAGTTGAGCGGATTCGCGTTTAAACTCTGCGCTGAAATTTCTTTTTTTCATTGGAGCACCTGTGTTGTTCTGAGGTGAGCATATCACCTCTGTTCAGGTGGCCAAATTCAGTGTGCCACTTCAGCCCTGATTCGACTTTTACAATGACTTATCTGGACGCATGAAGAACGTCAGGAATATACCAATAACAAGCAATGCGACGGAACCGTAGAATGGTAAACTCCAGTTGCCTGTTTTGTCGATAATAATGCCAAAGGCGATAGGTGAAATAATGTCGGCGACAGCGGAACCGGCGTTCATCAATCCGCTGGCAATTCCCACATACTTCGGCGTAATATCCATCGGGACAGCCCGGATAGGCCCAATGGTCAGCTCATCGGCCAGCAATGTCGTGAACTGTGAGACGAAACAGCGTACACAGTTTGAATGTATCTACTTTTCCCAATACTGGGCGAAGGGAGATTTTATTGCGAAGCGCGCGCCAATTGGTCAGTGGGAACCTTATTCGGAAGAGTCACTACTTGGCATCATCGTCACCAGCGTCTGTCGTATTAAAGTCGCGATGCTAAAACCTGAACCTCCCAGAGATCCCCATATCCCGCTGATGGGGGATTTTAACTAAAACTTAGCGCTATCGCTGCGTATCGTAACTATCCCGTATTACGTAGCGTAAATTATGACGCCATATGGGGAACAAATACACAGAGGAAGAAAAAGATTAGATTGGTTTTAAGGGATGTTTTTATCATAAATGGCACTGCTAAAATTATGAGATTATCGAAGATAAAATTCTTGATCATACATAAAAGGCCTCCTGAATTAAATCAAGAGGCGTATAGTTTTTACATTACTGATGTATGTTTAATGATCTCACTGATTTTCACTTTCCTGTCCTGCGATCTTGAAAGAGTGGCAGCATCAGCAGTAGCAATCGCCGACATGGCCGCCTCACCATTGAGAAGGTCAATATAATCTTCTTCAGGTTTTGCACCACAGAGGATATTATGGAGGAATAACGTCTCCTTTCTTATTAAACTGGCAAGCCATAATGGTGTTTTTTTTCCTGGATGACCATATGCTATAGCGCCATCCATTTCTGAGGTCATATTGCCTTTCCGACGATCATCATCTTCTTCTTGTGTTTCATGGACCAAAAAATGCTTTGTCTGACCGCCAATCCTAAGTGACCCTGCTGTTTCTTGCATATCAATTTTAATAGAGCCTTTAGTTCCATTGATGATGACATAATGTTCCGGCCAGTTAAATGCACTCCCCCACTCTAAGGTTGCTAGTTTTCCTGACGGGAATTCCAAGGTCATAAATAACATATCATCTTCATTGCCAAATCCTGGACCAGAATGGGCCAAATTTCCACCAATCATAGTAACCGTCTCTGGTATTTCTCCAAGTAAATGCTGAACACAATCTAACTCATGTATATGATGATATAGATGTCCACCAGATTGTTCTTTCATCTTTTTCCAGGAAAGTCTCTCTTGTTTGTTTTCCCAGCCATTTCTCTTAGTATGACATGATAATATTTCGCCGATAACACCTTCTTTAATTAACTTCCGTGCATATTGAACCCCATTGAAAAAATTCATAATATGCCCGGCCATAAAGGTCACACCAGCTTCTTTACACGCTTTGACCATATCCACACAATCTTCATAACTTAATGCAATTGGTTTTTCACAAAAAACATGCTTCTTATTCTTTGCTGCTTTAATTACTGGTTCTTTATGCAGATAATTTGGGGTGGCTACGATCACGCAATCGACTAATTTACTTGAGACTAAAGCATCCAAGCTTGACATATTGATACACTGCAATTCACGGGCAATATTTTCTCCATTTTCAGGATCGTATACACATGTAATTTTTGCATTATCATGCATATTCATAAAACGAGCTAATTCAGCGCCAAAGTATCCAACACCAACAACGCCATAATTAATCATAAAGCCTCCAATCATTTAGCCACGGATAGTTTATAAATTTTACCTGGAATATCAAAACCAACTAACAAAATTAATAAGGCAGAGAATGCAACCGTAACAATGAATAATGAAACACCTAAGCCATAATATCCTGAAATGTATGTAGCTAATACAGGTGCGGCCATTCCTCCAGTTGCCCCTAAGTTATAAATAAGACCGGTCCCTAATCCTCTTAATTTTGTTGGAAAGTAATCATATATAAATTTTGGAACCAACCCTGCAATACCTAAATTTGTAAACATTAATCCAAAGAGACATAATCCTATAAGAGAAGAGTTTTTCACAGAAATAAAAAAAAGAGGACAAAGGAAAATAAATGAAGTTATTAGACCGACTACAAAGGCTTTTTTTACACCAATCTTATCACCAACAAAACCAAAAAATATTGTACCTGTCAGTGTTCCTAAACCTGCTATTGTCATCAGAGTTGAAATGACCACTGTATTAACTCCATTATCTGCCAGGTAGGAAGGAAGTAGTCCGTTTATCGGCCAGTTTGCACCAAATAGACAAAAACAGACGAGGAAAACGATCATAGAGATTGAAAGATGTGGTTTTCTGAAGACAGACAAAAATGTTGATTTATCCTTATATTTATCTTCAATCCACTCCTGACTTTCTGGAGCACTTTTTCTGATCCAAAGAACTAGTAAAACTGGTAACAGGCCTATAAAAAAAGAGTTTCTCCATCCATATACTTCAGCAAACTGAGGGATTATTTGTGCCGCAATAATATTTCCAACAGAAAAACCACTTACCAAAAAAGCACTAGCTTTAGATTGAAGATTTTTAGGCCAACTTTCTACCGCATAAGTTGAAGCACATGCATATTCACCAGACATCCCTAAGCCAACAATAAAACGGCAAACTGCGAGCATATATAAGTTTGTAGCAATACCGCTAAGGCCTGTTCCGACTGAGTAAATGAAAATTGCCCACATCATCATTGGCTTACGACCATATTTATCAGCCATGGCACCAAAAAAACCACCTCCAATAGGTCTGGCTATGAAGGCCACTGTCCCTATTAAAGTAGCCTGAATATCCGTAATGCCAAGATCTGCTTTTATAATATGAAGAATGTAAAATATCATCATAAAATCAAAGCCATCAAATACATATCCAAGCCATGCGGAAAAAAGAGCTTTCCGTTGTGGTGGATTAACTTGTTTATACCATGCTGTTGCCATATTTGTTTCCTGTGTTATTCTAATATAGCCCTTAAAGTAAATATTAGGGAGCCTCAACAATATCCAGAAATAATTATATTGTCTTCAAATACGCCAGTACTATTGATTGTTATCAATACCTAATCAGTACAATCTTTTCCTCCATTTCTTCTTAACATATTTCACTCTATGAAAGATAAAACTGATACCCACCTACAGTTTTGGGTCACCAACAAAAAACAATGTTCGCCAGATATTCCACCACTGGCACAGTTCAACCCTGCTTCAAAAATTGACTTATTCATTGTGCTCATTTTCGTAGTCCGTTCAGGTTGAATAAAACTCCCTTCGTCAAATGAGGAAAGACTGAGAGGTTATTACTTTAGCTTACGTTATAGCTGTTTTCCTTTGCAGTATTTCTTTGCTTTTCTGTATACCTTTATACCTGTTATACCAGATCAAAAAACAAGCAATCCACATAACAAAACGCGTTTTGTTACTGATGTCACAAATTGAGCATATTTTTGTAGCTGATAGTTTGTTACAAACACCAGAACCAAGATTAATGCCGATCAGTTAAGGATCAGTTGACCGATCCAGTGGCTGTGTAAGAATCCGGAAACGCTCACTTGTTTCCGGATTTTTTTATGCACATTGGACAGGCTCTTGATCTGGTATCCCGTTACGATTCTCTGCGTAACCCACTGACTTCTCCGGGGGATTACCTCGACCCCGAACTCATCTCTCGTTGCCTTGCCGAATCAGGTACTGTAACGCTACGCAAGCGCCGTCTTCCCCTCGAAATGATGGTCTGGTGTATTGTTGGCATGGCGCTTGAGCGTAAAGAACCTCTTCACCAGATTGTGAATCGCCTGGACATCATGCTGCCGGGCAATCGCCCCTTCGTTGCCCCCAGTGCCGTTATTCAGGCCCGCCAGCGCCTGGGAAGTGAGACTGTCCGCCGCGTGTTCACGAAAACAGCGCAGCTCTGGCATAACGCCACGCCGCATCCGCACTGGTGCGGCCTGACCCTGCTGGCCATCGATGGTGTGTTCTGGCGCACACCGGATACACCAGAGAACGATGCAGCCTTCCCCCGCCAGACACATGCCGGGAACCCGGCGCTCTACCCGCAGGTCAAAATGGTCTGCCAGATGGAACTGACCAGCCATCTGCTGACGACTGCAGCCTTCGGCACGATGAAGAACAGCGAAAATGAGCTTGCTGAGCAACTTATAGAACAAACCGGCGATAACACTCTGACGTTAATGGATAAAGGTTATTACTCACTGGGACTGTTAAATGCCTGGAGCCTGGCGGGAGAACACCGCCACTGGATGATACCTCTCAGAAAGGGAGCGCAATATGAAGAGATCAGAAAACTGGGTAAAGGCGATCATCTGGTGAAGCTGAAAACCAGCCCGCAGGCACGAAAAAAGTGGCCGGGACTGGGAAATGAAGTGACTGCCCGCCTGCTGACCGTGACGCGCAAAGGAAAAGTCTGCCATCTGCTGACGTCGATGACGGACGCCATGCGCTTCCCCGGAGGAGAAATGGGGGATCTGTACAGTCATCGCTGGGAAATCGAACTGGGATACAGGGAGATAAAACAGACGATGCAACGGAGCAGGCTGACGCTGAGAAGTAAAAAGCCGGAGCTTGTGGAGCAAGAGCTGTGGGGTGTCTTACTGGCTTATAATCTGGTGAGATATCAGATGATTAAAATGGCGGAACATCTGAAAGGTTACTGGCCGAATCAACTGAGTTTCTCAGAATCATGCGGAATGGTGATGAGAATGCTGATGACATTGCAGGGCGCTTCACCGGGACGTATACCGGAGCTGATGCGCGATCTTGCAAGTATGGGACAACTTGTGAAATTACCGACAAGAAGGGAAAGGGCCTTCCCGAGAGTGGTAAAGGAGAGGCCCTGGAAATACCCCACAGCCCCGAAAAAGAGCCAGTCAGTTGCTTAACTGACTGGCATTACAGAACCAAGATGCCTATTTCGTTTCAGCATCAACTGTTAAATTATCTGGTTGCCAACGAGAATACTGAGCTTTTTTGTCCCCAAGACTGACCGTCAACGCCACAATCTTTGACTGTTTGACATTGTCATGCCCGCAGGCCAGCGGATCTAAAGACATTAGACTGCTTGCATCAGCCAGTTGCGTATCTGGCTATGTCCCTTAATTGGTAAGGGTTCGAGGAACTCAACATTAACGCATTTTTTAGCGCATCACCGACAGTGTATATGAACGATTGCACTCTGACGATGGTTGATTTATTTGGTTGCGTAGGGGCTAGCTAGTCTGGTACCGGAGGCTAGATCTGAAGTACTGACCCCAGGAATAACGCCGGGCTAACTCATATTCTGACCCATTGTCAGCCCGCGTGTTTACTGCTCTAGCTCATTTCCTGTTGTCAGGCGTTCAATTCCCAACTGCAGGTTATGGCCCGGTGCACAAACACCTGACGGCAGGTATCACTTACCCGAAGAAGGTAAAGCCCTCAAGAGGCAGTAACTCAGCCAACCTCTCCTCCGGCCACTCCGGCAGACGCGTCAGGACGTCCGTCAGCCAAGCATGTGGCTCCAGACTGCGGTTCCCAGAAGGCTCATTATCTGTGCCGCGCGGTTCCCGGCCACCAGTGAACCAGCGAACAACCAGGCCTTTCGTCCCATAACGACCGGACGGATAGCACGCTCGCAGATATTGTTGTGTGTGCCTTGAAATGCACGATCTTTCCGTCGGTGAAAGTCCGCCCCGGCTAACTCTCGCTCCGACTGGAAGGACAAGAAGCGGTCCAGGAGGTAACAAAAGGGCTGAATCTCTCCCTGAAACGACTTCTTCAGGAAGTCAACGGGTTATGCGGGCCGTAACGTGAGTGAACACTGAGCAGCCATCGAAATGCCGTCGAGGGTGCTGACACGCCACAATAACGGGGAAGGCCGACGATGACCGGGAAGAGAGTGAGAAAGGCATCGGTCATACCCACCGGGGTTGTGGTGTCAGCATGCATAACAATTGATCGATCGTGCAACAAGAGAAATCCATAACGGTGTCTGTCCGGGTGACGGGCAACAACGCCTCGCGAGGGGGTGAATCGGTTGTTATGGATGGCAGATGGGGTGTAGTAGTGAAAATACTGAGTAATGTCAGAGGAGCGAAGGCCCCCTCTTGCAGTACCAGTGTAACATGCAGGAAGAGCCCGGCGATTGCCATCAGCCTCACAACCCCGCTAGAACCGGTTCAGAACCTACAGAAAACACTACAGGAGAAAGCAAAGTGAACCGCCCCGTGTTTCCTGTTTATCATTTTCTGGTCAGTGCCGCGATTCTGGTATTCGTGGTGATTTTCTGGCGGACACACCATCGCGACCACCGTAACTGGCTGGCTCTACGGCTATTCGTATTATGCTCTGTAAACCGTTGGCCATTGCGGATGGTTAAAGGAACAGTTGTGGGGACAACTGACACATTACGTGAAATGCAGCGTTATGAACAACTGAGTAGCACGGGGCTGACAACTGGAAAATCCAGCCGGGAGCACCGTTATATGATACGATTGTTATTGTCACTGGTGAGAGTGTGCGCAGGGATTATATGTCAGTGTATGACTATCCCGTACCAACCACACCGTGGCTGAATACGGCACCCGGTTTATTTATTGACGATTATACCTCGACAGCCTCCAGTACAGTGTCTTCCCTGAGCCGGACACTGATTTATGACTATGAGCAGAACCCTGATTCCGGCAACAATGTGGTGGCGCTGGCAGCAAAAGCAGGATACAGCACATGGTGGATATCCAATCAAGGAAAACTGGGGGAGCATGACACACGCATCTCTGTTATTGCTTCTGATGCGGAGCATGCCACTTTCCTCAAGAAAGGCAGCTTCGCTTCCCGTAAAACAGATGACAAACTGTTGTTACAGGAAACAGAACGTGCGCTGGCGGATACATCCTCTCCGAAGATAATTTTCCTGCACATGATGGGTTCTCATCCAAATCCGTGTGACAGCCTTAACTCCTAGCCGAATAATTACCTGGAGCAGTATCCCCGAAAAATTGCCTGTTACCTCGCCAGCATCAGTAAACTGGATAACTTTCTTGGCCAGCTTGATGGTATCCTTCGCCGGTACTCACGTCATTTCGCCATGCTTTACTTTTCTGGCCTTGGGCTGTCGGTCAGCGACAGTGCCAATCCTGTTCATCATTATGGTCATGTGCAGGGAGGCTACAGTGTGCCACTGATTATTACCGCCAGTGACATAACGTCTCATCAGCCCGTCAGTAGAAAAATCAGTGCCCGTCATTTCGCAGGTATTTTTCAGTGGATGACCGGTATTTGTACTGAAAATATACCGCCATTCAATCCGCTGACAGACGAAGATAACTAACCTGTTATGGTTTTTAAGGGAGAGAGGAATATACCGGCAGACAGTTTGAAACCTCAGCCACTTATTCTTCCTGATCACAGGTAATCATATATGGCAGACTGTAATACAGTCGCTTGTACTGAAAAGTATTCTGTATAAAATATCCGTATTCATATCAGCACAAGGGACCATCAAATCCCTGCAGCACTCCTTACGTCAGTTATCCCGCATCACCCTGTGAGTACAGGATTTTTTATGAGGTTACTAGACTGGCCCCCTGAATCTCCAGACAACCAATATCACTTATTTAAGTGATAGTCTTAATACTAGTTTTTAGAC
>OBVR01000106.1_pt1 | contig 28670 bp, 27 predicted proteins | sample 1476201 | NCBI WGS metagenome assembly OBVR01 (sample SAMEA2580024, study PRJEB22360) | human gut metagenome | biome: human gut; feature: human-associated habitat; material: faeces | place: Denmark | collected 2008/2010 | reverse complement strand
AAGATACATAAGAAGCATCAAATTGTAATTCACCATCAATCGCATATTCAGGTGCTAATTCTTGCGCAATTTTTGTAGCTTCAGCAACTTTTGTTACTTCTGGTGCTTTTGCAGAACCTTTTGTTGAAAAACTTAACAATGAAACTTTTGGTTCAATGTCAAATAATTCAGCTGTTTTGGCACTATCAACAGCAATTTCAGCTAATTCTTGTGCAGTTGGGTTCACGTTAATCGCGCAGTCTGAGAATAAATATCTTTCATTAAGAAGGCACCACTTGTACGGCTTACGCCTGGTTTTGTTTTAATGATTTGTAACGCAGGACGAACTGTATCACCTGTTGAGTGGATAGCACCACTAACCATACCATCAGCAATACCCATGTAAGTTAACATAGTACCGAAATAGTTGACATCTTTTAAGATTTTTTCAGCATCTTCTTTAGTAGCTTTTCCATTACGGCGTTCAACAAATGCTTCGACCATTTCATCCCATTTTTCATAATCATTTGGGTTGATAATAATAAAGTTTGATGTGTTGATTCCACGAGCCATAGCAGCATTTGCGATATCTGTTGGATCACCAATTAAGATTGGTTCTACTAATTCATCAGATTTTAAGCGGGCAGCAGCACCTAAGATTCTAGGATCTGTTGCTTCAGGGAAAACAATTTTGATATTACGGCGTACGACTTTAAATTTTAAGCTATCGAATAATTCCACGATAAACCCTCCAGTTTTATATTTACAAAATCCATCATACACTATTCTCAAAGAAAATAACAGTTTTTTCTAGCTGTATTAGTCAAAAAAACCAATAATCCGATAAACTTTTCACAAACTAACTCTTCTACACTATAACAGCTTGCGCTGTTACATTACACTGTTTCAGGAAGTTGCCAATCAATCGGCGTTTCCCCTAAACGTTCTAGAGCGGCATTCGCTTGAGAAAACGGACGTGAGCCAAAAAAACCACGATGCGCTGACAATGGACTTGGATGTGGCGATTTGATAATCACATGCCGAGTCGTATCAATCATTTTAATTTTTTCTTGAGCTGGACGTCCCCATAAAATGAAAACAACGGGTTTTTCACGCTCATTCAACTTTTCGATAATGACATCTGTCAGTTGCTCCCACCCTTTACCTCGATGGGAATAGGCTTGACCTGCCCGAACGGTCAACACAGTATTTAATAACAACACGCCTTGTTTGGCCCAGCTTTCTAAAAAGCCATGGTTGACGGGTTGGTACCCTAAATCAGCTTGTAATTCTTTGTAAATATTCACAAGAGATGGCGGCACTTTCACACCTGGCTGGACAGAGAAACTTAATCCGTGTGCTTGATTGGGTCCATGATATGGGTCTTGTCCCAAAATTACTACTTTTACTTCTTCAAAAGGGGTTAGTTCTAACGCTGAAAATAAATGATACATATCTGGATAAATCGTTTGTGTCTGATATTCTTTTTTCAAAAATTCCCGCAATTCTTGATAATACGGTTTTTCAAATTCAGCAGATAAAACGGTTTGCCAACTATTGTGAATAATTTCTTTCATAATGCTCACTCCTTCGCTCTCTAAGCATAACGAATTTCTCCAAACCTGACAAGAAATTTCTGGGTACTTTCTCTTGGAAAAACGTGGTAAACTATAGGTAAGCTTTAAATAGATAATGAGGTGTAGAGAATCGATGATTAAATTAATTGCTTCAGATATGGATGGAACACTTTTAGATGCAAAAATGAGCATCACAAATGATAACACTTCAGCAATTCGCGAAGCGGAACGTTTAGGAATCGAATTTATGGTTGCTACTGGCCGCGCATATACCGAAGCGAAACCCGCGTTAGAAGAAGCTGGAATTGACTGTGCCATGATTACTTTAAACGGCGCCCAAGTGTTCGACAAAGATGGACACTCACTTTTCACGGCTGGGATCGAAAAAGAAACAGTAACAGAAGTACTAACTATTTTGAGTCAACACAATGTTTACTATGAAATCTCTACAAATAAAGGTATTTTTTCTGAACATCAAGAAAAAAGAATTGAAAACTTTGCCGCTCATATTGCAGAATCCATGCCCCATTTAACTTATAAAGTGGCGATTGCCATGGCTTCAGCACACCTATCTTTATTGCATATTACCTATGTTGATCGTTTAGACGACATTTTAAAAGATGATTCGATTGAAGTCCTTAAAATTATTGGCTTCAGTATGGATGGGCCGAAAGTATTAGGCCCTGCTGGGATGGAAGTAGAAGAACTAGATGATTTGGTTGTTACCTCTTCTGCGCTTAATAATATTGAAATTAACCACCGCCTAGCACAAAAAGGGATTGCAGTTGCGCGCGTCGCTAAAGAACGTGGGATTCCCGCTGAACAAGTCATGACTATTGGTGATAATTTAAATGACGTCAGCATGATTCAATGGGCTGGGGTAAGTTTTGCAATGGGCAATGCCGAACTGGAATTAAAAGAATACGCTAAATATGAAACAGCCACTAATTTAGAAAATGGTGTTGGCGAAGCCATCCTGCGTGCAATAAGAGAAGATTTGTAATAAGCACTACCAGTTACAGCACTCATTTATATATAGAAAGGAGATCGTGTCGTGTCTGAATTTTTTATTCAAGAACAACAGTTAGGAAAAGTTACGCGAACCATCGTGAAAGACCAAGCAGGCCGTTCACTTTTTCTATTGGTGGGGCGCTGGGGCACACGAGGAGATGCGCTTTCTTTATATGCAATGAACGGAGAAATTCTAGCCAGTATTAAACAAGTTTCTTGGACTTTTGGTACACGATTTGAGTTATATCAGCGTTTTGAAAAAGTGGGTACTCTACGAAAACTGTTCAATTTGAATGCTGATTTCTATTATGTTCAAGGCCTTCACTGGGCAGTTGTTGGTGATATCAAAGCGCATCAATATTCAATTTATCAAGTCCATAAAAAAATTATGTCAATGGATAAAACCATGCTTTGTACAGGCGACTATTTTGTTTTAACTGTTGCCAATGATGAGGACGCACCGTTGTGCATCTGCATAGCAGCTGTCCTTGACTACTGGTTATATAATAAGAAAAAACAAAAAACTTCCGATGATTTTGGATTAGATTTTGATCCTTTAACGGATTAATGAAAAATAACGAAGCTAAAGTGATTGACTTTAGCTTCGTTATTTTTACACTTCTTTTTGCATATGATTGTACAAGTGACCACTAATAGTCATTGTTGTGACATCTTTAAAGCCTTTACTTGCGTATAACTTTCTCGCCCCTGGATTGTCAAAATCAACATTTAGACCCAAGGCTTGCTTCCCGCTAGCTTTGGCTACTTCAGGTAAAGCATCTAATAACTTAGAACCAATTCCCATTCCACGGAAACGTTCATCCACAGAGATCGTGTCTAAATACCATTCATTAGGCAAGGTTTCTTCTTCAATAAATAGCCGAACATCTTCTGCTAAGCCATGTTTTTTAAAGACTTCTCTTAAAGGTTCATCAATAATCTTTTCATCTTCCGCAGGATAGCCGACAGCAATCCCTGCAACTTCACCTGCATGTTCATAAACTAAAATTCGTTGATAGCCATAGCGATAGGTTGGATACGCCGTTGCCTCTGCTAACAGGTCAATCATTTGTTCTTCTGAGACTTCTTCTAAAATTGGTAACTCCATATCTTTTAAAATAACTAAGACCAGCCGAGCAATCGCTTGACCGTCTTCTTTTGTTGCCGAGCGAATCATTGTAATTCTCCTTTACATTTAACTAAAAAAGAACTGGCTACTATCATTACTGACTTAGCCAATTCCTTTTATCTTGTCTTTAGTATAACAAATTTATTATTGAATTTCTACTGTAACCTGACGTCGTCCCCAAAGACGGCATTGGTCTACTGAATCAAAATGAACATCAATAATATTTCCTTGAATAGCGCCACCTGTATCTCCAGCAATAGCAAAGCCATAACCAGAGACTTTCACTAATGAACCTAGAGGAATTACACTTGGATCGACTGCAACTACATTGCTTTCTTTACTTAAGTCAATACCAGTAGCACTTAGATTACTTGCACCAGCTTCGCGCCAAGAATAAGCAGTTGATTCCATCTGAAGCACACGACCAGAGCCAGTTCCTGGTGTTGATGATTCGCCTGTCGATGATTCTGTCGTTGATGACGATTCGGATGAACTAGCTGAACTTGAAGATTCAGTGCTACTGCTTTCCGTACTTGTAGAAGAGCTTGATGCTTGACTGCTTGACTCTTCAGCAGCTTCGGCTTCTAGTTTAGCCGCATCTGCTTGCGCTTGTTTGTCGGCAGCTGCTTGTTTCTTCGCTGCTTCTGCTTTGGCAGTTTCTGCCGCACGTTTTTTCTGTGCCTCAGCTGCTGCTTTTTCGCTGACTAAGCGTTGTTGCTCTTTCTGTTTGTCTGTCGAAATTTGAGCCAATAATTCTTCATTATTCGCCATTTTTTCTTTTAACTCAGAGACTTTATTATTCATTGAAGAAGCTTCAACTTGTAATTTCTCTTCATTTTGTTTTAAAGTTGTTTGCGTATTTTCAACTTTTTCTTGTAATGCAGCTAACTTTTCTTTTTCGCTAGTTAAGCTTTCAATCTTTTCCCGTTCAAAGTTTTGTAAAACGGTCATGGCATAGGCCCGATTAAAGAAATCTGATAAATTTTCTGCATCTAATAAGGCTTGCCAAGTACGTTGGTCACCATTTAATTGAATATCCTTCATACGATCGCCAACAGCTTCTTTACGACGAGAAATATTTTTTTCTGTTTTTTCTATTTCCTCTTTCGAAGTTTTCAACGTATCTTCCGCTTTTGAAATTTGCGTTTTTAAACGTTCGATTTCCGCATATTTAGCATTTACATCGTCTAAGGCTGAATTGATTTCTTTACTAATTAACTCCCCAGATTGTTTCGCTTGCGCTTCTTTTTCTTGCAACGAATCAAGTGATTCTGCTGCCGCAGCGACTGGAAGTCCAAAATTGATAAGCATCATTGTTGTTAAAAATGGTATCAACTTTTTAACCTTCACTAAATCCAACACCTTTCCTAACTTATCTAAAACACCTACTCATTATACTAGTCAGGAGGGCTTGTTTTATTTCAATCATGTTACAATTTGTTACAATTTAAATGCAACTCTTTTTTTATCCTGCGTTTATTCATTAGTCCATTTCTATCTCAATTCTTTAAGAATTTCTTAAGACGCCTTAAAAACTAGCTTTTGACGATTTTTCTTTTTTTCATCTCATTAGACCATTGATTGAAATATTTTGTAATATTTTTTGTTAATTATTGGCCCTTTTTCTTCAAATCTTCTAAGAGATGCCGAACTTCTTTGGAATTTTTAATGTTTTTTAAAGTTAGTTTTGGGTAATTGTTAATAAAACGACGTTGTTGGAAATTTAACCGATTTTGGAAATGCTCTTTTTTGGTTCGTTCTTTTAACTTCTGCCAATCAGCTGTAGCGATTTCCATTTTTGTGTTCAACCGTTGCTTAAATTCTTGTTGGTTCGTTTCCAACGTTTGGCCCATCTCGGTAATAAGTTTTTTGAAACCTTGCATGTTCAGCAACGTATAAATTAAGTCAAGCCCCATTACAATCACTATGCAAAGTGCTAAGTAGTTGCCAAAGATTGCTTGTAAAAAACTGACAACTTTGGCGATTTCTGGTTGAATAACTTTGACAATCAAGACACACCCCAATCCCCAAAAAAGAGAAACCGGTAAAGCCACGCGACCGTTTAAATTAAAAGGTACATCATGATAATCCCACCAAGAGGCATGGAACAATTTTTCCAAGCCATAACTAGTGACATATTCTAAAATCGTCACTAAAACAGCCGATCCGACATACAATACCAAGAGATTGTTCTCAAAGGGTTCCACAAAATAGAGAACGCTTAAGACCCCAAATCCATAAATAGGACAATAAGGCCCTACCAAAAATCCTCGATAAACAAATTTTTTGGCTTTTAATGAACAATACACCGTTTCCCATAACCAGCCGATAAAGGAATAAATAAAAAATAACAAAATAACCTGACTCATTTTTTCCACGTTTCTGTCACACTCCACTTCTTTGCGCTTTTCTTCTATTTTAACAGAAGTTGAGAAAATGTAGCGAACAACTTTCTTTCATTGAAAGATTAGGCTACAATGAGAGCAGCAAAGGGAGGAATCTTATGTTTGGTTTATTGAAATACGCAAAAAATTATCGAAAACAAATTATCCTCGGTCCAGTCTTCAAATTTTTAGAAGCTTGTTTCGAGTTAGTCTTGCCCTTATTCATGGCTCACTTAGTCGATGTCGGTATTCGTCAAAACGACCGACAGACTGTCATAGAAATGGCCCTCTGGATGCTTGTTATGTCGTTAGTTGGTTTATTTTTTGTCATGATTTGTCAATATTATGCTTCAGTCGCTTCGCAAGGTTTTGGGACGGAGCTAAGAAATCAATTAATGAAGAAAATTAATCAGCTTTCACACAAAGAATTGAATAGTTTTGGTACAGATACCCTCATCACCCGGATCACAAACGATATCAACCAGCTTCAATTGGCTTTAGCGATGTTTATTCGGTTGGTCATTCGGACACCTTTTTTAAGTATCGGTTCTGTGGTCATGGCTTTTTACATTGACGTGCAGATGGGTTTTCTTTTCCTATTACTTTTACCAATTTTTAGCCTTATTCTCTTTATTATCATTAAAGTGACTGTGCCTTTATATCAAAAAGTCCAAGAATATTTGGATCGGTTAAACCGTCAAATCAGTCAAAACTTAAGCGGTGTCCGTGTGATCCGTGCGTTTGCTAGAAAGGAAACAGAGCAACGACATGTTGATAAAGCTTCAGATGATTTAGGCGATATTTACATTCGCGTATCGAATGTCTCTGCTTTATTAACGCCTTTAACCACTTTGATTATGAATGTTGGAATTTTATTTTTACTTTATTTTAGTGGCTTAAAAGTTTCTTTCGGTTCCCTGCAACAAGGGGAAGTTTTAGCATTGATCAATTATATGAATCAAATGATGCTCGCTTTAATTGTTGCTTCTAATCTCGTGGTAATTTTTACGCGAGCTGCCGCTTCCGCAAACCGTGTCAATGAGGTTTTAATTGTAGAAAGCCAGTTAGCAGATACACCAGAATCAGCAAAAACATCGCCACAATTTGGTGATATTACCTTTGACCATGTAGATTTTCGCTATGAACCAGAGGCCGGTTTGGCTTTGGAAAATATCAATTTTACGATTCCTAAAGGCTCAATTCTCGGCATCACAGGACCTACCGGCAGCGGGAAAAGTACCTTAACCCAACTCATTCCCAGATTTTATGATGTGAGTGCAGGAAACCTTTTTATTAATGGTGTAAATGTGCGCGATTGGCCGCTCTTTACTTTACGCCAACAAGTGGCAAGTGTCCCACAAACTGCCGTCTTATTTACAGGGACTATTCGAGAAAACTTACAATGGGGCAAACCAAATGCAACTGATGAAGACTGTTGGGAAGCATTAGCTATCGCCCAATGTAAAGAATTTGTTGAACAATTAGACCAAGGGTTAGACACGCCTGTTAACGAAGGCGGAAAAAACTTTTCTGGTGGACAAAGACAACGGTTGACCATTGCCCGTGCCTTGATTAGGAAACCGCATTTACTTATTTTAGATGATTCCTTGAGTGCCCTCGACTATCAAACAGATTTGAATCTGCGCCGTGCTTTACAAAAAGAACGAGCAGAGACAACCGTTATTTTAATTTCACAACGCGTGAGTTCGATTGCTACGGCGAATCAAATTTTAGTCCTAGATAGTGGAAAAGTCGCTGGCCTTGGCACCCACGAAGAATTACTTGCTTCTTCTAAAGAGTATCAAGAAATCGTTGCGTCACAGGAGGAGGATACCCATGCAAACTAAAAAAATTCATTTTGGTGCCTTCTCACGTTTTAAGCCGTATTTACTACGCTATCCAAAAGAAATTATTGGCGCCTTAATCCTAGGAATTCTCAGTGGTTTTTCGACTGTCCTCATGACTTATTATATAGGTAAATCCGTTGATACAATGGTTGGTAAAGGACAAGTCAATGCTGCGCAACTCATCGAAATTTTAGGTTTATTAGCAGGGATTTTACTCGTAACCGTTCTAAGTCAATGGCTGATTCAACGTCTCGGTAATCGCGTGTCTTATTTATCGACCACACAGCTGAGAAAAGACGCCTTTGCCCATTTAAATCAATTACCGTTAAGTTATTATGACCAAACATCACACGGAAATATCGTCAGTCGCTTTACCAACGATATTGACAATATTTCAATGGCTTGCTCGGCTGTCTTCAACCAATTATTTTCTGGCATGGCCACCGTCGTTGTTGCTTTGCTCTTTATGATCCGGCTAAGTCCCCTGCTCACATTAGTGGTTCTTATCAGTACGCCGATTATTTTTATTGTAAACTGGCTTGTTGCAAAAGCTTCACAAAAAAACTTTGCTGCACAACAAACGATTGTTGGTGAAATTTCCGGCTTCGTTTCAGAAATGGTTGGCAACCAAAAAATTGTTAAAGCCTTTCAACAAGAACAAGCTACGCAAGAAACATTTGAAGCATTGAATCAAACGTTGTATGAAAAAGGACAGAAGGCTCAGTTTTCTTCCTCCTTAACCAACCCACTTTCTCGATTTATCGACCATTTATCTTATTTATCGATTGGATTAGTCGGTGGCTTGTTAGTTTTAAGTGGCAATCCTTTAGTCACAGTTGGTGTTATTTCCAGTTTCACCATTTACTCTAGTCAATTTTCTAAACCTTTTATTGAACTCTCAGGAATCACCAACCAAATCCAAGCCGCCTTAGCTGGATTGGAACGTACCTTTGATATGATGGATCAACCAGTTGAACGTCCTGATGCCCCGAACGCAATTGTTTTGAAAGAAGCGCGAGGCCGTGTTGAATTTAAAGACGTTGATTTTTCTTACACGCCGACGCGACCTTTAATCGAAAACTTTAATTTAATTGCTGAACCAGGAGAAACAATTGCCATTGTTGGGCGAACCGGTGCGGGTAAATCAACATTAGTGAATTTGTTAATGCGCTTTTACGAGGTCGACCATGGTCAAATTACGGTTGATACTCACGACATTACTCAAATTACTCGGGATAGCTTGCGAAAAAGTTTTGGTATGGTTCTCCAAGATACTTGGCTATTCGATAGCTCCATTCGGGAAAATTTAACGTACGGGAATCCTGAAGCCTCTGACGAAGAAATTATAGAAGCCATGAAAAAAGCCCATATTTTTGATTTCGTCATGCGTTTACCTCAAGGACTAGATACCGAGATTGGTTCTCAAGGCGTTAAAATTTCTGAAGGACAACGACAATTAATGACTATTGCACGCACGATGATTAGTAATCCGCCGATGCTTATTTTAGATGAAGCGACCAGTTCAGTTGATACATTGACCGAGCAAAAAATTCAGGATGCTTTTTTACAAATGATGACTGGCCGGACCAGTTTTGTTATTGCCCATCGCTTAGCAACAATCAAAAGTGCTGAAAAAATTCTAGTTATGGATAATGGTCAAGTGGTTGAAATTGGCACCCATGACGAATTATTGCAAAAAGAACAGGGTTATTATCGTGACCTTTACGAAGCGCAGTTTAATCAAAAAGCACAATAAAAAAGAGTCACTTTTCTGGGATGATGAAAAGTGACTCTTTTAATTTTAAATTTATTGATCTAATTCAGATAATGGTTTTCCAAATAAACGTTTAAAGGGAATTTTATTGCCTAAATAATAAGTGGCAATTACTTGAATAGGAAAGAAAATAACTGTTTTAATTAAGCGTGGTACCCACCAAGCAAAATTTGCTAGATTGACGCCATACATTAAACTTAACCACAAAGGAGTTAAAATGATATTAATTAAAACGGTGACCAACAATGTCGCCAAAATCACTCGTTGCCATGTCATTTCTTTCTTATAATAGAAATAACCATAAATAGCACCAGCCAAAAAGGCATTTAAAGTAAACCCAGGAAAATAGCCTGCCTTTGGAAAAAGCAACATTCCTACCACATCAGCCACCGCCGTGCCGATTCCAGCCCAAAAAGGTCCGAAAATCATCCCAATCAATGATTCTGGAATAAACGTGAAACTGATTTTTAAAAACGTTGTTTCATACGCAAAAAAGCGTGAAAAGACAACGACCACCGCAATGAGTACGCCCATTAACGCAATGGATTTTGTGCCAAATTTTTTCTTTGTCATTTTTAGCATCTCCTCTAAGAGCTGCTACATGACGAACCATGCAGCGAATGCGAAAACAAAACCGCGAACATTAAAAAGCTGAACGTGTTGTTCTGATGATAAGCAAAGTAAGAACCTTTACTTTCTAGCAACACACTGTTTATGCTCTTCGTCCAAAAGGCAACATCCCATCCTTTTAGCACTTAACGCTTTGTCTCCTACTCTGTTATTTTATTTGGACAAAAGTCCTCATAAAATATACCACAAAATAGTCAAAATAACCATTAAGGTTCTCTAAAAAGCTAACGGTCGACGATCCCCTTCATGGATGACCTCACGGAAGTCCGCAAACCCCGCCTCGACACCTCTCAAAAGAATTTCAGCACTGCCGATATTGGTTGCTAAAGGAATTTCATAGACATCACTTAGACGAATCAAAGCTGTCACATCTGGTTCATGTGGTTGCGCGGAAAGAGGATCTCTTAAAAAAATAACTAAATCAATGTTGTCTTCTGATATCATTGCGCCAATCTGTTGATCCCCACCTAATGGCCCCGATTTAAAACAATGCACGGGTAGGCCAGTTGCTTCCATCACTTTCATGCCTGCCGTCCCTGTCGCATACAATTCATGTTTTTCTAAAATATGTTTATAAGCGGTTGCTAGTTTGATCATTAATGTTTTTTTACGATCATGAGCGATTAAAGCGATTTTCATGTTATCCAACTCCTGTCTTTGTTATATTATAACAAAAGTTTAGCGATAAATCCGCTGAGAGTGTTTGTCCTTTGTCACCTTGACGAAAAAGTCTTCTTTTTCTTGTGCAACTCTCCCTTGCCGAAAGATAGCGTTTTCATTTAAACTATGAGTAACAAATCAAAAAGAAAAGAGTGACGTATCAAATGGTGGAAATGGCGCTTAGAAATGTGTATAAAAAATATGACAATGCAGAACATTATTCTGTTACAGATTTTAACTTAGAAATTACAGACCGTGAATTTATCGTCTTTGTCGGACCTTCTGGTTGCGGTAAATCAACAACATTGCGCATGATTGCTGGCTTAGAAGATATTACTGAAGGTGAATTATCAATTGGGGACAAAGTCATGAATGACGTTGCACCGAAAGATCGTGATATTGCTATGGTTTTCCAAAACTATGCGCTTTACCCGCATATGACTGTTTTTGATAACATGGCTTTTGGTTTAAAACTAAGAAAATATGATAAAGCTGAAATTAAAAAACGGGTGGAAAATGCTGCGGATATTCTGGGCTTAACAGAGTACTTACAACGTAAACCTGCGGCGCTTTCTGGTGGACAACGCCAACGTGTTGCACTTGGCCGGGCAATTGTCCGTGATGCCAAAGTCTTTTTAATGGATGAACCTTTATCAAACTTGGATGCAAAATTACGTGTAGCCATGCGTGCTGAAATCGCTAAACTACACCAACGTTTAGAAACTACGACAATTTATGTGACACATGACCAAACCGAAGCGATGACCATGGCTGACCGAATCGTAATTATGAAAGATGGCTTTATTCAACAAATTGGTTCACCAAAAGAAGTTTACAATACACCTAAAAATATGTTCGTAGCTGGGTTCATCGGCTCACCTGCCATGAATTTCTTCAAAGTTACCTTAAACAATGGGGTTATTTCTAACCAACATGGCTTAAAACTAGCAATTCCTGAAGGAAGAAACAAAGAGCTTGTTGAACATGGTTATGAAGGCAAAGAATTAATTTTCGGTATTCGTCCAGAAGATATTCATAGCGAACAAGTGGCTTTAACAGCAATGAAAGATGCGGTGATTAAATCTGAAGTCGTTGTTTCTGAATTATTAGGGGCTGAATCCATGCTTTATACAAAAATTGGTGATACAGAGTTTATCTCAAAAGTAGATGCTCGTGACTTCCACCATCCTGGTGAAATGATTGACTTAGCTTTTGATATTAACAAAGGACATTTCTTCGACCCTCAAACAGAAGAAGTCATTAAATAAAAAATCTCGAGGCATCCGTCACAATGACGGATGCCTCGATTGCTTCTCTCTATGCTAATTTAACCTTCTTCTTTATCACTTTGGGTTGTTTCGCTTCTGTAAAAGTTGGAATATCTACATGTTTACTTAAGGTACTTGCTAAAAAGTAGGCAATACTGAAATCCACCAAACTATGAATTAATCCACCAACGCCCATCAAAAGAAAAATAGAATACATGAAGCCGGCTGTATAATAGGTTCCTGGCAAGTTGCCCATTGTGTAAAATACAGAAACAACCACTAGCTCGGCAGCGGAATGAATCACTCCAATTCCCACGTTAAACAACTGTAATTTCCCATTTAATAAAGTGAATTTCCCCTCTTTATTGATTAAAATTTCTGGATGCTTTTGTAAAATCACTGCGCCAATGACTGCAAAAATCAAATGAGATAAGGCCCGCAAAGCAATAATCGGTGTTGCGGATAAGAAAAAACCAAAACCTGTTCCTAGACTAACCGCAATTGCCACCACTGGAGAAATAAACATGGCAATAAAAACTGGGACGTGACTTGCTAACGTAAAACTGGCTGGACCAATGGTAATTCTTGGCATAACCATTGGAATGATAATCCCCATTGCAATTAAAAGTGCTGAAATTGTTAAACGTTTTACTGAGTTTGTTTTCATTAAAACTGCCTCCTGAAGGTGTCATGACACCTTTTTGTTTTTCTCAAGTGTAGCTGAACAGCCGCAATGTGTCAAGACACATAAAAAAACTTTCTGTTATTTCTCATAAATAACAGAAAGTTCTTTTTATACTGGTTTATTTTTTTCTAAAGCATTACTTAAACGAGCGAATTCTTCTAAAGACAATGTTTCACCACGTCTAGAAGGATCAATTTCTGCTTCAGCTAGGCTCTCTTTTAGCCAAGCCACCGTTTGTTCATCTTTCCCATAAAAATGCGTTAAGTTATTCCACAATGTTTTACGTCTTAATTGGAAACTGGCTTTGGTTAATTTGAAAAATTCTTTTTCATTGGTCACTGTCACTGCTGGTGTAGCACGGCGCGTCAATTTAATAATCGCCGAGTCAACATTGGGCTGCGGCACAAAAACCGTTTTTGGCACAATAAAGGCGACACTTGCTTCCATAAAATATTGAACAGCAATTGATAATGAGCCATAAGCTTTCGTTCCTGGTTTAGCAGCAATTCGATCAGCGACCTCTTTTTGCATCATCACAACCATTTCAGCTACATCTAAAGAAGATTCTAAAAAATGCATCATAATTGGCGTAGTAATATAGTAAGGTAGGTTAGCCACCACTTTAATCGGATACTTCTCTTGAAAAACTTGGTTGGTTGTCTCGACCAAATCAGCTTTTAAAACATCCTGATGCACCACTGTTACATTATCATAGCGACTTAAGGTATCTGCTAAGACAGGAATCAAGCGATCATCAATCTCAAAAGCCACAACTTGTGCCGCGTTCATCGCTAATTGCTCTGTTAATGCACCAATTCCAGGCCCGACTTCGACAACATTTGTCTGCTGATTGATTCCCGCTGTTTCTACAATTTTTCTTAAAATATTAGGCTCTGTCAAAAAATTTTGACCTAAACTCTTTTTAAATGAAAATCCATGCTTTTTTAGTATTTCTTTGGTTCTGGATGGTGTGGCAATTTCTTTATAGTCCGTCACGCTTGTTCCTCCATGTAGTTATTCTTCGTTTGCAAGTTCTTTTAAAATACGTGTCATGCTTTCTTTCAATTCTGCTTCTGTAATCCGAAACATGCTTAACCGTTTGACTAACTGTTTGCTATTTGTATAGCCAATTCTTAGGTCATCTCCTAATAATTCACGGTATTTTTTTGCATTTGCTCCCGCTATTAAACCATATTCAACTAGTGTTTGTCTAGGAATTTCTTGATAGTCTTCATCAGCTTGAACAGGTGTTACGACTTTTTTTAAGGCTTCAATAATTGCTTCATCACTAGCATGTTCAACCCCTAGGCTACCGCCATTTTTTTTAGGCACTGCGACTTTTCTTGATAAAAAAGCATGCTTTGCATCAGGGACAACTTCCATTATTGTTTTACGAATTTTTTCGCCCGAATAGTCTGGATCTGTAAAAATAATTACGCCTCTCGTTTCTTGTGCGTGTTCAATTTGTGTCAAAATTTCATCATTGATAGCAGAACCAATCGTTTCAATCGTATCCGCTGCAACTACCTCTTGAATGCGGCGTGTGTCGTCTTTTCCTTCAACGACAATGATTTCTGCAACTTTCATTTTTTCCTTCATTTATCTATCCGAAACAAGCGATGAGCGTTGACTCTCGTTTGTTCTGCCACTTCTTCAAAGGTTAGTTGTCGTAATTCAGCAATTTTTTCCACTACGTATCGTGTATAGCCTGGTTCATTCCGTTTACCACGATAAGGAACGGGAGCTAAATAGGGTGCATCTGTTTCCACCAACATTCGTTCGAGTGGTACCGCCATCGCCGCTTCTTGAACATCCAACGCCTTTTTAAACGTTACGACGCCACTAAAAGAAATATGCAGACCTAAATCTAAAAATTTCTTCATCCACTCGGCATCACCACTGAAACTATGCATGATTCCACCAATATCTGAAATTTTTTCATCTTTTAAAATTCGATAGGTATCTTCTAATGCCTCTCTCGTATGCACACTAAACGGTAAATTCATTTCCCGAGCAATCGCAATTTGACGGCGAAAGACTTTTTCTTGCACCTCTTTAGGATCCTCCATCCAGTAATAATCAAGACCGATTTCACCTAATGCGACAATTTTTGGCAACGTTAATTGTTCTTGTAATCGTCGTTCAACCTCTGGCGTATAGCTACCCGCTTCTGTTGGATGCCAACCAATGATACTATAAATATTGGCATATTCCTGACTAAGTAAAAGAGATTTTTCAATCGTTGGTTCATCAAAACCGACCACGGCCATCTCTGTAACACCCAATTCTTGGGCATGTGCAATCGTTTCTGGAATATCATCATTAAATTGTTCTGCATTCAAATGTGTATGTGTATCAAAAATCATTATGATTGCCTCCTTTATCTCCTCTCTACTTTATCATATTTCTTGAAAAATCTGAATGACTAGGCGACAAGATTCGCCATTTCCTCATAAACAGCGCTTGCATTTATGCTAAAAGTAACGTATACTATTCAGTCATGTTATTAAAAGGAGGAACCTCCATGACCGATGAAAAATTTTATGAACAACAGCATTTAACAACGGTTTATCATGAGCTGCAAGCGGCTAAAAAAGTTTACGAAGAGCAATTGGCGAACACAATGAAAGATGGCAAACATATGCTAGAGGAATTTGGTCGCGATTCTAAGCTGAATTTTGATAGTTATGCCGATAATCTAGAAACGTTTGCCATGTTGGAAATGAAGAACCGTGAAATTGATCAGTGGAACTTAAAAAATGAAGCAACGGCTAAAAATTTAGACAAAGTGAAACGCCTATTACAAGTTCCTTATTTTGGCAAAATTGGCGTGACTTTTGAAGACAGCCCTGAAGAGCCAGAAAACTTTTATATTGGCGTAAACGATTTTACTTCTTTAGAAGAAGAAACGCGCATTCACGATTGGCGCTCACCGATTGCTTCGTTATTTTATGACAATGTTTTAGGGAAAACAGCCTACATGGCACATCAACAAACCATTCCTGTACAACTTGATTTGAAAAGACAGTTAATTATTGAAAAAGATCAATTAATCAACTATTTTGACACAACCATTGCGATTCAAGATGATGTGTTATTGCATTCTTTAGAAGAAGATGCTTCTCCTTATATGAAGGACATTACGACAACCATTCAACAAGAGCAAAATCAAATAATTCGTGACGAAACGCAGCCACTCCTACTAGTCAACGGGATTGCTGGTAGTGGGAAAACGTCTGCGATTATGCAACGGATTGCTTATTTACTTTATCAACATCGAGCAGAAATTACAGCGGATAATATTTTATTACTTTCACCAAATTCAACATTTATTGATTATATTTCTCAAGTTTTACCGAATTTAGGCGAACGAAATCCCTTGAATTTGACTCTTTTACAATTTTTGCGCTTCACTACCAAAGAAGCATGGCCAATGGAAGAAGAAACGGACTATTTCGAACGCATTACTCGCTCTGAGGCAACGGAGCAAGAGCACGTTATTCGTTCAAAAGAATTTGCAACGTTTCTTTTAAGCAATCCTGAAAAAGCAGTTGTGCAGCCACATTTTTTCCGTCCTTTAACTTTTAAAAAGCAGACCTTATTTACTTCAGAAACAATTTTTAAACTTTATCAAGAAACACCAGCTGATTTGAGTATTCGCCAACGAATTTCAGCCACAAAAGAAAAATTAACCAGTCTTTGGACACGTTATCTATTAAAACAAGCCCATTCTAAAAAAATGTTGGATCAATTCCAAGATTTAACAGAAGCTGAACAAGTTCGTTATTTTGGCACAGTGATTACCGAAGATAATGAAAAACATCTGGCTGATTTTGCTTTAAAACGTTTGAAGAAAAAATATCGCTCTATCACTGCCGCTATCAAAAATGATGCTTGGCTAGATCAATGGGCCTTTTTTGAAACGTTTTATTCTTTATTCACTGAAAAATCGTATCAAAAAGAGACAGCTGTTTTCACAGCCGATGAAATTGTGGCCCTTATTTTGGTGAAACATGCATTTATTGAAAACCTCGCCAACCAGCAAATGGCTTTTATCCTAGTCGATGAAGTCCAAGATTATACAGAAGCCCAATTATTATTACTGCTGACACTTTTCCCTAAAGCTAGTTTTACTTTAGCTGGTGATGAAAATCAAGCCATTTTTAATACCAGTGAATAATTTTATGAAGTTAATGATTTTTTGTTAAACAAACCCAGCCGTTCTGTTGGAACGTATCAATTATTAAACAGTTACCGTTCAAGTAAAGAAATTACACGACTCTTCCAAACATTAGGCACTCAACCAGAGCAATTAACCATTGTGCCCATCCGGCATGATGGAGAAAAGCCGACATTTATTCCTTGTGACTCTGCGTCTGACTATCTTAAAGCAATCGTCACTTCCATTGCAACTTTTGATCCGAAAGAAAGCACCGCCATTATTACTAAAACATTTGCAGAAAAAGAACAATTAACAAAAGAACTTAGTGCTTCTCTTTCATTGGAAGAACATCCGTCACTGCAAGTTTTATCAATTGATATGGCAAAAGGTCTAGAATTTGATAATGTAATTCTTCATAACCCAAATGTTAATCGTTATTCCGACAATAAACGAGATAAAAAAATCCTGTATACTGCTATTTCTCGTGGAATGAAACGGGTCGTTTTACCTTATACCGGCACACTTTCTGAATGGTTTACACCTTACTTGGCAGCCCGGTAACTGAGACTTAAGGCGGATTTTATTTTTAGAAAAACCACTTATAATAGACGAGTAGGTACTGCTTTTTAATTAGCAGACCTACTCGTTTGTTGTCTCTTAAGTTGAGAGGAGCGTGAGAAGGTGAAACAATCACCTGATTTAGAAAATTTTTTAAAAACCTCTATCCAAAAAAATGTAACTATTGAGCGAAAACAACAAAACCAAACCATTTGGCACTGGCTACTGCTTATTTTATTTGGCTTGCTAACCTTTGGCTCACTGACACAGCAGTTACTCCTAATTGGCTTGTTTACACTTATTGCCGCTATTGTTAAAGGTCCCTTAATGCTCGTCTGGGGAACCATCTATTCGGCGTTAGTGGCTTTGTTTCCACCTTTTGCTTTAGTCCTATCTTTACTTTTTTTTATAATTAATTTAGGCACCGTTATGAAAAGTTGGCGTATTACTTTAACAAGTGCTTACTTTTATCTAGTCCCTTTAGGTTTTAGTCTCTTGAAAACGACCAACTGGGTATCAACGCCTTATTTCCTGACAAGCTTGGCTTTGTTAAGTATTTTAGGGCTGCATTTTATATTAGAGTGGCTCTATAAAAATAATAGCTTAGGCCGTTTACTCACGTGGCAAATTATCAGTGTCCCTTTTTCACTCTTACTGATCATTTTACCAAGTCGCCTAACGAAAGGCCGTTTTGGTAAAAAACGAATACCTAAAAAAGTGAAACTCTAAAATAGAAAAGCCTAGGAAAAATCGCAAATGATTTTTTCTAGGCTTTTCTTCGATTCTTTTAATTTAAAAATTCGTTGATTTTCGATTTTAGGACGTCGATAATATTATTTACTTCTATATCGCCACTTTCTATTTTTTTCCACAAAACAAAGCCCCAAATAATTATATTTATCGTAACTAAAGTACCAATAATACGTTTATTCCTAGCAGATGTATAGGCCTTTCTCCATTTTGGATCATTTTTACGTCTTTTTAAAAATTCATAAGTATGATAAGCCCTCAAACTTCCCCCACATCAAATCACTTTTCTTCTAGTATACAAAAAAAGTAGTAAAGATAAAAGGTTACAATTCACCTTTTATCTTTACTACTTATGCTTTTATGCAATTCCTGCACCATTTGGCATTTCTTTTGGTGCTTCAACAATTTGAAGTTTCCCTTCTGGTGATTCAGCTGAAAGAATCATTCCTTGGCTAATTTGACCACGCATTTTTCTTGGTTTTAAGTTAGCCACAATGACTACTTTTTTGCCAATTAGCGCAGCTGGATCTGGATAAAATTCAGCAATACCTGAAAGAATTTGACGATGGTTTTCATCTCCAGCATCTAAACGGAATTGCAATAATTTATCTGCTCCTTTGACTTTTTTACAGTCAATAACTTCGGCAACTTTTAATTCCACTTTATCGAAATCATCGTACTTAATTTGTTTTTCTTTCGTTGAAACCAACGTTGTTTCTTCTGGATTCCATTTAATATCCTCTTCTGTAGCACTTTCGCTTTGGGACATTTTCTTTTGAATATACGTTACTTCTGTTTCAATTTCTAAACGTGGGAAAATAGGTGTTCCTTTACTTGTTACTGTTACGTCTGTTGGGAACTCACCAAAATGAATATTTTCCATGTTCATTGTTTCTGGATCTAAGCCTAATTGTTCGAAAATTTTCCCTGGTGTTTCTGTCATGACTGGTTGCAATAAGATTGCCACAATTCGTAAGCTTTCCGCTAAATGGATCATGACACTTTCTAATTCGTTGCGTTTCTCTTCTTCTTTAGCTAATACCCAAGGCGCTGTTTCATCAATATATTTATTGGCACGAGAAACTAGCGTCCAGATTTCTGCAATGGCCGTGTTAAATTCCATTTTTTCCATTGCTTCATGATATTTTCCAATAACATTCGCCGCAGTTGTCGATAGTTCACTATCAAATGGGGTAACTTTTGAAGCATAGGCTGGTACTTTGCCATCACAATATTTATTAATCATCGCAATTGTTCGATTCAACAAGTTTCCTAAGTCATTAGCTAAATCATAATTTAAGCGAGAAACGAAATCTTCTGGTGTAAAGACGCCATCACTACCAAATGGAATTGCTCGTAATAAATAGTAACGTAACGCATCTAGACCGTAGCGTTCTACTAACATTTCAGGGTAAACAACATTTCCTTTAGATTTAGACATTTTTCCGTCTTTCATCAATAACCAACCATGTCCAAAGACTTTTTTCGGTAATGGTAAATCCAAGGCCATTAACATAATTGGCCAATAAATCGTATGGAAACGCACGATTTCTTTCCCAACCATTTGCACGTTCGCAGGCCAATATTTTTGGAATAATGAATCATCTTCTGAACCATAACCTAGTGCTGTAATATAGTTTGATAACGCATCAATCCATACGTAAACCACATGTTTTGGATCATTTTTTAATGGAATTCCCCAAGAGAAAGTCGTTCTTGAAACGGCTAAATCTTCCAATCCTGGTTTGATGAAGTTATTTAGCATCTCATTTTTACGAGATTCTGGTTGAATAAATTCTGGATGTTCTTCGTAATATTGTACCAAGCGATCCGCATATTTACTCATGCGGAAGAAATAGGATTCTTCTTTAACTAATTCGACTTCGTGACCACTTGGTGCTTTCCCACCAATGACATTGCCTTCATCGTCACGATATACTTCAGCTAATTGTGTTTCAGTGAAAAATTCTTCATCAGAAACTGAATACCAACCTTCATATTCTCCAAGGTAGATATCTCCTTGTTCTACTAAACGGTCAAAAATTTGTTGCACGGCTGCCATGTGATAATCATCCGTTGTCCGAATAAATTTATCATAGCTGATATCTAATGTTTTCCATAATTTTTGAACATCTGCTGCCATTTTATCAACGTACTCTTTTGGTGTCACATTCAACTCAGCAGCTTTTTTTTCAATTTTTTGGCCATGTTCATCCACACCTGTTAAATAAAATACATCAAAACCCATTAAACGCTTGTAACGGGCCATTGCATCGCAGGCGATTGTTGTATATGAATTCCCAATATGTAACTTCCCACTTGGGTAATAAATTGGGGTGGTAATATAAAATGTTTCTTTCTGTGACATACAGAAAAAACCTCCTTTAGTCATTTTCCTAAACCCTCAGGATTTACTCCTAAACAGTATACCATAATTAGACATTATTAAACTATATTTCTTGTCGGTTTTCTCTTGAAAATGAAGAAAATGCCAGAAAGAAAAGAGAGAAACACCTGTCTATTTGACAAGTATTCCTCTCTTTTTTCGTTCATTTTTATTCTTTTGTCTCGAAACGAACGATACTATGGTGTCGTCCATAAAAGAAATAAATAGCCAAACCAATCACTACGGCTATGCCAAATACTTGCCAAGTAGCTAAAGACAATTGGAACATCAAAGCCGCGCAAACCACGATTGAAATTAATGGTAGAACCGGCACAAGTGGTACTTTAAATTCACCTGCTTGCGGTTCTCCTTTCATTGTCCGTAATTTGATAATTCCTAAAGCGAGAAACATCAGATAAAAGAGTGTCACGATATTTGTAAGTTCAGCCAACATCTCCATTGGAACAATCCCAGCAAAAACCATTGCTAAAAATCCAGCTACATAGGTTGCATTCTTAGGTGTGTGCCGCTTCTCATCGATTTTGCTCATAAACTGCGGCAATAATCCATCTTTACTAATCGCATAAATCACACGGGCTAAACTGTACATCATCGCAATCGTCACTGTTAATAAGGTTAAAATAGCACCAACTGAAATGATTGTCGCGATTGCGCCATGATTAATGAAGCGCATCGCAAAAGCCACCGGATCCTTGACCCCTAAATCCGTAAATGGAACAATCCCAGTTAAAACTAACGTAACAACAATATATAACAATGTTGAAATAATAATGGAACCAATAATCCCTTTTGGAATATCTTTTTTCGGATTCTTCACTTCCTCCGCGGCCATGCTGACCGCATCAAACCCTAGAAAGGCAAAGAAAACTAAAGCAGCACCACTGAAAACGCCTGAAAAACCATAAGGAATAAATGGTTGCCAGTTCGTTGGTTTCACATAAAAGATTCCCACGAGAACAAATAATAAAATAATCCCAAACTTCACGAAAACCATTAAGTTATTTAAACGTAACGCTGTTTTCGCTTCTAAAGATACCCAAAAAGTTACGGCTACAACGACCAACATGGCAATCAAATCAATATATGTACCATTTGTTGGATTATAAGCGCCACTTAACGCTTGCGGCAAAGAAAAACCTAAGCTATCCAAAAAGCCATGGACATAGCCTGACCAACCTGAAGCAACGGATGAAACCGCCAAGAAAAACTCACAAATAATCATCCAACCAGTCATCCAAGCCACAATTTCTCCAAAGACCACATACATGTAGGCATACGGCCCACCAATGACCGGAATACGTGATGCAAATTCTGCATAGCATAAACCAGATAAAATAATCGCGGCTGCTGCTACCAGAAATGATAAGACGAGCCCTGGACCTGCATAGCGTTCCGCTGCGACACCTGTCACAACAAAAATCCCTGTTCCTACTACAGCCCCAATTCCTAGAAAAATTAAGTCCATCGTCTTAAGATTTTTTTTCATCCCACCACTGTCATTGACAGGCACAGTGATTTCTTTTTTTCTGAAAATAGACATGTGTTTACCCCCGTAAAAAAAATAAGCGTAAATAAACTATTTACGCTTTCATATACCCTAAAAGAATACCACCTAGAATAACAAAAATGCAACCAAAAATAACATAAAACATTTCTTTTTTTGATTTTCTTTCGCCTAAAAGGAAGATGCCCCCAAGAGTCGAAATAATAATCCCCATTTGTGATAAAGAGAAGCTAATAGCTAAGCCAATTTCACGCATGGTTAATAACATACAAATATTTCCTAAGCCCCAAAGCAGACCCGTCGTCATATTCATCCAAACAAAACGATCAACTGTGACTTTTTTGAAGGCAAAGAAACTAGCCCCCACTAACATACCAATACTTTGTGGCAAAATAATTCCCCACGGATTTAAACCAGTGGCATTAATAATGATGGTATAGACGCCATACCCAACTGTTGAGAAAATCAACGCCCGAATCCCTTTATTAAAATCTAACATACTGTTTGAGGTTTTCGGTTGACTATCATCATCTTGTCGAGCTGTTAAATACACCCCAAAAACTAAAAAGGCTAAAGCGATAAAGCCCACAACAAAGTCTTTTGTTTTTGTCCATTCATGGAAAAAAACAGCCCCTGCAACGGTATTAACAACTAACTGCATCCCAGTTGAAATTGGTAAGCCAACTGAAACGCCCATATATTTCATGCTATGAAATTGTTGATTCTGTCCCAAACTCCAGAATAAACCAGATATAAATCCAACAATTAATGTGGCTGTCGTCAACGTAGGCTGGATGACAAAAAAGACAACAATTGAAAATAGTAATGCGCCGATTGTCATACCTAACGTTTGTTGATTGGCGCTTCCACCAATTTTACCGCTGACTAAACCAATACTGCCCCACGCAATCATGGGCACTAAAGCGATAAGTAAACTCATAATATTCTCCTAACAAATTTATTTCATTTCATTCTAACAATAAAAACGTTTTCTAAACAACTAAGAAGAGTAAGAGAAGTTAGCAAGAAAGTTTTAATAAATAAAAAAGGGCCTATCACCTCTTTAATTTGCTGATAGACCTACTTTTTATTTCACTTCATTATAATAACTGAGGGAAGGGAAAAACAATGTCATCGTCGTACCTTGCCCTTCTGTCGATTCGACTGTTAAATCATGACCTAACTTTTTCGCTAAGCTATGGGCCAAATACAGGCCAAGACCAGTCGAATGCTGTTCACTTTTCCGCCCGTTTTCACCAGTAAATCCTTTATCAAAAATGCGTCGTTGATCTTGCATCGGAATGCCAATCCCAGAATCTTTTAAAGATAAATAAATACCTTGTTTATTTTTGGAAATTAGGACCGTAATCGTGCCGCCTTCTGGCGTATACTTGACTGCATTACTTAATAATTGGCGGAAAATAAAAATGACCCATTTTCGGTCGGTTAAAACCGCTTCATCTTCCCCTTCAATTGAGAATTGCAATCTTTTTTGGATAAAATAATTTGCTTGCGTACGAACAACAGATTGCACAATTTCTTTTAAAGAATATTCTTGAAGTAAATAATCTCGAGAAAAGCTGTCCAATCTAGCATAATATAGGACTTGCTCGACATATTCATCAATTTTACCTAACTCATTTTCCAATAGATAATATTTTTTCTCTGGAATATCATCTTCGACAGATTGTACCAGTAACGTGATAGCCGCTAGGGGGACTTTGATTTCATGAACCCAAGAGTCAATGTAATCTTTTTGGTCCTGTTGGTTGTTAATTGCTTGCTGCATGGTTTGTTGGTGCTCTTGCAATAAACCGTTAATATACGTTTGGACAAGTAGTTCTTCTTCTTTTTCTGCTGTATTCAAATATTCTTGTAAAGAAGGCGGCTCTTTTTCCGTTGCCAACGAAAGCCACCACTTACGTTTTAAATAATAATCAATTGTTAAAAATAGCGATAAAAAAACACTTTGCAGTAAAAAGATATAGCCAACCACTGTCCAATCTAAGCGGACATTAGGAGCCAACCATAAAATAAAACAAGTTAAGAACAGAAAAAATAACCAACCAATTAGTAATAACCAGCGATCTTTTAAATACTTTAGAATGGTCATTGTCTACTCCTATCTAGGGCACCATATAACCGACGCCCACTTTGGTTTCAATATAGCCAGCAATGCCTGCTTGCTCAATTTTTTTTCGTAAACGATTGATATTTACCGTCAACGTATTGTCATCCACAAAACGTTCATCGTCCCATAAAGCGCGCAATAGTTTTTCACGTGTTAAAATTTTTCCGTGCTTTTTCATTAAAAGATACAGTAATCGGTATTCATTTTTACTTAAATCGATCATTTCGCCTCTGATTTCCATTCGTCCATTGTCCACATTTAAAGTAATGCCATTATGTGAAAGCACTTCACTATCCGTATCGGAATAGTTATAAGAGCGGCGCAACAAAGCATTGATTTTAGCAATTAAAACATCTATCTGGAACGGTTTTGTAACAAAATCATCCGCGCCCATGTTCATCGCCATAATCATATCCATATTGGTACTACGACTCGAAATAAAAATAATTGGTACTTTAGAAACTTCACGAATTTTTTGACACCAATAGTACCCATCGTAAACAGGTAAATTAATATCCATCAAGACTAATTGGGGATTCTCCTCTTGAAAATCATCCAATACATCATTAAAATCGGTTGTTCCAATCGTTTCAAATTGCCATTTTTGTAATTCCTCGCTAATTAATTCTCGAATGGTTGTTTCATCTTCGACAATCATGATTTTAGCCATGCAATCCCACCTCTTTTATTTCTAAATTTTCATCTTTCTTATCCTAACAAACTTCATTCTTTTTGGATATAGGACTTTATGATGATTTTTACACTATTTCAAAAATAGGCGCTAATAATTCCCATTCTGATAACATGATGAATTTGCCAACGAAAGCAAAAATACCATCTAATAATAACACAGACATATTAATTCCTAATACAATAGAAGCTTTTTCGACAATTGGCATGGACTTTTTATTTTTCAAAATAAGATATAAAACAAAGTTCGTTCCATAAGTAAAAACTGTTAACAACACAATTAACTCAATCATTTTACCACTTCCTATTTTGGACTTTTCATTTTTCCTTCAATAATTTACTACTCTTAATTATAGCATAATCTTATAAAAAAATCGGCAGAGTCCTAACCATTAAGTAAACAACAAAATAGAAGTAGCCTCTTTGGAACTCGCAAGAATCGAGCCTTTTTTAAGAGTTGAAGGTCTTGATCCTTAAAAGACAAGCCCTTCAACTCTAGTATGTTCCATGTATTGGAATTGATACCAACGTAACGAAGTGTAGTGGATCAGACAACCTCAGTTTTTCTAATGATTATATTTGTCATACACTTCTTTTAACTGGTTTAAATCTATTTTTTTCATTTGGTACAATTTTTTGGTCACTTCATTTGCTCTAGCTGGATTTGAGTCAGATAAATAACGTTTCAGTTCAGGATTGCCTGTTTGCCAACTGACCCCAAATTGATCTTCCATCCAGCCACACGGCCATTCTTTCCCTTTAGCAGTCACTTGTTGCCATAGTCGATCTATTTCCTCCTGATTTTCACAATCAATATAAATGGAGAAGGCCATGGTAAAATCAAAATCATGTTTATCTCGTGCATCCATTACTCGAAACGGTTGCTCCTGTAATGTGAAAAGTGCTTGCGCAATGTTCCCATCTTCATATTCAACTTTTTCAATTATTTCGCCTGGACCGAAAATCGCCAACCATTCTGATAGAGCTTTGGCTGCTTCGCCATATTTTTCATTAGCAAACATAAAGGTTGGTACAATTGTTTGTTCTTTTCCTGAAAAAGACACTTGCCAAGAGACACCAAATTTGTCCACTACCCAACCATATAAAGGACTAAAAGGATATTCCCCAAAAGGCATCAAAATCTGTCCGTCTGCTGTTAAATTTTTCCACAACGTTTCTGTTTGTGATAACGTTTTACATTCAACAAAAAATGAACTAGCTGGTGTAAAGGAAAATTCTGGTCCGCCATTTAAACCAATGATTGTTTGGTTCGCCAAGGTAAATTCAATGGTCATTAATGATGTTCCTTGAGGTTGGTGCTCCTCATTAACGTAGTTCGTTTTACTTAGAATCGCACCTTTTTCAAAGATTGTTGTATAGAAGTTAGCAGCTTCTTCCGCTCGTGTGTCAAACCATAAACAAGGTGAAAATTTAGGCATTGTGGTTCCCTCCTTCGTTTTCTTTAGTGTAGTCAAAGATTGATAAATAAACAAAGAGAACGTTTTAGTATTTATTCATTTCCGTCTGATAGAATCGATAAATTGCTTGTTTTACTTCTTGAAGCAAGGAGGATTTTAAATGTCCCCGTGTCAAAAAATAAAAGGAACGCCAGTACTTTTCACCTAACGTTTGGAAGGGGATTTTTTCAGTAATCGCCTTTCTTGAAAGCAACGATTGCCCCATGCCCAATTCCAACATTTTAACAATCATTTCATTATTTTTAACCGTCATGAGTGTTGGGCTTTGATTACTTTCTTCTAAATACTGTTGGGTATAATGAAAGACCCCAGAATCCTTTTCACGTACCAACCAATTCTGATTGGCAGGGTCCCCAGCTAAAACCAATTGATCCTGAATAATTTCTTCACGAGAGGCGCCTTTCGTAATTAATGGTTTTTCGATAAAGCCAAAATCAACTTGATGTTTTTCAACTTTTTCCACTACTTCTTCTGAATTGTTCATTTCTAAAACAAAATTGATTGTTGCATACTGTGTCTGTAAATGCTGCATCAGTTGCGGCAAATAATAAACTGCAAAAGTATTAGACGCAGCAATTCGGCAAGTTTCTTTAGGTAATCTCGCCTGATGAAGAGCTGTTAATGTTTCTTGCCAATCATCAGCTAAATTTAGCAAACGATTATACAAGACTTCCGCTTGCCTAGTAGGGACTACATCTTGTCGACCATTTCTTAAAAACAATGAACAGCCTAATTCTTCTTCTAATTGTTTGATTTGATTAGAAACGGCTGGTTGTGATATATATAGGCAGGTAGCTGCTTTGGAAAAGTTCATTTGCTCATACACAATTTGAAAAGTCTTTAATAATTTAAACATAAGTATCCTTTCGATAACTTTCTATTATAAATATTATTTTAACTATTTATTTCTCAAATGTAAAAAATTTCGTTATACTGGAAGTAATGAACAAGAAAGAGAGATTTTTTCAATGAAAAATTCAAAAAATGATTATATCCAATCTTTATTACAAATTCTTCCTGGCTTGCTAACAGCTTTCCTTGTCGCCTGCCTTAGCAAGTTTCTTGCCATCTGGTTACCTAGCTTAGGCGCCGCAACGATAGCTATTTTACTAGGAATCTTTTTGGGAAATACCTTTGTTCGCGGTGCCAATTTAAATCGCGGAACCAAAGTAGCCGAAAGTAAATTACTAGAATTTTCTGTTGTTTTATTGGGAACCACCGTGACCTTTCAAACGATTGCCCAAATTGGCTTACAAGGTGTCGCATTTATTCTCATTCAAATGTCGCTGACCATTATTTTTGCCTATTTGATCGGTAAAAAACTGGCTTTTTCTGATAATATGTCTTTATTGATGGCTGGTGGTAATGCCGTTTGTGGGTCTTCTGCTATTGCTTCGATTGCTCCAGCAATTCAAGCAGATGAGGAAGAAAAAGGCCAAATCATTACTTTAGTAAACTTATTAGGAACCGTTTTAATGTTGACCTTACCCATTTTAAGTGGGATTCTCTATGGTACCAATTTGTTAGCTCGTAGCGCACTAATCGGAGGGACTTTACAATCAGTTGGTCAGGTTGTCGCCAGTGCCAATATGGTCAATGAGAACGCAGTTCAACTTGCGATGCTCTTTAAAATTATGCGAATTGTCCTACTCGTAGCAGTTGTCTATTTATTTGGACGTTTCAAGCAAAGTAAGACGGCAGAATCAGAAGCTGAGTTGGTAAAAGTCACCAAAAAAAGCAGCGCCCTACCTTGGTATGTAGTTGGCTTTTTCATTGCCTGTGTCTTTAATAGTTTGATTCATTTCCCCGTCGTGATCAGTGAGACTGCTCATTTCTTTAGTTCTTGGTTTGAAATTACTGCCTTGGCAGCAATCGGGTTACGACTCGATTTTAAAAAGTTTTTCCAAGAAGGCAAACGTTTCTTAATCTATGGTTTATCAGTAGGAACTGTTCAAGTCGTCCTAGCCATTTTGTTGTTGGCACTGTTACAGTTCTAATGAGGTCGGGACAGAAGCGTTTAACTCCGAGAAATAAGAAGGAATTTCC
>OBVR01000105.1_pt1 | contig 28786 bp, 49 predicted proteins | sample 1476201 | NCBI WGS metagenome assembly OBVR01 (sample SAMEA2580024, study PRJEB22360) | human gut metagenome | biome: human gut; feature: human-associated habitat; material: faeces | place: Denmark | collected 2008/2010 | reverse complement strand
AGGCCGTTGCTTAATCTTTTATTATTTCATTGTCTACTTGACTGGGAGCAGTTCATTTGTCCCAGCCTCCTTTTCCGTTTATACCGTTTTTTGAACAACTTTTACAAATTCTTTGCAAATTTTCATATACAGTTGCAAACATTTAGGAGACAAGGTATAATAGCATAAATAGAAAAAAAGGAGATTTACATGAATCAGTATCCTTTGGTCTACTTGGACCATGTAACGAAAAACTATGGGCAAGCAGTGGCTCTCATGGATGTTAGTTTGAATATCCAACCTGGCCGTATTATTGGCCTCCTTGGTCCCAATGGTAGTGGGAAAACAACCATTATTAAATTGATTAATGGTTTGTTGCAACCAAGCCTTGGCAATATCTATATTCATGGGCAATTGCCATCCCCAGCCTCTAAAAAAGTTGTCTCTTATTTGCCAGATACGACTTATCTGAATGAAAATATGAAAATCGTGGATGCTATCCGCTATTTCCAAGATTTTTATGCAGATTTTAATGTGCAACGTGCTTATCAATTGCTCAATGACTTGCACTTGCTTCCAAATCAAAAATTGAATAGCCTTTCAAAAGGGAATAAGGAAAAAGTGCAATTGATTTTGGTGATGAGTCGGGAAGCTGACTTGTATGTTCTTGATGAACCAATCGGTGGGGTTGACCCAGCAGCGCGTGATTATATTTTGCGGACCATTATTCAAAACCGACGTCCAAATTCTTCTGTCTTGATTTCTACTCACTTGATTGCAGATATTGAGCAAGTTTTGGATGAGGCTATTTTCATCAACCAAGGAAGAATCCTCTTGCATGAAAATACGACTGTTTTGCGCAATCAACACGGAAAATCCGTCGATGAGATCTTCCGTGATCAATTCCGTGTTTATTAGGAGGCACCCATGTTTGGTAAATTATTAAAATATGAATTCAAATCGACAGCTAAGTGGTATTTATTGATCACCCTGATCGCACTAGGTTTGTCAGTGATTACAGGTGTTATTGGTGGAAGTGCTACAAACGGTTTTATGGATATGGAAACCAATAGTATGCAAATCACAACTGGGACTCTTGGGATTCTCATTTTTGGAGGAGTCATTGGTCTTTATCTTAGTAACTACTATATTATTATTCGTCGTTTCTATTCCAACTTATACGGACGTGAAGGTTACTTGACCTGGACCCTTCCAGCTAGCCCTCATGCCATCATTTTGTCTAAATTTGTGGGAGCTTTAGTAGCGAGTCTTTACTGCCTATTCCTTCTATTTTTTAGTGGTTTTATCACAATGCTTGTGATGGGCGCTGTCATTGGTGAAGACCTCTCTCCTGTATTTAGTATTATCGCTGAGGCTTTTAGTCATTCTATTGCTTATTGGATTATCATTTGGTGGATTTTTACAACAGCTTCAGGAATCTTCCTATTTTATGTATCAATCGCACTTGGCCAACTGTTCCAAAATCGTCGTGGATTGAAGGCTATTCTGTTTTTCTTTCTCTTGTGTATTGTGTTAAGTATCATCGGTACAGCAGTCAATCCAGCTAGAAATACGAATGATTTACTCCGTCTGCTCTATAATAACGGAAATATGGAGGAATGGGGAACCTTATTTATACCAGGACTCGTCTATGAAGTCATCAAGATTGTTTCTATGTACTTCACCATTCACTACATCAGCAAGTACAAGTTGAACCTTCAATAATCAACAAGGGATTGAACGAGGAAGCCTCGAAAGGAAAGCTTCCTTGTTCAATTTTTTATTTTGCATTTTTAGACTACTTTTGATATACTAAATGTATTCGTTTTGGGGTCGTTACGGATTCGACAGGCATTATGAGGTATATTTTGCGACTCGTGTGGCGACGTAAACGCTCAGTTAAATATAACTGCAAAAAATAATAATTCTTACGCTTTAGCTGCCTAAACACCAGCAGGCGTGACCCGATTCGAATCGCTCGCGTTTGATGACAGGTCTTTATTTGAGCGAGATACGATCAAGCTTTGTCTAGTAGCTTGATAAGAGATTGATAGACTCGCAGTCCCTGGGCTTGAGTTATGTGTCGAGAGGCTGTTAAAACAAAACATAACCTATGGTTGTAGACAAATATGCTGGCAGGTGTTTGGACGTGGGTTCGATTCCCACCGGCTCCATATATACTTTCTAAAGTTTTCTAAAAGTTTCTAAAACGTTGTAAAAACAACGTTTTTTGTTTTATACTTTCTATTCCTTTTTGAACCTTTTTGAAACTGGCAGACCCAAAAACAGACCCTTTTTTATCCAAAGGGTCTATCTTTATGTTATTTGTCTAAAAATCAATATAGTTTGCGAATTTCTCACCAATGTCATCCTTAGCCTCTTTAGTGATGTGAGTATAGATGTTCATGGTTGTTTTTAAATCTGAGTGTCCAAGTCTATACTGGACCTGTTTGAGTGTCATTCCAGCTTCAAAGCATAGGCTGGCATGTGTATGTCGGAAGCCGTGGATCCTAATCGGACGCACATCCGAATCTTTGACAATTTGTTGTAGCCATTTCCGTGGTAGTGTTCCTGGTATCGGTTTTCCTAATTCATTCTCAAAGATAAAAGTAGTAGTAGGATTCATTTCTCTCCACTCTGTGAGTAGTTCACTTGTCTTTTCGTCCAAGCTTATTAATCGGTTGCTACTTTTGTTTTTTGTAGGACCGACAGATTCCCCGTCAAATCCTCTCGTAATGGCTTTGTTTATGCTCAGAGTGTTATTGGTCCAGTCTTCCCATTTGAGGGCTAAAACCTCCCCTTTTCGAGCACCTGTGAAGGCTAGAAGACGAAAGAGGACTTTCTTTCTAAGTTCATCTGTTTGGTCTACTAGTTCAAGGAAAGATTTCAGTTCCTCCTTGTCGTAAAAATCGCTCTCTGTATCTACTTGCTTTCTGACAAGCGTTGTTACACTCTCAACCGGATTGGTTGAGATGTAGCCATGTCTGATAGCGTACTTACATATGTTATTCATCAAGCCTTTCATTTTACGTCCGTAAACAAGTTTTTTGGACCAGTCATTGACTTGTTCCTGAAGTTGCAGAGGAGTGAGAGTAGAAATCTTCTTATCTCCTAAAGTCGGATAGATATGATTTTTTATATTCCGTTCGGTCTTGATGTAGGTGCTATCCTGTACTGTGTCAGCATATTCCTTGAGCCATTTTTCAGCGACTTCCTTGACAGTGATTTCCTTGACAGTGATTTCCTCACTATTTTTAAGGTCAGTTTGAAGTTGGAGAAGTGCTGCTCTTGCTTTGGCTTTTGTCTGAAACCCCTGACGCTTTACATACTTGTCTTTCCCATTTTCTTTACCTACATAGATCCGAAATCCGTAGGCCGTTTCACCATTCTTCTTTTTATAAGATTTTATTTCCATTGCGTTTTACCTCATTTCTTGATAAAATGAGTATAAGAAAGTGCCCTTTTTAATGGCTTTTCTTATACAGCATTCCTCACACTCAATTTTTGGCGAAGGCGAGTGTGGGGAGTTTTTTGTTTTTCATTAATTTGTTTTTTAAATCATTTACATTAGGCTGAAGATAAAATGTAGTAGTGGAATTAGTATGAATATGATCATAATCAAGCAACCAATGCCACTGATAGCCTCACCACATCCTTGCAATGTCGTTCCACAGCCTTCTAAAGTTTCTCCTACTTGTGTGGCGGTACTATTTGCCACCTTGCTTTCATAATCATAAAATACTTGCTTTACTTCGTCTTCAGTAAATTCAATACCACACTTTGGGCATTTTCTAGTGTGAAAAGTTAAAATAATATTATTATTGCAGTTGTTGCATTTTAATTTTAACTTTGTATTTTCTAAGTCCATAACTTTTCTTCCCTATGTTCTAACTAATTAGTGAATTATACTCGTCCTTAACCATCGTTTCGTTAGCGATGGTTTTCAATTTGTACTTTTCCATAAATTTGATGTAGTTGAAGTCTTTGACATCGTCCATTAATTCTAGCTCTTCTTCCAATAAGTGGTGGATCATACTTCTATCCGCTTGTAGTTCGCAGTGTTCTCTATTCAACTCATATTGAACTGGAGTATGATCCTTATGCCCTAGCTCATGCAAGGCGACTTGCTTTTGATCTTCTATAGATAGATTTATATCGAGTGCTAAAACATTTAATGTAGGATTAAAGAATCCAGGACTATGCCAGCCACTACCATCAAAGTAACAGAGATTCACACCTTCCTTGGCACAAAGCTCTTGTACAGTCATATAACATACCTCTACTTATTTTTTAAATGAGCTTCCAAAACCGCTGTTATAAAATCAATATCCTCTTCAGTAAGAGGCTTGCCGTCAAATAACATTGACTGAGCAGCAATGTCTCGGAGATCTAATGGCGCAGAAGCATCACCATCTTTTGCAATTCTTGGATTCTCAGTGCGTCCTAGTAAGTAGTCGATAGACACATCAAAGTAATCCGCAATCTGTTGCAACCTTTCAGCGGATGGCTGATTTCTTTTCAAGCCATACAAAGAATTTTTCCCAATCCCTAGTTTTTCTTCTAATTGATTAAGAGAAATTCCCCGCTTTTTAGCCAATTCTTTAATAATTTCAAATGTCGAAAACATTGAATTATCAACCTTTCTAATGAATTGACAAAAAATATTTAGGAAATACGCAAAAAATCGCTTGACAAATTCTTGCGTATACGCTAAAATAGTTTTTGTAAAGTTAAAGAGTTAGTTAAACAACATATAAAACGCTTCTAAAAAAGATAGCTTTGGCGAGCGTCATCATTTAGAAAGAAAATGTTTTTAAATATGTCTTTTTACTATGCCTTCATTTTAGCAGATACACTAAAACAAGTCAAGTAAATACACAAAATAATTAACTAATTCTTTAACTGTTGCAAAAAAACAGAAAGGAGTTAGGCAGCATGAGCCAACAACACAAAAAATGGAATGAACTTGTAGAAGAAGAACTCCACAAGCGTGGATGGACTCGTTCTGATCTTGCAACAGTGGTTGGAGTTAGCCCAGCGATGATCACACAGATGTTCAAGAACGGAAAAGGCAGTGATGACTTGAAGCTTCGTATTAACAAAAAATTGCGAATTAACGAGTCATGGGAAAAATTTGAGAATTAGGAGAAAAGAATGAACGAACTAGAAAGAACAGCCCTCAATGAAATACTGAGGACCGTGACATATATTGCAGAAAAGTTGGATGAATTGGATATTAAGGTTTCTCAATTAGAAGAAGTGAAAGACAATGCTTCATCAGCATCGTAATCTGCTGCGATAAATTGAGCTGCTGAGAGAATGAATTTCTTTAAATCTTGGATATCTTTATCATCATGCCTGCGGACATAGTGAGTCTCATCATTACCGATCCAGGCAACAGATTTTGCCAAGGCTTGAATTTTTGGAAAATCATTTAAGTAGTCAGCAATTACTTGTCCAAGCATAATTGCTTTAATTTTCTCTTCATCGTCTTTATTTTTAGAGATTGTGTAATCTTTTATGAGAAATTCCGCCGCTTTACGATAGCCGACGCCTGCAATTTGATTCAATGCTTCAGATTCAGCGATGGTTGCCTGGGAATAGATTTCGACAAAAACAGGAGAAACTTTTTCTATATTTTCAGGGAGTTTTACTTTGATAGGTGGACGGTAGCTGTATTTAGCAATTGAACAAAGTTTAGATGTAGATGTGAAAATATACTCGACAGCAAAGTATTTTTTACAAGCTGAGCGTGAGCAACGAAAAGTAATAACAAAGCGAGCATCTCCACTAGTGTAACTGTCCTCGCTATCTGAAACGTATATTATTTCAGGCGAGATATTTTTTCCACAATGTGGACAATATTCAGGGTATTCAAATTTTACTGTCTGGTGACCTGCACCATGGAACGAAACGCTAGCCGTTTTCATATTTTATCTCCAATCAATTTATTATCTTTATTATATCAAATTTAGAAAGGAAAAAGCGTGTGAACGAAATTACTTTATCAAATAATCTATCTCAGATAGAACTTGAAATCAGTCATCACAAGCAAGTAGCAGGCCAGTCGATTTGGGAAATCGGCAGACGCTTGAACCATGTGAAAGAGCACGATCTGGTACATGGGGAATTCATGGATTGGTACACTAACCTTGGAATTGACAAAGATTTTGCCAGTAAATCAATGAAGATAGCAAAAGAACTTCCAAATTTCGAAACGTTACGAAATTTAGGAACAACGGCACTTCACCTGATCGCAACTCTTCCGGAAGAAGAGAGAGAGGAGCAGATCCAGCGCATCGAAGATGGTGACACCCCAACAGTACGTGAGCTTCAGGAAGTTAAGAAAAAACTTCAACTCAGCCAACAAGCAAACAAACTTCTAAGGGACGAGAATGAGAAAATCAAGTCTTCCAAGACCGAAGTCAAGGAAACCATCAAAGAAGTCGTCCCAGACGATTACAAGGCCACACAGGACCTTAACAAGCAATTGTTAGAAAAGAATAAAGAGCTTGCACAAGCGATCAAAGATGCTGAAGAGCGATCTAATTTCATTGAAAAACAATTGAATGATACACTGGCCCAGCGTGAAGAGGTTGATAAGAAATCTGCTCAGTATGATGAATTGACCAGAGCCATTGAGGAATCACAAGGGCAGCTTGATAGCGTCCAGAAGCAAATCTCAGCTTACAAGAATATCACAAGCCTTCTTCAAAAGGGAAATGATTTCTTAGCAAGCATGGGAGGTCTGATCTATGCAGATGAAGAAAAGGTCCTCAAAGCAGATGGGATCATCCGAAACGAGCTTGATAGTTTTATCAATCGTGGTTTACGCTTCTTCCATGATCTGGATAAGATCAGAAAGGAAGACAACGATATTTTAGAAGGAGAGTTTGAATGATTAATGAAGTCGAAAAGGTCAACCAGGACCTAACAACAGAAGATGTGATGATTCACGCTTTGCAGGAATTGAAAAAACTGAAAGAAGGGCAATCGGTCCTATCTGCTGATGTGGACTATCTTAAGAATGAGCAACCAGTAAATCCATCCATTTGCTTGGCATTGGAAAAGCTTCGTAAGCAGAAAGTTGTGTCACTACTTGGTGGAAAAGATAGTCAAGCTTATCGTGATCGGCATTTTGCCCAATCTGTATTTTCTCAGGCTGCTAAAGATTTCAAAGATTATTTCCGTATTCCACGGTACGATCTATTGAAGCGTAAAGATGAAGAGCGTGCATTTGACTATTGGAATAGCTGGGAGCCATCAGCAAATACCAAACTTGAAATTAAAAACCGAAATGGACAGATGAGTTTGGTTGGGTAAGGAGGTTTATATGGTTCTGGAATTATTTGGAACTGAATTTAAAGATAAACTTTTCGAGGAATTGGTATCACTCAATATAAAAGCCATGGAAGAAGCTAAACGTAGGGCCAGCAAACAAATTACTTGGGTGAATATCAAGTCTTTACAAGAATCGACAGGTTGGGGCAGAACAAAACTAGAAGAATGGCGAGACCAAGGCAAATTCCAATTTCAACGCTCTGGAAAAGGTGGTAAGTATCTCTACAACTTGGAAGATGCCCAGCGATTTTGTCGAACATTACAAAAATAAAAAGCACCTTTCGAGAAAAGGCGCTTTGAAAGAACTACAACTAAATTATAACACAGGAATTATTTTTAGAAAAGAATTTGGAGGATTTAACATGTTAGTAGATATTTTAATTAGTGTATTGGTGATGGTTATTTTGATTCAAATGATCATCATTAGCTCAATCAGTGAGCGGTGCAAAGAGTCAAAACGTGAGTTAAAAAAGATACTAAACGAAAAGCAACGGATCGAAGAAGCACGACTAGCAATGCGATTTGGCTATCGTAGATAAGGAGGTCTAAATGGCAGAAAATACAAATATACTGCCTCATGATCTTCTTGCTGAACAAGCTGTCATAGGTTCGATTTTTATTGATCCAGGAAAGATTTTAATTGCTTCTGAATATCTAACACCTGATAGTTTCTATAAACTATCGCATAGTATAGTTTTCAAAATCATGGAAGATCTTTCTGACAAAGGAGAACCGATTGACCCCGTATCTGTAAAATCTGCACTTGATTCTATTGGGCAATTTGATCAGATTGGAGGTATGGCATTTTTAGCAAGTCTTATCAATGCAGTACCAACGAGTGCTCATATTGAACACTACGCCAAGGTTGTTGCTGAAAAAGCGAAAGCCAGACAAGTCATCAATGATTTGAACCAGACGATTTCAAATGTCTATGATGGAAAGTCTGATCTAAATGAGATTCTTTCTCAAACCGAGCAAAACCTTTCCACTATTGCCAATAATCAGAGAACTGGTTTCAGGCCTATCATTGATGTCATTGATTCAACACAATCAATAATTGACGAACGATCACAACAGATTGGAGATGTAACAGGAACTCCAACTGGTTTTACTGATTTTGACAATATCACAACTGGACTGCACAAGGACAACTTGATTATTCTTGCTGCAAGACCAGCAATGGGAAAAACAGCACTTGCTTTAAATATTGCTCAGAATGTAGCAATAAGGAACGGGCAACCAGTTGCTATCTTCTCACTAGAAATGGGAGCAGAAAGTTTGGTTGAACGTATGTTATCTGCTGAAGGACTGATTCCGTCTTATCATATCAGGACTGGGAATCTAACCGAGAGCGAGTGGCGCAGGATGATTCTTGCCCAAGAACAGCTTGCTAAAGGCAACATCTTTATTGACGATACTGCAGGGATAATGATTTCAGAAATAAGATCACGAGCTAAACGATTATCTCAGGAAACAGGAGGGCTTGGATTGATTGTAATTGACTATCTCCAACTAATTACAGGTAGAGGTCGAGAAAATCGACAACAGGAGGTGTCTGAAATATCTAGACAGTTGAAGATATTAGCAAAGGAATTGAAAGTTCCAGTAATTGCATTGAGTCAGCTGTCTCGTGGGGTAGAACAAAGAAATGATAAGAGGCCAGTTTTGTCAGATCTAAGAGAATCTGGATCAATTGAGCAGGACGCTGATATTGTTGCTTTTCTTTATCGTGAGGCATACTACAATCGTGAGGAGCAGGAGGAACCAGACAATGTAACAGAATTGATCCTTGAGAAAAATAGGCATGGTAGCCTTGGCACGGTCAGACTATTCTTTCACAAGGAATATGCAAAATTTTCTAATACGGAGGCTTAATATGGCAACTGAAAATCGGAGGTACTATTGGCTACAATTGAAGGATGATTTCTTCAACTCAAAAGAAATGAAGCTGATGAGAAGGCTCCCTGGTGGAGAGGAAATCACCATCATCTACTTAAAAATGATGCTTGCAAGCTTGCAAGAACAAGGAAAACTCTATTTTGAAGGGCTTGCTGAAGATCTAGCAGAAGAATTGTCGTTATTAATTGACGAAGATCCAGAAGCGATCAGACTGGCACTGATGTTTTTGACAAAGAAAAAATTGATCACAACACCAGATAATTATCAGTTTAATTTGGAACAAGTGCCAGAAATGGTAGGAAGTGAAACAGCAAGCACCCGTAGATCTCGCAAGCATAGAGAGAACCAAAAAGCGTTGCAATGCAACACCAATGCAACAAAAGGCAACGGAGATATAGATATAGATATAGATATAGATAAAGAAACAAAACTTAAATCTGATATCTATGTTGAAATCATCGACTATCTAAACGAAAAAACTGGATCTCATTTTAAACCAACAAGCAAATCTACTCAGAGATTAATTAATGGTCGCTTAAGTGAGAACTACTCGATAGATGACTTCAAGCACGTTATTGATGTGAAAACACTGGAATGGAAGAATGACTCAAAAATGTCAAAGTATTTAACTCCAGATACTTTGTTCAATGCTAGTAAGTTTGAGAAGTATGTAAATCAAAAAATATATCAGAATTCTTCCAATCCTAAACAAGATGAAAGGCTGGGATTTTGATGGATAACATAGTTGAACCAGACGAAACTCAAACTTGTGAAAAACATGGCTGCAGTATTCTCAAATCGCAGGTCATGATCAATGGACAGAAAACATTGATTATAGCTTGTCCTAAATGCGAAGTAGAAAATATTCATAAAATCGAAGATTTCCTAAAACAGCAGGCAGCGATCCAGTCCGTTTTGTCAAATACCTATAAAGTATTTGATCGTGAAAGCATCTACTCAAAAGAGCTGATTGATAAAACACTTGACAATTATCAAGTAGATAATCAGATCTGTGAGCAAGCATTGAACTTCTCAAAAAGGATGGTGCGAGATTATACGGAATACGAAACTGGCAATGTCATATTAAGTGGACCTCCAGGTGTTGGTAAAAGCCATTTGTCTATTGGGATAGCAAGAGCATTGAATGAAACTTTCAAAACTTGTGGACAGCCAAAGAGTGTAATCTTTCTATCTACGTCAGCACTTTTTTCAAAGATAGAAGAAAGCTTCAATGGCCGTGGAGAATTCACAGAAAACTATGCTGTAGAACTACTTAGCAATGCTGATTTTCTTTTCTTTGACGATCTTGGAAAAGAAAGTAGTATGAGTGGTAACTTAAAGGAAGCTAATGAATGGCGACAACGTGTGCTTTTTAAAATATTGGACAATCGTCAATCGACATTTTTCAATACAAATTTATCGAGCAGTGATATTAAAACGATTTACAATAAGGCTCTTGCAGATCGAATTTTCAAAGGAGCCAGTAAACATATTTTTAAATTTCCAGCAGCAATGGAAAGCAGGAGGTACTAATGAAAAACGAAAAATTAAATGAATTAATTTCAAAAGTTCAGAAATGGTTTTATGACAGAAATTTGCAAACTCAAGACCCAAACAAGCAATTTTTGAAATTGTATGAAGAAATCGGTGAGTTATCACGAGGATTGGCCGAGAATGATGAAGCCGTTATAAAGGACAGCATTGGAGACATTGCTGTTGTATTGATCGGGCTAACTCTTCAACTTGGAATAAAAACAAGAGATATTTTTCCTGAAGATTCAACATGCGTACTATTGAATGCAGCAAAAAAAGAAGATTACTTTGTCTTGGTGATGGATCAATCATTAGTTGCTTACTTCAACCGCCAGGACTATCAACTTAAAAATGTCGTCTACGAATTGATGCGTGTAGCTTATCTGCTAGACTACAACTTTACAGATTGCCTTGAGATTGCTTATGAAGAAATCAAGGACCGAAAAGGAAAACTAGTAGATGGAGTTTGGATAAAGGAGGAACGATTAAAATGACAGAAGAAATTTTGAAAGACAAGAATGATCTTGTAAATAATCCAGAACATTACTTTGGTAAGTATGGACTGCAGTCTATTGACGTGATCCGTAATTTTGCAGACGGATTGTCAGGAATACAAGGATTTTATTGGGGAAATACTATTAAGTATCTTTGCAGATTCCAAAAGAAGAATGGTTTGCAAGATCTTGAAAAGGCGAAAAAATACATCCAATGGCTTATTAATGATCTGAAACGTGAAGAGCTCGAAATGGCAGCAATTGTAAAAAAGGAGTGAAGACAATGAGACACTATAGTAAAAATCAAATGGATCATTTTCGCCAGCAATTACAATTGTTGATTTTAGGAAAAGGGATCACACGCAAAGAACTTTCAAAAAAATTATATCGAGGTGAGCAAACTATTCAGGAGTGGATCACCAAAGAAGATATCAAACCAGAGTATGTGGAAGAACTTTGCGATTATTTTGGTATTGATGAAAAAGCTCTGATGGGCAATCGAGAAGAATTGGCAGACTATCGACTATTTGACAAAGGGCGTTATATCTGTACAGCTTCTTTAAAAGAATTGAGCTCTATCACTGGAAAGGATGTTGCTCTGCTCAAGTATTACATTCACCTAAACGAACAGGGTCGTACAGCTGGCAACTTTAGGTTAGAAAGGGTGATTGAAGATGAAGAATAAAGTTCATTGGCTTATTATCAACATGATCTTGCTTGCTATTTTGACAACGGCTATCACGATTAATTTGAATTCACGAATTGCTGAACAAGGAAATCAAATAAAAGACATGCAATGGACCATTCAAGAGCATGAATTAAGCATTCAAAGACTGGCTGATCAAAATAAATCGCAAGAAGTTATTTTAAACAAGCTCAATCGTGAATATCAACTGCAAGCACGAAAAAAAGCAGAAGAACTCAAAGAAGCAGCAGAAGCAAATAATGTAGGAGGTTAGCATGATTAATAATGTGATATTGATTGGTCGATTGACCAGGGATCCGAAATTACAGTATACAAATAGCAATATTGCAACAGCACAATTCAACATTGCTTGCAACCGTAATTTTAAAAATTCAAACGGTGAATATGACGCTGATTTCATTAATTGTGTGATGTGGCGTGACCAAGCAGAACGTTTCTGCGAATGGACTAGAAAAGGAATGCTGGTAGGAATTACAGGACGAATCCAAACTAGAAGCTATGAAGGTAACGATGGAAAACGTGTATATGTTACGGAAGTTGGTGCAGAGAATTTTCAGGTTTTAGAAAAGCGAGACAACACTGCTAACCAGAACAGCATGAACGAACAAATGCCACCGAACTTTGCAAGTCCAATGAATATTGAAGATAGTGATTTGCCATCCTAAAATACAAAAGGAGAAAAAGTATGAACAAGAAAGTTATTTTAGCAACAGTCGCAACATCACAAGTAGTAAAAGCAGATGAAACCAACGTACAAGGAACAACTGGAACAGGAAATGAAGCAAGCACAGTTACAACTCCAAGCGCTGGAACAAATGGAGCAGAAAAAAAATGAAACAACGGAAATTGCTAAACAACCAATTGATTTTGAAAAAGGAGCGAAAAATGAATAAGCAGGAATTGATTGAAGAAATAAAAAATTTGGAAAATCATAATGCATCAAAAAGAACTTGGGTTAATCGAGGGGTTGTATTGGAATTAGTCGAAGAATTAGACGAACCGAAGAAAGTAACAGTCCCACAGTTTGTTACTAATTGGATCGACTACTGTAAAAAACACAATTTCACATTATTTGGATGTCTTGATCCAGAAGGCGGTTTTGAAAGTTTAGCAAATGAAACTTTTGAAGGAGATGTTAGAAAATGTATTAGATGGTGTAGAAGAGAAAGTGATATTTTCGCCCGAGCTTGGCTTGACGGCTATACAGTCGAGAAAGAGAAAAAATATATTGTAAAAATAAATAATGTTTTTGAAAATGCAAGTTATCTAAATCATTCCTTCATGAATAAACGTTGGATTTTTGCAGATATTTTAGAAACAGATGGCTGTAAAACAAAACACACCCGCAAAGAACTTGAAGAAGCTGGGTTTGGAGAGGTGTTTAACAGTCCGTTGTTTGAAGTTGAGGAGGTGGAAGAATGAATATGCAGGAATTGATAAAAGATTATGAGAGTGCTCCCTTTGCTATTGTTTCAGTCGATACAGTTTTGAAAGATCTGAAACAACTAGACAAACCGCAACCAATTAAATTAAAAGATGTCATCGCACGAATTGAAAAGTTTGATCTTGGGACTAAAGCAGTATGGATCAATGAAATTTTGAATAAATTCGGAAGTGATTACGGAACTTTGAAATATAAGGATGGTTATGAGCAAGGCAAGGTCGAGGGCGAATGGATTAAGCAACAATTAAAAGACGCTGACAAGATTTGGCAAGAGTTGAATAAACCAACGATCCAGCGGTTTATTGCTGATTGGATCGTACAAGCAAAAGAAGACGGTTATAATATCGCTGGTGCGATCAACGAAGCACCAAGAGGCGAGGTTGATGATTGGCTTGAACTGGAGAATGTGGATATCTTTGCAGAAGCGTGGGTCAATGGTTACCATATCGAGAAAGAGAAGCGGTATCTTGTGAAAGCTAAAGGAGTGTACTTAAATAGCTGTCTAATTTTTGACAAAGGAAATAAAAAATGGTTTTTCTCTTCAATCTATGATACAGATCATCAAATAGGACACCACACAAGAAACGAGCTTGAAAAAGCTGGTTTTGGTGAAGTATTCAATAGCCCATTATTTGAAGTTGAGGAGGTGGAGTGATGGGGTTCATTAGTTGGTTAACTTTATTATTAATAGCTTTGAAATTGTTAGGTGTAATCTCTTGGAGCTGGTTCTGTGTCTTTTTACCTGCAATTGCTGATCTAGTAATTTCTATTTTGATTTTAGTGGTAGCTAAAATGATATGGGATAAGTAGGATTTGTTGTGTGAAAGCGAGGAGAAAAATGGCCACTGCAAAAAGAACATCAGACATAACTGTTGCACTTTATGAATGGAATAAGTTAACAACAAGGAATATTGCTGAAGATGAAAAGGAATATTTTAACGGGGGCATTGAATTTGTTTGGGAAGGCAAAACTCCAGAAATTGATGAAGAAGTCCTTGTCTATAACTCAGAAACACAAAATATATATACTGATATCTGGATTGATTATGGGGAAGGGATCGGTTTCGAGAACACTGATTTAGATGTAATTTTCTGGATGAGCTGCCCAAAACCACCAAAGGAGGTGGAGTGATGAAAAGAGTTTCAGTTAACTTAAGTGATGATTTATTCATGCACCTTGAAGCACTAAGGATGTATTTTGATTACCCTTCAAGAGCTGAAGTTATTAGAAAAGTACTAGATGACTCAATCAGTAAGTGTTCATCAAGCACAGTATTTGGTGCCTATGTCTCAGGAGCTAGAGAAATAATGCGTGACATGGAGGGGGATCAATGACACGACCAAACAGATACCCATACACTAAGAACCAATGGGAAGAAGAAACAACGCTGGTATGTTGTGGTGATGATACCAGTTTTGAATTGAGAGTGGAACGCAATAGAATTACAAACGAGGTAAAAGAATGAAAGATTTAATGTTTTGGGGAATGTTTATAGCATGCTTGATAATTTCAGCTATGACAATCTATATCATGTACTCTCAAGCACTGGTCAATAGAGATTTGGAAAGAAAATACAAAGATTTAAACAATGAATTTTTACATACTTTTGGATGGGATAGATATGAGTGGGCAAAAAATTTCAGAGACTATGCACGAAAGGTAGAAGAGCTTATCAAGTTTAAAAAAGAAATTGAACAACTTGAAATTATTAAAAAAGCATTAGAGGTCAAAAGTTTGGAAGAGTTGCAGAAGAAGAAAGAACAAATTGAAAGTGTGATCAGAACTTTAGAAAATTAAATGATGGCAAGCAATGGAATTACAAAACTTTATCTATTTACTATTCGCACTAGTCTGGCTCACTGGTTTGATCTGGGCCAGTGTGATAGCGTTTAAAAACAGAAAGGGAAAGCGATGAGTTTAGACAATGTACATATACCAATCAGAGAGGATCTCGTATTATCAATCGCTAGCATTAACAGAAAGCTAGAAATAGCAATACTCGGTAAATCATTCTTTGTGACCGATCAATACTTTGATGATCTGTATGATGCGGTATTACCGTTTAACGATATACGAGATTTAAAACGTATTATCGACCGTATTATTGAGGTGGAGGACAATAAATGAGGGTATATGTTGTTAGAAAATACCATGGACGCTCAAGCTGGAGTGATCCTAAACACTTAGCAAAGTATACAGAGAAAGAATTCCACGATAGATCCGAGGCACTTGCTTACCGTGAAAGCTTAGGATTGAATGGAATTATAGAAGTATACTGCAGGGAGGTTAGTAAATGAATCTAAGAAGTCGGTTTGGATATTTGATTTTAGCTTTAAAACAGTATCCTTTTGACAAAGAAATCAAGGAACGAATTGAAGAAATTGAAGTCCCGTGGAAACCAACTGATCCAAATACTGGGATCAAAAGCAATAAGGTGATGACTCCAAAAGCCTTATCTGATATTATCAAAAAGGAATCAGATCCAGAGTTGCACAGACTTGAATTATTGAAAGAAGCTATCAGCATGGTCAAAAATTCAACTCCAGAAAAAGAGTGGGCAGCAATCAAAGATGTATACATTGATGGAACGCTAACAGTCGAAGGGGCTTCAATCAAATATCTGCATTGCAGTAAGTCACTTGCATACAAAGAAGTGATTGAACCATTCTTTAGTAACCTTGAAAAGAAAATCTATGAACTATCTGTAAATACTAAAATTAACATTAATTTGGAAAAAAGTTAAAAATACGGTCAAAATCGTGGAAAAAATTTAAAATCAAGGTGGTAAAATTGTATTATCGGGTAAAACCGAAGAGAGGTCTCCTTATAGAAAATCGGTTGAGAATTAGTTCAGGAGGCAAGAATACTGGACAATTATCCAGGGACACAGGTTCGAGTCCTGTATTCTCAATGAAACAAGTCAGCAGTTGCTGGCTTTTTATTTTGTGAAGAGAGAGGAGGTGACACTATGAACATTGTGGATCCTATTCGTGATAAAGATGACATCAAGGCAATGAAGGAATACTTAAGAGAGTGGAACGAAAGAAACTATTTGTTGTTTCTATTCGGGATTAATTCAGGCTTGCGTGTCGGAGATATCTTGAGGATACGAGTAAAAGATGTTCAAGGATGGCATATCAAGATAAAAGAGCAGAAGACTGGTAAACAGAAACAGATCAAGATGACAAAGACTTTGAAAAAGGAAGTCAGAGAATATATCAAAGATATGCCACTACATTATTACCTGTTTCAAAGTCGTATCGGAAAAAATAAACCGCTAGATAGAAGAACGGTAGACTGGATATTAAAGACGGCTGCTCTCGAATGTGGCATTGAAAACATTGGAACTCATTCGATGAGGAAAACATTCGGATATCATTACTACAAAAAATATAAAGACGTGGCAATGCTCATGGATCTATTTAATCATTCATCTCCTGCAATCACCTTGAGATACATTGGAATTAGACAAGATCAACGAGATAAAGCCATGTCTAATTTTGATTTATAGTTATCAATTAGACACAACGAGTAAAACGCTAGTTAGTTTTTAAAAATCCTTCTGGATTGTTTATCTTATTGAGTTCTTAACACAAGGGCGAATCAGACAGAATATAAGATATGTCTAATTCAAACGAGGAAAACAGAAGAATTTTCAGAAATAATATAATGAATTTCAGGAACAAGTCTATGAAACTATGAAATGTTACAGAGGATTCAAGAATTGAAAGTAGATGTTTCGACAAGAGAAAGTCGCAGAGAGTTTTATCTTTCGAAATCATGGAGACAATTAAGACTCGAAGCAATGAGTCGAGATCATTTTGAATGTGTCTGGTGTCGAGATGAAGGAAGGGTGACGACAGATAACCTTGAAGTCGATCACATAAAGGAACTGGAATACTATCCAGAGTTTGCCTTAGATATAGACAATCTTCGCACTCTTTGTAAGGAGTGTCACAACAAGCGACACAATCGCTTTCAATTTCGTAGATCTTCCAAGTTGCAAAACAAAAATTTTCGTTCAGACGAATGGTGGGGTTGAAAATTCCAAAAGTAAAAAAAAATTAAGACCCCCCGGTCAAAAAAATTCGATTGAAATCGGAGATTGGGAACCGGTGGGAGGGGTCGATTGTCCAAATATAAAGCACTATTTTTTAAGGGGGAGGGGGCTCATGGAAGAATACTCAGAAAAAAATATAAAAGAATTAGAAAATCAGTTACTTTCTAAAATCAGTTATTTCAGCACTCGGAAAAAGGATGCTGTCCAACTCGAAAAAGTTCACCGCTATCTTTACTTGGTTCGGTTGCTTTACGAATTGAAAGACCGACTAAAACAAGACGGTCTTGTTATCACTGTCCATAATGGCCAGCAAAGATTTCAGAAAGCAAACTCATTGATCAAAGAGATTAATACAACCAGCAATCAGCTTCTTGCAATTGAAAGATCCTTTGACTTTGAAGTTGAGAATTCGCCTGTTGAAAAGAAACCACCATCAGATGGGAGTGATCTATTGTGATTTCTCATCCTTTAGTTAACGAATACATTAAGCTTTTTGAAACTGGGAAAATAATCGTCAACAAAGAGCGATCACTATTATTCAATGTCATCAGAGAAAAAATTTACCCAAGAGATGATCTCTATTTTGATGATGAGTTGATTGATAAGTATATCCAATTCACCGAAAAGAATTTTTTTCCACTTGCTAAATATCAAAAATTTTTGACACCATTCATTTTCCTTTTCCGAAAAGAGGATGGTGAACCTCAATTTGATGAATTCCTTCTAACATTAGCTCGTGGTGGAGGTAAGAACGGATTCATGTCTAGTAGGGATGCTTTTTTCATTAGCCCGTTATACCCGATAAGGGATTACGATGTAACAATCACAGCCAACTCTGAGAAGCAGGGCAAGGTGTCCTTTGAAGAGGTGTACGAAACTGTACAACGAAGAGGTTTGGAGGATCATTATTACTTAACAAAAATGTCTATTACAGGCCGAGCGAACAACTCGGTCTTTTCTTATCGGACAAATAATCCAAAGACAATGGACTCTGCCCGTGATGGATGTCTTGAGTTTGACGAAATCCACCAGTTTGAAAATGATTCCGCAGTAAAGATCCAGCGGTCAGGGCTTGGGAAAATAGCTCATGCTCGTACATTTTACAACGGTACTAATGGTCATGTTCGTGAGGGGTTCTATGACAAGATGATTGAAAAATCAATGAAGATCTTGAATGGGGAACTTGACGATTTTCGGCTCTTCCCATTCATCTGCAAATTGGATAATCCTGAAGAAGTAGATGACATGAAGAATTGGGCAAAGGCCAATCCAATGTTAGATGAAACGACACCTTATGCAAAAAGGTTACTTGCAAGAACTAAGGCAGACTATGACGATCTTGAGCTGGAGCCATCTGGCAGGCAGGAATTCATGACCAAACGGATGAATTTACCAGAAGCAGATCTTGAAAAAGATGTGACTACTCGTGAAAAATTAATGGCAACATTAAGAGATCCTGGCATCGATCTTTTAGGAAGATCGTGTGTGGCTGGTTTTGACTATGCTAGTATTCGAGACTTCGCAAGTGTTGGATTACTCTTCAAGAATGGCGATGAATTCATTTGGAAGCAGCATAGTTTTGCTCGCAAACAATTTCTGGATGTATTCAAGATCAAGGCTCCAATCAAAGAATGGGAAAAGAAAGGACTTTTCACGATTGTAGATGGGCCTAGTATCGATCCAAGAATGTTAGTTGCAAAATTAGTTGAGTGGAGAAAACTGTATAATATCGAACTTGTTTGCGCAGATAGTTTTCGTATGGATTTACTAAAACCACTTCTAGAAGAAGCTGGTTTTGAATTTGAATTTTTACGGAATCCAGGAGCGATCCAATCTAAAGTGGCTCCAATCATTGAAGACGGATTTGCGAATGAGCGGTTTATCTTTGAAGATGACAAGTCAATGCTTTGGTATACGGATAATACTTTCGTGAAGGAAGACAAGGACGGGAATAAGAGATTCTTGAAAAAAGAGCCAGTAAGACGTAAGACAGATGGCTTTCACGCTTTTATTGCTGCTCTTTACAAGAGAGAAATTGTCCAGGAAAGTACTGTAGGAGACTTCTTGGATGTTATTGAGGATTGGAATTTTTAGAAAGGAAAATGCTATGAATAAACGTACCAAAAAGAAACAGTTAGAAGCAGAAATCAAGCAATTAAAATCTGAGCTATTTCTATTGAGTAGTGAAAATTTGCAGTTGTTTGACAAACTCAATGAGTGCAAGACTGAACTCAATACTTTAAGTCAAGCATTGAAGCGACATGAAGTCATTTGTGGAAAAAATATTGAGCAAACAAACAAAGAATTTGCCTCAATTAAGAAAGAAATGAAGCGATCCAAAAAGTCGTTTTTTAAACGGTAAAAATGTGACTTTGGGTGGGTGGCTGGCAAAAAAATATAGAAAGGAGGAAGCGCCTTGGGATGGCTGAATTTATTCAAGAAAGATGTTCCCGAACCAAGTTTTGAGTTTGACGAACTAGAGCGAATCTTTGGAAATTTAGAATTAAAAAGTCTAGCTGTTGATAAAGCTGCTGAATTTGTGGCCCGTATTTTTGCAAGGTCTGAATTCAAGTTCCTGGACAATGGGAAGAAAAAACCATCTAACTGGGATTACTTACTGAATGTTAGACCAAACAAGAATGAAACTGCCTCAGAATTTTGGCAAAAAGCTGTCTATCGCCTGATCACAAAAAATGAATTACTGATTTTCTTGTCAGATGATGATCAACTGTTGGTTGCAGACTCTTATATTCGACAACGATATGCTGTTTTTGATGATACGTTTTCTTCGGTGACTTGTAGGGAGTACACCTTCAAGAAATCGTTCAAAATGAGTGAAGTTATCTTCTTGCAGTACAACAATAATCGTTTGCAAGATTATTTCACACAATTATTTAGCGATTACGAAAAATTGCACACTCGCCTGGTCGAAGCTTTGTCACGAAATAATCAAATCCGTGGAGTTCTAAGTACTAAGACGAACGCAAGCTTTGACGAAAAGAAGCGTGAAAAGATGCAAAGATATGCTGATGGTTTGTTTAAATCATTTACAACTAAGACAGTGGCTATCGTTCCTGCTCAAGAAGGTATGGAATACTCCGAGTTAACAAACACTACTGGTACATCAAATTTATCTGTAGATGAATTAAAAAAGCTGCGTAGGCAGTTTGATGATGAGGTTGCTGATATTCTAGGAATTCCAAACGCTTTGATGCATGGTGATATGGCCAATTTGGAAAATAGTCAAAAAATGTTTAATACATACTGTTATCAGTCGCTTGTCAAAAAAATGACAGACGGGCTTAATTTTGCACTACTTAGCAACAGTGAGTACAAAAACAATAAGCGCATCAAAATTATCGGTGAAGGGCAGAGAGATAAATTTGAGCTTGCTCAGAGTATTGACAAGCTTATTTCTTCTGGCTCTATGCTGATTAATGAGGTTCGTGAGGAACTTGGCCTTGAAGCTGTACCGTGGGGTGACAAACCTCTAATCACTAAGAATTATCAGCTTGGTGAGGACATAGAGAAGGGAGGTTAAAAAGAAGATGAAAGTGATTCCGATTAAGGGAACAATTGTTTCAAACAATGATGCGTGGCTCTATGACCTGTTTGGCTGGGATTACACGGCACCTAAAAGTGTTACACTCCCAGAAACTGGTGAGCCCATTGAAATCCATATCAATTCAGGCGGTGGGGATGTTTACGCAGGAAGTGAGATCTACACCGCTTTGAAATCCTATCAAGGGAAAGTCATTGTGAAAGTTGTAGGTATTGCCGCAAGCGCAGCAAGTGTCATTGCGATGGCTGGCGATGTGGTCGAAATTAGCCCTACTGCTCAAATCATGATCCACAATGTATTATCCAGCGTGAGCGGTGATCATAATACATTGCTTCACGAAGCTGGTGTTCTTGAAGGCTTTAATAAGTCAATCGCAAATGCTTATGTCGGAAAGACTGGAAAAGCATTGGACGATCTGCTTGAGCTTATGAACAAGACAACCTGGTTTGACGCTGAATCAGCTGTAAATAATGGATTTGCTGACAGGATTATGTTCTATGGTGATGGAGCTCCTACATTGGTAGCCAGTGAAACACCAACAATTCCACATGACTTTATCGACAAAATGAAGGTAGTGATGACTCCAGATGTCGATAAGATTGCTGAGTTGGTTGCTGACAAGCTAGAAGCTCGGCAAATTGCAAAAGAGACTTTTGAAAACAGTGAATTTGTACAGAAAAAATTCACTCTTCCAGAAAGTCCAGAAAATAACACAAACAAGACTGTACTGAAAGGGTTCGGTCTTTTTGCATTTTAGAAAGGAAAATATTAATGACAATGAAATTATCAAATGAATTTGAAAAAACTCGCCAAAATTTCTTGGATGCTGTTACAAACGGTGCCCCTCAAGAAGAACAGGCAAAACTCTACAACGAGATGATTGAATCCATGACTGCCGAAATGATGTCGCAAGCACGTACTGCCGCTCATGAAGAAGTTTCTGCTATGAATCCTTATGACGCAAAAATGTCTTCTGAAGCTCGTGAATTCTTCAATGCTATTGATAAAGCTGCTCCTGTAGGAGTTGAAAAACTCTTTCCTCAAGAAACTATCGACCGTATCTTTGAAGATATGGTTAAAGCTCGCCCGCTCTTGGAACAAATCGGCTTGCGAAATGCTGGTATTCGCTTGAAATTCCTTAAATCAACTCAAACTGGTCAAGCAGTATGGGGCAAGATCAATGGTGAAATCCAAGGACAATTGAAACAAGAATTCAGTGAAGAAGAAGCAATTCAATCTAAATTGACTGCATTCGTTGTAATCCCTAAAGATTCTGAAAAATTTGGACCTGCATGGTTACAATCATTTGTCTCTACACAAATCACAGAAGCATTTGCAACTGCTTTGGAAGCTGCATTTTTGAATGGTGACGGTAACGATAAGCCGATCGGTCTTTCTCGTACACTAACGGGAACAGTAGCAAGTGGAACAACAACTTATGCTGAAAAAGCAGTGGAAACAACAAAACTAACCTTTGCTGATTCTGCTACAGTCGTCAAAGAATTGACTGCTGTCTACAAATACCACTCTGTTAAATCTGACGGGACAACTCCAGTCGCAGTTGAAGGTAATGTCGTGATGGTTGTCAACCCAGCAGATGCTTGGGATGTTAAAAAGCAATATACATCACTCAATGCACAAGGTGTTTACATTACTTCAATGCCATACAATTTGATTTTGGTTGAATCAGTTGCACAAACAGCTGGCAAAGTTACCACTTTCGTAAAAGGCCGCTATGATGCACTTGTTGGTGGAGGAATCGAATTTGGACGCTTCACTGAGACTTACGCTCTTGAAGACTTGAACCTCTACACTGCCAAACAATTTGCTTATGGTAAGGCACAAGATGAAAAAGCTGCTGCTGTCTGGAAATTGGAAATTAAATAATAGGTGGTGACACCAAATGGAAGACAAAAAACCATTTCATTCGCTTCTTGGAGCCTTCAAGGAGCGAATGAAAATCTTTCATGATGCCGAAGACGAGAATCTTTCACGTATGTTGACCTCATCTGAGGAAGCTATTTTTGATTTGACAGGGGCAATCGATCTGTCAGATAGTCGCACAGAAGAGTTAGTCTTGGAACGTGCGAGATATCTCTATAACGACCAGGTAGAGTTTTTCTTTGCAAATTTTCAAGGGGAAATTCTAGAATTGTCACTAAAAAACCACTAATAGGAGGAAGATAGTGCTAGAAGTAACGCAAGATTTCTTTGATTTCAAAGAAAGTATTGTCCGACATACTGGAGATGTTTTTCAAGTTGATGAAGATCGAAAAAATGAACTATTAGCCAAGTTGCCTGATTTTATCAAAGAGTATAGTATTGTTCCTTTGACAAAGTTAGATGAAGAAGTAAATGATGCAGATGAATAAGCCTGATTTTAGATACAAAAAGCCAGAAGTAACTACAAGCGAGCTGAGGACTCCAGTGGAGTTTTACACCTCAAAGATTAGTGATGGACTTCATGGTCGAGATGTGAGTTTTGAAAAAGTATTTTATACTTTCGCAAAAGTGTACTCACCTAGTCTAAAAGATATTGAAATTTCAACTGGAAAATCTATGGAAGCGAGGATGACTCTGAAGATCAGGGATCCTTTGACAAGCTATCAGCCAGATAATAGACATTTTGTGCAAGTAAATGATCACCGATTGGAAAATAAAAAATGGCAGATCATTGACATCCGTCCAGATTATGACAACCGTGATTTTTTAATTGTTGTTATAGGAGGAACACCAAATGACTAGTGGCGCAACGTTGGTGGGCTTTGATGAAGTCATCAGAAACTTGGAATCACGACTTGGCGATGCAAAAGTGAGAAGATCAGCCAATAGGGCCTTGAAAGGCGCAGCAAATGAAACTCTAGAAGACTTCAAAGGGGCTTTGGAAGTTTTCAAGGATACTGGGGAAACAATAGAAAGTGCAACAGTCGGAAATGTGACTGGGGCTTTCGAAGGTGTTCCAATAGTAAAACTTGGTTTTGGTGCTGGCTCACGTTGGCGATTAGAACACTTGAATGAATTTGGTTATGCTAAAAAAGCAAGTCCAAGAGGTTTCGGTGTGATTCGGAGATTCTCAGAAGCTAATCGTGAGAAGTTCAAATATAGATTAGCAACTAAATTGAAAGGGGAAGGACTTGGATGATGAAAGATAAAATATCGGAAATCTATGATGCTTTAATTCATGATGACAGACTTTCAACCATCACAATAAAGTCGTTTAAACGTCCTGAAACTTTAGAGGATGATCAAACTAGTATTGTTATCATTCCGCTCGGTCCACCAATTCAAAGCGATCAAGGAAGCAATACAAGCTTATCTAAAACATTTCTCTATCAGATTAATGTTGAATCAATAAATCATATTGAATGCAAAGAATTGCAAAGAATTGTCGAAAAAATAATGGAATCGCAAGGATTCTATCAAATCTCTGGGGGTCTTGACGAATGGATCCCTGAAATTAAACGTTATGCAGATGCCAGGACCTACAAGGGGAAAAGCAAACTGTATGACGATTATTAGAAAGGAAAAATAATATGACACAACAAAAACAAGGTACAGCAACAGTCGGTTTTAAAAGCCTGATTGTCCGCATTTTAGATGGTGCAACTCCAACTGAGGGAGAAAATCTTTTTATCATTCAAGGTAAGAAAGGTGAAGGTGCTACCAAAACCGCTAAAATTACAGGATTAGCAAACGATCCTCAAAAAACATTTGGAAGCAACATCGCCTACTACGTAAACAACCGTGGTGTCGGTGATTTGAAAGCCGAACTCGGCTTGCTTGATATTCCTGTTGCTCTCTATGTGAAAGCACTTGGATATGAAAACGATGATGATATCCTTGATTTTGGAGCCGATACTGTATCAAAAGATGTTTCGATTCTTCTTGAATCCAACACTGCTGATGGTGGTGGTGCTTATTATGGTTTCTACAAAGGAAATCTTTCAATGGATGCTATCGACCTGAACACGATCAAGGACAAAGCAGACGAACTTGCAACAACTGATGTTTCATTCACTGCTGGAGCAAGTACTGACGAACAAACTAAGAACAAGTATGGAACAATGTACTTTGGTAGTGATCAAACCAAGATCAACAAAATGAAAGCTAAACTTGGAATGATTGCTGCTGCGTGATAATTGGGGCATCTAGCCCCTTTTATTTTCTCTCTATGTAGTTGTAAACCTTTTCAAATCTTGTTATAATAAGATATGGGAGGTTTTGCAATGAAAAATAAAAAGGTTATGTTTTCAGCTGTATTGGCGATTATCATTTTATCGGTTATAGTCTTTCTTTCTATTTCACTAGCTAATTCAAGCAAGGAACTAGCAGAGACACACAAAGAATTGGAGAGTGTTAAGGAAGAAAAAAATAGGATCGAAAAAGAAAAAGATAAATTATCTTTGTTTGTTTCAAATGTGGATCACGGCTTATTTTTGGAAGCAAATGATTTTGCAATGAACTTAAATAGCATTATTTCATATAAGTTTGGTGAAGGGGTTCTTTTCGATAAGACTTCAATAGCCATAGGAGAACCGAAGAAACAAACTTCTGGGATGATTGCTATGGACCATGATTCTAATAGTTTCATTCCAGTTACCACTACGGTTACTATTAAGAATGATGATACAGCGAACATCCAAATCAATTTAGGTAAATTTCTTGCAAGCGATGATAAAGAAAATTATCTAGCATTTGATTCTATCATTTCAAATGAAAATACTGTTGCCGTTGAATCAAAAAATACAATTGTTGTACAAGCTGGGAAAGAGGCTACTGTCGCAATCGTTTATGCAATGAATAAAAATAAAGCAGATAACGAAGTCAATAAAGTTGAATTTGCAAAAACATCGTGGACGAAATAAGAAACACCCCTCAAGGTGTTTTTTTATTATAGAAAGGATAACAATGTCAAAAATTACATTCACTATGAAAAACGAAGCTGGAGAAGATGTACTACACTCTAGTAAAGAAATTACTACTCGTGATTATCGTGATTACTTAGTATTGAACGATTCACTCACATCTGATAAAACAGAAGTTGAAAAGCTTGATGAGCAGTTAGGATTTATCGCCTCGTTGTTTGAAAATGTAACGGTAGAGCAATTATTGGAACATACTGATTTTGCTAAAATTATTGACGTATTTACTGATATCTATGCTCATCTTGTGGGTGATGTGGACCCAAAGGAGAAAAAGTAGACCCTAAGAATGCTTTAAAACACCTCTACAAGTTTGTCAAAGAAGTGGCTGATGGCCCATATAACATGAATGTACATGATATTATGGATCTGAGTTGGGAAGATCTTATCAACATTATCGACCTGAATGAAGAACATCCAACAGAAACGCCACTTGATTTGTCTGACATTTTCGGAGAAGTTGAAGTATAAAGCCTCTTTGGGCTTTTTTTGTTTGTAAAAGGAGGAAAAATGGCAGGTGGAACGCCACTAGGACAAATGTATATCGAACTAGGGCTGGACGTGTCAAAGTTCAATCCTAGCTTAACAAGTGCTAAAAATGCCGTCAAATATTTTCAAAACAACGTGAAGGCACTTGATAGCACTCTAAAAAACAATGGTAAGAGTACAGAACTCCTAAAAGCAAAATACAAGTCTTTAGGACAAGCCATTGAAGCACAAAAAAAAGTACTCGATCAAATGAAGCAGAACTTCGATAAACTTGATCCTGGTTCAGCTAAATTTGATAAAGCCGCTGCTGATATTGAGCGTGAAAATGCCAAGTTGTCAGCAATGGAAGGGCAACTGTACAAAGTTGAACAAGCATTGAAGGCTGTAGGCCGTGAAAATAGCTTTTCAGGGAAAATGGAAGCCCTTGGGAAGAATTTGGTTAAAAGTGGAGATCACATTCAAACATTCGGTAAGAAAGTTTCTGATTTTGGTGGGACATTGACAAAAGGTGTCAGTGCTCCGTTAATTGCAAGTGCTGGATTTGCCTTAAAAGCTGCAATCGACTATGAAACGGCATTTGCAGGAGTAAAAAAGACTGTAGATGGAACACCGCAACAGTTTGATAAGCTATCTGCTAGTATTCGTGAGATGGCAAAAGAAATGCCATCAAGTGCAGTTGAAATTGCAAATGTTGCAGAAGCAGCTGGACAATTAGGGGTGCCAATTGGAGCAATCAAGGACTTTTCTAAGACCATGATCAATCTTGGTGTCTCTACCAACTTGAGTTCTGAAGAAGCAGCATCATCAATTGCTAAAATCGGAAATATCATGCAAGTTTCTGGAAAAGATCTTGGTACATGGTCTGCGCACTTTGGCTCAGCAGTAGTAGATCTTGGTAACCATTTTGCAACAACAGAACGTGATATTGTCGAAATGACCAATCGTTTGGCGGCAGGCGGAAAGCTTGCTGGATTAACAACGCCTGAAATTCTAGGGCTTGCTACTGCAATGAGCAGTGTAGGTATAGAAGCTGAAGCAGGTGGAACTGCAATGAACCAGACACTTACTGGTATCGGAAAAGCTGTTGCTGGAGTTGGTAAAGGAGCAAAAGAAAAACTTCAACTTATCGCAAGCACAGCAGGAATGACAGCAGAACAATTTTCTACTGCGTGGAAGCAAAAACCAGCTGAAGCTTTGCAAGCATTTATTAAAGGGCTCCAGAAAGCTCATGAAGAAGGCAAAAACATGGATGGTATCCTTGATGAACTCGACATGTCTGGAATTCGTCAAGGGAACATGCTCAAATCACTAGCTTCTGCGTCTGACAAGATGGGCGAAGCTGTCCGTAGGTCAAATAGTGCGTGGAAAGAGAATACAGCTCTTACAAACGAAGCTAAGAAACGTTACGAGACAACAGAATCCCAGTTGAAGATCTTTAAGAACCAGGTGACTGATCTGGCAATTGAATTTGGTGGTCCATTGTTAAAAGCTATGAACTCAGGCTTGCAGGCTGTGAAACCATGGATTTCAAAACTTGCTGATATGGCGAAAGCTTTTAGTGAGATGAGTGAGTCGCAACAACAAAATATTATCAAATGGGGCCTCCTTGCAGCAGGAGCAGGACCAGCATTATCAATCCTAGGGAAATTCATCGGAGTAATTGGTGGAGTCAAAAAAGGGATTGGGTTCCTAACTCAAGGCATTGGAAAGCTTGGAGGAGGATTAACTGTTTTAGGTAGGACATTCCAGCTATTTAAGGAAGGGAATAGTTTAGCCTCTTCATTCAAAATGGCCACCTCTAGTATCTTATCAACTGGAACTGCTGCAGAAGGAGCGGCTGCAAGCGCAGGCAAGTTTGGATCTGCTTTAAGCATTCTCGGAAGTGCGTCTACTTGGGGTGTTATTTTAGGTGGTGCCGCATTGGCGTATGTTGGGAGTATCGCCAGAAGCATGGCAGAGGCAGATGAACGAACCAGGACATGGGGAACATCTGTTAACAAGGTGCAAGCAGAAGAACTTACAAGATTGAAATCTAAAGTAGATGATGCACATCAAGCCATGGTTGGTTTTGGAACAGGAGGAGCGCAAGCAGTAGAAAATGTACGTAAGAGCGTACAAGGACTGTCCGATGATCTTCAAAAGGCAGTTGACAAAGATCTTGAAAGAACTTTAAAAGGTCTTGAGAAAATTGGAGCTTCTGAAGAAGTCCAAAAGCGTGCAGTCACGCAAGCGGAGCAACAAAAGAAAAACATCCAAACAATGACGGATGAAATCATCCAGATTTATCAAAATGCTTCCGATCAACATCGAAAGATCACTCGTGAAGAGCAAGCAGTTATTTACGATTACGAGAATC
>OBVR01000100.1_pt1 | contig 29818 bp, 35 predicted proteins | sample 1476201 | NCBI WGS metagenome assembly OBVR01 (sample SAMEA2580024, study PRJEB22360) | human gut metagenome | biome: human gut; feature: human-associated habitat; material: faeces | place: Denmark | collected 2008/2010 | reverse complement strand
TTATCTGGGCTTATAGCCCTGGTACAAACCACCCGTTTGACGGGTGGTCATGATTTTTCAAAAAAATAAATATTCATAAAAACAATATTAAAGATAAAATATCCAAAGAAAACGCTTCATATTAACTAAAGAACAGATATTATTCATATAAAAGCAAAATCCTTGGCTTTCAAAAAGTTAAATTCTTCGTGAAAGCGTTACCAAAAGTAGTTATAATTACAATTGAAATAAGCTTTAGAATAAGCTCACAGAAAAAGGAGGATGACAGATGTCAACTAAACCGATTCATGTTTTTTCAGAGATTGGAAAACTGAAAAAAGTAATGTTGCACCGTCCGGGTAAAGAGTTGGAAAACTTGATGCCTGACTATCTTGAACGTCTTCTTTTTGATGATATTCCATTCTTGGAAGACGCACAAAAAGAACACGACAACTTCGCTCAAGCGCTTCGTAATGAAGGTGTTGAAGTACTATATTTGGAACGTTTGGCAGCCGAGTCGTTAATTTCTCCAGAAATTCGGGAACAATTCATCGAAGAATATCTGGATGAAGCAAATATTCGTGGACGCCAAACTAAAAATGCTATTCGGAAATTACTTCATGGCATTGAGGACAATCTGGAATTGGTTGAAAAAACGATGGCCGGTTTCCAAAAAGCGGAACTTCCAGAAATTCCGGAAGCTGATAAAGGCTTGACGGACTTGGTTGAATCTGACTATCCATTCGCTATTGATCCAATGCCTAACTTGTACTTCACGCGCGACCCATTTGCTACTATGGGGAATGCTGTATCATTGAACCACATGTACGCAGATACACGTAACCGTGAGACGTTGTATGGTAAATACATCTTCAAATACCACCCAGTTTACGGTGGAAAAGTTGAACTTGTCTACAACCGTGAAGAAGATACTCGTATCGAAGGTGGAGATGAGTTGGTACTTTCTAAAGATGTCTTGGCAGTCGGTATCTCACAACGTACAGATGCTGCATCAATCGAAAAATTGTTGGTAAACATCTTCAAGAAGAACGTTGGCTTCAAGAAAGTATTGGCCTTCGAATTTGCGAACAACCGTAAATTCATGCACTTGGATACAGTATTCACAATGGTGGACTACGATAAATTTACCATCCATCCAGAAATTCAAGGGGATCTTCGCGTCTTTTCAGTGACTTTTGAAAATGAACAATTGAAGATCGTTGAAGAAAAAGGTGATTTGGCAGAACTATTAGCTGCAAACCTTGGTGTGGAAAAAGTGACTCTTATTCCATGTGGAAATGGAAATGCCGTTGCAGCTGCTCGTGAACAATGGAACGACGGATCTAATACTCTTACAATCGCACCTGGTGTGGTAGTCGTATACGACCGTAACACTGTTACGAACAAGAAATTAGAAGAATACGGACTTCGTTTGATCAAGATCCGCGGAAGTGAATTGGTTCGCGGTCGTGGTGGACCTCGTTGTATGTCTATGCCATTTGAACGTGAAGAAATCTAATTATCCTTTTACCCAATAGCAGGTTCGTTTCCAGACTTGCTTGCTCTGAGGGAAACTAGGGTTTCGATATTAAATGAAAAAAGGAGATCATAAATGACAACTTCAGTATTCCAAGGACGTAGCTTCTTGGCAGAAAAAGACTTTACACGCGCAGAGTTAGAATACCTTATCGGACTTTCAGCTCACTTGAAAGACCTTAAAAAACGCAACATCCAACACCACTACCTTGCTGGTAAAAACATTGCGCTTTTGTTTGAAAAAACTTCAACTCGTACTCGTGCTGCCTTCACAACAGCAGCTATCGACCTTGGTGCTCACCCAGAATACCTTGGTGCAAACGATATCCAACTTGGTAAAAAAGAATCTACAGAAGATACTGCAAAAGTTCTTGGACGTATGTTTGATGGGATCGAATTCCGTGGATTCAGCCAACGTATGGTTGAAGAGTTGGCAGAATTCTCAGGTGTTCCTGTATGGAATGGTTTGACTGACGAATGGCACCCAACTCAAATGCTTGCTGACTACTTGACAGTTCAAGAAAACTTTGGACGCCTCGAAGGTTTGACACTTGTCTACTGTGGTGACGGACGTAACAACGTTGCTAACAGCCTTCTTGTAACAGGTGCTATCCTTGGTGTGAACGTACACATCTTCTCACCAAAAGAACTCTTCCCAGAAAAAGAAATCGTTGAATTGGCAGAAGGATTCGCAAAAGAAAGTGGCGCTCATATCTTGATCACTGAAGATGCTGACGAAGCTGTGAAAGGTGCAGATGTACTTTATACTGACGTTTGGGTATCTATGGGTGAAGAAGACAAATTTGCAGAACGCGTTGCCCTTTTGAAACCATACCAAGTCAATATGGAATTGGTTAAGAAGGCTAACAATGAAAACTTGATCTTCTTGCATTGCTTGCCAGCTTTCCATGATACAAATACAGTTTATGGTAAAGATGTTGCTGAAAAATTCGGCGTAGAAGAAATGGAAGTTACTGATGAAGTGTTCCGCAGCAAGTATGCTCGTCACTTTGACCAAGCTGAAAACCGGATGCACACCATCAAAGCGGTTATGGCAGCTACTCTTGGTAACTTGTACATTCCAAAAGTTTAAAAAAATATAATAAACAGTAATAGGGGCTGGACTGATCGCTACAGTCCAGCTCCTATTTTTTAGAAAGGGTAATCCTATGTCAAGAAAAATCGTAGTCGCTTTGGGTGGCAATGCAATTTTATCATCTGATCCCTCTGCGAAGGCTCAACAAGAAGCATTAGCGGAAACAGCAAAACACTTAGTAAAACTCATTAAAAATGGAGATGGGTTAATCATCACACACGGGAATGGTCCTCAAGTAGGGAATCTCTTGTTGCAACAGTTAGCAGCAGATTCTGAAAAGAACCCTGCCTTTCCGCTAGATTCATTGGTAGCGATGACAGAAGGAAGTATTGGTTACTGGCTTCAAAATGCCCTTCAAAATGCTCTTCTTGAAGAAGGAATAAAAAAAGATGTAGCTTCTGTTGTAACGCAAGTTTTAGTTGATAAACAGGATCCAGCTTTTGAGAACCTCACAAAACCAATCGGTCCGTTTTACACTGAAGAAGAAGCAAAAGCTGAAGCTGAAAAAACTGGAGCAACTTTCAAAGAGGATTCAGGTCGCGGATGGCGCAAAGTAGTTGCATCACCAAAACCAGTTGGAATTAAAGAAATTAATACGATTCGTGCACTCATCGATAATGGACAAATCGTAGTAGCAGCTGGAGGTGGCGGTATCCCAGTTGTACAAGAAGAAGATGGACGGTTGTCTGGTGTAGAAGCGGTCATTGATAAAGACTTTGCTTCAGAACGTTTAGCCGAATTGGTAGAAGCAGATCTTTTCATTGTTTTGACAGGTGTCGATTATGTTTTTGTAAACTACAACAAACCAAATCAAGAAAAATTAGAACATGTCTCTATTGAACAATTGGAAGAATATATCCAACAGAATCAATTTGCACCTGGAAGTATGTTACCAAAAGTAGAAGCAGCTATTGATTTTGTAAATAGCTCACCTCATGGAAAAGCTGTTATTACTTCTCTTGAAAATCTTGAAGCTTTGGTCGAAAGTGAAAGCGGTACCATTATCCAAAAGAATGTATAAAAATATTGGATAAAGTTTTATCTGTTTAAAGCTTGATTTCACCGGTTTCGGTTTATAAAAAATATTTAAGAATATCTAGTGTTTTTACCTTTAATATGGTAAAATAAATCCATAAGTAAGCGTTTTACAAGGATTCTACTTGTAAAATCTCACTCACATTTTGTTGCGTTAGGAGGAAGACAAATGAGTGAAAAAACGAAAAAAGGGTTTAAGATGCCTTCATCTTTTTCCGTATTGTTGATCATCATTGCCATTATGGCAGTGTTAACTTGGATTATTCCAGCAGGTCAATACAAAGTTGATAAAGCTGGTGCCATCATCGCAGGTAGTTATGAATCTGTGAAACAAAATCCTCAAGGAATTTGGGATGTGTTAATGGCTCCGATCAATGCCATGCTCGGTAAAGCGCCAACCAATGCAGCGATTGACGTAGCCTTCTTCATCTTGATGGTCGGTGGATTCCTTGGTGTTGTGAACGAAACAGGTACCCTTGATGTAGGGATTGCTTCAATCGTTCGTAAATACAAGGGTCGCGAAAAAATGTTGATCTTGATCTTGATGCCATTGTTTGCCCTTGGTGGGACAACTTATGGTATGGGTGAAGAAACGATGGCCTTTTATCCCCTTCTTGTTCCTGTAATGATGTCTGTTGGTTTTGACAGCTTGACAGGGGTAGCGATTGTCCTTCTAGGTTCTCAAATTGGATGTTTGGCTTCTACATTGAATCCATTTGCAACAGTTATTGCATCTGATACTGCTGGTATCTCTAGTGCATCAGGATTGTTGCTCCGTGTGATTTTCTGGCTAGTCTTGACTGCTCTCAGTACCTACTATGTCTACCGTTATGCAGATAAGGTTCAAAAGAATCCTACAGCATCCTTAACTTATGCAACTCGTGAAGAAGATTTGAAATATTTCAATGTGGAAAAGGGTGAAGAAATCCCTTCACAAATGAACAAGAAACAAAAACGTGTCTTGCTCGTATTTATTTCGACCTTTGTCATCATGGTTGCCGGATTTATCCCGTTCAAAGATTTGGGAATCAAATTCTTTGAAAGTTTTAATGAATCCCTTCATAAGATTCCTTATCTTGGTCAATTAATCGGTAACACAGATGCTCTTGGAACTTGGTACTTCCCTCAAACAGCTATGCTCTTTGCCTTCATGGGAATCCTTGTGGGTATCATTTATGGCTTGAAAGAAGATAAAATTATTTCATCCTTCATGAATGGTGCAGCTGACCTCTTGAGTGTTGCGCTCATCGTAGCAGTAGCACGTGGTATCCAAGTCATCATGAACGACGGTATGATCACTGCAACAATTCTTCACTGGGGTGAAGAAGGACTGAAAGGTCTTTCATCTCAATTGTTCATTGTCTTGACTTACATTTTCTACTTGCCAATGTCATTCTTGATCCCATCATCATCTGGTCTTGCCAGCGCAACAATGGGTATCATGGCACCTCTTGGTAAATTCGTCAATGTACCAGGTAGCTTAATTGTCACAGCTTACCAATCTGCATCTGGTGTCTTGAACTTGATCGCACCAACTTCAGGTATCGTAATGGGAGCTCTTGCTCTTGGACGTGTTGAAATCGGTACATGGTGGAAATTCATGGGTAAATTGGTTGTATCAATTGTTGTGATCACCATTGCTCTTCTTCTACTCGGAACTGTAGTTCCATTCTTGCAATAGAATAAAGTAGGTGTTTCATGAAGAAAAGAATAAAGGACGATGTGAAAGAGCAGTTTTTAGACTCTCTTCAAACCATCATTTCTTATCCTTCGGTTTTAAACGAAGGGGAAAATGGAACACCGTTTGGACAAGCTATCCAAGATGTCCTAGAAAAAACCTTAGAGCTTGCTCGAGAACTAGGTTTTCAAACATATGTAGATCCTGAAGGATACTATGGATATGCAGAGATCGGTCAGGGGGAAGAACTCCTGGCCGTTCTTTGTCACTTGGATGTTGTTCCAGCCGGTGATTTAAAAGATTGGCAAACGCCCCCTTTTGAAGCGACTATTGTCGGTGACTATATAGTAGGTCGAGGGGTACAAGATGATAAGGGGCCATCCCTTGCTGCTCTTTATGCAGTCAAGAGTTTGTTGGATGAAGGTGTCCAGTTTACCAAACGGATTCGGTTTATCTTTGGGACAGATGAGGAAACCTTGTGGCGATGTATGAATCGCTACAACCAAATTGAAGAACAAGCAGATCTAGGCTTTGCACCGGATTCCTCTTTTCCATTAACCTATGCTGAAAAAGGTTTGTTACAAGTGAAACTGCGTGGTCCAGGTTGGGATGATCTTCCTTTACAGGCTGGTCAAGCTCTCAACGTCGTCCCAGATAAGGCAACCTATGCTGGTCATCGGATAGAAGAATTGCTCCCTGTTTTGGAGCAAAGTGGAGTTCAATATAGTCAAACAGACCATTCGGTAACAGTTATGGGGGTGTCCAAGCATTCTAAAGATGCAGCTGAAGGAGTCAATGCCATTGTTGGTTTAGCAGAAAGCCTATCTCTGATTCAGCCCCATCCAGCCTTGCTCTTTATTGCAGATGCTGTTGGAGAAGACGCGACAGGAGCTGCCCTCTTTGGTGAAATTAAAGATGAACCAAGTGGGGATCTTTCCTTTAACCTTGCAACCCTTGTCATCGATCAAGAGCAATCCGAAATCGGGATTGATATTCGGATTCCAGTCCTAGCAGACAAGGAGGCTTTAGTGGCTTGTCTGCAAGAAATTGCGGCTAGCTATCAGTTGGAGTATGAAGAATTTGACTATTTAGCTCCTTTATATGTTCCGTTAGACAGTCCTTTAGTCAGCTCTTTGATGGCTGTCTACCAGGAAGAAACTGGGGATAGGACGCCAGCCATGTCTTCAGGCGGTGCGACATTTGCTCGTACGATGGAAAACTGTGTTGCTTTCGGAGCACTATTCCCAGGTGCAGAACAGACCGAGCACCAGGCTAATGAACGAGCAAAAATTGAAGATCTTTACGCTGCGATGGAAATCTATCGAGAAGCTATTCAGCGCTTAGCAACAACATAAAAAAGAGGCCGGGACAAAAGTCCTAGCCTCTCAATTGTCTTTGGATTGTCGAGCAAGACGCAGTGGTTGAGTGGGCTCTACTACGCTGATTTCATCAGCTTTTACAGCCCTACTCAACTGTGCGGAGGTGGGACGACGAAATCGAATTCTAACGAATGACCGATTTCTGTCCCACTCTCTTTTTATTTACTAAAGAAGAAGGGGGGAGTGAATTCTTTTAATTTTTCAAAGCAATCCAAAGCTCCTTGGTTGTCTTCGCAAATGACCAAACAGACGTCATCCCCACAGATGGTGGCTACGATTTGGGACAATTCCAAGGCATCTAAGATTGCTCCGAATGATTGGGCAAGTCCGGGCAATGTTTTTACCACAACTTGATTTTGTACAGGCCTCAGCATAATCAAGGCATCTTCCATGTACATCCGCAGGCGTTTTTCCCAACGGGAAGGTGCAATGGTGTTCATGGTATAGTAGGAAGTATTTCCTTCATTGATTTTTAACAAGTTGAGAGATTTGACATCTCGTGAAAGGGTTGATTGGGTTACGATAATGCCGTTGGCTTCAAGAGCTTCTTGAAGTTCTTGCTGGGTATGAATTCTACGCTCAGAAATGATGGAACGAATCAAGCGGTGGCGACTTTCAATTTTATTCATACGATCTCCTTTACTTAATAAACATGGCGTCCCCAAAGCTGAAGAAACGGTAACGTTCTTGAATGGCGTGGTGATAGGCTTCCAGGGTTAATTCACGTCCAGCAAAGGCAGAGACCAACATAACCAGAGTCGATTTTGGAAGGTGGAAGTTGGTTGAAAACGCATCGACCACTTTCCATTCATAACCCGGCTTAATGAAGATATTGGTCCATCCTGAATCAGCTTGAATATCTCCATTAAATTTATTCCCAATCGTTTCAAGTGTTCGGATAGAAGTCGTCCCGACAGCTACAATGCGTTTTCCGGCAGCTTTTACTTGACGAAGAGTAGCGGCGGCCTCTTCCGAAAGTTGGTAAAATTCTGAGTGCATTTCATGGTCTTCGAGATTGTCCACTGACACTGGACGGAAGGTCCCTAATCCGACGTGAAGAGTCAAGTAGACCAGATGAACGCCTTTAGCTTCTATTTTTTGGAGCAATTCCTTAGTGAAATGAAGACCTGCTGTTGGGGCAGCAGCTGAACCATTTTCTTTGGCGTAAACAGTTTGGTAGCGTTCGCGGTCGGCAAGCTTTTCGTGAATATAGGGAGGAAGTGGCATTTCGCCAAGGCTTTCTAAAACTTCTAAGAAGATTCCTTGGTAGTGGAAGTGAACAATGCGGCCTCCGTGCTCCAATTCTTCTTCTACAGTTGCCGTTAAGCGACCATCTCCAAAGCTTACGGTCGCCCCCACTTTTAATCGTTTGGCAGGTTTTGCCAAAACTTCCCAACAGTCATCTTGTGTATTTTTCAAGAGAAGGAATTCAACGTGACCACCTGTTTCCGGTTTGACTCCATGAAGACGAGCTGGAAGCACGCGTGTATTGTTCATGACGAGGGCATCTCCTGGTTCTAATTCATCCAAAATCGCATCGAAATGCCGATCTTGAAATTGACCTGTTTTTCGATCTAGAATCAAAAGTCTCGAGGCATCACGTTTTTCAAGTGGGGTTTGGGCAATGAGTTCTTCAGGCAAATCAAAATCAAAATCGTTTGTGTTCATTTGCGCTCCTTTTATAATAATGCTGTGAGTAGGTAAATGGCAGTTCCCAAAGATAAAAGCATGAGGCAACTTCCAATCAAAAAGACCAGCGTCTTGAGAATCTTTCTTTCATGAATCAAAAAAGATAAAAGAAAAACAAGCAGTCCGATCAAAAAAATAATCAATAATACGTCTACAATCATACTCTTCATTATAACACGAATTGAGTTGAAAATAAAAAAATGACTAGAAAAGATAGCGGTTTCACTTGACAAAAATTGGTCTATACCATATAATGAAAGTAAAGAAAAACAGGAGGTCTCTCTGATGAAAATTATAGAAGTTACAGACCAAATCGAAGGTGGAAAAGTTGCCTTTGACATCTTAAAAGAAACCATACAGAAGGGTGCGAAAACACTGGGCCTTGCGACTGGAAGTAGTCCCCTTGAATTTTATAAACAAATTCGTGAGAGTGATTTGAACCTTTCCAACCTAACCAGTGTCAATCTCGATGAGTATGTAGGTCTAACAGGAGATGATCCTCAATCGTATCGTTATTTCATGGAGAAAAATCTCTTTGATGCCAAACCGTTCAAAGAAAGCTATCTCCCATCAGGTGTAGAAGAAACAGCCGATCAGGAAGTTAAAAGCTACAATCAAATCCTGCAAGAACATCCGGTAGATCTTCAGATCTTAGGGATTGGACGCAATGGGCATATCGGTTTTAATGAGCCAGGAACTCCTTTTAATAGTCAGACCCACTTAGTCCAGTTGGATGCTTCAACAATTGAAGCCAATTCTCGCTTTTTTGATAAGATCGAAGATGTACCAACACAAGCTATTTCAATGGGGATAGCCAATATCTTAGCCGCAAAATCGATTATCCTATTTGCCTATGGGGAATCAAAAGCACGAGCGATCAAAGGTACGGTAGAAGGAGAAAAGTCTGAAGAAGTGCCAGCTAGTGCCCTTCAAGGTCATCCTGATGTGACGATTATTGCAGATAAGGAAGCCTTGAGCTTGTTAAGTCGTTAAATGACGGGACCTATCGCTGATTTTTCAGGGGTGATAGGTTTTTTAATACTTCAAAGTATGATACAATACAAGTAAGAATTGATTGAAGCGTGCTCTTTTCAGCTACTGGGAGACAAGGTGAAGGAGCTTATGCTGATGAGCCTGAGAGAAGGAAAAGTTTATGATCAAGAAATATTTAATCCCTATTTGCCTCCTTCTGTGTATGGTATGCCAGCCAGTACTAGTGAGTGCGGATGAATTGGTGGATATGGCGCAAAAAATGTATCCAAACGACCATGTCCAAGCGATCAATCGTCCGCATTCCTCCCTTATTATTGATGGTAACACGGGAAATGTTCTCTGGAAAGATAATATCGATGAAGCTAGAGATCCTGCCAGCATGAGTAAGCTTATGACGCTTTATCTCTTGTTTGAAGATATGGCCAAGGGCAAGATCAGTAAGGACGCGGTGGTCACAGCAACAGCATCAGACCAAGCTATTGGAAAGATTTATGAAATCTCCAACAATAATATTGTTGCTGGAGTCGATTATACGATTCCTGAATTGATCACGATGACGGTGGTTCCATCGTCTAACGTGTCGACGCTTATGTTGGCCAATCTCCTATCCAATAACGATCCGGATGCTTTCATTGATCGTATGAATGCCAAAGCCAAGGAATTAGGCATGACCAATACGGTCTGGAATAACCCAAGCGGGGCAGCTATTTCAACCTTGCAAGGATACTATCAGGTAGGCACTTATCCGAATGATGCGGCCAACCAAACAACGGCGCGTGATTTGGGAATTTTGGTCTATCATTTTATTCATGAATACCCAGATATTTTAAGTTATACTAATCAAGCCCAGGTCACGGTTAAAAAAGGGACTCCTTATGAGGAGACCTTTGATACCTATAATTATTCCTTACCAGGGGCGAAGTATGCCTTAAAAGGGGTGGATGGTTTAAAAACCGGATCTAGCCCTCGTGGAGCCTTTAACTACATCGCAACGATTAAACGGGGTGATCAACGTTTAATTGCTGTGATTATGGGAGTAGGGGATTGGGCAGACCAAGATGGGGAATACTACCGTCATCCATTTGGCAATGCGTTGATCGAAAAAGCTTATAAAGAATTTGGCTATAAAAAACTGTTAGATGCAGGTGTCCATCAGATTGATGGCAAGACTTATACGCTCGAAAAACCATTTTATGCGACCGTGAAAAAAGGAGCCAAGGAGCCGACACTTGCAGTAAAAGATGGGTATTTAACGGTGGATAATGATCTCTATACCTTGTCTGAAAGTATCCGAGATGATATGAAGGTAGTGGAAGGGGCCAAGCCAGAACTGGTCAAAGAAACAGCCAGTGGGAAGAATACGGCCTCTAAAAAAACAAAATGGCTTTCGTTGGACCACTTCCTGATTTTGATCCCCATTGTGATTCTGGTAGTCATTCTCTTCATTGAAAAACAAAGTCGTGAGAAACGCACAAGAGATACCCAACGGCGCTACAATAAAGAATAGATAGAAACTCAACTGCTACTCAGTTGGGTTTTGTCATTGTTTCATCCATACTGATGTAGAAAAGGATTCTAATGAAAAAATTTCGTAATTCCTATGCAGCTTATTTGCTGCTCTATAGTTTTTATTTCATGTCTACCTCCCTTTTTACGACCTTGATTTCGGTCTACTTGATGGGAAAACACTATAATGCCAGTCAAGTCTCTACCTTGGTTTCGGTTGCCTTTTTCTTATCCATGATCGCTCAACCATGCTTTGGCTATATCAATGAGCGGTTTGGAATCGTAAAAATGACGACCCTCAGTCTGAGTGCCATTCTTGGTGGAGTTTTAGGCTTTCTATGGGCTCCCAATCTCTTTTGGCTGACCGTCTTTTATGGGATCGTTCTGGTCTGTTTAAATGGGACTGCCCCTATGATGGAAGTCTTTGCGACGCAAAGTGCCTACGCTTTTGGAAAGATACGTGTATGGGGCACGATTGGTTACTCCCTTGGTGTACAAATCGCTGGCTGGATTTATCATCAGTTTAGCCCTCAAGCGGTCTATTATACGGTGTTGCTGACCATTGTTGTGAGTATTTTCTGTTTAAGTGCAGTCCGTATGGGGAATAGTGAGAAAAGAGAAGAAAAAGTAAAAGAACCCGTTTCTCTTCGTCCCCTGTTGCACAATAGACCTTATCTCTTCTTTATTATTTTGATTGGTCTTGCTTCAGGAGTTGGAAACATTGGTCATACCTATATTCAAAACCTCTTGATGGATAATGGGCTCTCTGTACAGACAGCTGCAACAGTCGTAGCTATCTCGGTTGTCGTTGAAGCCCCTTTGATCTTTTTCTCTGATCGGTTTATGGATCACTGGCCCCTCCGCGTTTTAATTGCTCTTCCGATAGGAATTTTATGTGCTCAATATACGATCTATGCTCTCCCAAGCCCTATCCTTTTAAAGGTCCTGATAACTCTGTTAGCCAAGCATACGACGGGCATGGTCTTGATTATGGTATCCTTGCGTTTTATTGCCCAACAAGTAAATGGGAAAGATTTGGTTCTTGCTATGGCCATTGTGCAAGGAGCTAGGTATCTGGGAACAATCCTCTTACAACCGATAGCAGCCCACTTTATTGAAGTAGGTGGCTACCAACTCATGAGCTTCTTTTTAGCAGGTGTTGTTGGCCTTGCCTTTCTTCTGAGTTTTGCCTTAAAAATGCCCCAAGGGAAGGTCCGTAGTCTATTTAATGGGACTGCCGAATAAAACACGATAGAGGAGGATTCGGATTCAACTAGCAGTTGGACAGAATGGCGGATGCTACAGTGTTTGGTCCAACTATTTTACTATTAGTAAGAACTAGTGATTAATTTGACGATCAAAGTATTCATTGTTACAATAATAAATATCAAAATTAAAGAAGACCATTTAATGAAAAAAATGATCTTATCGACTGCCGCACTTTTGACTCTTGTCTCGCTTGCTGCTTGTTCAAACAAGTAAGAAACAAAGAAGGAAACTTCCAATAGTCAAACAACTTCAAAAGTTACCAGTAAGTTTTCTGGCACTCCAAAAAGTAAGAATACGGCAACAGATTCTGAAGAAGGATCTGCTTCAAGTGTTGTAACAGATGATAATGTCAGTAAGGCAAAGACAGTTGGCGACTTCAAAAAGTTGTTTGCAAAATTAATGGATCAAACGGTTTCCATTACGGAAGAAGCAGGTACTTCTGTGACAGGTACTGATAAAGAGAGCTATGATGCAACAGTTAGCGCTTTGAAACAAGAAATGGAAAATCAAAAAGAAGTCTTGAACGAAGCATTGGAAAGCATTGGTTCAGATAGTACTGTTGTTCCCAAAGAAGACCGTGAAGCTTTGATCGAAAGCTTGAAAGATGCTCGAGAAGAGTTGGAGAGTACTCGTAAAGAAATGAAAGATATGAAGAAAGAATTAAGCAAATCTCCTGTTGCAGATGATTCTAGTGACGATTCAGACTCAGATTCTGACGAATAATGTGAAGAAAGGTTGGAAATTTCTAGCCTTTTTCTTATTTTTTTCGAATGGTATAAGTGAGGAGGTGAGGAAATGTTTATAGCGATGGATAAACATCAAGAGCGGTGGAATTGTATGGAGGAGATTCCACCTGTGGCAGCAGGGCCCTTTTATTGCTTAGCTTGTCAGAGTGAAGTGCGATTGAAAAACGGCTCAGTGTTACGGGCTCATTTTGCCCATGTAGAATTACAACAGTGTCCCTACCATCATGAAGCTGAGAGCATGGAACACCTGGAATTAAAAGCCAGTCTTTATGACTGGGGATCAAAGGAAGCTAGAACAGAAGTCGAATATTATTTGCCAGAGTTTCAACAAATTGCGGATCTTTTGGTTGTGGACAAGAAGTTGGCTTTGGAGGTACAGTGCAGTCCCTTATCTTTGGAACGATTAAAAGAGAGAAGCCATGCTTATCGAGCCCACGGTTATCAGGTTTATTGGTTGCTGGGAAAAAAGCTGTGGCTCAAGGAAAGACTGAGCAACTTACAAGCTGGTTTTCTTTATTTTAGTCAGAATCGTGGATTTCATCTTTGGGAATTGGATCTTGCAAAGAAAGAAGTGAGGTTGCAGTACCTCATTCATGAGGATTTACGGGGACGACTGCATTATAAAACCCAAGTATTTCCTTTTGGGAAAGGGCCCTTGCTTGAAATGCTACGGACACCTTATCTAAAGCAACCCTTGCAGCAACTACCAGTAGACCTGGATCGGCATTTTTTATCTTACGTAAGGCAGCAACTATTCTACCGTCAGCCAAGGTGGATGAAGTTACAGGAGCAACTCTATTTGCAGGGACACCATTTACTTGAGAAAGATCTAGATTATTTTTATCCTATGTGTCGTCCCATTGTTTCAGACCATTTGATTCAGATTGAGGGCGACCTCAAAGATTATTACCAGCAATTTCTCGCTTATTACAAGGAGCAAGGAATAAAGCCGGTTCAAACTCTTTATTCTCCCTGCTTTTATAGGTGGCAGAAAAGATAATTTTCTGTGTTGGAATTCCCCACCAAACACTATTTTTATGCTAAAATAGTATCACTAACCCTAAAAGCCTTGATAACACTGACTTTTCAAGCTATCAGAAGTGACTGAATACGGGACTGAATACGACATATTTATATTACCATGTATTCAAGCAATTTCTCCACGGTATCGGTCCTTTGTTCTTCCGTTATATGGGTGTATAGATCCAGCGTTATCTGGACAGTGCTATGTCCTAACCTATCAGAAATATTTTTAGGCTCCACGCCCGCACTAAACAACAACGAAGCGTGTGTGTGTCGTAGGCCGTGAGGTGTGATTGGTTTCAAAGCGTGGCCAGTTATAAAGCGTTTGAAGTATGGTATAAAATTATGAATTTGCACCCAATCGGCCCGCTGATTCGTAAAGATGAAATTTTCATCGCCTTCGAAATGCTTGCCGTTTTTAAAATAGAGCTTTATCTGGTCCTTTTTCCAGCTTTTTAGAATTGAAAGTGTGGTAGGGTCAATAGAAATTACGCGTTTACTGTTTTTTGTTTTGGGCGTTTGAAGAATTTGTTTCTCTTTGATCCAGACAGCCGTTTTATTGACGGTGATTTTTTTATTTTCAAAGTCAATATCGGACCATTTTAAGGCAAGGGCTTCTCCTTGGCGTAAGCCGGTATAGGCCATTAGATGGACCAGCGGGAAGAAATAAGATAGTGTGGCAGTTTGAGCTAGTTTTAAAAACTCTTTTAACTCTTCCTTGGTCAAAAAGTTCCCTTTTCTTTGAGTTTGCCGGCTTTTCGGTTTAATAACCTTATCAAAAGGGTTCGAATTGAGAATGTCCATTAAAACAGCATATTTAAAAATTCGATTAATAACTGAAAGATAATGGTTATAGAGGACGTAACTTTTACTCAATTTAATAACCACCTTTTGACAATATGCGACTGTTATTTTTTTCAGCTTCAACTCTTTAAAATGCTCTTCCGTCATTTTCTCGACTTTTGACTTGACGTTTTCAAAAGTGCTGGGCTTGACAGTGGTTTTATAATTCTCCAACCACAAGGAAGCTAGTTCTTCAAATGTAGGATCTTGAAATCCGTCCGATTGATTCGACGGAAGCCCGTTTTCTTCCACGTCAAGCAGCAAATTTCTTTCAGCTTGTTTGGCTTCTTTTATAGTTTTGAAGCCTCGGCGCGTGGTCCGCCGTTCTTTTCCCGTCGCTGGGTCAATGCCCAGATATGTTTGAAATAAGTAACGAGTCTCCCCGTTTTTGGTTGTATATTTTTTTATCATGTCTTTCCTCCTTTTGGCTTGCCCGCACAATTGAAAGAACGAAATGATTTTGCTATACTTAACTTATATCATGTATTTCCCCGTGGCTTGCCTCGGGGCTTTTTTTATTGGAAAAACAGTTTAATATTATCTGCTTGAGCATTGGTGATCTTTGCTTTAATTATCTTGACTTCGTTTGTCTCGATATTTCGCAAGTATAACTCAGCGCGTCCGGGCTTTTCTTCTTGAGTGGTGATAGAGGTTGAATCGATTTTTCCTTTACGTTTCCCGGAAGCGCCTATTTTGGCACCTACAACAGACCCAACTGGTCCAAATGCTGAACCAATTGCAGCCCAAAAAAACGCACTCCCTTTTTTCCCCTTCTGTTTGGTCGTCCCGGTCGTTTTTGTGCGTTCTATGATAGTAGAGCCCTCAAATTGGAAATTTTCAAATTCAAACAGCTCGGGAGTGTCTGAATAAAAGCCAATATAGTATTGCCCGTCGATTGTCTTTCGAATCGTTGTATTCCCGAATGAAATCTTTGTTTCTTGAGCAGCATTTTTCCTCATTTCATTCATCGAAGAAATTCCGTCTACTGTTTTCTCAGTCGCCTTTTTTGCGAAATTTTTAAATTTGTCAAAGTCCATGTTTTTTCTCCTTTTATCCAACTAAACGATAATATTCATCTATTACCATTAATTCATCGGCCGTCGTTTTGAGCTTGTGGCGCTCCATAAAATGTACATAATTGAACTCGCTTGCGTCCCCAGCTTCTAACTCTTCCTTTAATAGCGCGTGTATCATGGCCCTATTAGCCTCATTCTCGCACTTGATCGGGTTTATGGTATATTCGGCCGTCGTGTGCTTTAAATGGCCCAGTTCGTGCAAAATTACGCGCTTCTGGGCTTCTCTAGTTAGTGATTTATTAACGAAAATGATCTTCATATCAGACAAGATCATTCCGGGACGTGGCCACAGTTCATTGTCAAAGTAAGCGAGTGTAGCACCATGCGAGTCAACTAACTCTTCAATAGTCATATGCTATCTACCTCTCAAGTATATTTCTATGATGTTTTGAATCGCGTCAATATCTTCTTCTGTAAGTGGCTTACCATCGAATGTCTTTGCATTCTCCGCCATTTTTCGGAGGTCATCCGATGTATATCCTGCGATTGTATCATCGCTTGCTATTGCAGGGTTATCTGTACGACCAAGCAAGTAGTCAGTGGACACATTGAAGTAGTCGGCGATTTTTGCAATATGTTCAACAGAAGGAGTCTTTTTATTTTTTAGGCTATAAATATAATTCTTCCCTAATCCCACTCTTTCTTCAAGAGTGTTTAGAGAAATCCCCTGTTTCTTAGCTAATAATTTAATTTTTTCAAATGTCTCAAACATTGATACATCAACCTTTCAAGAGCATTACAAAAAAATATTTTATTTTTTCGACTAAAAACGCTTGACAAATTTTAGACGAACAACTAAAATAGTATTTGTAAGTTAATGAGTTAGCAAAACCATAGTAAAACTTATCTAAAAATAAATAGCTTTGGCGAGCGAATAAGTTGATAGATATAAGGTTTTATCAAGGTTTTTAATTATGTTTATATTTTAGTCGAACATCTAAAAAATGTCAAGCAATAATGTGAATTTACTAACTCTTTTGCTTACAAAATAAAAAACGTACCCCAGCCGCTATCTGGAATACGTTACGGAAATTGTTCTGCTCAAGCTAATAGCGGTAGCTAACAACACTTTGCTGGTATCGCCCCCAGCACTGCAGTTGAAATAGTTAGGGACTTTGGTCTACGAGAAGTTGCGCTTTTTAACGTGGCTACCTCCCACGACTGAACTCGCACCTATTTTTACGACTCTTGCTTGTCGTTGCTGGCAACCAGACCAGAGATAGAGTTTAACTACTGAGACACAGTACCTTTCAAAAATTCTGCCAATATGGATCAGCTCCTTTCTGTTAACAAAGGTAGTTTCATTATATGAAAAGTAAGAAAGTTTGTAAAGGTTTTATTTGTTAAAAGCTAGAGTAGACAACAGTTTCCGTAAAAAAATATTCATTATTTTCACTTACAAAGAAAGGAGGGGAGTACATGCCAAATATGGACAACGGTCGTCAAAAAATTTTGGATTACCTAAAAGAAAATAATCTAACAATTGCAACTCTTGCTGTTCAGTACAGCATGGCACGCCAAGACGTGACGAACATTTTGAACGGAAAACTGAAAAGTCCTCAAGCACATCGATTTGTCGCCCGAGTGATTGAAGATTTTAAAATTCGGTAACAAAAAACGCCGAGTGAAGAATCCGACGCTTGCTTAAAATATCTACCTTAATTATATCAGAAAGTGCTTGCCCGCACAATTGGAGGAACGAAGAAATGGAGGAGCTATACTTGCCACCCTTGATCTCGGACGAGATCGCGAAAGTCTATCTCAGATCGATCGTGGATATCGTGAGAGACGAGGTAAAAAAAGAAATAGAAGAAAAACAAATGCCACTGGACCAGAAAGCCTTAATGAAAAAATTCGGCTTCGATCATGGCTATATAAAGAAGCTAGAGCGTCGAGGGCTCGCGTTTCGAAAACAAGGAAAAAAGAAAATGTACGACGTCCGGGACGTTTACGAAATTTTAGAAAAAGAAAAGGAGTATTTAAGATGAATGAAATTATTATTTCTGGGCAAGTTGCCGGAACAGTAGCGATCGGAGGTGTGTGTTTTCTAGCTGGATATATTGTTTCGTGGTTTGACCATAAGAAACGAATGAAATTCGCCAAAACTGAAACATTAAAAGCCATTGAGGAAGGGCTTCCAGAGCACAACGCACAAGTCATTGAACAATACGAGGGCGAACTCGCAAGCCGTCGAAAAGCTATGAAGCTCTATACTGAATCGCCAGAGGTGCCGTTCCATGTTTGGTAAAAAAGCCCGAAAAATTGAGCAACAAACGAAAGCGCTCAATCGCTTGTGGTTTATCAATTTACAACAAACAGAAATTTTAAAAGCCACACTTGAGCGGGAAGAACGACTACTTGACGAGCTCGCTCGTCTGAAAGGAGAGGTTAGAAATGGTAACAATCAATAAGCTCGAGATCGAAAACGTGAAACGCGTTAAAGCGGTCAAGATCGAGCCGTCAGCGAAGGGGCTGACAATTGTCGGGGGCAATAACAACCAAGGCAAAACAAGTGTATTAGACGCGATAGCGTGGGCCTTGGGTGGTAACAAGTACAAGCCTTCACAACCTCAACGTGAAGGGTCAACAATTCCACCAAGTCTTAAAATCACGCTATCGAATGGCCTTATCGTCGAACGTAAGGGCAAGAATAGCGATCTAAAGGTTATTGATCCGAGTGGAAACAAAGCCGGTCAGAAATTGCTTGATAGCTTCGTCGAAGAGCTCGCTCTTGATCTTCCAAAGTTTATGGAAATGACGAGCAAGGAGAAAGCTACAACGCTTCTTCAAATTATCGGGGTCGGAGATCAGCTCGTCCAGCTCGAAATGGAAGAGAAGACCAAGTACCAAGAACGCCACGCGATCGGCGTCATCGCAGATCAAAAAGAGAAATTTGCTAAAGAGCAACCGTATTATCCAGACGCACCGAAAGAACTTGTTTCGATTGCGGACTTGATCCAGCAACAACAAGAGATCCTCGGGCGCAATGGCGAAAATGCTCGCAAGCGTCAGAATCTCGCAAGAATCGAAAACGACTATCAAGGGGCACTCGTAAACGTTCAACGTCTGGAAGATGTGCTCAAGGAAGCTCGAGAAAAAGAGCAAGGACTTGCTCAAGACTTGGATATTGCTCGCAAAGACGCTCAAGATCTTATCGATGAATCGACACAAGAGATCGAAGACAGTATCGCAAACATTGAGCAAATCAACTTGAAAGTCCGAACAAACCTTGACAAAGACAAGGCCGAAGAGGACGCGAAAGTCTACCGCGAACAATATCGCGAGTTGGATCTTGTGATCGATGGTATTCGTAAGCAAAAAACGGACTTGCTCACAAACGCGGACTTACCGCTTCCGGGCTTATCCGTGGACGACGGCGAACTCTTATATCTCGGTCAACGCTGGGATAATATGTCCGGTTCGCAACAATTACAAGTTGCGACGGCTATCGTGCGCAAGCTCAAGCCGGATTGTGGCTTTGTCTTAATTGACAAGTTAGAGCAGATGGACCAGATCACACTCGCAGAATTCGGCGCGTGGCTAGAACAAGAAGGCTTGCAAGCTATCGCGACACGCGTTTCAACAGGTGGAGAGTGCTCCGTTATCATCGAGGACGGGTACAGTATTAAACCCGACAGTTTTGAAAATGGACTATTAAACGGGACAATGAGCGGCGCACAAGAAACAGTCGCGCCAACTTGGCAAAATGGCTTTTAACAGAAAGAAGGAAAAATCATGAAAAAAACAGAAAAATTTATCGTATTGCGTGATAAAAACACAGGCAGCTATATCCAAAATTATAAAAACAACGAAGGCGCGTTCACATTTTCAGCACGTTTGATAAGTGAAATTCAAGACGCTGCAACTAATTTGATCGATTCAATCGAGATTACTGAAAATGACGGTCAAAGTCTAAAAGCACTCGCGCAAGGTTTGGGGTGCGAGATCTTAGTCGTAGAGGCTGAATACACACTCAAGACCCTCGACGGGAAAGAGCCGAAAGATCTTATGGAAGAGATCAAAGAAGCAAAACGCAAACATGTTGAAAACTTCCTTCGTGGACTTTTGGCAGATAACGACGACGATTACGACACCATGGAGGAGGTATAAAAAATGCAAATCACAAGAGGAAGGAAGGCACGGGCTCAGAAAGTCGTTATCTATGGCCCGGAAGGGATCGGAAAGTCTAGCTTTGCGAGTCAATTCCCGGATCCAGTATTTATCGATACCGAGGGATCAACGGACAATATGGACGTGGCACGTTTAGACAAGCCCACAAGTTGGGCAATGCTCAAAAACGAGATCGCGTTCATTAAAGCAAACCCGGGCGCGTGTAAGACACTAGTCATTGATACGATCGACTGGGCCGAACAACTCGCGGTAGATTATATATGCGCACAGCACCAGAAAAACGGAATCGAAGATTTCGGCTGGGGTAAGGGCTATACATACGTCCAAGAAGAAATCGGGCGTCTATTGAATAGCTTGTCCGAGCTAGTGGACAACGGGATCAATGTCATTTTGACAGCTCACGCACAGATCAAGAAATTCGAGCAGCCAGACGAGATGGGATCTTATGACCGATACGAATTAAAACTCGGGCAAAAGACCAGCTCAAAGACGGCCCCACTGGTAAAAGAATGGGCCGATATGGTGCTCTTTGCGAATTATAAGACTATCGTCATGACCACCGACATAGGCAAGAAAAAAGCTCAAGGGGGCGAACGTGTCATGTACACGAACCACCGGCCAGCATGGGACGCGAAAAACCGGCACGGCTTGCCAGATCAATTGCCGTTCACTTATGACAGTATCGCTCATATCTTCAACACACCGGCTCCCGTACCAACTGAGCAACTGGCACCGGCTCCACAACCAGAGCCACAACCTCAAACAACGCCAGAACCACCAAAACAAAACATTAACGAGCAACTGGCAGAGGTCGCTCAAGAGGTGGCCCAAGAGATGGGACGAGCTACACAAGCGGGACTCTTGCCGCAAGCGTTGATCGACTTAATGGCGCCGCACAACGTGACGGAAAACGAATTGCAAGAAGTCGCTTATATTCGCGGACACTTCCCGATGGGAACGCCAATCGAAAACTTCCCGAGCAATTACTGGGATATGATCGTTGCGAATTGGGACGCTACACTGGACGTCATTCAGAATCAAGTCCGGAAAGATCCAGAATTGCCCTTCACGGTGTAGATTTTAGGAATTAGAAATCATAGCAAAATATAACAAGGAGTATCTATAAAAGATAAAACTATTAAAATTGATTTGTCAAAAATCGCAAATACAGCCTTACAAGAAAAGGTTGACAAAGAACTTGAAAAAGTCCTTGAGAATATTCTGGACCTCAATACAGAGGCTAAAGCAACCCGTAAGGTAACGATCACACTAACAATGTCAACGGACGATGAGCGTACTGTTGTTAAGACAGGTATGGAAGTCAAATCCACTTTGGCGCCACAGAAAGGCGTCGCAACAACTGTCATTGTCGGTCGCGACGACACTGGTAAAATTCACGCTAACGAGCTTAAAAGTGGTATTCCGGGTCAGACTTACTTTGATGATAATGGAGACATGAGAACAGACACTGGCGAACTCATCGAAAAGATTGAAAAACAAAGTACAAATATCATTGATTACAACAAAAAGAAAGCAGGTAACTAACTATGACAGAAAATCTCAAAGAAGCATTATCTTACACAGTCGAACTAGCGGGTAAGGAAAACAAAATCATTCGTTCAGAAACTGGGAAGGAATATTTTGACGGCAATGAATACAGCTTACAGGAACTTAACCCTCGTAAGTACGCACCTATCCTTGAGCTTCAGACACTCAAGAGTCTTGTCGATTATCTCAAATCAGATAATGACCTCATCGGTAATCGTAAACTTGTAGTTGTCGTGGACAGTTTCCGAGAAGTATCTGTATATGATCAAGTTGATTTTGAAAATGGCAAACGCCCTCAGCTTGTGTCTGTAAGAGCATCTGTTCCAGTTATTCCATTCAGCAATTGGCGCGATCAAGAAGAATTTAATATTATGTTGCAGTCTATGTTCATCAATGACGCAGATCGCAATTTGGTTTTGGATTTTGCTAGCCATTTAAAAATCGAAAAAGGCGCAGAAGTACAAGATAATGGCATCAGTCAAATGGCGACGGTTCGCGACGGTGTAGCAAGTCTAGCACAAGCTAAGACTCCAAATCCAGTGACCTTGCGTCCATATCGTACTTTCAATGAAGTAGAGCAACCTGCTAGTCAATTCGTCTTCCGAATCAACAAATCGGCGAACCTTGCGCTCTTTGAAGCAGATGGAGGTAAATGGAAATTAGAAGCCGTCGAAAGCATCGCAAATTATTTAAAAAATGAACTTGCTAGCAACAAGAAAATCACTATTTTAGCTTAAAGGAGAACTTATCATGACACAACAACAATACAACAACAACTTCGAGCGCGAATTTGGCTGGGACGACACAATCCAAAAGGATTCTGAATTCGTCTTTCTTCCGGATGGCCTATACTGGTTCACGGTTAAAGAATACGAACGCGGACGTCACACACCAAATCCTCAAAATCCCGGCAAATTGCCAGCTTGTCCTAAAGCGACAGTACACCTTACTATCGCAGCGAATGAAGGCGAAACAGAACTCCGTCACAATCTCTTCTTACATAGTTCAACGGAAGGTATGCTTTCAGCGTTCTTTGGCGCAATTGGACAAAAACGTAAAGGTGAACCGCTTCGTATGGATTGGAACGCAATCATCGGGAAAGTCGGAGTATGTAAGGTTGGATCTCGCGAGTACAACGGGCGCAACTACAACGAAGTGAAAGGTATGATCTATGCTGAAGACGTTGATTATACAAAAGTGTTGAACGCACAACCGGGACAACAAGCCCCATCGTACCAACAACCAGCGCAACAATACCAACAACCACAACAACCAGCACAACCACAGGGAGGCTTCACAGGAGGGCCGTTCTAATATAGGAGGTTCTAAAGTATGGAGTTAAGACCTTACCAACAAGAGGCACGGGAAGCCGTTCAGAAGGAATGGGCAGAAGGGAGAAAACGTACTCTTCTCGTTCTTCCAACTGGGACGGGGAAAACCGTCGTATTCTCAAAGATCATCGAAGATCAAGTTAGAGAAGGGAAGCGCGTCCTTGTTCTTGCTCACAGATCAGAGTTATTGGACCAAGCAAGCGACAAGCTTAAGACCGCAACGGGCCTCGGTACAGCACTAGAAAAGGCCGAAAGTACGTCAATAGGCTCTTGGTATCGCGTTGTCGTTGGATCTGTCCAGACTATGCAACGGGAGAAACGTTTAAGTCAATTCCCGCCCGATTGGTTTGACGTGATCGTAGTCGACGAGGCGCACCATGCTATATCCGACGGATATCAGAAAGTGCTGGGCTATTTCAAAGACTCGGAAGTCCTCGGGGTTACAGCTACCCCAGACAGAGGAGATAAGAAGAACCTCGGATCGTACTTTGACAGCTTGGCCTATGAGTATTCGCTCGTACAAGCGATAAAAGAAGGCTATTTATCCAAGATTAAAGCCTTGACGATTCCGCTCGATCTCGATCTATCAAGCGTGTCAATGTCCGCGGGGGATTTTAAGGCGAGCGACGTCGGAACGGCACTCGATCCGTATCTCGTACAGATCGCGGACGAAATGGCCAAGTATTGCAAAGATAAGAAAACGGTCGCCTTTCTTCCACTGGTCAAGACAAGCCAAAAATTCCGCGATATCTTAAACGAGAGAGGATTTAAAGCAGCCGAAGTCAACGGCGAATCGAAAGATCGAGCCGAAGTACTCGAAGACTTTGAAAAGGGACGTTATAACGTCTTGTGTAACTCTATGTTACTCACGGAAGGGTGGGATTGCCCGTCGGTTGATTGCGTGGTCGTGTTAAGACCGACGAAAGTCCGGGCGCTCTATTCTCAAATGGTAGGACGTGGGACGCGTCTCTTCCCCGGAAAAGAAGAGCTTCTTCTTCTCGATTTCTTATGGCACACGGAACGGCACGAGCTATGCCGGCCGGCTCACTTAATTTGTGAGAGCCCGGAAGTCACAAAAAAGATGGTCGAAAATATGGAAGAAGAAACGGGCGTCGTAATTGACCTCGAGCAAATGGAAGTCAAGAGCGCTGAAGACGTCGTCGCAGAACGTGAAGAAGCCCTTGCGAAGCAACTCGCAGAAATGCGGAAACGCAAGAGAAAGCTCGTCGATCCGCTTCAATTCGAAATGTCAATTCATGCGGAAGATCTTTCGAACTATGTCCCTAACTTTGGCTGGGAAATGGCTCCGCCGTCTGAAAACCAACTCAAAGCCCTCGAGAAGTACGGTATTTTTACCGACGAAGTGGGCAACGCCGGGAAAGCAAATCTCTTGCTTGACCGTTTGAACAAGCGCAGAAACGAAGGGCTTTCAACACCGAAGCAGATCCGCTTCCTCGAAAGCCGAGGCTTCCGAAATGTCGGAATGTGGAACTTCGAGAGCGCGAGAAATATGATCGATCGTATCGCTGCTAACGGGTGGAGAATACCGCACGGAATCAGAGCGAGCGAATATGTACCAAATTAAGGAAGGAATAAAGGGGTGAAATGAATAACGAAAGAGAATTTGACCTATTACCACTGTTAGACCATATAGACCCCTCGATTCTGTCTTATCAAGAATGGATAAATATCGGAATGGCCTTAAAACACGAAGGGTACACGGCCTCCGATTGGGATAACTGGTCCTTACGAGATCCGGCCCGGTATCGTAAATTTGAGTGTTTCAAAAAGTGGGACACTTTCAACGAGGAAGCAGGCTCGATCGTTACGGGCGGGACGATTGTCCAGCTTGCGAAAGATCATGGCTGGGTGAATCCATACTCAAGCGATAGCGAGGGAGCTCACGAGCTCGACTGGAACGACACGATCGATCGGGACTATCGTTTGATTGATAAGAGCTGGATCGAGGGGAAAGAGATTCATGAGCCTACAAACTGGAATCCAGCGCAAGAGATTATTAAGTACCTCGAGGCCTTGTTTGAATCGTCCGAAAATGTCGGTTATGTCACGGAAAGCTATCCAAAGGTAAACGACGAAACAGGCGAGATTGAGAAATGGCTTCCAACCAAGGGAGCGTATGACCGGACAGCGGGGAAACTGATCGAGCAGCTATCCAAGTGTAACGGCGATATCGGAGCGGTCCTTGGTGACTATCACAAGGAAGCGGGCGCGTGGATTCGATTCAACCCATTAGATGGCAAGGGAGCCAAAAACGAGAACGTGACTGATTATCGGTACGCGCTCGTTGAATCGGACAGCATGAGCGTCGAAAAACAAAACGCGATCTACAAGGAATTGGAACTTCCAATCGTGGCCCTTGTGTACAGCGGGAACAAGTCCTTACACGCTATCGTGAAAGTGGATGCGGGCAATTACGAGGAATACAGAAAACGCGTTGACTACTTATATAAGATATGCCAAAAAAACGGAATCTCAGTCGATACACAAAACCGTAATCCGTCGCGCTTGTCCCGTATGCCGGGATTCGAACGAAACGGCCAGAAACAATTCCTCGTTGATACAAACATAGGGAAACGCAACTGGGAGGAATGGTACCAGTATATCGAAGATCTTAACGATGATCTTCCAGATCCGGAAGGGCTGGGTGATAGCTGGGACAACCTCCCAGAGCTCGCACCCGAGCTGATCGAAGGCGTCCTTCGCCAAGGGCACAAAATGCTGATCGCTGGGCCGTCTAAGGCCGGGAAGTCTTTCAGCCTGATTGAAATGTCAATCGCAATCGCTGAAGGCAAGAAATGGCTTGAATGGAACTGTACACAAGGTAAGGTCCTATATGTCAATCTTGAGTTAGACCGTGCGTCATGTCTCCATAGATTCCGGGACGTGTACGAAGCAATGGGGCTTCAGCCGAACAATCTCCAAAATATTGATATCTGGAACTTGCGCGGAAAGACTGTACCGATGGATAAGCTCGCGCCGAAGCTGATCCGCCGATCGCTCAAAAAGAACTATATAGCCGTCATTATTGACCCGATCTATAAAGTTCTGACAGGGGACGAAAACAGCGCGGATCAGATGGCGCACTTTACGAATCAATTCGACAAAGTAGCGACAGAGCTCGGCTGCTCGGTTATCTATTGCCACCACCACAGCAAGGGCGCTCAAGGGGGCAAAAAATCAATGGACCGGGCCAGCGGTTCGGGCGTATTCGCTCGAGATCCGGACGCGTTGATCGACTTAGTAGAGTTGGACGTCACAGAGGAGCTATTTACTCAACGGATCAACCACACGGCCACTCGAATATACAAAGAGGCGCTACAAACGTGTAACCTTGGATATTACCAAGAGGAAGTAAGCCTTGACGATCTCCAAAGTCCCGCAATCATGCGGACACACTTCGAACAAGCGATTCCAAACGTACTCGATCGTAAGCCTTGGACGGACAAGATCGAACAAGCCCGTCGAGCGATCGAAATTTCGACAGCGTGGCGCGTGGAAGGAACGCTTCGGGAGTTCGCCAAGTTCAAGCCTATCAATATGTGGTTTAGCTATCCAGTACATTTTCTGGACGATTCGGGGGTCCTTGCTGATATCAAACTAGAAGATGATAAACCGGGGTGGATGAAAGCTAAAGAAACTCGCAAAAAGAATGCGAAGGAAGATAAAAAGCAGAAGTTGATAGAGTTTGACGAAGCAATCGAAAATGCGAATTTTGGCGAACCGCCTTCAAAAGAGGATGTAGCTGAGTATTTAGGAGCGTCTATAAAAACTGTCGAAAGACGGTTAAAAACGTCAAAAAAATATTGGTTCGATAAAAATACGCTCACTATTTTAAATAAAGAAAATGCGACAGAACCATAAAAACGTGGTCGTGTCCGAATAAGACAACACCATAAAATTATGGTTGTGTCTTTGTCTCAAAAAGGACAGACAAGACCATAAAAACGTGGTCGTGTCCCGGACAAACATCTATATATTATATATATAGATGTTTGTCCTGTCGTCCATCATGTCCATACCTGTATAGACAGGGTTGCTTAAAACGCACCCTGTCATATACAAGGTCCATGGACTAAGCGCGAAAAATAAAATAAAAAAGAAAGGTAAAATAAAAATGTTTATTTCAGTGCAAGGAAAAATTATAAATATCAATTATATAGTTATAGTTGAAAAGATAGATGCAAATTCTGCTAAGATTTTTTTGAGTCATCAAAACGAACCTATCGAAGTTCCTTTATCTTATGCAAGTATTTTAGGCAAAATACATAGAGCTCTTGGAATATTAGAAGAAGAGGATTTCCTATGATCGAGTTCTTTTTGCCGATGGAAAAAATTCCGACGACAACGCACCAACAAAAAAAAGTAAACGTGAGAAATGGCAAGCCGATTTTCTACGAGCCCGAGGAGCTGAAAAATGCTCGAGCGAAATTTGAAAGTTTACTTGCGCGTCATGTACCACCTGACAAAATGAAAGGGCCGATACGCCTTACGGTCAAATGGTGCTTCCCGATGATTAAGGGAGTACGATCTGGACAGTACAAGACCACCAAGCCCGATACAGATAATCTTCAAAAGTTATTTAAAGATTGCATGACGAAGCTGGGCTTTTGGAATGACGACGCAGAAGTTGCAAGTGAAATCGCTGAGAAGTTTTGGTCTGAGGTCGTGGGGATCTATGTCAGAGTTGAGGAGTGGGACGATGAATTATATACATTTCTTTAGCGTCGAGCTCCCGGACTTCATGGCACGAAATAACCAAGTCGCGCAAAGCCTCGGTTTTGGATCTGAGCGTTATTGGTTCTGGACCGTGGACGCGATCGCCGAGATCTGCAAAAAGTACAATGACGATGAATTAGTCGTAAAGCAATTCGGGCTCTTGTTTGAATGGCTCGAAGCTCAAGCGGAAGGAGTGAGGGCATGAAAGAAAAAACGTACTATGAAGTCTTGGAAGAGATGGAGCGAAAAATAGCTCGCAACTCGCAATATGAAACATTGTTAGAACTGGGCGAGATCTGTTTTTCTTTGATCGAAAGATTGAACCGAGAAAAAGCGCAAATGTCTAGAGGAACAAAAATCACGCTCAACGGTAAAAATTACCAGATCACGATAGAGGAGCGGAACCCATGGAATATGTGAAATATGATCTGAAACAGCGCGCAGAATTCAAAAAGAATCTAAAGCGTCTGATGGACGAAAAAGGAGTCACGAAAACACAGCTTTCAAGAAAACTAGGCTGGTCAAAAAAAACAATCGACTCTTGGCTCCGTGGGGATCGCGTACCCGATAAAACAGGAATTGAGGCTATATGCGATTATTTCGGAATCGAAGACGTGGAACTATTGGGATCGCCGATGAAAGTTCGGACGTTTGCTTATTATAAAGACGATACGCTAATCGCGTTCGGGACCATGGAAGAGATCGCAGAACAAACTGGGCGAAAGATCGAGTCATTGCGGAGTCTTCTTTGCAACTCAAAACGATTTAATAAAACAACTAAAACATACATGATCGAGCTCGAAGATGATAGACGATACAAGCTAAAATTTAAGCAGTCGTTTACGATCGACGAGTTAAATCTAAAAGGTATCGGGTGGTTGCTAGAAAGCCCACTCGTAGAAGTGGAAGAGGTAGAAGAATGAATAAACAAGAATTGGTCAAAAAATATGAGGAGACTACTTTTACTATTATTTCAATCGCTGGAGTTTTGGAAGATCTGAAACAACTAGATGAACCACATAAAGTTAAAATTCCTAAATTTGTCGCGGAATATATTGAATACGCACAGGCAAGTGATTGGGACCTAGAAGATGTTTTTCAAAGTATAGCTAATGAGCTAGATACTTCTGAAATTTCTGTATGGTTTTACTCTAAAAGCGAGAATATGGATACTTTGGCCAGCGCTTGGCTGTATGGTTATGAAATCGAAAAAGAAAAGCGCTATATAGTAAAAATGAAAGGCGTTGTTTCCGGTAGCGCGTACTTAAAGCAAGACGCCAAGGATAATTATTGGTATTTTGGCACTGATTCAGAAAAAAGAAGTATTGTTATTAAACACACGAAAAAAGAATTAAAAAATTCCGGTTTCGGCTGGGTGTTCGATTGCCCGGGGATTGAGATCGAGGTGTTAGAGTGATGGAATGGAATAAGCTAACAACAAGAAATATTGCTGAAGATGAAAAGGAATATTTTCATGGTGGCATTGAATTTATTTGGGAAGGCAAAACTCCAAATATTGATGAAGAAGTCCTTGTCTATAATCCAAACACACAAAGTATATACACTGATAAATGGATTGATTATTTTGAGGGAATTGGTTTTGAGAACACTGATGAAGATGTAATTTTTTGGATGAGCTACCCAAAACCACCAAAGGAGATGGAAAAATGAATAAACAAGAGCTGATTGAACGGATGAAAAGTTTCAAAAAAATTTTTGGCAACAAAATAGAATACATTGAGCTTGACTTGGCAATAGAACTTGCTTCTGAACTAGACGAACCAGAAGCAGGTCACGCAGATGAAGCTCCACGCTACGTTAAGAACATACTAGCAAGATTACGAGAATTACCATTGCATGATAGAGAGGTCTGGCTTAAAGCTATCATGGGTGAATTTGAGCGAGATTTCAGTCTTGCAAAATGGCGTGAAGGTTATGAGCAAGGCAAGGTGGAAGGTTTTATTGAACGTGAGAAAGTCACAGTACCGCAGTTTGTTGCTGATTGGTATGAGGAGAATAAACATGACCTAGAATATAACTTGTGGAATTATATTATGGATTGGGATGAGATAGAAGATGATGAATTTAAAAAATGGTTTAATCATTCAAGTGAGGCATTCCAGACCCTTGTCAATATGCACCAATTCGGCTACACAATCGATAAAGAGAAGCGGTATTTAGTGAAGATGAAAGGTGTTACAGACCAAACAAGAACATTAAAAC